>Ga0116223_10004903_pt1 | contig 11467 bp, 6 predicted proteins | sample Sb_taG_3_FD_90092 | JGI IMG/M metagenome (GOLD analysis project Ga0116223, IMG submission 90092) | Peat soil microbial communities from Weissenstadt, Germany - Sb_50d_a_PC metaG | ecosystem: Environmental > Terrestrial > Soil > Wetlands > Peat | place: Germany: Weissenstadt | collected 2010-09-21 | reverse complement strand
TGAGCTAGCGTTGGAGAAGCGATTGCCAGCGGCAGGTGCTTACCCTTGAGCAACGTCTCGATCTCAGTCAAGAACTGCCTCGGCAGAGCGCCGTGATGAACTGCGATACCCAATCTCAGCGCCTCAACCGCGACGTGGTCCGTGCCGAGCCATTCGGTGCCGATTCGAAGCGCGCGTGTCAGGTTGGTGTCATTTGATAGCAACGTGGGCAGGTAGCCTTGGTTGTGCAGTTTGATGCACAATCTCGCCACCGTTTCGACCGAAGACCTTAGCGGGGAGTATATCAGAACCCTCTGACCGTCCTCGACAAAAGTCAATGCGGTGGCGATCACTAATTCATTGTGATCTTGTGGAAAGGAGTTTCTCCGAGCTCTCCCCCGCGGCTCCAAGGGCTTCACGAAGGCTGGCACGAAGGGCCGCTCATTCTGTTCGAATTCCAAACGCCCGCCTGTGCTGAACCAAAGCAATCGCGCTGGCTGATGCCGGGTCGGACGCCAAGTCGAATGTACAGCCGTCCCCGGAGAATCGCTGCGAAGCCAACTTGTGAAATCGTTGAACGGCTCTCCAGGCGTGAATATCGCGGAGAGGCATATCAGCCGCCGGTCGCCCGCATCCGCTCGACGCAGAAGGCGCTGGACCAACACTTCATACCGAATTTCCCGTGTGCCGAGGCCAATCATGTGGCCTTCATCCAGTACAATCAAACCGACCTGATCTAACACGGATGGGTCTTGCCGAATCGCGAAATCGAGCTTCTCGGGCGTGGCAGCGACGATATCCGTGCTCCCAAGTATCCCAACGTCCACAACAGAAACGCCGCTCGCGCCATAAAGCGAGGAGACTGAGAATCCTAGGGGTAAAAACACTTGGCTTAAGGTTCGTTCAAGCTGACCGGAAAGGGCTCGCAGGGGAGTTACATAAACGACTCGTTTGCCGTCGGCCAACGTACGGAGGATACATAATTCGGCTATCCTGGTTTTTCCTGCGCTTGTCGGCAACGCAACTACAAGGTCGTCCTGCGGGTCGGACGCACGCATAGCTGCTTCGATCTGCGAAGGCCACAGATCGACTTCAGACGTACTGCGAGTCTCCAAAGCACGGATGAACTGGCTTCGTAGCGCCGGCCAAACCTCGCCGTTAGCCCCCGGAGGTAGATCGGGGATTACCTGATGAAGGCTTCGCTGCCATAGGTCATCAACAAAGTGCCGCGCTAAAGTGTGAAGCCACCATTGCGGGACATGCCTGGCTTCCGCCGCTGACGCTGTACCTCTGACGAGGAAATCATTCGCCATTGCGAACGCCTCGGCACGACCGGAATGCAAGGCAAAATCGAAGGACGCCATCGCCCTGTGAAAGTTTCGTGCTAAAGCAGTGGCGATTGCACCGTCCGCGTCGAAACCATCGTCTGTCTCTAATCGGCGTACCAGTCCGGCATCGGTATGTTCCTCAGATTCGAGCCAGGAGAGACAATGACTGCGTAGCAGGTCTAGCCTTCGCCGAACCAAAAAGATCAGCGCCCGTTCGGAGGAAGATACGTTGGACGGATCGATGGGAAGGGTGGAAAATGCCCTCGCTGCATACCCAGCCAGATGGAAGGCTGCCGCAGCCATTACCAGATGAAACTCTTGAATTTCGTCTTGTCTGCCTCGCCGAACGGCTGATTCGATTGATTCCGCCGCTACGCGGTATGCTTCGCTCGTCACCGCCGAATACTCGCCGCCAAAATCACTGAGCTGTAGTGCCTGGGAAAGGAGAAGATAGCCGTGATCTAATAAGTCGAGTGTCAGAGATTCTGCAAACGGAGGAGCATCGGGCGGCAAGTCTCCGTTCCTCCAGACCAGGCCTCGCGCTAACCCTCGCGCAACTAGTCTTCCTCGCGTCCCAGGACGAATCAGGGCTGTAATTCTGGGCACTAGCAGATCAGGAGTTTGTGCCATCTATCCTCTCAAAAATGTTTCGGATAGCCCAAAGTGGCCGGATTTGGTCTCCCGTCGTTCTTTTTCAGCGCTTCGATCGCCTTCGTCACGGTCGAGTTAGTCAAGGCGGCTTGACTTTTAGCCTCGGCCTTCAGAACCAGCGTTCTCTGTGCAGTAGTTAGAATTCCGATCACGTCGTCACCGCGCATCGAAGTGTTTCTGTCATCTTTGTGCCGAAGTCGCTTCAACAGGATTCGAAATTTGGTCTTTTGCGCTATGAATTCAGTCGCAAAAATCTCGCCCAGATCGCCCGAGCGTACTTTCTTGACAGTCGGCAGCCTGTTCTTGAGATACACGGCAGCTTTTGGAAATCCGAGATTACTCAGTACATCGAGGCCTATCAGATGGTCTTTGACGGCCTCGCAAATGGGCTTGAGCGCTCTTGTCCGAGTGCCCCGTTTCTCTTCGTAGATGAGGAGAGTCCGGTGCGCCGTGTTCGGTTGTTTTTCCTCCAGCCATTCGTCGATGAACGACATGACGCTACCGCTTCAAATAATCAGCCAGGGGGGGCGCTCAAAAGTACTCCAACCTAGAAAAGCTTTTGCATTCTTAAGTTTACACTGAATTTTCGCTCTGAGAAGTCTTTTTTGCATTTCTTTGCCCCGGAGATAAGGATATGTGGGAAACGCCGACAATCAAGCCAAAGCGGTCCAAGCATCGTCGCACCAGCGCCGTACGAACAATCGTCTGTCCTCCCGCATGATCCTGGCCCCGCTTGTCGGGAGGGCAAAACCGCGAGAGAGCGAATTGGAAGAAACGACCGAGAGCCGAATCTTTGGCTTTAAGGCGACATTTGTTTTCGATGTTTCGCAAACCGAAGGCCAGCCCTCTGGAAAGATGCCGACTCCGACCTTCCCATCCTCAAGCAGGCCAACGCAGAATACGCGAAGCTGTAGCCATTCCGCATCTTCCATCTCGAACTGTACGGAAAGCCGAGGCTTGCGATGCGCGAACTGGACCAGATCGTGGGCCGATTGTCGGCACTCGGAAGAAAATCCAAGTTGACGGTCTGTCACCAAGTTGGCCCACACGGGCCACCAGTCGGCCTGGTGGGAAGTCGACCGTCGGCGTACACAGCGAAAGCGGCATCCAAGGCGGCGCTGGAGACGAACTCGCCGATACGTCCGGCGATCTCTTTTGAATTTGGTCCCAGAACTTTCATGATGACAGTGGCGGCGTCTGAGCGCCCCCCGAAACAGATGTATACTCACTAGCGTTGAGCGCCCTCTCTCCACGTCACCCTGAAACACACCCACATGAGGCTTTTTGCCCTCCGCTTACGCGTAAACTATTAGAGGTGCCATGTCCTATGCGGACCCTTTTCCCCATCTTGCTCTTGTCCTTGCATCCCGCCGCCCAAGCCCAGTTCACCCAGCAGGGCAACAAGCTGGTCGGCACAGGCGCTTCGGTGCCGTCGTCGCAAGGCTCTTCCGGCGCGCTCTCCGCCGACGGGAATACCGCGATTGTCGGTAGCAGGCATGTTGGCGAGGGCACATTTCCAGGGGCACTCTGGGTGTTCACCCGCAGCAACGGAGCTTGGACGCAGCAGGGCCCCGAACTGGTCAATAGCGGCGCCTCGGATCCGAGTCTGGGCGTCTCCGTAGCCCTTTCCGCGGACGGCAACACGGCCATTGCGGGTGGCCCTTTTAATTTCTTCGTCAACCAGGGCATTGGAGGGGCGTGGGTGTTCACCCGCAGTAATGGGGTCTGGAGCCAGCAAGGCACGGAGCTCGTGCCTTCCGACGCGTCGTCCTCCGCGGAAGTGGGTCTCTCCGTCGCGCTTTCCGCCGACGGGAATACCGCGCTCGTCGGTGGTCCCAGCGATAGCGGCTCAGCCGGAGCCGCGTGGGTATTCACACGCGCCAACGGAGTCTGGAGCCAGCAAGGCCACAAACTGGTTGGCACGGGAGCGCTGGGCCCCGCCAGCCAGGGCACAGGCGTCGCGCTCTCCGCGGACGGGAATACGGCCTTGGTGGGTGGCAACTCGGACGATCCAAATTCTCTCACCGGTGCAACGTGGGTATTCACGCGCGCGAACGGCGTCTGGAGCCAGCAAGGCGCCAAACTCGTCGGGACCGGCGCGTCAGGCGCATCTTCGCAAGGCGTTTCCGTCGCGCTTTCCGCCGACGGCAATACAGCCCTCATCGGCGGACCGGGTGACACGCAACTGCCCTCCCTGTCCTGCAGTTTCCTGGGGTCTGCTGGGAGCGTGGGAATCGCCGCCGGGGCGGCCTGGGTCTTCACACGCAGTAACGGGGTCTGGACCCAGCAGGGCAACAAGCTGTCGGGTACCGGCGCGGTAGTAGGAGCTTACCAGGGTTCGTCCGTCGTCCTGTCCGGCGACGGCAATACCGCCCTCGTCGGAGGACCCAGTGACGCTCCTCCGGGGGGCGGATGCAACGGCACTGGCGCCACCTGGGTTTTCACGCGCCACAACGGGGCCTGGAGTCAACAAGGAAGCAAACTGGTCGGTACCGGCGCCGCGAACGACTCGGATGGGGGCGCCTCTCAAAAGGTGGTGGCGCTCTCGGCCGACGGCAGCACCGCCCTGGTGGGCGGCGCGACCGACAACGGCAACGTGGGAGCGCTCTGGGTGTTCACTGAACCGGTGGCCACGCGCTTCGTGGTCTCGGCGCCGGCCTCGGCCACCGGCGGCGCCGCGTTCAACTTCACGGTCACCGCGCAGGACGTCAACCACAATTCGTTCCCCAACTACCAGGGAACCGTGCACTTCACCAGCACCGATGCCGCCGCCGTGCTCCCTGCCGACACCGCCTTGATCAACGGCGGGGGCGCCTTCTCCGCCACTCTCGCCACCGGGGGCAGCCAGACCATCACCGCCACCGATACCGTGAACGCTACACTCGCCGGAACTTCCAGCCCGATTACGGTGTCAGCCACGGCAGTAACCCCGCCCTCGCCGGTGTCTGTCAACATTTCTAACTCGACTTACACGTTTGCCTACTTCGATCCCCGTGCGTACCAGGACTTGGGCGTCGTCAACGTCCTGGTGAATAACTTCCTCGATGGCCGCCACGCCTGTTACCTGGCCTACGTAGTAGCCACTAACTCTCTGGTCCTGGTCGATGACGCCGGAGACGCCGGCGGGCCCTATGCCGGGGCGCAGAACAGTCAGTGCGCCGTCTCCCTGGTCTCGGCCACGGGGGCCGGCGACACTCTGACTCTCGTATTGACTATCACCTGGACTACCAGCTTCGCCGGCGACAAGATCATCCACATGGCGGCCCGCGACATCGCGCAGAATAACTCCGGGTGGCATCCCCTGGGAGTCGTGCGCGTGCCGGGAGGCGCCCAAACAACGACCACTGCGGTAGTCTCGATGAGTCCCAATCAGGGAAGCGGCCTCGGCCCGAATCCATTCACCTTCAACTGGTCCGACACCCTGGGGTCCCAGGATCTGGGAGTGGAGAACATTCTCGTCAACAGTTCGCTCGACGGCCGCCAGGCCTGCTACCTGGCCTTCTCCCGCCCCGGCAACGTACTCTACCTGGTGAATGACAACGGCGATGGCTTATTGCCCGGCCAGAGTCTGGCGGCCGCCGGAAGCCTCTCAAACAGCCAATGCACGGTAACTTGGGCCGCCAATCCCGCGACCGCTGCCGGCAACAACCTGTCGCTGACTCTGAACATCGCATTCACCGCGGCCTTCGCGGGAAACCGCGTCATCTACGTAGCCGCCCGCGACGTCAACGAAGCCAACAATACCGACTGGCACGCCATGGGCACCTGGACACCCCGGTAAAACAGGGCCGTGAGTCATTTTCCCTCCCGTTTACGTTGAAGGAGATAGGAGGGGTTCATGAAAACTGCCTGCCTTCTGTCCCTGCTTATCTGGGGCGCTCCGCTTGCCGTGGCGCAGTTCACCCAGCAGGCCGGCCCGCTGAGGGGCAACGATTACGTGGGACCGTCGGGTCAGGGCTATTCCGGCGCGCTCTCCGCGGATGGAAATACGGCCCTTGTCGGTGGGCCATTTGACAATTACCCAACCGGCGGCGGATTTACCGGCGCCGCCTGGGTCTACACCCGCAGCAATGGTGTGTGGTCGCAGCAAGGCCCAAAGCTCGTCGGTACCCACGGCCTGTTGGCCGCCCAAGGCTGGTCCGTCGCCCTTTCCGCCGACGGCAATACGGCCCTTTTGGGCGGACCTCGCGATGGCATAGACGGCCACGTTGGCAACGGAGCCTTTTGGGTGTTCACGCGCAGCAATGGCGTCTGGAGCCAGCAAGGCGGCAAACTCGTTCCCAGCGACGTGTCGCCCGGCGCCTCGCCCACCAGCGGAGTGGGCCAGTCCGTCGCGCTCTCGGCCGACGGCAACACGGCGCTCGTCGGTGGTCCCGGCGATAACAACTCCACCGGAGCCGCGTGGGTATTCACCCGCTCTGGCGGGGTCTGGAGCCAACAAGGCGCCAAATTGGCCGGTACCGGCGCGGCAGGCCCCGCGTCCCAGGGCGATTCCGTGGCGATCTCCGCCGACGGGAATACGGCTTTGATCGGTGGACCCCTGGACAACACCAACGCCCAGTCCGGCTACGCCACCGGCGCCACATGGGTATTCACGCGCTCCGGCGGCGTTTGGAGCCAGCAAGGCGCCAAACTGGTCGGCACCGGCGCGTCGGGCGGAGCGAACCAAGGCTTTTCCGTCACGCTTTCCGCGGATGGGAATACGGCCGTCGCCGGTGGACCGTCTGATACCCTGGTGATGGAACTGGTGGGACCAACCTGCAATTCCGGGTACGCATTCCTGCCGCTGAACTTCTTCTGGTTCGTCGCTAACGGTGCGGCGTGGGTGTTCACCCGCAGCAATGGCGTCTGGAGCCAGCAAGGCAACAAACTGGCCGGTACCGGGGGGGGATTCCCATCGTCCCAAGGCACTTCCGTGAGCCTTTCCGCCGACGGCAATCTACTCCTTGTCGGAGGCTCCCAGGATGGTCCGTCGAACGAGGGGTGCCCGGGTAATGGCGCCACCTGGGTCTTCACCCGCAGGAACGGCGCCTGGAGCCAACAAGGCAGCAAATTGGTCGAGGCCAATTTCAACGAGGGCCAAGGCCCGTATCAACAAGTTGAGGGGCTCTCGGCCGATGGCGGCACGGCGCTGATCGGCGGGTTTGGCGACGTATTGAACGACTACGCGACTGGCTTCGAGACTATGACGGGGGCTGCCTGGGTGTTCACCCAGCCGGCAGCCTCGCACTTTGCGGTCTCGGCGCCTGCCGCGGCCGCCGCCGGCGTCTCCTTCCCCTTCACGGTGACCGCGCAGGACGCCAACAACAACACCGTTTCGGGTTACCTCGGCACCGTGCATTTCACCAGCGACGATGGCGCCGCGGTTCTGCCTGCCGCGACCACTCTGATCAACGGAACCGGAATGTTCTTCGCCACCCTTGCCACATCCGGCAACCAGACCATTACCGCGACCGATGCCGCCGTTGCAACAACTACCGGAACCTCGGGTGTGATTGCGGTCAGCTCGTCGGCGCACTTCGCGGTCTCGGCGCCCGCCTCGGCCATGGGCGGAACCCCGTTCAACTTTACAGTGACCGCGCTCGATTCTTCCAACCACACACAGACCGGCTACTCCGGCACGGTACACTTCACCAGCAGCGATCCCCGGGCTACGCTGCCCGCCAACGCCACCCTGGTCAACGGAATCGCCACCTTCTCCGCGGCGCTCCGGACGGGAGGCAACCAGACCATCACCGCTACCGATACGGCTAGCGCCGCAGTCAGTGGAACCTCCGCATTTATTGCCGTGACAGCCCTGACCCCGCCCTCGCCGGTGTCGGTGACTCCGGCGGCCGGGAGCGCGTCTAACTCCACTTACACATTCGTCTTCACCGATCCGCGCGGATACCAGGATCTGAGCGTGGTCGACATCCTGGTGAACGATTTTCTGGATGGCCGCCACGCCTGCTACCTGGCCTACGCCGTAGCGCAAAACACGCTGTATCTGGTGGATGACGCGGGAGACGCCGGCGGGCCGTTCGCGGGATTGCAGAACAGTCAGTGCGCCGTGACTTTGGTATCGGCCAACGGAAGCGGCAACAATCTGAACCTGGTGCTATCGATTGCCTGGAGCGCCAGCTTTGCCGGCGACCAAATCATCTTCATGGCGGCCCGCGACGTGCAACAGGACAACTCGGGCTGGCAGCCGCTGGGAGTCGTGCGCGTGCCGGGAGGCACTCAAACCACGGCCACCGCGGTGGTGGGGATGAGCCCCAACCGGGGAACCGGGCTCGGCCCCATTGCATTCACTTTCAACTGGTCCAATACCATGGGCGCTGCGGATCCGGTAACCCAGAACATTCTCATCAACAGTGACCTGGATGGCAGGAATGCCTGTTACATGGCGTACTTGCACTGCGCGAATTGTGCCCCCACCGACGTTGTAGTTCTGCAGAACGACAGCGGGACCGCATCGACGCAGGGATCGGGTCTCGACCAGAACGTGAGCCTCAGCAACAGCCAGTGCACCGTGAGTTGGGGGTCCAGCCCGGTGACCGCTTTCGGCAACAACCTGTCGGTGACTCTGAACCTGACGTTCACCCCGGCATTCGCCGGGAGCCGCGTGTTTTACCTGGCCTCGCGCGAACAGAACGACGCCAATAATACAGGCTGGCACGCGGTGGGAACGTGGACCCCGCAATGAACGTCACACATTGGTGGTGCTTAGGGGTGTCCGGCTTTCGCTATTCTTCTGTCTGCTTCCCAACGCCTGGGCCCAGTTTGTCCAGCAGGGCGGGAAACTGGTGGGTTCCGGCGCCGTGGCCTCGCAGCAAGGCTGGTCCGTAGCGATTTCGGCCGACGGCAATACCGCGATCTCGGGCGGCTTCTCCGATTCGGGCGGCAACGGGGCCGTCTGGATCTTCGCCCGCGCCAATGGCGCTTGGGTGCAGCAGAGCCCGAAACTCGTGACTGACGCGGGGTCCCAATTAGGTTCGTCGGTGGCCATCTCCGCGGATGGGAACACGGCGATTGCGGGCGGCATGTCCGACAACAACGGCATCGGCGCGGCCTGGGTTTTTACGCGCGTGAACGGAGCGTGGAGCCAGCAGGCCAAGCTGGCCGGCGGCGGCGCCGTGGGCGCGTCGGGGCAACAGGGCACGGCGGTCGCGATTTCCGCCGATGGAAATACGGCGCTGATCGGGGGCCCCGGCGATAACAACAACGCCGGCGCCTTGTGGGTCTTCACACGAACCAACGGGGCATGGAGTCAGCAAGGCGCAAAGCTCATCGGCTCGGGTGCGGCGGGATCTACGGGCGCGCAACTCGGGACTTCGGTGGCACTTTCCGCCGACGGCAATACCGCCGCGGCCGGAGGAATCGGAGACAACGAACAATCGGGCGCGGTATGGGTCTACTTCCGCAGCGGCGGGGTATGGACCCAGCAGGGTGTGAAACTCACGGGCAGCGGCGCTGTCGCAACGGCAGGCACAATCGTACTCCAGGGCACGTCGGTGGCCCTCTCGGCCGATGGGAACACTCTGATTGAAGGGGGCATCGACGACAGCAATTTCGTCGGAGCGGTGTGGGTCTTTACGCGGACGAATGGCGCATGGGCGCAGCAGGGCGGAAAACTGGTTCCGAGCGACGCGACGATTTCCGTGGGCAATTCGGTATCGCTTTCGGCCGACGGGAACACGGCCGTCATCGGCGGCCCGTTCGCGGGCAATGCCGCCGGAGGCTTCTGGGTATATACTCGCGCGGGCGGCGCGTGGGCGCAGAGAGGAATCCAGCAGTCCGGCGCGGGCGCGGCGGGAGCGGCGCAACAGGGCACGTCGGTCGCGATCTCCGCGGACACAAGCACCGTGATCGCCGGAGGTCCAGCAGATAATGCCGGACTGGGAGCGGTCTGGGTATTTACGGAACCGGCGGCAACGCAGTTCACGGTATCGGCTCCGGCATCGGCGACCGCGGGTTCGCCGATCAGCTTCACGGTAACGACGTTCTCGGGATACACGGGCACGGTGCATTTCAGCAGCAGCGATGCGGCGGCCGTACTGCCGGCCAACACGACGCTCGCGGGCGGTACCGGAGCGTTCTCCGCTACGCTCAATACCATCGGCAACCAGACGATCGCGGCCACTGACTCGCTAGTCTCCTCGATCACCGGGACTTCGGGCGCGATCGCGGTGGGCACCGGAACTTCCCCGGTCTCGGTTGCTCCCGGGTCGGCCGGTCCGGCGTCCGGCAGCGGATCGAGTCAGTCCTTCACATTCACTTTCACCGATCCGCGCGGCTATCAGGATCTGAACGTCGTCAACGTGCTGTTCAACAACTTCCTGGATGGCCGCAATGCCTGCTACCTGGCGTACGCCAGACCGCTGAACGTGCTCTACCTGGTCAACGATGCGGGCACGGCATTGTTGCCGGGCCTCAGTAATAGCCAGTGCTCGGTGGCTGCCGGGTGGTCCGCCAGCGGAAGCGGCAATACGCTGACCTTGACGGTCAATCTGACCTTTACTGCCAGCTTCGCAGGCAACAAAGTCACTTACCTGGCGGCGCGCGACCTGGAGGGCGACAACTCCGGATGGCAGGCGTTGGGCACCTGGGGCATACCGGGCGCTACGACTTTCCCCTCGGCAAACGCTGTGAATCCGTCGCGCGGGTCCGGCTCGTCTCAGACATTCACGTTCACCTTCAGCGACACCAAGGGCGCCCAGGACCTGGGCATCGTGGACATCCTGATCAACAACTTCCTGGACGGACGGCAGGCCTGCTACCTGGCGTACAGCCGGCCAACCAACACGCTGTTCCTGGTGGACGATTCGGGCGCGACGTTGTTGCCGGGCCTGAGCAACAGCCAGTGCACCGCGAGTGTCACCGGATCGTCCACCAGCGGCAACACCCTGACCCTCACCTTGAACATCAGCTTCACGGCCGCATTCGACGGTGACCGCGTAATCTACCTGGCGGCCCGCGATGCGACCGACGCCAACACTTCGGGCTGGCAGTCACTGGGATCGTGGACGGTGCAGTAAGTCACTTCTGCCGCTCTTCGAGCATGGCTCGCAGGCCGGCAATCTCGCGTTTCAGCTTGCGCTCGCGGGCCACCATCATGAGGACGTAGATTACGGTGATGACCCAGGCGGCGGTGAGGCCGTAGCTCAGGAATGTGTAATTGTGCTGGAGGAAGAGCTTCTCACGCTCCAGATCTTCGACGGAAACTTGGGCGAGCAGCAGGGGGATGGAAGTCAGTCGCATAGTCAGTACCTCAGATGGCATGCGCCATGCGGCGCAGCGAATCGATTTCCCGTTGGCATTCTTCCTGGCGCAGGCGGACGGCTACCATCACCGTCCCGACGAGAGCAATTGCCAGCATGTTCCACATGAAGTGCGTGGTCCAGTCGGGCGGAAAACTTCCGCCGCCCCAGAACACGGGCTGCGGATGCTGGGTTCGCCACCACTTGATGGAGAAGATCACGATGGGCACGTCGATGAAGGCGAAGATCGAAAACACCGCGGCGAAGGTG
>Ga0116223_10004895_pt1 | contig 11483 bp, 4 predicted proteins | sample Sb_taG_3_FD_90092 | JGI IMG/M metagenome (GOLD analysis project Ga0116223, IMG submission 90092) | Peat soil microbial communities from Weissenstadt, Germany - Sb_50d_a_PC metaG | ecosystem: Environmental > Terrestrial > Soil > Wetlands > Peat | place: Germany: Weissenstadt | collected 2010-09-21 | reverse complement strand
TTGATGCCAGGACAAGGCGATCCCCAGAGCGTGCAGGTGCAACCGCCCAATAACCAAATCCTATACACGGTGACGCAGGAAAAGAACCAGGTTATTGACACCACCGACCCGATTAACTGGACTCTGACGAGCACTGGTCAAGATTGCAGTGTCAATGCCGGATCCATATGCGGCACGATCACACCCACGGGAATCAACACCAGCCAACAATTCACCGCAACCTACACCGCCCCAACCATCGTCCCTCCCAACCCAAAGGTGACTGTGACGGTTTCTTCGGCGGTTGACTCCAGCGCTTTCGATTTCAACGACGTTACCATCGGAAGCGGGGCTCCGACCATCGCCATCACCGGCCCCCAGACAGTTCAAGCGGGCACCGGACCCTACTCCTACAACGCCGTCATCACCGGCGCCAATCCCGCAACCATAACCTGGGAGCTGGGATGCATCTCGGACAGCAACAGCAACCAAATCGTTGATTTTTGCGGAGGCGGGAGGACCGCCTTCGGCCCAGGCTGCATTAAGGAAAAGAACGGAAGGGAGCTTTGCGACGAGCAACCCGACCAACTCGTGCCACCCACGGTTGTTTACACGCCGCCGGGCATGGTGTCGACAGCCGACTACTTGCCAAACGCTTGTACGCCAACTGGCGACCCGCACGCTTCGATCGTGCCGATTAACGTCCAGATGATAGCCGTCGGTTGTCCTCTGCAAGACGGGGTTCCAACTTGTACGGCCATTGCCTGTGTCACAGTTACGCCGTAACCAGAAAAGGCGGGGTTCAATGCAGGCGCGAGCGTCCACGCTCGTGCTCCCTCGCATCGCTCCCACGCAGCGGGTCGAGACGGGACTGACAAGTTTTTTCATTTTTCAATGCAATAGAATCCGAAAGCGCAGGCTCTCAGGTCGCCACCATTTCCCTTCTGAAAAACAAACTGAGAACCGAGGACTGACCACTGGTTTTTCGTCATACTGCTTGCCTTGTGGTTCCCCTGTTCCTCTCGTGCGATCGGCCCCGCCCGGTTTTTGGGTTTCATGGTCGAGCAGGTCGTGTTCCCTGCGGGGAGTTACACCGTCAGGCGGCTGGAAAATCGAACCTTCCATCTGCAAGCCGGTCGTGGGCGGGAATCATTCAGCATTGCGACGGAACCGATCCGCACGGCATCGCATCCCGGCACACCGCGCCTGATTTTTGCCGAAGAAAGTGGACGCTATCACCTGCGCGAACGTTGGATGAATTCGGTGATTGGGGTAAAGGTGCTCGGACTGCGGGTGGAACAGCGCCCGGTTCGCGGACCACGCTAGCAGTGCCAGCCAGTTGCACAACCACCGCCGATCATAGAAGGGTGGCCTTTGGGCAGATTTGAGCCATCACGCTTTGCGGCTATTCAATGCGGGAGCCGAGCGAGAACCCGCCCGGCTCCCACTTCTTCAGAACCCATACTTCAACGAGAACTGGATCAGCCGCGGAGTGCCCACGACCGAGGTGATCTGGGTGAATGAGCTTGGACTTTCGACGTCGGTCGCCGATGGGTTGGCAAACGACGGATGGTTGAAGAGGTTGAAAAAGTCGGTCCGGAAGCGGAGACTCTGGCGCTCGGTCAGCTTGAAAGTCTTCCCGATCGTAAAGTCCACGTTCTTCTGGGGTGGTCCGACTATGCAATTGCGCGGAGCGTTGCCATAGCCGGTGGAATCCCCGGGCGCGCCGCTGGCCAGTGGTATAACCGCATCTGGCATATAGGCTGCGGGGTTCGCCCAGTGAGCGAGCCGTGATTCGACGCTGCCCGGAGTGGAGGCGTTGGCACAACTGAACCCCGGCGCAAAGGTCGGGGTCGCGAGGTTCGGACTGCTGAGAGCGTACGCGCTCCCTCCAGCCGAATCGATAGGCGTGAATGGCAGGCCCGATTGCAGAGTCAGCACACCGCTGATTTCCCAGCCGCTGAGCGCCCCGCCAGTAAAGCCGCTGGCATGCGAAAAGAACGGCAACTGGTAGGTCGCGCTGGTCACGAAGCGCTGCCGGCGGTCGAAATCCGACAGGCCGCGGGAGTCGCGGGCGTTGTTCTGATCGTTGAAACGAGTATCGAAGGCCACCGTAGCGGTCGAAACGTCGTCGATCGCTTTGGAATAGGTGTAGGCGCTCTGCCAATACAGCCCTTTGGCGAAGCGGTGGGAGACGGTTGCCTGCAGCGAATGGTAGTGCGAGTCGGAATTGGGAGAGAACGACTCGAATGCGCTGGGAGCCAGTCCTAAGAAAGGAGCGCGCGCGTTGGCGTTCTCCGCCGTCGTATCGACGATCTGACACGAATTCCCCGCGCCTCTCACCCCCGCGCAAGTGACCCCCGGAATCGTAACCGGGCTCTGGGGAGTGGCCAACGTGGCTTGGTCGGGATCGAATGTCGAGCGCAGATGCGTGCCCTTGGTTCCGACATATCCGAGTTCTACGAACCAATTCTTGCCTAGTTCCCGCTGTATGGTGAAGTTCCACTGCTGGGTGGTGGCTGCGATCCAGTGCAGCGGAACCTGCAGGCCAATAAAGCTGTTTACGTTGCCGGTAAAACCGGGGCCGCATTGATCCGGATTGGTTGACGCATTTCCGTTCCCGAGCGTGCATTTCGGCGCGAAGCCACTAAAGAGCGCAGCCTGGGGTACGAAAGTGGGGCTCAGCACGCCCAGCGGCGGAATCCCGGTGAAGCTCCCATTGGGCTGAAAGAGATTCGGCAAGCCGCCGGTCTTGGTTCCGTACGGCCCGGGCAAGAAGTTGACCGCGATGGGGAAGAATGGCGCCGAAAAGGACAAGTTATCCACCGCGCCCAAATCCTCACGCACGCTGTAAATGCCGTAGCCGCCGCGGATGGTGGTGGTGTGACGGCCAAACAGATCGTAGGCGAAGCCGATGCGCGGCTCCCACACCGTGGCGTACTCATTCTTGAGTGCAGCCTGATTGAGGGTTCCGCTCAGGCCGGGAAGCTTGAATTTATTCACACATGTGGGATACAGAAAGGGTTGCCCCGTGGTGTTGGCGAGCGCAGGATTCAAATTGCCGAGATGGCAAAGTTCGTCGTACGGAGCGCCCACAAACTCGTTGCGCATGCCCAGGTTCAGGGTTAACGTCTTGCTCACCCGATAGTCATCCTGGGCGAACCAGGAATATGCGGGAATGCGGTAGTCATGGTTGCCCACGCCACCACCGGCCTCCCCGAAGACGGGGGCGCCAGCCAGGAAACTTTGAAAGTCGGTAGGGAATCCTGTAGGACCGGCAAAGAATAACAGCCCATTGTCGGCGACTGGCAGGTTCCGGCGGATGGTGGTGCGGTCCAGTTCGCCGCCGAAGCGGAACTGATGGGCCCCGTGGCTCCATCCCAAAGTATCCAGCAAAACGAAGCTGTCGGAAAGCGCTTCTTGCAATTGTTGCGGAAAGGGGCCGAGGGCCCAGCTTCCAAAGGTGAAGCGGTATATATTCGGATCCCCATTCGCGGTGGGGATGTTGATTCCCACTTGCGCATTGGTGACGGGGGGCTCATTGTTCAATTTGTCGCTAATGATATTGACCCCAAATCGAAGCTCATTCACGATCGTATTGGAGAACAGATGGGTCTCGGTGAGGCTGCCAACCCGGTTATGCAGCGGGATGTCCAGAGGGAAATTCAGGTTGTTCGGCGTAGGCACGCCGCCGGTCTGGATCTGGAAAGAATCGGCGCCGAAGGGCTGAAAGGTATCGGAATCGGCCCAGAAGAAGCGGAACGCGAGACGATCCTTGCCGCCACGGAACTCGCGGTCCCAGTTGGTGGTGAACTGATCGTCGGTGAACCTGCCAACACTGCTGAGAGTGAGCGGGCCGTAGTTCAGAGCCGAGCTGCATGTCTTGGTGGCTGGATTATAAGTTTGCGTAATCCCTGGAGTGCCCGGTACCGTGGGAAGCAGGAAATTACTGCCGAACTGATTGCTCTGGAAATTTAGCAGGGCAAGCGCTACCGGGTCGATCTGGGTTAGGTTTACCGCAGGGCAATTCGTCGCGGCCGGAGAACTGAATGCCGATTCCAACGATGCCGCAGAGCGATTCGTAGGAATCACAGGAATGCTGGTGTTGATGAACGTTCCCGGCGAAGCGCCGCTGCGCTGCCGCGTGCCTTGATAGTTCACGTAAAAGTATCCCAGCTTTGCCTTCGGCCCGACCGGTCCGCCTAAATCGCCGCCAAAGATGTTCTGTTGAATCACCGGCCGCGCGAGCCCCGCCCGATTGAGGAAGAAGTCGTTGGCGTCCAGCTTGGTATTGCGGAAGTACTCCCAAAGATCGCCGTGGAAATTGGCCGTGCCGCTCTTGAGAGTGGCGTTGATGTTGCCTCCGCCATTGCGCCCCTGAGTGGCGTCGTAGAGGCTGGTGCTGACCTTGAATTCCTGAATGGAGTCGGGATTGGGCAGGGGCGTGTAGGTCAACTCTCCGAACGAATAATCGGCGACAGAAATGCCCTCGATCAGGTAGTTGTTGTTGTCTTCTCGTCCACCGTTGACGTGGATAAACACCTGCCCGCGTCCCAACTGGGAGGCGTTGTTCAAGTCAGACGACGCACCGGCCGAGAGCGTCAGCAACTGTTGAAAATTCCTGGTGGCCAGAGGGAGTTCGGTAATCGTGGTGCTGCTAATGGATTGTCCTGTAGTGGCGTCGGTGGTATTCACCTGAGCGACCTGCGACTGAACTTCGACCACCTCGTTGACCGACGTCACCTTCAGCACCGCCGTCATGCGCGTGGTTTCCGTGATGTTCACCACGACGCCAGGGAACTTGGTGGTGGCAAATCCGGCGGCGCTAATCTGCACCACATAGCTGCCGACAGGCAAGAGAGTGGCGGTGAAGACTCCGGAAGAATCGGTGGTCAGATGGCGCTCCCCCTGGCCCGTCCCCTCGCTCACAACATCCACTTTGGCGCCTGCAACCACGGCCCCGGACGCATCTTGAACCGTGCCGGTAATGGCTCCAGTGGCTCCGCCCTGAGCCCACACCAGCCCGCTGAAGCAGGCAATGAACACGCCCACAACCACCGACTTTCGGACGCTGAACATGTTTCCTCCTCGATCAACTTATAAGACCGCTCACTTCTGGCAAGCACAGCGGACCCTGAAGGATTTTGGAAGTATATATTATCGGCGGTACATCATTGGTGCTAGGATTTGTAAAGTTATTGCAAAATCTTGTGATGGTCAGTGTGGACCAGACGTTACTGATCCTGGTCCTGTGGCGTGATCGCAGCCCCGGTCGCACATCGCCAAAACCCGAGTCAGCGCAGCGTGTACAATCTGTAGCTTCGCGATGCACGACCCTTCACGCAAACTCATCATCGCCATTGACGGCCCCGCGGGCGTGGGCAAGAGCACCATCGCGTCCCGCCTGGCGCGCAAGCTCGGCTATGCCAACCTGGAGAGTGGTGCCATGTACCGCGCGCTGGCGCTGAAGGCCATCGAATGGGATATTTCCTTCGACGACGAAGCCGCGCTCACCAAACTGGCGCATGATTCCCGCATCCAACTGGAGACGACTTCGAGCGGCACTCGGGTTCTGCTCGACGGACGCGACGTAACCCAGCGCGTCCGCGATACCGATGTAACCATCGGGGCCTCGCGCGTCTCGGTTCATCCGCAAGTGCGCGAGTGGATGGTTGCGCGCCAGCAGGAACTGGGCGCGGGTGGCGGCATCGTGATGGAAGGGCGTGACATCGGAACCAAAGTTTTTCCCAACGCCGACGTGAAGATCTTTCTTGATGCTGATCCGGTGGTCCGCGAGCAGCGGCGCTTGCAGCAACAAAACCTGCAGGGAACCGCGGCCCAGGCCACCTCCGCCGAGTTGCGCGAACGCGACCACCGGGACCGCACCCGCACAGCATCACCGCTGGTGCCAGCTCCCGACGCAACCATCGTAGATTCCACCAGCTTGTCGGAAGACGAAGTGTTGCAACGGGTAGAAGAGTTGGTGCAAAAAAAGCTGGCGCGCTGACACATGGAGGACGGGCGTCCCGCCCGTCTGTGTAGGCGCGGGGGGCCTCGCCCGCGTTCCCGCGATAATCACGTAGCCCCGGACGTCTCGTCCGGGACGGACAAGCTTTGCTGCTTCAGTCGAAAATACCCTCGGGCAGAGCTGACCCAGAGAAGCTCGCGAGGAAGCGGGGCGGATTGGTTGTATCCGCCCCCTTCGCCGATCCTAATTGGCAGGCGCGTTTGCGAACCCAGGAACTCGAAACCGATTAGTTCGTGATGGCGGGAATAGGCGCTGCGTGCCGCTGAAGACGGCACGAGATACCGGGCCAACTTGCGTCACCGGGATCGCGTCCACCATGCTGTAGTCGCAGCCCTCGATGCCGGGATGATTCTCATCGCATGGGATCAGCAAGTAAGCATGCCCGCAGGTACCATCATACGTGCAGCCGTGTGGCACTCCGTCGCCAGCAATCTCTCCACGATCGTTGATTGCAAGCGTTTCTAACAAATACAAACTCGAGTTAGGAGGAATCAATGTGTTCAAGTCAACCATTGAGCCGTTTTCCCACAGAAACGAGCGAACGAAGCCATTGCATAATACCGACCAGCCAATCACTTGGACTCTCGAATTAATGGCAAATGCCTGACTGGAGCAATCCCCAGCCAGATGTCCGAGGTCCGTGACTACGCCGTTGCTCCAGAGCGCTGCGTCGTTTGTGCCTGAAAAGTCACCAAGGCCAGCGATGTCCCCGTGTTCGTTGATCGCGTTAGCGGCGACGAATTTCCCTCCGCTTTGCACAGTTAGGTCAAGGAGGTTTCCATTGTTCTTTGCGGCGTCCCAAAGAAAGGGGTGGCAGTTTGCGGTGTTCCCTATGCCAAGACATGCCCCTGGGTCGGCAGCAAGGCTCGAAGTGCCAATGACCTGGCCCTTGTTATTGAGGGCGCTCGCTGCACCCCAAACGCCTCCCAGGGTTCCCAAGTCTGTCATTCCACGGCTCTTCGTCCAAAAGAACGGGTCCGCCGTGGGAAGCCCGGTAGTGGAATTCGGAATCGAATTGATATACGAAATCCCAATGACCTGACCGTCGTTGTTTACGAAGGAGGCCGCCGCATCGGGGCCGCCCAGGGTCTTTAAATCCTGCTTACGCCCGTCCTGCCAGAGGAACGCCCGGGTTTGCGTTCCGTTAGAAGAACCCAACAACACATCGTAAAAGGAGAAGGGATCAGGTATCGCGTTCAGTGCGGATCCTGTTACCTGGCCCCGGTCATTGACTGAGCCCACTAGGCTGTGATTTCCGCCAAATGTGCCGAGATTCCGGATTTTTCCTTCCCTCCACAGCACAGCACGAATCTGGCGTATGCCGGTCAGCGGGTCAATCCGACCGTTCTCTGAATACCCAACAATCTCCCCGCGCGCGTTGATCGAGGTCGCGACGCTACAGTTGTGGTATCCAGGCAGCGCCCCCAAGTCTCTCACGTGACCGTCTTGCCACTGAAATGCGCGGAAGACAAAATGGACGGTACCATCAAGGCCTCCGCAAATGGAGAAATTGCTGTGTGGAGGACTGGGAATGGACGTCGCTGATGAGCCCACCGCTGTCCCACTTCTATTTACTTGGTTGGGTGCCCCTAGCGACATGGCGTTGTTGATGTAGCTCTCGGGGCCGCCGAAAGTACCCATGTCGATGAACTTGTAGTGATGGTGCTTGCCCGTGTTCTCATTGCTCTGCGCGACGATTCCGGCTGGGATCGCTAGCGCAGCGAACGACGCAATCGCAGTGAAGCACATGATCAATCTGGATTTCATAAATCTCTCCTTGAAGAGTTGCGGCGGAAAGCGCCCCCCAAATTCTGGCCGGAAATCTCGCTGCAACTCTCGGACGCTGAGTTTGTGTTTCAATAGCGCGCCAACGCCTAACGGTCTTGCGACGGTGACGCCTCTTTGCGCCGGTCGTGCGAGGGCCACCGGGACGCCCTAGGGAATGAACCGATCAGCTTAGGCAGAGCAGGAGAAGGTCGCTTGAACACTGCGGAATGTTGACAGCGGCTGGCTCTGCCGAAACTGCGGCAATTTATACTCCCTGAACATCGGCGAGTCAAGAAGGATTTGGTTGTTGGCGCTGGCCCCGGACGAGGCGTCCGGGGCTACGTGATTTTCGCCGGGGCACGGGCGTGGACGCCCGCGCCTACATTGTTGAGGCTCGCATTCCCGTCTCGGGACGCATCCTAAAAGAAAAACCCGCACCGCACAGACACCGCACGCTCCGCAGTGTTATACAGAAATTGTCTCCCGTTTGGTCTGGACTCACCTTCATCCTTAGTTTTTGCAGGTGACGTCCGATGCCGCGCCTTTTGTCTTCATATGCCGCTTGCCTCATCTTCCTATTCTCCATCTCTGTCTGCGCGCAGGACGCTTCTACCGGGGCGATTCGCGGGACCGTCAGCGATTCCTCCGGCAGCCGCATTGTCGACGCTTCGATCGCGCTGGTGGACGATGCCCAGGGCTTCCGCTACTTTGTGACCAGCGATTCCGAGGGACAATTTGTGTTTGAGTTGCTGCCGCCGGGAGAGTACTCCGCGCGTGCCGTCGCCCCGGACATGTCGCCAGAACTCACTCCCAAGCTGCACGTGGACGTGGGCGCGACTACCGTGATCGAGTTCAAGCTGCAGGTCGGCGGCGCCAAAGAGATGGTCACGGTTACGGGCGACCAACCTCTGGTCGAAACCGAATCCAAGGCCGTGTCCTCGTTGATCGATAAACGCGCGATCGAGGAACTGCCGCTCGACGGGCGCCGCTTCACCGACCTCGCCCTTCTAACTCCCGGCGTCACCCAAGACCCGCGTGGGCTGACTTCGGGCTCGAATGGGGATTTGGCTTTCGGCGGAATCCGCGGTTATCAGTCCAGCTATTTGGTGGACGGGGCCGACAACAACAACGCCTTCTTCGCCCAGGCTCGTGGCCGCTATCGCGCGCCTTACCAGTTCTCCAACGAAGTGGTGCAGGAGTTCCGGGTCTCGTCCAACACGTACGGCGCGGAATTGGGACGCGCCGGAGGCGCGGTCATCAACGTGGTCACGAAATCGGGGTCGAATCAGCTGCACGGAACCGATTTCTATTTCCTTCGAGACAGCGCCTTCGGCGCCACCCAACCCTTCCTCGACTTCAAGCCCCACGCGCAGCAGCAGCAATTCGGGCTCACCCTGGGCGGTCCCATCCACCGCAACCGCTTGTTTTTCTTTGGTGGATTCGACCAGCACATTTTTCACGTTCCCACGGTGGTGCGCTTTCTGGATGGAAGCTCGAAAATCGTTCCCCAACTAGGTCAAGGGCCATTGCACGACGGCGACTATGAAGCCAGTGATCAGGCGGTGGTGTTCGCCGCGGCCGCGCGGCTGTCCACGCTCGCCGGTGAATTCCCGTCGAAGATGCTGGGCAACGCCGCCTTCTTCAAACTCGATTTCACCCTCACGTCGCATGAAGCACTTTCCGCGCGCCTCAGCACTTCTCGCTACTACGGACAAAACAACGTCTTCCTGGATCCATCCAGCCCGCTCACCACCAATGCCATCAGTGAAAACGGTCAGGAACAGGTGGCCACGGAAACTGGATCGCTCTCCCTGACCAGCACATTTTCCTGGCGGCTGGTGAGCCATCTGCGCGCCCAGTTCTCGCGCGATCTGCAGCAATCCAGCACCAACACCACCGATCCTCTCACCAAAATCAGCAGCACCATCGACGGCTTCGGACGTTCCAACATCCTGCCCCGCCAAACCCGTGAACATCGCCTGCATCTGGCCGAGACTATCAGTCTCGAAGGCAAGCGGAATTCCTGGAAGTTCGGCGGCGACGCCCTGCTCACCTGGATCTATAACTATTTCCCGGCGCAGTCCGGCGGGGAGTACATTTTCGATCCCATCAAAGTGAATCCGTTCACCTTCGCGCCTATGGAGGCGGGCTTGCTGCTAACGCCACTCCGCGCGTACGCCCACGATGTCCCGAAATACTACATTCAGAATTTCGGATCGCAGTCGAGCCACCCCGACACCAACGAATACTCCGGCTTTTTGCAGGATACAATCCGCGCCACCAGCCACCTTGCCATCAGCCTCGGCGCGCGCTACGACCTGCAGACTTTCACTAAGAAGGGACTGCTAACTAATCCGCTGTGGCCGGATTCCGGCAAGATCCCTTTCAACCCGAACAACTTTGCGCCGCGCGTGGGCCTAGCATACTCGTTCGGGAGCGAGCGGCCGCTCGTGGTGCGAGCGGGCTATGGCTGGTTCTACACTCGCATTCCGCAGATTTACACTTCCACCATTGCCACCGATAACGGATTTACCTCGACCAATCTGTTTCTGAATAATTCCAATTACTACGACCATCAAGTCTTCCCGCAATATCCAAACGCGCTGGTGAATTGCCCGCTCAACGCGACCTCGTGCACCTTGCCGCCAAGCCTGGAGCAATATTCGCAGGGCGGCGTTTCCGCGTTCTCCCCAAACTTCAAGACGCCAAAGGTGGAGCAAGCCAGCCTCGGCCTCGAAAAAGAGGTGGCCCACCGTTTGGCGGTGGGAGTTTCGTACATGTATGTGCATGGGGTAGATATGATCCGCGCCCGCGACGTGAACCTGCCGCCGCCGGTGAACGTGGAGTATCCGGTCTACGATGCCTCGGGCATCAACTTTCTGGGCACCTTCTACAACGTGGATTCGTTTTCCACTTGGCAGATGACTCCGTCTTTCACCTGCCCTTTTCCCCCGTGCATCAACCCGCTCGCGCGCCCGCTCCCGCAACTCGGCGCCATCGACGTTTTCGAAAGCGCCGCATCCAGCGTCTACAACGGGATGACTTTCTCCATTCACCGCCAGATGACCAGCGGTCTCTACTTCCGCCTCGCCTACACCTTCGCCAAAGCCATCGACGATGGCCAGGACGCACTAGTCGCCGGACAACCCGCCGTGGTGCAGAATTCCTATAACACCAGCGCCGAACGCGGCCCCAGCGTCACCGACCAGCGCCACCGTCTTATGTTTGCATGGATAGCTGACCCCAAGCCGTTCGGGCGCGAGCAGCCTTTCCTGGCCAGGGTGTTCAATGACTGGAAGCTGGCGGGAGTGCTTACCTTCGGCAGCGGGCGGCCTGAGAACGTGATGGTTTCGGGAGACCCCAATCAGGATGGCAACGGCACCAACGACCGGCTTCCGGGAGCGGGCCGCAATTCGTTTCTCGGACCTGATTACGCGAGCACCGACTCGCGCCTGACTCGGCGCCTCTATCTACGCGATCGGCTGAAGCTCGACCTGGTTGTGGAATCCTTTAACCTGCTGAATCGCGATAACAAGCGCGTCCAGGTCACCGAAGACGGTTTGCAGAGTAACGTGGCGTACTTCATCAAGATTGGGACCCAGCTCGGCATCAATTACTACCCGGGTCATTATCAGGTTCCGAGAAACCCACTCCAGGCCACTAATGCTTATGCTCCCAGGCAGGTACAACTGGCTCTGAAGATGATTTT
>Ga0116223_10004893_pt1 | contig 11490 bp, 8 predicted proteins | sample Sb_taG_3_FD_90092 | JGI IMG/M metagenome (GOLD analysis project Ga0116223, IMG submission 90092) | Peat soil microbial communities from Weissenstadt, Germany - Sb_50d_a_PC metaG | ecosystem: Environmental > Terrestrial > Soil > Wetlands > Peat | place: Germany: Weissenstadt | collected 2010-09-21 | reverse complement strand
GCTTGCAGGTCGCCCAGTTCAACAAGAAGGGCGACACCGCTCCCGATAACGCCACCGCGAACCAGTTCTACACCGAAGCGACGAACCTGACCGTCACGATGTCGGGGATGGACGCCAAGATCGAAGAGCTCGACCGGCGTTCCGGGAATCTGCTGCGCGAAATCAAGAAAGTTGGTCCGGACCTGAAAGAAGTCCGGATGAAGATTCACAAGGAATGGATTCCGAACTGGCTGAAACACACGCACGAATGGCGTCCCACCACAAAGATGCCGCAGTTCCGCCTGCAGGACGACGAGATTCAGGCGATTTCCGCATACATCTGGCAGTCGGCCATCACCGGCCCCGAGCTTCCGAAGCAAGCTCCCGGAAGCGCCGCGAACGGCAAAGTGCTCTTTGAAGAGCGCGGCTGCGAGGCCTGCCACTCGATCGGCGAAGGCGCGAACATGGTCGGCGGAGATTTTGCCGCGAACCTGTCGCGCGTTGGAGAGAAAGACAACTACGACTATCTGGTTCGCTGGATCCTGAATCCTCGTACGCGCACGCGTCCTTACAGCCCGTTCGAGCACAAGGATCTTGGCCCGGAAGATTACGCCAAGCATAACCTGCCATTTGTCTTCGACCTCGATCATTCGCGCAGCCCGAACGATGGCCACGAGATCGTCGTCCAGCAAATGACGGTTATGCCGAGCCTCCGCCTGACGGTGGAAGATGCGCGCGACATCGCCAGTTACCTTGTGACGCAAAAGCACGCTGACGCATCCTTCCCAGCTGCGGATTTCATGGACGATGCAAACCTCAAGCAGCACGGCAAGGAATTGATCCAGCACTACGGCTGCGCCGGATGCCATGAAATTTCCGGCCTCGAAGACGAAGGCCGCATCGGCACGGAATTGACGAATGAAGGCAGCAAGCCCATCGAGCGCCTGGATTTTGCGCTTCTTACTGAAGACGCAAAGCTCGGCGTTCTTCCCGACGGCAAGAAAACACCCCCGGGGCGCGGCTCGTGGTACGACTTGAAGGGCTTCTTTGATACCAAGCTGACCGATCCGGCCGTATTCGATCGCGGGAAATACAAACCGGACCCGATGGACCGGCTGCGCATGCCGAAGCCGAACGTTACCAAGGAAGATATTGACGCACTGACAACTTTCCTCCTCGGCTCCACGGACCCGACCCTGCCGCAGGAATACATGTACAAGCCCGCGGACCAGCGCGCCGCCATCCAAAAGGGCTGGTGGATCGTCACGAAATATAATTGCATCGGCTGCCACCAGATCGGAATCGGCCAGCGATCGGTGCTGATGGGCCTGCCGCAATACCAGGGTGAAAACAAGCAGAACCTGCCTCCAGTGCTGACGAGCGAAGGAGCGCGCGTCAGTCCCGATTGGCTCAAGGCATTTCTCGCCAACCCGTCGCTGAGCACCACGGACGTGAACCGCAACGGCGTGCGCTCTTATCTGCAAGTGCGGATGCCGACGTTCTTCCTGTCCGATGACGAAATCCGGACGCTCGTTTCGTTCTTCCAGGCCATGTCCAGCCAGCCCCAGCCCTACATTCCAACGAAGATCGAACCGATTACCACGGCGGAAAAAGAAATGGCCCGGGACTTGTTCACCAGCTCGGCCGCGCCGTGCCTGAAGTGCCACGCGACCGGCGATCCGGGACATGATAAGAACGCCATCGCTCCGAATTTCCTTTTCGCCAAGGAGCGGCTGCAGCCCGCGTGGACCGAGCGTTGGATCACGAATCCCGCGTTAATCGCTCCTGGGACGGCCATGCCCTCCGGCCTCTTCAAACGCGACGGCGACCGCTGGGTCTTCTCCGGCCCGCTGCCCGCCAGCTTTAAGGGGTATACGGGAGATCAGGCGAACCTGCTGGTGCGTTATATGTTCGAGTTGACTCCCGAAGAGCAACGCGCTCTCATGGGACGGACGCCTTCCGGCGGTGGCTCGGGTGGTGCGGGGAAGTAGTAGGGATCTTTCTACTTGCTATAATGGGCTACGATATTCTGCATTCGAAGAGGAGGAACTGTTTCGTGATGAAAACAAGATTGGGCATGTACTCGCTGGTAGTCGGAGCGTTCGCTATGGCGCTCACCGGTTGCGGCGGGAACAAACAAGAGTCAACGGAAAACACCGCCGCGCCGGCGGCAAATGCTCCGGCCGGAAAAGCGGTCGACGCCGCCACCGCCGGCGAAGTCACAGGATCGGTAAAGCTTGATGGCGTCGCGCCGAAGGCCAAGAATATCAACATGGCTGCGGAACCGGCCTGCACCAAGGGGCGCACCAGCCCGGCGATGACCGAGGAGGTTGTCACGGGAGACGGCGGGGCGCTTGCCAACGTCGTCGTATACGTGAAGACTGGTCTGGAGGGGTATTCCTTCCCGGCCCCCACAGCGGCAGCGACAATTACGCAAGAGGGTTGCCAGTATCACCCACACGTGGTGGCCGTGCAGGTTGGACAGAACATTGACGTCATGAACAAAGATCAAACCACGCATAACATCCACCCAATTCCTAAGGACAATCGCGAGTGGAACGAGTCTCAGCCTCCCGGCGCCGCGCCCATTGAGAAGTCGTTTACGCGCGAAGAAGTCGCCATCCCGGTGAAGTGCAACGTTCATCCGTGGATGAAGGCCTATATGGCCGTAATGCCTAACCCGGGTTTCCAAGTCACCGATAAGGACGGCAAGTTTGACCTGAAGAATCTGCCGCCTGGCACGTACACGGTGGTCGCCTGGCATGAACTCTACGGTTCGAGCGACCCGCAAAGCGTCACCATTGGTCCCAAAGAAACTAAGAACGTGACGTTTACTTTCAAAGCCGCGGCCGCAGCTGGGGACTAAGGCATAAACCTCTCCGCGTCTTCTGTGCCCTCTGTGTTGGATTCCGAAAAGCCCAACACAGAGCGAACAGAGGGCTCCGGTGAGCCTCAGAAAGTGCTGCAGCAAGGCGAAACCGTCCTGGCATTGCAGTTCACGGCCAGGCGGCCGATATTCAGGATTGGGACTCTCCTTGGAGCCCGCCGCATAGAATGAAGACTTTATACAACGAAGCCCTGCATCGTTATGCTGTCTTCACGGCATCTTGCACGCTTGTCCTCTTGATCGCCGGGGCCTTGGTTACTTCGAATGACGCGGGGCTTTCCATTCCGGATTGGCCGCTCGCCTATGGCTCCTTGACGCCGCCCATGGTGGGCGGGATCCGCTACGAATTCACGCATCGCGTAATCGCGACGTGCATAGGCCTTCTGACGATCGGACTCGCCGCGTGGCTATGGAGGGCCGAAAAACGATCTTGGATGCGCTGGCTGGGCTTGGCGGCCCTTGGCGGGGTCATTGCGCAGGGAATCCTCGGCGGCATGACCGTGCGCATGTTCCAACCGCCACCGGTGTCCGCCGCGCACGCCACGTTGGCGCAGCTTTTCTTTTCCACGGTTGTCGCCATCGCCGTCTTTACGAGTTCCTGGTGGAACGGCAACCTCGCGGAAATTGACGACCCGGGGTCGCCTCGCGTTCGAACGCTGGTGGTATGGACGCTAGTGGCAGTGTTCCTGCAATTGATCCTGGGAGCGGCGTTCCGGCACAAGGGGTTTGGAATTATTCCCCACCTGATTGGCGCCGTCATTGTTACAATCCTGATCTTTATGACGGCAGGAGCGCTCAAGAGACGATTCCCGGATGTCCCGGCGCTTCGGAGCTGTGCGCGTTACCTGCACATGCTGATCGGAGTGCAGCTATTGCTGGGAGCGGGCGCGTATTGGTCGCGGCTCTACAGCGCGCGCTTCCCGCAACCAATCGCGCCGATGGTCACCTTGACAGTCGTGCACACGGTTACGGGCGCCCTGGTGCTGGCTGTGACGCTGGTGACAGCCTTGCTCAGCTATCGTATGCTGAGGGCGGACAATGCCGTCGCGGATTCCGCACCGGCTTCCGAGCAGGTTGCCCATTGAGATTCGTATGAGAACATCCATCCAATCCGCAGGAACAGCCGCATCGGAGGCCAGCCGCCCCGCTCTATATTTGGCGCTGACCAAGCCCGACGTTTCTTTCCTGGTGGTTATGACCACGGTGGCAGGCTATGCCCTGGGAACGCGCGGTCCGCTGGATTGGATGCGGATGGCGCACACGGTATTTGGGACCACGCTGATTGCGGCGGGAACGTCGGCGCTCAATCACTATTTCGAACGCGATACCGACGCCCTGATGCGGCGCACGGCGTCGCGCCCGCTGCCTTCCGGGCTGCTAAAGCCTCGCGAGGCGTTTTGGTTTGCTCTGTCCCTGCTTGCATTCGGCACGGTGTATCTCGCCCTGGCCACGAACGCCCTGGCGACGTTTTTGGGAATTGCCACTTCCGTCTTGTACCTGTGCGCCTACACGCCCCTAAAACGGCGCACCACGCTGGCTACATTTGTCGGCGCATTTCCGGGCGCAGTGCCGCCGCTGATCGGCTGGGCTGCCGCAAGAGGGACGCTCAATATCGAGGCCTGGTTCCTGTTCGCCATGCTTTTCTTGTGGCAATTCCCGCACTTTGACGCGATCTCCTGGGTGTACCGCGAGGATTACAAGCGTGCGGGAATCAAGATGCTTCCAACGGTGGACCCCGAGGGGACGCGGACGTTTCGCGAAATCCTGATGACGGCGGCGTTGCTCGTGCCCGTCAGCCTGCTGCCGGCGGTGACGGGTCTGGCCGGGGCGCGGTACTTTTTCGGAGCGGTGGTTTTGGGGCTCATGCTGGTGGAAATGTGTTTGTGGGCCGCGGCGTCGAAGACGAATGTTCGAGCGAAGTGGCTCATGCACGCGACCGTGCTTCACCTGCCGGTGCTGTTGGGATTGCTGATCTACGACAAATTCACCCGTTAAGATTTGGTGCGCGCGGGGCGCAAGTGAGAGGCCATGAACGGAAAGGAAAATGAGGCCGAGTTGACCATCATGTCTATTGTGATGATCGTTCTCTCGATTTTGGGGATCATCGCCGGTTTTTCGAGGGACCTTTTCGGCGGCATCGATGGCCTGCTGATCCTGGGTGTTGCCCTGATGATCCTTTTGATTTTTAGCATTCTTCTTTTGGTACAGGCGAAGCAGCAGGGATGGATCGGCAAGCGCCATGATGAAGGCCAAACGGGTCCTCCGGCCGCGGCAAAGTAGCACAGGCACTCTTGCCTGTGCGGGTTTTGCGATCGGTGTTGAGCCGGATAGCCCGAATTTGCGACCTACAAAACCGCACAGCCAAGAGTGGCTGTGCTACTTCGGAAGGAACCCCATTGATTTCCCCGCCTGCGTTAGACGCTGTCCTCAATGGCACGAGCGCCATTCTGGTCACGGTGGGTTACGTCATGATCCGCACGAAACGCGTCCTCGCGCACAAGACTTGCATGCTTGCCGCGACGGTCACATCGGCGGCCTTCTTGATTTCCTACGTCACGTATCACTATCACTTATATGCCTCGGGCGAGGGCCCGGTGCATTTTCCGGGGACGGGCGCGCCGCGTTACGCCTATCTGACGATGCTCACGACGCATACGATCCTCGCGATTGTCATTGTCCCGCTGGTGATCATCTCACTCGTGCGCGCCCTGCGCTCCAATTTCCCGGCGCACAAGCGCATCGCGCGCTGGACGCTTCCGCTGTGGGCCTACGTGTCCGTGACGGGCGTGTTGATCTATGTGGTGCTCTACCAGATTTACGCGCCGCCCCATCCTTAGCCGAGTACCAGTGAGATCTTTCTCTTGGATTTTTCGCCAAGGATTGAGAATTTGTAGCCCTTCCATGCCGCGAGAATCGCATAGGTGGTCCTGTGGCGCCGGCGTCCCGCCGGCGTTTTTGTGTCCAGCGGCGCGATCAGAAAATCGCCGGCGAGACGCCGGCGCCACCAGATACTGCGGTCTTTTGTGAGTCGCTTGAATTACGATTCTCGTATCAGGATCGCTGTGAGAAACTATGAGTAGCCCGAATGTCCGATGAATAGCATTCCTCACGCCGCGGAATCTCCCTCAGCCCCTCCCAAGCCTGGGATGGCCCAGAAGTGGCTCGTCGCGATTCTCGTCCTTACCTTTGCGTTCGTTCTGATGCCGTTTCTGCTCTGGTACATGACGACGTTCACGCGCCCGCTGAACGATGCCGACCTCGCCGCTTACTTTCAGGATACGGCGCATCCCCGCCGCGCGCAGCACGCGCTCTCTCAAATCGCCGACAGAATTATGAGCCCCAATCCCGGAATCCGCGCATCGGCGAAAGTTTGGTATCCCGAGGTAATTAAATTTTCGGAGCAGGGAAGCGATGAGTTGCGCGTGACGTCTGCGTGGGTAATGGGGCAGGACAACCAGTCGTCCGAATTTCACGTCGCGCTTCAGAAGCAGGTCGCAGACGCGAATCCGATGGTGCAGCGCAACGCCGCTCTCTCCCTCGTGCGTTTCGCCGATCCTGCCGGCCACGCCCTGATCGCGGGAATGCTCACGCCCTACACGGTTGCCGCGCAGCGCGCCGGCGTTCTCTCGATCCGCCTGAAACCCGGAGACGTAATCAATCCCGGCACTTTGCTCGCCCACATCACCATTGGAAATGACAAAACGGAAGTCCGCTCCGAGGTGCCCGGCACGATTCACCAGTGGATTCTGTCCGAAAACGCGCAAGTCAAAACGGGCGAGCCCTTGTTGCTCGTCGATCCCAGCCCCGAAATGGTATGGGAATCCTTGCGCGCCCTTTATTTAATTGGCCAGAAAGAAGACTTGCCCGCCGTCAATCCGTACGTCCGCGGCGTCGAAGGCATGCCACAGCAAATTCAACAGCAAGCAGAACTTACGGCCCGCGAGATCTCCCGCCGCGCTGGTCAATAGCTTGGACAAGGACCGGCAACTGAAGGTTCATGACAGGCCAAGATTCAGGAACGTGTGTTCTTACTTCACTAAACTACAGAAAGTGCCAATTATGACAGGTAAAAAATAACTTGACATTACACATGTGGATGAGTAAGAAGGCGAACGAACTCCTGTCCTGATCCCTGGAAAAACTGAATCGATGAAGTCGGGCGGGAGAAGGAGGAATACCATGCCAGTTCTAAGTCGCAGTTTGGGTTGGCTCCCGGATGTTCCAAAAATCAACGATTACACGCAGAGCCACCCGAAGGTCACGGAACTTCTGAAGAAAACAGGGGTTCCTTCACGGATCAGTGGTTTGTCAACGGCTATCGGGGTTACAACTAGGGGTGCGGCGGCGGCAGCGGCGCCAGCACCGGTCCCTCTTCTAAGTCCATCCGTCGATCTGCGCCCATTCTGTTCGCCGATCGTTGACCAGGGAGCACTAGGTTCCTGCACGGCAAACGCAGCAGCTGGGTTGGTGGAGTACTTCGAAAAGCGATCGTTCGGGAACTACATCCCTGCTGCCAGGCTCTTCATCTATAAGGCAACTCGCGACTTACTCGGTTGGACAGGCGATACCGGAGCCTATCTCCGTTCTACCATGGAGGCGCTTGCGCTGTTCGGGGCCCCGCCCGAGCAGTATCTGGCGTATGACATCTCTCAGTTTGATAACGAGCCTAGCGCGTTTTGCTACGCCTTCGGGGCAAATTACCAATCGCTTGTGTACTTTAGGCTTGACCCCTCGCCATTGACCGGCCCGCAGGTGCTTCAGAACATCAAGACTTTTGTCGATGGCGGCTTCCCCAGCATGTTTGGCTTTCCGGTGTACGATGAGTACTACAATGCCGCAGCCACCGGACTCGTAGCGTTTCCGGGACCTACCAGCAGGTACTACGGCGGTCACGCCAACGACGCTGTGGGCTATGATGACAACCTGATGATCGGCCCCGACAAAGGTGCGCTGCTCGTCCGGAACTCTTGGGGTACGGGATGGGGTTTGAACGGTTACGCTTGGCTGTCGTATCGCTATGTGACCGACCAGCTAGCGGTGGACTGGTGGTCCATAATTCTGGATCGATGGGTTAACACTGGAAACTTCGCCTGACCCTGACCTGAATGGATGACGAAGGCCGCAACTTTGCTTCGTCAAAATCTTCTGGCCTTTTTGAAACCAACATCCGTAGGCAAGGGCAACGCCTGCCCTAGCAATATCTGGGGGTCTGTCCCAGTGTTTGGCGGTTGCTTCGTCGTAACCCGCTTGGGCATTGAGGCAGACACATCCTGGTAAGTGGAAGGCGCCGAGTGAATTTGCGGTACGAGTCACCGGTCACCACTCACCAGTCACATCTTTTAAAACGGCAGGGAACCGTTCGCGCCCTCAAACTCGGTGAGCGGAACCATGTCGATCGCGTCCCACGGGCAGCCTTCCAGGAACGCGCCGTCGGGGCCCTTGCTGGTGCACAATTTGCAGCCGATGCAAAGCAGGGGATCGACGATGATGCGGCCAAACGGGGCGTGATCTTCGTCCGGGGCCCAATACATGCAATCCGCAACAGGGCAATACTCGACGCAAGCAGGCGAGCCGGCGCATCCCGTGCAGCATTCATTGATGACCGCGAGAATGTGTGGTTTGCGCTTCCGCTGGGTTGTCGTGCCGGTGGAAATGGGAGAATGCTTGACGACAGTCCCCGCCTGATATTCCTCGATGCTAGGAGCCGAATAGGCCACGTCGAGCCTCCAAAAAATAAATGTTTCTATAACATATTCTTGCCGACGCACCTCGACTTGTCAATGCTCCTCCCGCTTCATCGGTACGGATTTGTGCGCTTTTCGTCCTAGTCCGAGAGGCAATAGATTGCAAAATTTACATCGTCATAACAACGCTGTCACGCTCCGTTAACAATGGGCATTTCAAATGACACCCTAGAAATGAGCGCCTCTCAACGCTGACGCGCCCTCAGCCCCGCGTCACGATTTTGATGCGCCGTCGGAATCTCGTAATCATCGCGCAGGGGAGACACAATGAATTATCGATCAGCTTGGCCATCCAGGTGGATCAGTTTATTCATCTTCATTCTTTTGCTTCTGGGGCAAACGAAGCAGACTCTGGCGCAGGGGCAAAAGGGCGCCATTTCCGGAATCGTGACGGACACCAGCGGCGCCGTCCTCAAAGGCGCGCAAATCTCGATCGAGTCCCAGGACATTAATGTCGTATCTGATGAACAAGGCCATTTCTTCATCAGCGGCGTTGATCCGGGGAGCTACACGCTCACCATCAGCTACGTCGGTTTCGCGACATTCAACGACACCGTGAGCGTTTCCGCGGGGCAGACGGCGAACGAGGAAGCGAAGCTCCAGGTGAAAACGCAAAGTGAATCCATCCTGGTGACCGCCCCGCGCCTTACAGGCGAGGCCGAAGCCGTCAACATCGAGCGCACTGCCGACAACCTTTTGCAGGTTCTGCCGGCCGAAGTGATCCGCAGCTTGCCCAACGCGAATATGGCGGATGCCTTGGGCCGCATGCCCAGCGTGACCCTGGAGCGCGATGAAGGCGAAGGCAAATACGTTCAGGTCCGGGGACTCGAGCCACGTTTGACCAATGCCACGATCGACGGCGTGGATGTTCCCTCTCCCGAGTCGGGAGTCCGGCAGGTCAAATTCGATGCAATTCCAGCCGATCTTGTGGAGTCGGTCCAGGTGAGCAAAACCTTGCAACCCAACATGGAAGGGGATGGAATCGGCGGCTCGGTGAATCTGATCACCAAGATGGCCACGAATACTCCGACCATTTCGATCGGCGCTACCGGTGGTTACACGCCAATCATCAGCGGACGCGGTGAGACGGAAGAGGTCGGGACGATCGGATATCGGTTCGGCCCGGACAAGAAGTTTGGCGCCCTCATCGGCGGATCGTACGACTGGAATGGAAGGGCCATCGATGACATCGAGCCGGTCCCCGATTTGGCCACACTGCCGGGAGGCGCGACGCAGTATTGGAAAACCGGCATGGACGTTCGCGAATACAAGTATTTTAGATCGCGATGGGAACTCGGGGGCAGCACCGATTACAAGCTGTCAGAAGGCTCGAATATTTACGTTCGCGCGTTCTTCTCGGACTTTCACAACTACGGCGACCGCTGGGTCTATTCCTTGGTGGACAATACGCCCGGCATACAGTTACTCAACACGTCGGGCAACGACGGTTGCCCGGTGAATAGCTCGGGCGTAACGGCCGCGCCCTGCGGCGGCACGCCATCGTTCAATACGCAGCTCCGAAATCCCGCCATCGGCGTGGGAAATGTGATGGTGGGCGGAGTTCACGACCTGTCGACCATGTGGTTCGCGTGGGACGTCGCGGTTTCGCGCAGTTACCTTGGGAACTCCTCCTCGGCAACGGCCAGTTTCGGCTCCACGCTCGCCTCGAGTTCCTGCCAATACGATCCAACCAACACGTCGAACGAATTCCTGCCGCGTTGGAGTCAATCCTGCTACACAGAGGCCTATAACCCCTCGGACATGACCTTAAGCAAAATCCGCAACTCCCTGGGCCTGACGGCGCAACTCAATATCGAAGCCTCCGGCTCTGGAGCAAAGCGGTACCATATCGGCTCAAAGCTGGCGACATTCGAGATGGGCGGCCGGTTCCGAAACGCACACAAGTTCAACGACGGCTACACCCTGACCACCAGTCCCACGGGCACGATTCCCCTCTCGACCTTCTCGAATGACCTTGTCAATCCGAACTATTACAACGGAGGCCAGTATCCCCTGGGCTACAACCCGAGGTATGAAACAGTAATCGCCTACGCGAACGCCAACCCCAGCCTGTTCACCTCCTCCAGCACCCAGGGAATCGACGGCCAGGAATTCGATCTCATCGAGAAGGTCGCCGCCGGCTACTTCATGAATTCGATCGACCTTTCGAGCCGCTGGCGGTTGATCGCCGGCCTGCGGATCGAGAGCACAACGGAAAACATCAGCAATTTTTCGCTCAACCTGGACAACAATACAATCACGCCGGCCAAGTTCAACGGGTCCTACATCACTTACGAGCCCAGCGCCGCGCTCAAGTTCGCGATGACTGCGAACGACAATCTTCGATTCTTTTATGCGCGCGGTCTGTCCCGCCCGGATTTCCAGGATATAGCTCAGGCAGTCACGTGGTCGGTTGCCTGCAACGGATCCAATCCGTTCTGCGCCCAGCTTGGAAATCCCAATCTTCGCGCGGAGACTGGAGACGACGTCGACGTTCTCTATGACCATTACTTCCAGACGTTCGGTGTCCTCTCCGCGGGGTATTTTTACAAGTTCCTGCATGACCCGATCGTTCAAGTTCAATCCACGGTGAACCCGTTTACTCCTCCCGGCGGGCCGACGGGAAGTTATTTGGTTCAGACATTTGCGAATGCGGGCTCGGGTTGGGTCACGGGACTCGAAGTAGCCTACACTAAGCAATTTTCATCCTTGCCTGGCGCTTGGGCGGGCTTGGGCTTGTCCGCGAACTACGCCTACACACAGTCCCGCGCAAACGGCATTCCGGGTCGGTCCGACAATCCATGGCTGCCGCGAACTTCGCCCAACGCCTTTAATTTCAGTCCGACGTATGACCGGGGGCGAGTCTCTTTACGCTTGGGG
>Ga0116223_10004891_pt1 | contig 11491 bp, 9 predicted proteins | sample Sb_taG_3_FD_90092 | JGI IMG/M metagenome (GOLD analysis project Ga0116223, IMG submission 90092) | Peat soil microbial communities from Weissenstadt, Germany - Sb_50d_a_PC metaG | ecosystem: Environmental > Terrestrial > Soil > Wetlands > Peat | place: Germany: Weissenstadt | collected 2010-09-21 | reverse complement strand
GTTTTCGCTGGAAACGGAGGTGGTGTTACCAAAGATGTTTTCTGAAAGGTAGTGAATTCCGCCGTGTGCTCCGTATACTTCGACTGTGACCAAGGAGGTTACATGCTGAAAAAAGAGTACATCAGGGACGGAAAACGTCGGGTTATTGGCTCCGTTACCACAGGGTACGAGGGCGCATTCGACTCAATCATTCGAGATGAGCACGAGCAGATCGTGGGGCGCACCAGCGAACGATTTGGCACCACCCGCGACGAACACGGCGGTTTGGTATCCATCAACAGCGCCGACCCCGGACTGCTGATCAACCGGAAGAAGTAAGCCTCACCGCCACCTCCCCCACAGCATTGACTTTCGAGACCTCACGCAATTTTGCGTGAGGTTCCTTGCTTGTCAACAGGTGGAGTGTCCTACCTATGAAAATCACCAGACGAGCATTCGCTGAACTGTTCGGGACGCACGTCCCCGAGTGGTCGCCCTCCGCATGGGTGAAAGGCACCCAGTATGTATTTGTCGATGGATCAGCCGAAATCGGCGAACTGGAGCGGCTCTACGGCGGGGTCTGTTCGCATTAGCTTCATTGGAAGGAGTGTGCCATGCCAAGAATCAATCTACCCGCCGACGCGGAAGCCAAGGTGCGCCGTGCTGTCCGCAATGCGAAGAAGCCCGGCGTGGTGGCTGCGTGCTTCTGGTGCGGCCACGGCTATCCGAAGTACAACCACGAGATAGAGGATGAGCATTTTGCCAATGTGTGCCCCAACGCCCCCGAACCTCTGAAGGCGAACGAGAGGAAGAGACTGGGATGAGCCAACGACGCCCCGACAACGAATTGATACGGCCATGGCGTCCGCTCACCCTGCGGGGTGACGTGAGTAACTAGTTTCGGGAGCGTTCTTGCCGTAATGTTAAATTTGGTCGCATTTTCTTCCCGGCATCTCGGACCTAAGCCAGCACTGCAAGGCGACCCGGACTAGGCAAGCACATACGAGTCGAATTTCACGACATCAGGCATTTCACATGAATGATCGGAGTCAAGATGACCATATTGAATGAAGCAATGGAAGACACCACTCTGCACGTGACCATGCCGCTGGGGCAGTTGCCCGCATCGACCGACACGAGCCCTCAATCGGTTGTCTTGGAACTCAGGGTCTCCGACCATGACTCCGTGCTCGAACTGCTCCAAAAACCTGAAGGGCGGGAACGGGACGAACATGCGCTGATTGCCCTGCGCATCGGGCTGCTTTCACTGAAGCATGCCCGAGGGCAGATCGATGCGGATTTGGTCAGGCACGAGGGCGAGAGGTTGCTGCTCGACCTGAACCACGCGCTTGAACAGTCCCGAAGTGAAATCCATACGAGCCTCACCTCGACACTCAAGGAGTATTTTGACCCAGCGAGCGGAAGGTTTCAGGAGCGAGTGGATCGCCTCATCAAGCAGGACGGAGAACTGGAACAACTGTTGCATCGCCAGATCGGCACGAATGGTTCCGAACTGGCTGCCACACTTGCGGCGCACATCGGTGAGAACAGCCCGCTGATGAAGCTGATCAACCCAGAAGAGTCAGACGGGCTGGTCTCCTCCATCCGTTCCGCCATCGAGGGCATATTGAAGACCGAGAGCGAGCGCATCCTAAACGAATTCTCCTTAGACAACGGACAGGGCGCATTGAGCCGATTGGTAGGGGAACTGACCGAGGAAAGCGGCAAGCTGAGGAAGGGACTTGCCGAGGAAGTGGGGCACGTCGTAAGTGAATTTTCCTTGGACAAGGAAGATTCCGCATTGAGCCGACTCGTCAAGCGAGTGGAGGCTGCGGAGGAGACGATCACGAAGGAATTCTCCCTCGACGAACAGGGCTCCGCACTATCCCGTCTCTCGGCTGTGGTCACGGGAGCGAAGGACGCCATCGACGCGAATCTCACTTTGGACAGCGACAAGTCTTCATTATCGCGCCTCAAGCGAGAACTCGTCACGATCCTCGACCGCCATGAAGCCAAAGTCGAGTTGTTTCAGGCCAACGTGCAGACCGCGCTTGAAGCGATGAAGGCGCAACGCGAGGAGGCAAGCCGCTCGACCCGGCATGGAGACGACTTCGAGGATGTTGCCGCCGAGTTGATCCAGCGGGAGGCGCAAAAAGGTTGTGACATATCCTCACGAACTGGTACCACCGTGGGGGCGATCCGCAACTGCAAGGTGGGTGACATTGTCGTGGAACTCGGTGCGGAGTGCGCGGCTGCCGGGGTACGCTTCGTGGTCGAGGCAAAGGAAAACAAGAGCTACACCTTGGCAAAAGCGCGGGAAGAGATAGACAGGGCGAAAAAGAATCGCGAAGCGTGCGTCGGACTCTTCGTGTTCTCGGAGAAAACGAAGCCCGAGGGAATCGATAGCCTGTTCCGGAACGGAGATGATGTTTTTGTGGTGTGGGATGCCGAACGGATCGAATCCGATGTGATACTGCGGGCGGGATTGTCACTGGCAAAGGCCCTCTGCGTCAGGCAAGCAAAGGAAGGACAAGCCGAAGATGGCAACTGGGACAACATTGATGCCGCAATACTAGCGCTGGAGCAGGAAGCAAAGCGTCTGACACAAATGAAGAGTTGGACAGAGACCATTCAGTCCAACAGCGGCAAGATTTTGGAAGAAGTTCGGAAGATGAGTGACGGGCTGGAGAGGCAGACCGTTGTACTCCGAGACAGCGTGGCGGCGCTTAGGCACACCGAGAATGTCTGACTCTACCTGTATCAACACTTGCCTCAGCAGGGCAATTAGTTGATCTCAACCAATGCTTGTTGGAGGTACTGGCAATGGCTGTCGAAACACAAGCTTCTTTGGAACTGCTATTCCTTTTGTCTAGAAAGTTCGAATCAGAGAAGGCAATTCGAGGAGCGATTCTACTGACAGACACGGATACTAAGCCTATAGAGTTTCGCTGTACGAACTCGGTTCGCCCAAGCTCTCTGCAAACGGTTCTGTACGGCCAAATGCTACAGCGACACATTCTGATTGAGTTGATTGGTGTGCCGCTCATGAATTCTCTCAGGCGGCCACCGTCCGTGGTAGTGGTTCAGGATGCGGAATCTATCTGGCTGCGCTCAAGGATCGCGAGTCCTGTTGTACAACTTACGAAAGAGAGCGACATCCCGACCCACGTCAATGGAGACGGCGGCCGCACGGTCCTGTTGTCATCGAACTCCGGCAAGTTTGATCCCATAGTGCTGGTGGCTCACAAAGACTTTGCCACAGACATCGAAGCAGCGGCTCCAATCCTTTCACAGGTCTTCAATCGCTTCGACTTGATGGAACCCTTCCAGCGAATTTTCACTGCCCTCGAACAGGTTCATCAGCAAAAAGTCGGTGAGGATAAGTGAACCTGCTCGATAGGCTTGCGCGAGTTGTTGCTCCCCTGCCCCGAACGACTATTCAATCTGTCAAGGTTGCTCTTGATCTGCCTCATCTCAGAAGCCTCAGAAGCATCGATAGGATCACGGACGGTCTTAGCCCCGCGAGTGGTCGCGTCTCGCCCAATCTCCTATTTTCGATCTCGACGGCAATACCGACGCTTTTGTTTCAGCCACTCACACCGGAGATTGTGAGTTTTGAGGTTGGGGTCACTACATTACGAACAACTTCGGTGTCAGGGAATCTTTTCGAGCACCTAAATCCGCCCGGAATGGTCGGCGCTGACTACACAAACCGTGCCCGAAAGAAGGCCTCTCAGCCTAAGCCGTCACAATCGGCAGATCAGAACGGTTTTACCAAGGCATATTCCCGAGCAAAGAATTCCTACGGAATTTCGACCCATACGGTCGTTTCTTTGTCGATTTGGGACTTAATCTATCCGAAGCTCTTACCCCCCATCGCGGTGGAATTCTCGCCGGATGTGGATGTTTTGCACAAGTTGCGACCCTATCAGCAGGTCGGAGTGAAGTTCCTTGTGGAACACGAATCGGCTCTACTGGGCGACGACATGGGCACGGGAAAAACCGTAATGACTGCCGTCGCTCTACGAGTCCTCTTTCAGAGAGGAAAGGCCACCAAGGCCCTCATCGTTTGCCCAGTCAGTGTCCTTAGAGTCTGGCAGGATCATCTCCGAGAGTGGGCACCTGAGTTAAGTTTCACTGTGGTTCGCGGCAGTCGTGAAGACCGGAAGCTCGACTGGATGTATCCCGCCCACGTTTATGTTGCAGCTTACGACACGGTCTCTTCTGACTTTCTCACAGTCGTCAAGAAGAAGGCGACCATTATTTGCAAGGCATGCCAGAGAACATGCACCTTTAGCGAAAAGGTGCATGTCACAGACGAAGAAAGACCACAGTTCTCCTGTCCGCATTGCCAAACTCCATTCGAGGAATTGCCGACTTCTGAGGCTCTAGTCGGAAATGATGTAATTGGCAGTCTCGACGCGCTGGTTTTGGATGAGGCACAGTACATCAAGAATCCAAACACAAGCCGCAGCCGCGCTGTAAAGCTTCCGATTCCAAAGTACCGCTGGGCGTTAACCGGAACCCCTGTAGAAACGAAGGTAGAAGACCTCGCGGGAATTTTCAGCTTCGTGAGGCCGAAGTATATGCACTATAACATCTCGACTTTCGAGGCGAAGCAGCTTATGGAGCCGTATTTTCTGCGCCGCCTGAAAAGAGATGTCCTGCCGGACTTGCCACCAAAGATCAAGCAGGAACAATGGCTAGAACTCGATTCCGATCAGCGGGCGGAATACGACCGCGTGCTCCGAGGAGAAGTAAGAAAGCTCACTGAGCTAGGAGAGCAAGTCACAAAAGCCCACATCTTTGCCGTAATCACCGCCCTGAAGCGCGTATGTAATTTTGCATCTGGCAAGCGTTCTAGCCCGAAATCGGAAACGTTGGTTGATTACCTGAAAACGATTAAGTATAGCGGTCACAAGGCAATCGTATTCACGCAATGGGTTGATGAGTACGGTGTGGCGAGTCTTGAATCCATCCTAAAGGCTTTTGGGGTGTCAGTGTTGAAAGGCGGTTTGACCGACGCTGCTCGGGACTCTGCCCTTGAGCGATTTCGCACCGATCCGAATGTCTGTGTTCTTCTGGCAACTCTCAAGGCAGGCGGTGTCGGCCTCACCCTGACGGAGGCGAATTACGTTTTTCACTACGACCACTGGTGGAATCCAGCAACAATGTGGCAGGCGGAAGATCGTGTTCATCGTAATGGACAGCAACGCGGCGTCAATGTATACAGCTTCTGGACTCAGAGGACCATCGAGGAAAGAATTTACGAAAAGCTTCGCGAACGTGGACTTTTGTTCGATGAGGTTGTGAACTCCCTTTCTGCGACTGATGTTGACAAGTCAATCTCCACGGATGACTGGCTCGATATGCTCGGCGTTTCGCGAACTCGGAATTTGAGAATGAATCAAAATTGGGTTACGTTCCACGATCCAAGCAGGTTAGATCACTAATCGCGATGCTTGCTGTAGCCAAATTTTCAATAGATCCTGCGGTTTTCGCTCGGGGTGATAGGTCCACAGGATCGCTGGCAGAGGCTCTCAGACCTCGCGGCATGGCTGCCCGAGTTTGCGGGACGGATCAAGAAAATACAGGGGCGTTTGTGGGATTTGCTTCTGGTGATTCGGAACCATGTTTACCATCCGGCGTTCGCCGGGTCGTACAGCTTAAGAGCGGTGCTGCCTGCACTCGTTCAACGCTGACCTATGACGGCATGGCAGTCGCGGACGGACAGCAAGCAGGACTGGCTTGGGAGTCGCTGGTGCGAGGAACGCTGGAGCAAGGCGAACGCGACAAGATCAAAAAGGCGCTGCTGGAATATTGCGGGCAGGACACGCTGGCGATGGTTAAGCTGGTGGATAGACTGCTGCTGCCGCCGTCCACTTCGCAGATAGTGTCTCCGCCTGCTCCGACACGATGATGGGCGCTTTCTCTGCTGGGCGTAAGCTCAGCGCAAGTTATAGTCCGTGACTTGTTAGCTCATAAACCATATCGCCCACAAACCTTCGGAACGACTCGTTCTCCACAAATTGCTTGTAGACTTGAGTGTCGTCCTTCAAAAGGTGCTGCATTACCTTGGTCAGCGCTTGATCATGGGCCATCCGGGCGGTGTGCGGCGTATTCTCCTTCGCGTTTTGGTAGGCAGCGTCGGCTGCAACCTTGGGGGCAATGTCGTCTCGGATGCGCTTCGCTACGCGGTCTGTGTCGGTAAACAGCGTACTGAACTGCTCGTTGAACGTCTTGAGGATATTGCTCAATCGGTCGAGTTCTGGTTCCGGCTTGTGACCGTGAGCATCAGTTGGCACCGGCTCAATCTCTGCGTTTTCGTCGGCCAACGCAATCTTCATCGCCGCTTTCTTCTCCACACGGTAACTGTCCATATCTATGGCTTCGAGAATGCCCTTCGATAAGTCCTCCTCCTCCGGCGCTGGCAACTTAGGTATCAGAAGATTGAGCAGGATCGAGAGCTTCTCCCACCCCGCGTTGCTGTAGGGAATCACCGACGAGAGGAAAGCGTAGGTGCGGCAGAACACTTTCGCTTTACCCTTAAAGTCCACTTGGCCGTCCTCGTCGAGTCTGCCCTTGTAGGTTGCCACGCACGCATCGAGGATTGGGTCGAGCTTATCGCGGTCAGCGCCGCCGAGGAACAACTCCACCACCGTCTGCACCTGCTCCGGCGAATATACTTGCGCGGCGTCGAGCGCCGCTTTTAAGTCATGCAGCTTGTTGGGGTCAGTCTCCTCCGCGAGCAGCGTGGTGCAGTAGTAATCTTGGAAGGCGTAGGTTATCGCCCCGCTATTGTTCTGGAAGTCGAGCACGAAGCAATCGTATTTTTGCGGGTGTGCGCGGTTCAGGCGGGATAAAGTCTGGACGGCCTTGATGCCCGAGAGTGGCTTGTCCACGTACATGGTATGTAGCAGCGGCTCGTCGTATCCGGTCTGGAATTTCTCGGCGCAGATCAGGAAGCGGTATGGATCAGCCTGAATATTATCCGCAATGTCGCTGCTTGAAAAACCGTTGAGGGAAACCTCGCTGACCTTCGCGCCGCCGTACTCGTGTTCGCCGGAAAAGGCGACAATCGCCTGACAAGGGCTCTTGCGCTCGATGAGATAGGTCTTGATAGCGTGGAAGTACTGGATGGCTCGCTCGATGCCGCTAGTCACAACCATTGCCCGGGCCTGCCCGCCGATCTTTCCTGCGGCCAGCACTTGTTCGTGGAAGTGGTCAACCATGATTTCGGCCTTCAGGCGTATCGCGTGCTCATGGCTCTCCACATACCGGCGCAACTTCTTCCGTGCTTTTTTGGTATCGAACTCCGGGTCGTCTTCGATCTTCTTGACCAACTTGTAGTAGCTGTCCACCGGGGTAAAGTTCTTGAGCACGTCGAGGATGAATTTTTCCTCGATTGCCTGCTTCATGGTGTAGCTGTGAAACGGGCGGTGCTTGACTTTGCCTTCGGGGTCCGGGGGCATCGGTTCGCCGAACATTTCGAGCGTCTTGTTCTTGGGCGTGGCGGTGAAGGCGAAGTAGCTGGCGTTGGTCAGCATCTTATGCGCCTCCATCCGTTTCGCCAGCGCCTCGTTCACCGTGTCTTCGGGGTCAGGCCCAGCATCTTCGTCCGCCGCCGCGCCAAGCACTTGGCTCATCGCCGCAGATGTCTTGCCGCCTTGGCTGGAGTGCGCCTCGTCGATGACGATGGCGAAGGTCTTCCCGCCTTCGGTTGCTATCTCGTCAAGGATGAAAGGGAACTTCTGCACCGTCGAGACGATAATTTTCTTTCCCTCTTCAATGTACTTTCGCAGGTCGCCGGAACGGTCGGCATGGCCCACCGTCGCGCTCACCTGCATGAATTGCTTGATGGTGGTCTGAATCTGGTCGTCGAGCAGGCGTCGGTCAGTCACCACGATGACCGAATCGAAAACCTCCTTGTCGTTGTCATTGCGCTTCAATACGATCAACTGGTGCGCCAGCCATGCGATGGAGTTCGACTTGCCGCTGCCCGCCGAGTGCTGGACGAGGTAACGCTTGCCCGCTCCGTGGGCGCGTATATCAGCCAACGCCTGCCGCACCACGCCGAGTTGGTGGTAGCGCGGCCAAACTTGCCTGCGCTTCTTCCTCCCGGTGCGAGGGTCTTTCTCCTCGATGATCTGCGCGTAGTTTTCGAGAATGTTGGTGAGCCCAGCCGGAGTGAGCACTTCTTTCCATAGATAGTCGGTCTTGAGGCCCAGCGGGTTGGGCGGGTTCCCCGCTCCGTCGTTGTAACCCTTGTCGAATGGGAGGAACCACGAACTTTTGCCCTTGAGTTCGGTGCACATCTGCACTTTGCTGTCGTCCGCTGCGAAATGCACGACGCACCGCCCGAACTCGAAAAGTCGCTCGCGAGGGTCGCGGTCGCGGCGGTACTGTTCCACCGCGTCCTCGACGGTCTGTTTGGTAAGGCTGTTCTTTAACTCGAAGGTGGCAATGGGCAGCCCGTTGATGAAAAGGCAGAGATCGAGTGCCCGGCGCGTCTCGTCCATGCTGTAGGCAAGCTGGCGAGTGATCGAGAAGCGATTCTGCGCGTGCAGCGCCTCAGCCTTGGCGTTGCCGGGCGACGGCGTGCCGTAGAACAGATCGAAGTGCAGTGGACCGTGCTCTGCGCCCTTGCGCAGAACGTCGATGACGCCGCGTTTGCCGATCTCGGCGGAGAGGCGCGTCAGGAACTTTAGGCGGTTAATGTCCTTCGAGTCATCTGTCTCGGGTATCGCCAGTTTCTTGAACGTCTCGGGCTGAGTGGGACGGAGAAAGGCGAACAGTTGCGGCACGTCGAGTGCGTGGGCGCGTTCGTAGTCCTTGGGGTTGCCCGCGAAGTATCCAGCGCCGGTAGCTTCTGGACTCGGTGCCACTTGGCCGGGAGCAATGGAGAACCCATCCACCCCGGTCATGTGGCGCATGATGATCGTTTCGAGGCCCTTTTCGCTGGTGTCGGTGGTCATACGACGGCTTCCTCGTCAAGGGCTTCGGTCTCATCACTCAGATCGGGGTTGTTCTCGGGGATATCGGGGGTAGGTTCTTCCGGCAGTCGCGCCGCCGCCTCGCACACGTCCAGCTTGCCGGTTACTATTTCAGCGACGAGGCGGGTGCGGTATTCTCGGAGGAGGTCGATCTCGCGTTCGAGGCGGGAGATAGTGGTATTGAATCTAGCGCAGCTCGTGTCCAATGCCTTTACGATGCCGGTCTGCTCTTCCAAGGTCGGGGGCACCGGAATTTCGATCTCCTTCATTCGGCCCAACCCCAAATCTTGATTTGTCGCGCCGCGAGTGAATAACTGCGACTGCTCATAGCATCTCGGCGAATTTAGGCAGAAGGCAAGAAACTCAGGCGTGATGCGCTGGCGGTTGATTTTCAGCACCGCGATATGCACCCATACCTGAAATGGGAATTCTAGGTCTACCGCACGAGCTACGCCCGTTGTGCCGCCTTTTGTGTAGAGAACATCGCCAACCAGAGGCCGCACCCGCCTGCAAAACTCCTTATGATCCGCCTCGCTGATGAACTTTACGTCATCCAAGCTCCAGCGGTTCGCTTTTACGTTCCGTGCCGATAGAAACGGTATTCCAGAATCGCGATATTCGGGGGAAAAGTGCGGGCCGTCTATCGCCGCCGTAATGACCCTTCGCAGCGACAGCGCTTCCCACCCACTTGGAAGGTAAGGAAACCAAAGTCCACCTGAGGGCTTGAGGGGAACGGCAGGGTCGAGGCCGCGTGTGACGGCGTGGTGGATGATGGCCTGCTTTTGCTCGTTAAGCAGCGCGATCACCTTCCGCTTCGCCCGGATCGCCCGCTCCAACCGCCCGTTGGCCCAATCCAGAAACCGCACAATCGCCGCCTGCTCGGTGGGCGGGGGGAGCGGGATAGTTACACCTAAGATCGCACCGTGGGAAAGGCCATAACGTGTAACGCCATGCGCCTCGACCTGTAGCTGGGCGGCGATTAGGTAACACTGTAATGCTCGATGAAGAAATGCGCCATGCATAGTGGATCGGGGTCGAAGAATCGCAAGGTGATACCCACACACTAAGTCCGGTGCCTCGAATTCCACCAGCGACGGTACTCCGATGTCCTTCCACTCTTCCGAATCCTTCGTGATGAGGACATCCAATTTGTGAAGGCGAAACCGGACTCGCTCTTCCTCGGTCGCGCTTCCCGTCATGAAGCGTATCGATTGGCGGATACGCTCGTTCTTGTAGACATCCACATAATTGCAGAGGCGCACGGGTGTCTCGCCTTGTTTTGTGTGTTTATCAATATTGCTCACTCGCATGTCGCAAACGTGCCTCAATCGACGCTCGTTCCAGTGCCCCGGCAACGCTGTGAGCCACGGTATTCTTGTCTCTTTGTAATTCGAATACGGTTTGAGGTCGGCGATCATTTGCCCCCTACTTTTAGTAGATCATCCAGCAGTCCCTCGGCATCTTTTTCGATGGCCAGAATGTCGGCGCTTATTTCTTCGAGCGGGCGCAACGGTTGTGGCTTGTAGAAGTGGCGCGTGAAGCTGACCTCGAAGCCGATCTTGGTGGCGTCCTCCTTGATCCACGCATCGGGCGTGTAGGGAAGCACCTCGCGGCGGATGAAGGCTTCGACGCCGCCCTCTTCTAAAAGCGGCACTTGCTCGGTGTCGCGCAGTTCGGAGTCTGGCTCGTACTCGACAATCGCAGCCTTGCCGTGCACGGTTGCCTCGAACAGGCCTCGCAGCGGGTCCGCTTTGGCCTTGCCGGACTTGTGCACCTTGGCGATCACGGGAGGCGCTGTCTCCACACGCCAACTTACGGCTTTGAGGATCGGCTTGAGGTCGGCGGCGGCGAGCTTGATGCCTGCATCTTTGAGCGCGGCATCGACGCGCTTGCGGAAAACGTTATGATCCTCGAAGAGCGTGTCGCCTAGCGCGGCGCGTAGTTTCGTGGCGACATCGACGAGGCGGCCATCGCGCCCCCATGTCTTCGGGTCGAGCAGTTTCTTTTTCTTCTGCTCGGGCAAACCCTTTTTCTTGCTACCGCCCTCTTCGTTGTCAGCTTCCTCGTCCGATTCGTCGTCATCGCTACCCCAGTTCACCAAGCTGATCTCCAAAGCGGTGGACACCTTGTCGAAGTTAGTGAACAGGTCTTCGCCAAATTCCTCGTAGAACGCAGCGCGTAAGTCTTCGTCACCGCTGGTGAAGCGCAGCGTCTCGATGGCTTTGAGGGTGAGTTGGCTATGCAGGCGCAAGGGTCGCTCGACCGTGACCTTCCAGTAGCCGAAGGCGGCATTGGGGAAAATCTTCGACTCTGGGGTCTCCTTGAAGTCAAGGAACGTGCGGCTGATGCGTTCAATGTCCCCCGGCGAGAGTTCGCAGTTCTTCTTGCCGAGATTCTTGCGCAGCGGCTTGAACCACTGGGTCGCGTCGATGAGTTGGATTTGATTCCTGCGGTGCGCGGGCTTTTTGTTGGAGAGCACCCAGATATAGGTGGCGATGCCGGTGTTGTAGAAAAGGTTG
>Ga0116223_10004884_pt1 | contig 11503 bp, 8 predicted proteins | sample Sb_taG_3_FD_90092 | JGI IMG/M metagenome (GOLD analysis project Ga0116223, IMG submission 90092) | Peat soil microbial communities from Weissenstadt, Germany - Sb_50d_a_PC metaG | ecosystem: Environmental > Terrestrial > Soil > Wetlands > Peat | place: Germany: Weissenstadt | collected 2010-09-21 | reverse complement strand
CTGGCGTGGGCGCCCGGGCATTCGCTGGAGCGGATCGATCTGATCCATCCCGATCCGTGGCCGAAACGGCGGCACTGGAAGCGGCGCTTTGTCCAGGACGCGACGATTGCGGCCATGGCCCGTGTCCTAAAGCCGGGGGGAGAGTTTCGCTTCGTCAGCGATGTCGGCGACTATTGCGCCTGGACGCTGGCGCATTTTGCGCGCTCGAGCGATTTCATCTGGACTGCCGAGCGTGCATCCGACTGGCGCGAGCCGTGGCCCGACTACACGATGACGCGATACGGCCGCAAAGCCGAGCGCGAGGGCCGCAGTACGGCGTATTTGAGATTCAGGAAGCGAGGCTAGCTCGTCACCGTCATTGATGGCGTCAAGTCACGCCGATTGCCGGACCCGCCAAAAGTTCACGACGCGCTCCGCGGTCGAAGGCATCAGACGCATGAAGTTCGATCGCACATTCTCGATATCCATCGGAGACGGGGTCCGGGCCGGGCCCAGCCGAAGCAGGATCACGGCGCGCACGGTCGCCCATTTGAGCCCGATCGCCTTGCCGAGGATCAGGAAGGGGTCGTGACGGTCGCCGGCCATCAGACGATCCAGCGTTGCGATTTGCACGCCCGACATCGCCGACAGAGCGGCAACCGATTCCTCATATCTGTACGCCTTTGCAAAACCAAGCAGCGCGGCCTCATTCAGATCGCCCGCACGATACAGCGACAGGATCGTGCGCTGGGCCGGCGCAAAATCGCGGCCGCTCTCGACCCGCTCGGCTGCGCCGGAAATCTCGCTCATCGCCCGGCCGATCTCTGCCTTCCTGCCGGGCTTGACCGCTTCGAATAGGCGCCGGCGGATGACCTCGGCCGATCCTGCCAAAAGCTCTTTCAACATCTTGTCGGGCAGATCGTCGCGCTGACCGACCGTGAGTGTCAGGACGCTGTCCTTGCCGGCGCGCTTGACCAGCGTGGAATAGCCGGCTTGCGAAAACAATGCTCCCGTATTGGCCGCCGTGCGCCTGACGACGTCACGGTCGCCGCGGCGTACGATAACGTCGGTCAAGTCAGGTGAAAGCCTCGGCCGCTCCGTCATCGCCAGCAGATGGCTTTGCCCCTTCATGCGCGCAATTTCGAGAAGGACCTGCTCTTCGATCACGGGCGAGCAGCGCAGCACCGGACCCGCGACCGATATCTCGTCTTCGCGCGCGAGTTGCCCGACCAATGTCCGCGGCGCGTTGGCAAGGATGGACATTTGCTCGGCAACATCGGCACGGACGGGAATTTCGGTGTGCGGGACAAGATCGATCAGGACGTGGTCGAACAGATCGACATGATCGGACCGGAAATTCGCTGCCCCCTGCACGAACAGCTCGGCGATCCGGCGGGCCGCCTCTCCAAGGCGTTGGGGATCGCCCTGCCTGACGATCTCATCGAGCCCGGGGATCAGCGACGTAGCGACGGTCATGAAACACACTCGACCCGGCGCGAGCCGCGGGCTTTTCTGCAATTTAGGGGGGCATGGTGAAGGAAGGGTTAGGTTCGAAATCACTTCTCTGCCTGCGCAAAATTGCCGGCGCCGGGCCTTGCCGGGTGGGGGGAAAACCGCTATATCAGCCGCAACTTATGGTTCTCATACGATCGCGTATTGAGAGTGGGCCCCCCGGGACCCGCTCTTTTTTATTACCTGAACCGGCCCCGCTATATGCGATGCCGGGTTTGGTTCGGGCAGACCGGCGGGACCGGGAGCTTTTGGCCCCGCCCGGCCCAAGGCAAGTCAGAAAATCGCAAACACGACCGCCCAAAAAGGCAAATTTTGACACTGGATATGACCGATCCGACTGCTGGTTCCGTAGACACCGATCTGCTCGCCGAGCCGCGCCTCGTCGTCGAGCCGGGCGTGGCGGCACGCGTGTCGGCGGTTGCCGCTCCGGTCTTGCAGGGAATGGGCTATCGGCTGGTACGGATCAAGATTTCGGGAGAGGCGGGCTGCACCGTCCAGATCATGGCGGAACGGCCGGATGGATCGATGCAGATCGAGGATTGCGAGGCGATCTCAAGGGCGCTGTCGCCGGTGCTTGATGTTGCCGACCCGATCGACCGCGCTTATCGGCTCGAGATCTCCTCGCCCGGGATCGACCGGCCACTGGTGCGCCGTTCCGATTTCGAACGCTTTGGTGGCCACCTCGTGAAGATCGAAATGGCGCTCGCCCATCAGGGCCGCAAGCGGTTCCGCGGCACGCTTGCCGGCGTCGAGGGCGGCGCGGTGCGGCTAGACCGCGATGACGCGAAGGCGGGCGAAGATTCAAGCGTCCTCCTGCAGATGGAGGACATTGCGGAAGCACGACTCGTGCTCACCGACGAACTGGTCGCGGAATCGATGCGGCGCGGCAAGGCCGCCGAGCGCGAGCTGAAGCGCAGCCTCGGGCTTGAACCGCCGCCTGCGCCGCATGCGAACAGCCACAAGCCGAAACCGGCAAGGAAGCCGGTTCCGAAGAATACCAAGCAACACCGCCTCGCCGCCGAGAGGGCGCGCAGGGGCGAAAACGATCCCGATAGAGGAGACTAAGCCATGGCAGTCAGCGCCAACAAACTCGAATTGCTGCAGATCGCGGACGCGGTTGCGCGCGAGAAATCGATCGACCGCGGCATCGTCATCGCGGCAATGGAAGACGCCATCGCCAAGGCGGCCCGCGCCCGCTACGGCAGCGAGACCGACGTTCACGCCGAGATCGACGCCAAGAAGGGCGAGCTGCGGCTGTCACGCCACATGCTGGTGGTTGAGCAGGTCGAGAATTCCGCAAACCAGATTTCACTGGAAGACGCACGCCGCGCCAATCCCGGCGCGCAGATCGGCGACACCATCGCCGACACCTTGCCGCCGCTGGAATATGGCCGTATCGCCGCGCAATCGGCCAAGCAGGTGATCGTGCAGAAGGTGCGCGAGGCCGAGCGCGACCGGCAATACCAGGAATTCAAGGACCGCATCGGCGACATCGTCAACGGCATAGTCAAGCGCGTCGAATATGGCAGCGTCATCGTCGATCTGGGCCGGGGCGAGGCCATCGTGCGCCGCGACGAGATGCTGCCGCGCGAAGTGTTCCGCAACGGCGATCGCGTCCGCGCCTATATTTTCGACGTGCGGCGCGAAACGCGCGGCCCGCAGATTTTCCTGTCGCGCACCCATCCGCAATTCATGGCAAAACTGTTCGCGCAGGAAGTTCCGGAAATCTATGACGGCATTGTCGAGATCAAGGCGGTGGCCCGCGACCCCGGGTCACGCGCGAAAATCGGCGTGATCTCGAGGGATTCGTCGGTCGATCCGGTCGGCGCCTGCGTTGGCATGCGCGGGTCGCGCGTGCAGGCCGTGGTCAATGAATTGCAGGGCGAGAAGATCGACATCATTCCCTGGTCGCCCGATATCGCCACCTTCGTCGTCAACGCGCTGGCACCCGCCGAAGTCTCCAAGGTGGTGATCGACGAAGACCGCGAGCGGATCGAAGTCGTGGTGCCCGACACCAATAACCAGCTGTCGCTGGCGATCGGCCGGCGCGGACAGAACGTTCGCCTCGCCTCGCAGCTGACCGGCTGGGATATCGACATCCTGACCGAGCAGGAGGAATCCGAACGCCGTCAGGCCGATTTCGAGAACTCCACGCGGGTGTTCATGGAAGCCCTCAATGTCGACGAAGTGGTCGGCCAATTGCTTGCTTCGGAAGGTTTCACCTCGGTGGAGGAACTGGCGCTGGTCGATGTCAGGGAACTGGCCGGCATCGAAGGCTTTGACGACGAGACGGCCAACGAGTTGCAGAATCGCGCCAAGGAGTATCTGGAACGGCTCGAGAGCGAGCTCGAAAACAAACGCAAGGAGCTTGGCGTGGATGACGATTTGAAGAAGGTGCCCGGGGTCACTTCGAAGATGCTGGTGAAATTCGGCGAGAACGACATCAAGACCGTCGAAGACCTGGCCGGCTGCGCCACCGACGACCTGGTGGGCTGGACCGAACGCAAGGAAGGCGGCGAGCCGACCAAGCACCCCGGCATTCTCGACGGCAATGAAGTCTCGCGCGACGATGCCGAGAGCATGATCATGCAGGCGCGCGTCCTCGCCGGCTGGATCACGGAAGCCGATCTCGCCAAGAAGACCGAGGAGGCCGAGGCCCCCGAAGGCCAGCCGGCCTGACGATTGGAGCCATGTCGCCTCGATGCTCGCCCTCGCCGACCCCGAACTCGACCATGGACCGCGGACCGACAGGTCCGCGACCATGCGGATGTGCGCGGTCAGCCGCGAGGTGCGGCCAATCGATGAGCTGATCCGGTTTGTGGTCGCGCCGTCCGGCGAGGTGATCCCCGATTTGAAGCGCAAGCTTCCCGGCCGCGGCCTGTGGATTTCGGCTTCGCATCAAGCGGTTGCGGAAGCCGTCCGGCGGCACCAATTCACCAGGGGGTTCAAGCGCGAGGTCCGGGTGGCGCCGACGCTTGCCGCCGATACCGACGCCTTGCTGGTACGTTTTGTGATCGAGGCCCTCGCCATGGCCGCCAAGGCCGGGCAGGTCGTTACCGGCTTCGGCAAGGTGGCGGACGCCCTCGGGCGGCAGGTCCAGAGCCCGATCGGGGCCCTGATTCACGCTTCGGACGGCGCGGCCGACGGAATCCGCAAATTGGACGCCGTGGTCAGGCAAAATGGCGGGAATGGCGATGAATCCGCCGAAATCCCCGTCGTGACGGCGCTGACCTCCGAACAATTGGATTTGGCACTTGGCCGGTCAAATGTGATACATGCTGCGCTGCTCGCGGGCGCGGCGAGCAAGACGTTCCTGTCCCGTAGCCATATGCTGGTCCGATACCGGATGGCGGACGATGGCGGAACAGCCGGCCAAGCGGCCAAGAATTCGCCGATACAGCCCGTGCGGACACGCACGACCAGACAAGATTAGGACTGCTGAATGGTTGACACCAAAACTCCTGGCGACAAGACACTGAGTGTCCCGACCAAGACCTTGACGCTCAAGCCGCGCGTCGAGACGGGCACCGTGCGCCAGAGCTTCAGCCACGGCCGGACCAAGCAGGTCGTGGTGGAAAAGCGCGGCAAGCGCCGTGTCGGCGGCGACGCCGCTCCGGAAACGCAGGCCCCCGAACCACCGGCAGCCAAGGCAAAGCCGGCAGCCAAGGCGACGACGCCTGCGCCGGCGAACCGCGCCGCGCCCGCTCCGGCTGCGCCGCGCAGCAATTCCGGCGTGGTATTGCGTACCCTCACCGAGGACGAGCGCACCGCGCGCGCCAGCGCGCTGGCCGACGCCAAAGTGCGCGACGTCGAGGAGCGGCGCCTCGCCGAGGAAGAAGCCAAGCGGCGCAGCAGCAAGGAAGGCATCGAGCAGGCCGAGCGCGAAGCCGCCGAGGCGCGCCGCAAGGCCGAGGAAGATCGCCACCGTCACGACGAGGAAGCCAAGCGCAAGGCCGAGCTTGAGGCCAAGAAGCGTTTTGGCGAGGCCGAAGCACGTTCCACAACCCCGGCCCGTCCCGCGATGCCTGTCGCGCGCTCCCCCGGCATCGCAGCCGACATTTCCGACGAAGATGATGGCCCGCGCCAGGTCCGCCGCGGTCCCGGCGGCACCGTCCGCCCTGCGACCGCCCCGAAGACGACGGCAAAACCCGCGCCGCAAAAGCAGCGTGGACGCCTGACGCTGGTCACCGCGCTCAACGCCGATGATGTGCGCGAGCGCTCGATCGCGTCGTTCCGCCGCCGCACCCAGCGTCTCAAGGGGCACCAGTCCAGCGAGCCGAAGGAAAAGCTGGTTCGCGAGGTGGTGATTCCGGAAGCCATCAATATCCAGGAACTCGCCAACCGCATGTCGGAACGCGCCGTCGACGTCATCAGATTGCTGATGAAGCAGGGCGCGATGCACAAGATCACCGACGTGATCGACGCCGACACCGCCCAGCTCATCGCCGAGGAAATGGGCCACACCGTCAAGCGTGTGGCCGCCTCCGACGTCGAGGAAGGCCTGTTCGACATCGCCGACGATTCCACCGACACCGAGCCGCGCTCGCCCGTGGTGACGGTGATGGGTCACGTCGACCACGGCAAGACCTCGCTGCTCGATGCGCTTCGCCACGCCAATGTGGTTTCCGGCGAGGCCGGCGGCATCACCCAGCATATCGGCGCCTATCAGGTGACCTCGCCGGAAAGCGGCAAGAAGATCACCTTTATCGACACGCCGGGCCACGCCGCCTTTACCGCAATGCGCGCGCGCGGCGCCAAGGTCACCGATATCGTTGTACTGGTAGTGGCGGCCGATGACGGCGTCATGCCGCAGACGGTGGAGGCGATCAGTCACGCCAAGGCGGCGAAGGTGCCGATGATCGTTGCGATCAACAAGATCGACAAGCCCGACGCCAGGCCCGATCGCGTGCGCACTGAACTCTTGCAGCACGAGGTTCAGGTCGAATCGCTCGGCGGCGACGTCGTCGATGTCGAGGTCTCGGCCAAGAACAAGACCAATCTCGACAAGCTGCTCGAGATGATCGCGCTGCAGGCCGAATTGCTCGACCTCAAGACCAATGCGGCGCGACCCGCCGAGGGCACCGTGATCGAAGCCAAGCTCGATCGCGGCCGCGGCCCGGTCGCAACCGTACTGGTGCAGCGTGGAACGCTGCGGGTCGGCGACATCGTCGTTGCCGGTGCCGAGATGGGCCGTGTGCGCGCGCTGATTTCGGATCAGGGCGACACCGTCGAGGAAGCAGGTCCGTCGGTGCCGGTCGAGGTGCTCGGCTTCAACGGTCCGCCGGAAGCCGGCGACCGCCTCGCCGTGGTCGAGAACGAGGCCCGCGCCCGTCAGATCACGAGCTATCGCGCGCACCAGAAGCGCGAAAACGCCGCCGCCAACATCTCCGGCATGCGCGGCTCGCTCGAACAGATGATGTCGCAGCTCAAGACGTCGGGCCGCAAGGAATTCCCGCTGATCGTCAAGGCCGACGTGCAGGGTTCGCTTGAAGCGATCCTCGGCTCGCTGGAGAAACTCGGCACCGAGGAAGTCGCCGCCCGCATCCTGCATGCCGGTGTCGGCGGCATCTCGGAATCGGATGTGACGCTCGCGGAAGGCTTCAATGCCGCCATCATCGGCTTTTCCGTGCGCGCCAACAAGGAAGCGGCGGCGGCAGCCAAGCGCAACGGCATCGAAATCCGCTACTACAACATCATCTACGATCTTGTGGATGACGTGAAGAAGGCGATGAGTGGCCTGCTCGCGCCGACGCTGCGCGAGACCATGCTCGGCAACGCCCAGATCCTGGAAATATTCAACATTTCCAAGGTCGGCAAAGTCGCCGGCTGCCGCGTCACCGACGGCACCGTGGAACGCGGCGCCAACGTCCGCCTAATTCGCGACAATGTTGTCGTGCATGAAGGCAAGCTGTCGACGCTGAAACGCTTCAAGGACGAAGTGAAGGAAGTGCAATCCGGCCAGGAATGCGGCATGGCGTTCGAAAATTACGGCGACATGCGGGTCGGCGATGTCATCGAGTGTTATCGCGTGGAGACGATCCAGCGCTCACTGTAAGTCCAAGTCTTGCAGAGAGGCTGGAATTTCAAACTAAGGCCATCATGTCCCGCCACCGGGTCTCGCCTCCGGCGAGCCCGATGACAGGCTCCGCCGGGGCATCCGAAGTCCCGGCAATAACTTTGGGCACGGAATACTGGATCACCGCTTTGGCGGGTGATGACGACCATCGGGATTTTAGCAATGCCCCGCCATCACAAAAAAAGTTCCACCGCCGGCGGGTCGCAGCGCCAATTGCGGGTCGGCGAAATCGTGCGCCATGCCATGGCGGATATTCTTGCGCAGGGCACCGCCCACGACGCCGACCTTGAAGGTCACATCATCACCGTGCCCGAGGTGAAGATGTCGCCGGACCTCAAGCTCGCGACGATCTACGTGATGCCGCTTGGCGGACGCGATACCGACAAGGTGATCGCGGCGCTCGATCGCCACAAGAAGTTCCTGCGCGGCGAAGTGGCGCGGCGCGTTAACCTAAAATTTGCGCCTGATGTTCGCTTCCGGGTAGACGACCGATTCGATGAAGCGGAACGAATAGAGAAATTACTGCGAACGCCTGCGGTGCAAAGAGACCTCGCGCCGGGGCCGCAAGATTCGGAAGAGTGACGGATGATCACGCCCAGCTCAAATACCCTGATCGAACCGCCAATCGGTGATTCGGACGAGCTTGCAAAGAATATTTCTTCGCCCGGCCCCCGCGACGAGAATCAGGAACGCGCCGGCATGCAGCCGCGTCACAATAATCAGCCGCGCCGCGACAAGCGCGACGTCCACGGCTGGGTCGTGCTCGACAAGCCGATCGGCATGACCTCCACCCATGCGGTGGCGATCGTGAAGCGGCTGTTCCAGGCCAAGCGCGCGGGCCATGCCGGCACGCTCGATCCGCTCGCCTCGGGCGGGCTGCCGATCGCGCTCGGCGAAGCCACCAAGACGGTTCCGTTCGTGATGGACGGCCGCAAGCGCTATCGCTTCACCGTCGCCTGGGGCGAGGAGCGCGATACCGACGACACCGAAGGCCGCGTCGTGAGAGCGAGCGAGATCAGGCCCTCCATTGATGCGATTTCCGCCCTGTTGCCGCGGTTCACCGGCTTGATCGAGCAGATCCCGCCGCAATATTCGGCGATCAAGGTGCAGGGCGAGCGGGCCTATGATTTGGCGCGGGACGGCGAGACCGTCGAGCTGAAGCCCCGCCCGGTCGAGATTCACCAATTAACCCTTATAGAACAAATGGATAATAGCCATTCCGTGCTCGAAGCCGAGTGCGGCAAGGGAACCTATGTGCGGGCATTGGCGCGCGATATGGGGCGGATTCTCGGCTGTTTCGGCCACATCTGCGCGCTGCGACGGACCCTGGTCGGCCCGTTCGGCGAGAACGACATGATTCCGCTGGAACAGTTGGAGGCTTTGTGCGATAGAGCCGCGTCCGGCGAGGGCAGCCTCGCCGACGCGCTTTTGCCTGTTGAGACCGCGCTGGACGACATCCCGGCACTGGCCGTCACACGGGCTGATGCGGCAAGGCTCCACAGGGGCCAAGCCGTTTTGTTGCGCGGACGGGATGCGCCCAATTGTAGCGGCACAGTCTATGTCACGGTGGCAGGCCGGCTTCTGGCGCTTGCCGAAATTGGCAATGGCGAACTCATCCCCAAGCGCGTGTTCAACCTGACCGGGCTGACTGCCAGTCCGGCTCGCAACAACGAAAGTATTTGACGATGTCGATTACCGCCGAACGCAAAGCGGAAGTCATCAAGAAGAATGCCAACAAGGCCGGCGACACCGGCTCGCCCGAGGTTCAGGTCGCGATCCTTTCGGAACGCATCAACAACCTGACCGGGCATTTCAAGTCCCACGTGAAGGACAACCATTCACGCCGCGGACTCTTGAAAATGGTCGCGACGCGCCGCTCGCTTCTCGATTATCTCAAGAAGAAGGACGAGACGCGTTACCATGCGCTGATCGAAAAGCACAACATTCGGCGTTGAGTTTGTATGCTTCACGCGCGCTTGTCGCGCGCGTTCCTGCGCGTGGTTTCGAAAAAGCCGGCTTTCCGGCCTTTCGGCAAAGATCAGGCGCATATCGTGTGCGGGCCATCGATGGCCTGCACCAGGGCACATCTTCGAAGCGTTTTCGAAAAAATCTCGTGCCCCGACAGAAGTTCGTCCAGCAGCACTCCGGCGACTGGACGATGACGGGCAAGGTGCCTGTCGCGCGGGTTGAAGGCGAGACGCCTTTGCCCCGTACCAACACGGAAGGATGAATGTCATCCGACACATCAAGACCATGGCAGGATCGCGGGACGCTGATCGCAAGACAGGATCAGCGTCCCGCAATCTTGCGCATGGTTTTGTGTGCCGGACTTTCATGCCTTGCGTGAAACCATGAAAGAAAACCGCAATGTTCAATATTCATTCAGTCGAGATCGATTGGGGTGGACGACCCCTCAGACTTGAAACCGGAAAGATCGCCCGTCAGGCCGACGGCGCCGTCATGGCAACCTATGGCGAGACCGTCGTGCTCGCCACCGTGGTGGCCGCCAAGTCGCCTCGCGAAGGCGTCGACTTCTTGCCGCTCACCGTCGACTATCAGGAAAAGACCTATGCCGCGGGCCGCATTCCCGGCGGCTATTTCAAGCGCGAAGGCCGTCCGACCGAAAAGGAGACGCTGGTCTCCCGCCTGATCGATCGCCCGGTCCGCCCCTTGTTCGTCGAAGGCTGGCGCAACGAGACCCAGGTGATCATCACGACGCTGTCGCACGACATGGAAAACGATCCCGACGTGCTTTCGATGGTGGCGGCTTCCGCCGCGCTGACGCTGTCGGGTGCGCCGTTCAAGGGCCCGATCGGCGCAGCCCGCGTCGGCTTCATCAACGACGAATATGTGCTCAACCCCACGCTCGACGAAATGGTTGAAACCCAGCTCGACCTCGTCGTCGCCGGCACCGCCGACGCCGTGCTGATGGTGGAATCGGAAGCCAAGGAACTCAACGAAGACATCATGCTCGGTGCCGTGATGTTCGGCCATCGGCACTTCCAGCCGGTGATCAAGGCGATCATCGAGCTTGCCGAAAAGGCCGCCAAGGAGCCGCGCGAGGTTCAGATCATCGACGAGAGCGCGCTGGAGAAGGAAATCCTGGCGCTGATCGAAACCGAACTGCGCTCAGCCTACGCCATCCCGGTCAAGCAGGACCGCTACGCCGCGGTCGGCAAGGCCAAGGAAAAGGTGATGGCGCACTACTTCGCCGAAGGCCAGGAACCGAAATACGACAAGCTGCGCATCGCCGCCGTATTCAAGGAGCTCGAGGCCAAGATCGTTCGCTGGAACATTCTCGACACCGGCAGGCGCATCGACGGCCGCGACGCCAAGACGGTCCGCAACATCATCGCCGAAGTCGGCGTGCTGCCGCGCGCCCATGGCTCGGCGCTGTTCACCCGCGGCGAAACCCAGGCGATGGTGGTGACCACGCTCGGCACCGGCGAGGACGAGCAGTACATCGACGCGCTGTCGGGAACCTACAAAGAGACTTTCCTGCTGCACTACAACTTCCCGCCCTACTCGGTCGGCGAAACCGGGCGCCTGGGCGGCACCAAGCGGCGTGAAATCGGCCACGGCAAGCTCGCCTGGCGCGCAATCCACCCGGTGCTGCCGCCACACCACGAATTCCCCTACACGGTGCGCGTGGTTTCCGAGATCACCGAGTCGAACGGATCATCTTCGATGGCTTCGGTCTGCGGCGCCTCGCTGGCGCTGATGGATGCGGGCGTTCCACTGAAGCGGCCGACCGCGGGCATCGCCATGGGCCTCATCCTGGAGGGCGCGCGCTACGCCGTGCTGTCGGACATCCTCGGCGACGAGGATCATCTCGGCGACATGGACTTCAAGGTGGCGGGTACTGAAGCGGGCATCACTTCGCTGCAGATGGACATCAAGATCTCCGGCATTACCGAGGAGATCATGAAGGTCGCG
>Ga0116223_10004882_pt1 | contig 11506 bp, 6 predicted proteins | sample Sb_taG_3_FD_90092 | JGI IMG/M metagenome (GOLD analysis project Ga0116223, IMG submission 90092) | Peat soil microbial communities from Weissenstadt, Germany - Sb_50d_a_PC metaG | ecosystem: Environmental > Terrestrial > Soil > Wetlands > Peat | place: Germany: Weissenstadt | collected 2010-09-21 | reverse complement strand
AGTCTGGAAGAAGTGGCCCAACTCATCGATGCGGCTTGCACACCATTTCATCGAACTATCCTCATGACCCTCTATGCCACCGGTGTTCGGGACGCGGAGTTGACTCGCTTGAAGGTCAGCGACATTGACAGCCGACGGATGGTGATTCACGTCCAAGGCGGCAAGGGTCGCCAAGACCGCGACGTAATGCTTAGTCCCGTTCTGCTCGACGAACTCCGCGCACACTGGCGGTGCTTGGGGAAAAAATCCGGCACCTGGCTGTTTCCCGGTAATCGCTGGCACACCGGTGCTCGGCCCATCGTGCGCTCGCATAGCCGCAGGTGACGGCAATCTGCATAATGCTGGGATCACTCCCACAGAGCAGCCCCGTGCGCTTTGCATTCTTAGGAGCAAAACATACTGGTGGGGCATACAGTCGACCCTCCGTTTAAACAGACGCACGAAGTGAAAGGGGCTAATCCCCCGGCAAGCTTCGCCATACGTTGTGTCGTCACTGCCTCGCTGTGATGTTGGCCTAGTAATCGATCACTCGGGAAAACCTGGCCAAGAAGGCATGATTGATCCGTCGCCTGAATGAAGTTGCACTGGTCGATTTCATCGTTGGGATTCTATAGGCTTTAGTGTCGCAAGTGCCGGCTTGCGAGTTGCTTTTTCCGCGTACATAGCCTGATCCGCTGCATCAAGCATTTCATCAAGAGTCTTGCCGTCACTCCATTCAGAGATGCCAACGGAAAGGTTCAGCTCGAAACCGTCCAAGTGTCCTGAGCTATTCCAGTCGAGCAAGTACTTCCTGATCCGCTGAACCACCCGACCAGCACCCAAGGCACCGGTGTCAGCCAAAATTATCAAGAACTCGTCCCCGCCGTAACGGACTACAGCATCCGACCCTCTTACCGAGCTTCTCAAGAGGGTCGCTACCTCGGCCAGCACAAAGTCACCGGTCAGGTGTCCAAATCGGGTGTTCACCTCTTTGAATCGGTCCACGTCGATCAGGATAAAGGTCAGCGTGCTTTGTAAGCGTCGTGCATGACTGATGAATCGGCCTGCCATGTCTTCGAGAGAGCGACGGTTGTAGACTTCTGTGAGTGGATCAGTGAACGACTGCAAGCGAACCAATTCATTTTGAATGGTGCTGGAAATCAACTTTTGTCTCGTTCGCCGCAGGTCTAAACGGCGCGTGATCAGGTAGCTATTGAGGAGAGTGAACAGGACGAATAGGCCCACCACCAGTTGACGTGAGACCGTGACCTGGAGATGGACTTGGTCTTGCTTCATAAAGGCTGCCGGAGCGATTAAGGCGAGAAGCCCGACTGCAACGATGACCCCGGCGAAGCAAACAATAGTCCACAATTCCCAATCGCGCTTCTCCAACGCCGCTAGCTGCTGCGTAACCGCTGAGAACGTATCCTGTGATTTGTTGTCGTTCTTCATCCGCGAAAGTCCATGTCTAAGTCTGAGGTAATTCGTCAACACCGGACCGTGAGCATTATTTTAGAGACAGCGCTGGTTCTGGATCGCGATTTCTCGCTCAGTTGCCTTCCTCTACTTATGCCTCGACTGGCTGCCACTGCCGCGGAGATATCCCGAGGAATGCGCCTAAACCTCAGTCCGCTGCCATACCGTCCAGAGTTCTCTTCACGATCTGGAGGAGAGACTCGGCGTGTTGATCCAATTCCATTCTCGATTTCTCGAAGTAGGCTGTAGCGCCGTCCTGCTTAAGCTTGGCTTCGTTCTTCTGGGAAAGACTGCTCAAGACTATGACGGGAATTGACGTAGTGAGAGGGTTGTTCCTCAGGGCCTGAAGAACTTCTGCCCCCCCGAGCTTAGGCAGCAGCATGTCCAATAGAATGAGGTCAGGAATCCTCGCGTACGCTATCCGCAATGCTTCCTCCCCGTCGCTGGCGGTGACTACGCTGTATCCCGCTCTCGCCAGTGCTTTTTCGTTCGCCGTTCGCATGAACCTGCTGTCGTCAACTAAGAGGATTGATTTCAAGGGAACTCCGGCTGCATTTGTGTGCACTCGTGTAACCAAAGAGTGCGCGCATAAGGCAGTGATTCTCAAGTCTTTGCCTCTTGGTGCGTGGTGCCCTGTCCAGAAACTGGACGACTGTTCGTTAGCCAGACTCAGCTCAGCGGGCAAGGTGGACTGGTGAGGACAGCATAGGCCGCTTGGTATGGCCTCGGGGACAGGTATCTCAAGAGAGAATACCCAGGATTACCAGTTGTCTGTATCATGGCAACGAATGGTTCGCGGCGCCTCCCCGGCACGCGGACTGTCGAGTGGCGGGACGCTCCTGTGCGGAAGGAGTTGTCGCCGCAGGCTAGTTGCGCTTCGCAGAAACCGTTCCGGCGAAGGCGCTGCTTTTTACCCAGGGAATCCCATGAAGTGAGGTTGGCTATGAGTTTTGCCGATCGAAGGGAAGCCATTGGAACGTCCGCGAACTGGCTGCACACCGGGCCTCAACGGTACGGGTTTGCGCTGATCACGGTGGCCGTGGCAACCTTGTCGCGCTACGCTTTGGGCAAGTTGCTCGGTCCAAGTCTTCCCTTCCTCCCGTTTTACCCCGCAATCTGGTTGGTCGCCTGGATGGCTGGGCTGTGGCCGGGCGTCTTCGCCGTCGTTCTGTCTGCAGCGTCAGTCGGTTACTTGTTCTTAGGACCCGCGAATCCGTCAGCGTTAGGCCTCCCAAACGACGCGAACGGGTTGATGTTGTTTTCGGTTGTGGGAGTGGCAATTAGCGTAGTGGCCGACGTATACCGGGGACGCACTGAAAGACTGCGGGATATCATCGCGTCGGCGATGGACGCGGTCATTACCGTCGACGAGCACCAGCGAATCGTGCTGTTCAATGCAGCCGCCGAGAAGATGTTCCGTTGCCCGCAGGCGGAAGCCCTGGGGCAGCCGCTCGAACGCTTCATTCCACAGCGTTTCCGTTCCGCGCACTCGGTCCATGTCCGGGAATTCGGAGAATCCGGTCGCACGAATCGCGCAAAGGGGACTTTAGATTCGCTGTGGGGCGTGCGCGCCGACGGCGAGGAATTTCAGATCGAAGCCTCGATCTCCCAGATCAAAATCGGACACACTAAACTATTTACCGCCATAATACGGGACATTACCGAGCGCAAGTTGGCGGAGGAGGCATTGTACAAATCGGAACAGAGGTTCAGTAAGGCGTTTCGCAGGAGCCCGCTGGCCATCACGATCTCGACCGAAGGTGAAGGGCGTTATCTGGACGTGAATGACGCCTTCCTCGACTTGATGGGGCACAAGCGAAAAGACGTGATCGGACGCACGGCGGCAGAACTGGCCTTCTGGAGCGACCCTTTTGATCGCGTGGAGATGCTGCGACAGCTGAAAGAAGGCGATTTGGTGGCAAAACACAATACGCGATACAGGACCGCGAATGGAGAGACTCGGGAAGCAGAGGTGTGGGCGGAGTTGATCGAACTAGACGGGCAAGCCTGCGTGCTGGCAATCACTCGCGACGTCACCGAGATCCGGCAACTGGAAGCGCAGGTCCGCCAGGCCCAGAAGATGGAGGCAGTGGGGCAATTGGCTGGAGGCGTTGCGCATGATTTCAACAACCTGCTCGGCGTTATCCGGGGCTACGCCGATCTCGCTCTAGAGTTGGTTGCTCCGGACGATCAGCTAAACAGGCACCTGTTGCAAATTGCGAGAGCCTCGCAACGGGCCGCATTGCTCACCCAGCAACTGCTGGCGTTTAGCCGCAAGCAAGTTGCCTTCACCAAAATCCTGGATCTAAACGACGTTGTTCGAAACGCAACCGGTATGTTCCTGCGACTGGTCGGCGAGGACGTTTCCGTTGAGTTCCAACCGACCAACCCGCTCGGTAGCGTCAAGGCCGACCCGGCCCAGATTGAACAAGTCCTGATGAATCTGGTTCTAAACGCACGAGACGCTATGCCGACCGGGGGCAGGATCGTAATCGAGACAGCAGAAGCTGAACTGGACGAGCACTACGCTTCCGAGCACCCGGGTGCCCACGCTGGACAACATATTGTCCTAACGGTGAGCGACACGGGCTGCGGCATGGATGAAAGTATCAAGTCGCAAATCTTTGAACCTTTCTTCACGACTAAGAGGATTGGGCACGGAACGGGCCTCGGACTCTCGACGGTTTATGGAATTGTTAAGCAGAGCGGGGGCTATACCCTTGTCTACAGTGAGCCCGGCAAAGGCACAACCTTCAAAATTTATTTTCCCAGAGTGTACGAGAGGGCCGAAAAACTTGTGTTGTCCCATGAAGAAGCCGAGCCCCCGAGAGGATCAGGCACGATCTTGGTGGTTGAGGATGATGAGACTTTGCGCGAACTTACGGTCAAGCTCCTGGAAGATGGCGGTTATCGAGTGGTCGATGCAAGAGATGCAGAAGGCGCGCTAAGAATCATGGCGGCTTCTGAACCAGAAATCGATTTGCTCCTGACGGATGTCATCATGCCAGGAACTAGCGGGCCTGAACTGGTGAGACTGGCCAAGGAAGGCCATCCCAAGCTTCGTTCGCTGTTCGTGTCGGGATATAGCGGCCATTTGGTTGGCAAACAAGGAGTGTTGTTGCAAGAGTCTTCGTTCTTGGAGAAGCCCTTCACCAAGAGAGCGTTGCTCACGAAGGTTTACGCGACCCTGCACGCGAGTCCTTAACTGAGCAAGATCATTAGCTCTTCCACCGTTCGCTCTCTCCCGAGCAAGATTGAGAGACGGTCTCGCCGCCTCGTACGCGCGACGGCTGGAACTCGCTTTGAAAAGTCGTCCACTCAGGATGCCCTCGCGCAAACAGTGCGGCAGATCCTGGACGCGCCCCCCTTACATCTGGGCACACTAAGTAAAGTCCTCAGAAGGACAGGGTACGACCAGGTGGTTACCAAGTGTTACTACCTTCTATTACGGTCTCGCCATTGTGCCCTGCAGCATGTACGCCTATCTTCGGTACATGACCAATCGTAACGAAACTCCGGACTCGGCCACCAAGACCAGCCACCCGTACTGCAGCGTCGCAAAGAGGGTACGCAAGCCGACAACCATAATGCGATCGGTCCTGCGCGCCGCCTTTGCCGTGCTGGCGCTGGTTACGATCTCGATGGCTGCCGAGCTTCCGGAAGCCCCCAGCCGCGTCATGGGGAGCGACGCGCCCATGATCGAGGTTGCGACGCCGGTCCAGTCGCCCGGAATTGTGGCGGCTAATCCCGAGGTCAAACCAATTGATAAGAGATTCGTTAGCCTGGTTGTCATCTCCACCGGAAGCACGTTCGCCGATTCATACACGACGTTGTTCGCCCGCCAGAATTGGCTTGACGGGAAAAAGGGAGTCTGCAACGTGGAGGTTCAATCCGCTTACTTATATGGAACTCATCCGACGGTTGGGCGTGCCTACGCGGTCGCGTCCGTGAAAAGCGTCGGTTCGGTGTTTGCAGCCTACTACTTGCGCAAACACCACAACAGATTTTGGAGTCTGCCGCTGGTGGCGAACTCCATTATGAGTCTGCAGGGCGTCGGCCAAAACATGGCCACATGCAACTAGTCGATCGTTGATTTCCTGACCTTCACTGGACGATAAGCGTTACAGGGATGGAGCGCTGCAAGGCTCCGGAGGTTCCCGTGACCTTGATCGTGTAGGTCCCCGGAGTGGTTCCGGACTGCGGGGGCGTCGTGATACCGGTTCCTCCCGCACATGCAATCATGAACATCAACGCTGCTGTCATCAGAGCCAGCAGGAGGATCGTTCGAAGTTTTCTCGATCGAGCCTGCGAACCCACCAGAATCATTCCGAACAAGCCAATCCCCTGCAGCGGTATCCAGATCGCGTAGAGCATCGGGTCCTGCGACGAACGAAACTGAACCGCGTGCGCCACGGACGCCGTAGTGGTGATTGTCAATGTTGACGTTGCCGCGCTGCCGTTTGGAGTCACCGCGTTCGGCGATACCTTACAAGTCGTCAAAGCTGGTGTTCCACTACAGCTCAGTTTGACGACGTTGGTGAATGCACCACCCACCGGAGAGGCAGCCAACTGATACGTAGCAGTGGCACCTGCTTTCAGAGTTTCACTGCTCGGAGAACTTGCGAGGCTGAAATCCGCACCTGCTCCAGCGACGTTCACAGTATGAGGACTGCCCTGAGCGTTGTCGCTGATGATCAGAACCCCGCTGCGGGTTCCAGACGCCGTAGGAGTGAACGTGACGTTGATCGTGCAACTGGAGCTAGCGGCCAATGTCGCCGGGCATGTGTTGGTTTGACCGTAGTCTCCCGTCAACTGGATGCCGTTGATGTTCAATGCTGCGTTACCGGCGTTGGTGAGGGTCACTGCTTGCGCCGCACTGGAGGTTCCCACCTGCTGTCCGGGAAAGACCAGTCTGGGGGGACTGAGGGCGGCAACGGAACCAGAACCGCTGCCGCTCAGGTTGATGAAATGGGGCGATCCAGCTGCGTCATCCTGAATCAGGATTGATCCGGAGCGGGACCCCACTCCTGTGGGGGTAAAACTCACAGAAAACGTGCAGCCAGCAGCGGCCGGTACGCCGGCTCCGCAATTATCAGTCTCTGCGAAGTCTCCGCTGATCGTGATCGATGAAATCGATAGCGGCGAACTGCCCATGTTGCGGAGGAGAGCCGTCTGGGGCTGGCTGGTCGCTTCGATCGGCTGGGTTGCGTACTGCAGAGAAACCGGACTCAGGGCCACGCCTGGTGCCGCGTTCGGTCCGATTTTCATCACGAAGGCGTTAGCGGTCCCAGCCAGCGCATCTTGGAACGCGGCGAATGTCACCGGAAAGTCACTGGAAAACGCTTGACCGCCGACGTAGACACTCGCGCTTGAGTCCAAGGCGATACCAGCAGGGTAGTCATACCCTGATCCTCCCAGGTAAGTAGCAAACAGCTCTGTGCTTGCAACCGGATCGATCTCCACCGCCAAGAGGTCGACGCCGTTCGCGTAGTTCTCGATGCCATTCGGTATGGCAAACGTAGTGCTCGATGTCAGGGCCAAGACATAAGCATCAGTGTTCTTGTCGAGTGCAATCGCTTGCGGAAAGGCAAGGTTGTCAAGGCCCAGGAATGTTGAATACAGCAAGATAGATCCGGTCGGATCGAGTTTGGTGACGAAGGCGTAGCTGCAACTCCCGATAGAAACAGAGGGGTCGCAGATGCTTGTGGAGGTAATCGGAAAAGTTCCATCGCTAGGGGCATCTCCCGTAACATACGCTGAGCCAGAGGCGTCTACCGCGATGGCAGCGATCTGCACGGCGGCTCCACTCGCTCCGTACAAATAAGTGGAATAGTCCAAAGTTCCCGAACTACTGAACTTACTCACAAACCCGATCGTCGCGTCCAGAGGAGCAGTATCGGTCGTCAGATAGGCACCCGGCGTAGCTGGAAAATTGTAAGTGTTGGTTTGCCCCGCAACGTAGGCGTTATTGTTAACATCCACAGCGAGTCCGTTGATAATGCTGAGGGGTGGTGGCCAGCATAGTCCTTGGCTGCAGGCTTGGGGGACGTTGGAACTTCCGCCCAAGAACGTCGAATAAACCAGCGATGAGCCATCGGTGCTGAACTTGGCTAGGAAGCCGTAGATCCCGTACAAACCTCCCTGGTTCGGAGAAGCCGTCGATTGGTAAGCATTGACGAGAGGAAAATTCTGAGATGAAGTGATTCCCGCCACATAAACTTCTCCCGCACTGTCGATGCCGATGCCAGACGGCTGGTCGTTGTTATTTCCTCCCAGGTATGTCGAATACAAGAGCGACGAACCGTCGGCAGAAATCTTGGTCACAAAGCCGGTGTAAGAGCCAAGCGCTGCCCCCTGATACGGGCTGACTATGGGGAAGTCGGTGGACTGTGTGCTGCCAGTTACGTACACATCGTTCGCGTTGTCGAGCACGAGCGCAAAGCCAAAGTCCTGGTTGCTGCCGCCAATGTAGTCCGCATACACGAGATTCGAGCCAGTCGGATCGAGCTTCGCGACAAAGACGTGGTCCGTGCCTCTTGGAAGTGACCCAATAGTCGCCAGCGGGAAGTCGGCCGAGTCCGTGTAACCGGCGATGTAGACACTGCCGGTGTTGTCCACAGCGATTCCGGCAGGCTGGTCGGTGCCGCCTCCTCCCAAGTACGTGGAGTAGACGAGCACCGGATCAATCACCAGCGGTTTTGTTGAATCGTGGTGAGCAACGTGGAAGGTGACATGGGTCGGATCATTGACCACGTATCCACCGTCGACGGCGACTCGCTGGCCGTTACATTCCTGGTAAACGATGGGGCTCTCGAAGTGAAGATCCCCACTGCGTGTTTTCAGCACAAGGTTGCCCGCTTCGTCGATTCGAATCCCTTCGGCACCTTGGATCTCGAATTTAATCTGCCCAGGGTCGGCTCCAGCAGAGATCACAAAGTCATACTCGAGTTGCTGGTGATTGCCGTAGTAGACGAGATCAATTCCAGGATAAACATTCCGGTAGCGAACGCTGGCATAAGTGGGCACATTCGTGTGCCACTTGGCGGGGTCCCTTCCAATAAAATAGTTAACCTTGCCGGGCTGTTGGCCCTCACCCACAACAGCAGGATTCTTGGCTGCTCCAGACAACCGGAACTGCATGGATGTGGTCGAAGCCGGCGGGACGTGGCTGGAGCTAGGTGATTTGCCCGCCTGTGGCATCGGCACTACGCTAGTAGGACGTAAAGAAAGGACCATGCTGCCTGAGGTGAGAAACGCCGTGTATCCTTTACCGCGGAACAGAAACTTGACCTGCGGGTCGGCCTGGCCCTGGTTAGCTTCGAATTCAGGGTGCATTTTGCCGTAGTTCGTGTCTCTTCCTGCGCCCAAAGAGGTACTGGCATTCGACGACGGCCGCCCTGACGTTGGCTGCGCGAAAGATGCCATGGCTACCAGCACAAGAAAAAGCGCACATACAATGTGGCTGAGTCGCATTTATGTCCCTCGCGATTCGAATGACTTGAGTCTGCAAGTTGCAAGGCGGACCCGTTTCGCCCGGAGCTCTCGCAAGGGTACCCATTGCAAGAACAGTACCGAACCGCATTGGATGGAGGATCGTATGCAGAGCTCCAAGACTCCACAGGCCTTAAGTCTGCGATCGGTTGGAGACGCTTAGCGCGAGACAGCTTGAACTAAGACTCGATTCTGGAATACTGTCCTGCTCTTGGACATCACAGGATCGGTTGATGTTCGCCGCGAACGCCCGGTTTTGGGGTTCAGTCTACGTAGTATCGGGAGGCAACTACGATGCTGGCGACAGCTGAGTCCCCGTGAGTGATCTGGAATCGTTCAATACATCGCGCGGGTTTCATGGTGAAGCAGGCGCGCGTTCAGTTCGGGCGGATCAAGCGGCTTCTACGAGAAAGTCATCCGTACCCGTTGGTTCGAGCATCTCTTGTTCTCGACTTATTAACAGTGAGCGAGATCGTATGTACGTATAGGCTCAGTTTCCGGGCCGCTGACAGAGCCACAGACAGACTTCTACACCGTCTACCCCGAGGAGCACTTGCAGGCTCACGATTCGTTCAGTGCACGTTGTACATCGCGTCGCTTGCTGGCATCTCTGCATTCTCCAGTTTGACCAGCTCGCCGGCCAGCCATGTTTGGAGCCGGGCAAGGTCTTCGTCAGGAATGAAAGAGAAGCGAATTCCAGCCCGTCCTTTCCCGTCGGTATTGACCACCGCGCCAGACAGATAAATCAGGCCTGTGATGCCCGGGAGTGCAAAAAGTGCCGTGACCTTCTGATCGAGTTCCGGCGGCCGCTCGCACTGCAGAGCCACCCCACCGATGCTGATGTCGCTGATTCTGGCTTCGAATTTTTCGCCCTCGACTACTCTAACCACCGCTGGGATGTCGACCGCGACCCGAGCGGCCCGCCGGCGGTTCTGCAGCATGGTTCCGTAAGCGGCCCGCATACAACGTCGCGCGTGGTCAAGGTCCGTCGGCTTGTGGATCATGAAATTTGCTCCTGCCAGCAGGGCATACGCTTCAGAACCTTGATCGACCATGGCCACAATCGTCGAGTTGCTGTTGGGAGATGATCTGCGCGCGGCGCATACGACGCGATTTGGATCGTCGACACCGTTCCAGTCCACGATTACGGTATCAAGCCTTCGGTGAGTCACAGCGTCAATTGCCGAGTCAAGTTCGCCGCAGACTTCCGTCTTGATGGCAAAGCTATCCAGAATCTGATTCATGACGCCGAGCACCTGAGCGTCGCTGGAGAAGAGAAGTCCGTCGAGTCGAACTTGTTCTTTGATCATAATCTTCTATCGAACAGCATGTTGATGACCAAAGGCAGTCGAGAGTCTGCAACCTATTCACCACTCTTGATTTGTCGGAACTGGAGTTGTTTGCTCTCCGAACCGAAACGCGCTCCAGGTCTGGAATACTGTCTGCTATACGAACGCTGGTGGAGGCGCCGAGGTATCCTCCCCGCTATTGAGCCATTCCCTGGTCCGTACGTGAGGTTCTCTCCCGTGGTTATGATTGCCAAATGCCGGTAAGTGTCGTAACACCCGAACCCACTTTGCCACTCACTCCGGCCTAGCTTGTGATAAATTGTTTGTGTTGGTCTTCCCCCGAAGGCTTGATTTGTATATTTATCTGTACGGGCGGTTCAGCCATTGGCTAACCGGCTTTTCGTGTTTCGCGCCGACAGGGAGCGTGCCCCCCGCATCGCTGTCGAAGACTTGCAGCATTAGTTCGCCTTCTAACAAACTAATCCAGACGGAATCGTATTTCGTACGGCCTGCTGTGTTCCTCAAGTGCAAATTCCGTCAAATATCCCAACGCGACACGGAGCTAGGCGCAGTGTCGCTTCCCAATGAGAATGTAGATCGAGGTGCGGGAGAGGGTTCCCGGCTTGGACGTGTCCAATGAGCAAGCCGCACATCTTCAAGTTGCTCGCTATTGACGACGATCCTCAGACCCTAACGCTCATCTCTGATGCACTCGGGGACGAAGGACTGGAAATACTGACAGCCGAGAATCCAGAAGCTGGATTCGAGATCTTCCAGCAGGTGCGGCCCAGAATCGTCCTGCTCGATCTGCTCATGCCAGGGGTGAGCGGGATGGACGTCCTTAAACGCATTATCGGTTCTGACCCCGGTGCGAACGTGATTGTGATTTCGGGACATTACTCGGCTGAATCGGCCATGGAAGCGATTCAGCAGGGCGCTTGCGACTATCTGACGAAGCCGCTTGATTTTCAAAGGCTCCGGCATCGAATTGCCAGTTTCCTGGCCGAGGCGGAAATACGCAGAAGAACGCTCCTCCTGGATCAGGAGTTGGTGCGAGCGTGTCAATTTGAAGGGATCGTTAGTCGCAGTCCCCTGATGCTCGATGTTTTCGCGAGGATCCGCCGGGTCGCACCCCACTTCAAGACCGTTCTCATCAACGGCGCTACTGGGACCGGCAAGGAACTGGTTGCACGAGCACTGCACCGCCTCAGTTCGGCCTCTCCGGGCCGGCTTGTCGCCTGCAATTGCTCTGCTCTGGTGGAGAGTCTGGT
>Ga0116223_10004880_pt1 | contig 11507 bp, 5 predicted proteins | sample Sb_taG_3_FD_90092 | JGI IMG/M metagenome (GOLD analysis project Ga0116223, IMG submission 90092) | Peat soil microbial communities from Weissenstadt, Germany - Sb_50d_a_PC metaG | ecosystem: Environmental > Terrestrial > Soil > Wetlands > Peat | place: Germany: Weissenstadt | collected 2010-09-21 | reverse complement strand
GTCAGCGCTTACTGGTATGGCCGGTATTGGGCCGGATTCGCCATTCGCAACGCCAATCTCGTGGATGAGGTGCATAAAAGCATCCACTGGCCCACCTCGGCCAACCAACGCAACGGGCCGTGGAACATCGAAGCGAAGATGTTCGCGCTGCTCAAGGATGCGCAGCAGTCCGGGGTTGAGTTCTTCTTCAATACCATCACTGTCGCAGCCGTGATTCAGGACAACCAGGTGCGCGGGATTGTGGCCGCTACGCCTTACGGGCCGATGGCCGTCTTATCCAAGATTACAGCCGACACCACCGGCGACGGTGACGTAGCGGCTTTCGCCGTAGCAAGATTCTCCTACGGCGCCGCCCGCGACGGCTATCCCATGTGGTTCAACCTGGCTCAATACCTTCAGCCCACCAAGAGCCGCTGGCACTTCGGTCACACGGTAGTGGTGAGCAATATCGACGATTACACGCGGGCGATCCTGATCGGCCGGCGGCGCGGCCCCACGTGTCACGACCATGGCAACTACATCGCCACGCGCGAATCGCGTCACATTATGGGCGACGTGGTCCTGACCCTGACCGATACTCTGCGCCATCGTGCATGGCCCGATGTGATCAACCTCGGCGCGGGGCAAATGGATTGCCACAGAAGGGTCGCCTCCAATTGGATCCGGGCGGGACTGCTCATACCCATACTGCCCACGGAAATGCCATATCGTGCCCTCCTGTCCCGGGGGCTGGAGAACATCCTGGTAGGAGGTAAGGCCTTCTCGGGCTCTCACGACGTCTTGTACAACCTGCGCAACCAGCCGGAAATGGAGAACCTGGGGGGCGCGATGGGGGTGGCCGCGGCCTATGCCATCCGTGACGGTGTCAACGCGCGCCAGGTGGACCTGCGCAAAGTGCAGAAGAGGCTCACTGAAGTCGGCACCCTTTTGCCCGAAATGCTTACCCGCCAGGTTAAGGACGAGCCCCTTGACGAAGCCGCCATCAGGGCGTTTGCCAAACAACTGGACGGGCGCCATCTCTCCGCTTGGTTTGACGTCCCCATGGCGCGGGAAGGCAGTCCACACTATCGCGAGAAAATCCCGTTTGTGGAGATCTGCACGGCCGATCCGGCACTGGCGGTCCCCATCCTGGAGCAGGAGATGGCCGCGGCCACGGGCGATCGCCGGCTTCGGCTGGCTCAAGCGCTGGCCATGTTCGGCTCGAAGGCCGGAGCCCCGGTGCTGATCGAGGCCATCGAGCGAAGCATCGCCGGCGGGGACGTGCCCCCGAAGCCCAAACTACGTGCGGAGAAGGACGCCGGGGCCGTGGAGAACACCGGAATAGGCATACCGACTCCTCCGGCCGACTTAGTTTACTCCCTCGGGATGACGCGCGACCGCCGCGCGCTCGCCGTCTGGGAGAAGTTAGGCAGCCTGGTCAAGCCCCTGCCCGAGGATTTTGCCGCCGAATTGCCCTGGCCTTTCCACTATGTGGACGCCATCTGTTATGGAGCGGAACTGCTCGGCGACGCGGAAGCGGTCCCGACGTTGAACAAGATGCATAGCCAGCCGCTGCTTAACAACCAGTCGGCCAAGAAGGGGTTCCAGGTTGATTTCGATCTCGAGAAACGGGCGTTGACCGAAGTGACTCTGGCCCGGACACTGGCCCGCCTGGGCAGGACCGAAGGTTACGACACCCTGATCGGCTATCTGGACGACAACCGGGCAAGCCTCGCGGAATTCGCTCATATGTCGCTGGAAGAATTAACGGGATGCAATAACGGCAAAGATCCCCAGGCCTGGCGCCAGTGGCTGGCGGGAGCGAAAAGCTCGCTTAAGGCAACTCCGCTCGTGGACCGGTTGGACGGCTAAGTGGCGCACGGGAGCTATTGCTCGAGTTTGATCGTGGCGCAGACGGACATCTTCCCTATAGTCACGCCCGAGCCGCCGGCACTTCGAGATATGTCGAGGGTTTGGGCGGCGCCTTCGGGCGTGATGAGGGTCGCTGCCCTGTAATCGGCCGGGAACATTACGGAGATCTCCTCCACCGGGTAATCCGAGTAGTTCACCAGATGCACGAGGATGGTTTTGCCGTCTGTGGAAACCAGCACGTTCGAAATCATGGAGGCGACGTTGAAGAGGGACACGCCAAAGTTGCGCCGTGCCAGTTTGGAATTCAGCTCGTTCCACAGGGAATCCAGGCGCTTGAATTCGGCTGTGTTGAGGGTGAACCGCTCTCCCATGGGGCCGGCATCCTTCCAGATGGGCGGACTGGTCAGGAGCGTACCGCCGGCGTTCATGAAGTCGCGCAGCACCTCTTGCTGGCTGGAGGCGAGGCCGCCGGAATCCAGGTCCAGCGTGACCGTGACGCCCCGCATCGCTTCGGCGTTAAGGAGTCGGCGCGGGATAGGCCGCGCGGGCAGGTGCTTGGCGGCCAGCATATCCAGAACACCGCCGGACAGCAGGCCGCCTTGCATGGGGTCCTGCAACACAGCCACCTTTCCCCATTCGCGCATCCGGCGCCATTCGGGATGCCCTTCGAAGTAACGCACCAGGTTAGTGACGCGCCGCCAGTCGCGCATGGCCGCGGCCTGGCGGTTGTTCAGGCGGGCGGCGAAATCGTCATCGAGAGCCAATACCCAGCGGGCGCCGGAGATGGCAGCGTCGGCGATTACCTGTAGATACCGCTCGCCGGTGACGATCGTTTGGGGAGGTGGTTCATTGGCGATCCATAGGGCGGCGTCCCCCCAGGCGCGGACGGCGCGAAGGAAGCCTGTATTGGTATCGATCCAGATCGAACCCGTAGGACCGGCCCTCTTCACGCCATTCTCCTCGATGGCAATCCCCGGCCATACGCCCTGGTAGGTCCCGATGATGGGAACTTTGGAACCGAGCGGCAGATGGCTGCGCGCCGTCAATAGAATTACCGGGGCGCCTCCAGCCGCGCGCTGGACGGCGGCCACTGTGCTATCCGGAAAACTGCCCTCCAGCACGATACCCACGGCGCCAACCGCAAGCGCCTTGTGAGCCGCAGCGATGGCGTCTCCATTGGCAGAGATGACCGCGAGCACTACCAATCCACGTTTCGCCGCTGCTGCCACCAGATCGGCGCTGTAGGTTTTCAGCAGGAGGCAATTGATGGGGCTGTCTGCCAGCAATTCCAGCGATCTTGCGTCGGACCACGGCCAGCGTGCTGGAACCCAGTCGGAGGGTTGCGGCACCGAAGCGCACAGCAGAGCCGCAAAACTCAATAATGCCGCCCAACGCACCGCCAGCATCTGTAGATACTACCACTATGCCGCGCGTGGTGGGCTGCGCTGCCGCGAAGTCATGCCACTCAACGCTCTACTCTAATTGACGAACCTGGTCGGCCCGAGGTATTGGACCAGGTTGAACCACATGCGGAATGGTCACGGGCAGCGCCGTCGAAAATTTCGTCCCGACGGAAGCCGCTACATCGCCATCGCCAACGGAAACAGACCGCCACGCCGAGCGAGTGCAACACCAGTCCCCTATGGGTCGCCCGCCCGCAACGACTCCCGCCAGCCCCGCCACCGACCCCACCGAAAGATCGATACCGCCGCTCAGGATGACGAAGATCATTCCCACTGCTACCACGAGATGGTCAACTGGCATGGGGCCACCATCCCGCGGGGCCAGCAGCGGCGCAGGCCGCACATGGTCGGCTACGAGGGCGTGGGCGGCGCCGAGTATTACCAGACATTTAACGAGGAAGGTATCATATCAGCTACAAGAACGCACCGCCGAACCCGCTCCACAATACAACCCTCCTATTCACGCGAAACGTAAGGTGGCCGCTTCTGCGGATATCTCACACCAAAGTAGGAGGCGTCACCGAAGCCATGCACATGATCCGGAAGGGGAGGAGTGAGATCGGTAGCGAGAGGAGATTCAGGCGCGCATATTTGAATATTTTGAATAGTTCATTGACAACGCGGCCCTCCGAACCTAGACTGAAGAACCGTGCCTGACTCGGCTGTCCCCAGCCATAAACTCATCGGCCCCGTTCGCCTGCCTCCTTCGCGAGGGAGTGATCTGTTTTTGCTCGTCGCCATTAACTTCATGTGGGCGCTGAAATGGACGCTATCCAAGGTTGCGCTTCGAGAGCTCGAACCGATCTCCATAACTCTGTTTCCGATGATTGGCTCCATCGTGCTCCTGCTGCCATTCCTGCGCAAGAAGCTTCAGGGTCAGCCTGCGTATTTTGGTGTCGTCCGAAAAGAGTCATTGCGGCCAGCCAATCTCTTCCGGTTTTTCCTCTTGGGAGCTGTAGGTCAGGTTGCTGCGAACGTAATCACCACTTGGGGCTTGAAGTATGTGCCTGCGACCGACGCAGCGATTATCGGGCTTGGGACTCCAATGCTCACTGCCTTACTCGCTGTAGTCATCCTGGGAGAGGCTCTAACCTGGCGATTGTTACCGGGCTTTGTACTTGCCGTTGCAGGCGTGCTTCTGATCACGGGGGTAGATGTACGCACCGGCACGATCCCGAACCGGTACTATCTGTTTGGCGTTCTCCTGTTCTTCGTCGCCAAGCTGGGATCGGCATTTTACAATGCCTACAGCAAGAAGCTCCTGGACCGGTTTCAACCGGCGGAGATTCTATTCAATAGCTACATCTTCGTGGTTGTTGGTCTTTTTCCGTTTCACCTTCTGTTGGAACGACCGCTTTCCATACAGAGAGTAGCGGGATTGCATTCGCAAACGTGGGTCTGCCTGATTCTGTTTTCTCTGTTCGTCTACGGGCTATCGATGGTTTTGTTCCTGGAGGTACTGACCCGCCGGTCTCTAGCGCCGGTTTCGATATCCATCTATTTGATGACGGTCTTCGGCGCGCTGATTTCAACCACCACGTTGCACGAGCCCGTGACAACAAACATGATCACAGGGGCGCTACTGGTCTTCTTTAGCACGATCTTCGCCAATCTCGGGAAGGCGCGACCTTCACGGTAAGCACTGAACATCTGTTCCAGACTCGGAGTGCGCGGAATCGACGCACGCAAGATTTGCCGTCGCTGCGCATGTGCCGATAGATGCCGCCTTTAGATGGTCATGCCGCGGATCGGCAGCGGCTTACGGGTCTTCCACTGCCCGCGCGTGAAATCGGGAAAATCCATCGGCATGCTGCGATTGCGCGAGGACTTTTCCGAAAGACCTACGATGGAACTCCACGTCACAGTGTCGTAGACATCAACGTCCGGGTACGTCCCGGTAATCAGCGCTTCGATGACGCGGTAGCAGCACAGATAATCGCCCCCGCCATGTCCGCTGGTCTTGGCCCGCTCGCCCAAGTCGCGCCATAACGGATGCTCGAACTCCCTGTAGTAATTCGAGAGGGGTTCGAATTCGCGCGCAACCTGCCTCTTCCCCGCCACTGTCCATTCCCCTGGGCTGCGGCCGTGAATATGCACTCGCGAGTCCTGATTCTCGAAAAGACCGTTGGTAGCCATCAGGGCATAGAGGTGACGATAGGGTCGCGGCAGCTTCTGGTCCGTGATCAGGTGCAGCGAGTGCCCGTTCTTGGTTCGGATCATAGTATTGCTGATGTCCGCCATGTCGAATTTCTTGGTGGCGTAAGGGTTGTTCGGGCCGAAAATCTCCTTTGCATAGATGTTGTAGGCACGAGCATCAGTCCCCATCGATACCAGGTAATCGAAGTAATCGCCGCGATTGATGTCGAACCATTGCGCGGGCGGACCGGCGAAGTGGCAGGGATACCAGTTCCCCCTACTTTTGCCGGAGCCTTCGCCAGCGAAAGTCAGGGTGCCGTCCGCGTTGAATGAGTAATAGAGCGCTTCCTTCTGGTAGCCGGCGTAGACGTGCATGGGCTCCCCGAAGAGACCGTGGCGAAGCATGTTGGTGACGCACATGATCTCGCGGGTGTAGAGATAGTTCTCCAGCAGCATGCAGTGCTTGCCAGCCTTTTCCGCGGCTTCCAGCATCTGCCAGCATTGCTCCACGGTCTGCGCGGGAGGAGTTTCGGTGCCAACGTGTTTGCCCCGGTTCAACGAGGCTACAGACATGGGGGCATGCAGTTCCCAGGGTGTGGCAATCACGACAAGATCCATATCGCCGCGGTCGCACATGCGGAGGTAGTCGGTCTCTCCATGGTCGTAGCCGACTGGCTTGGGCTGCCCCGTCTGTTCGACGGCGCGCTGCATCCTGGCGACGCGATCCGGGAGGATATCGCAAATAGCGACAACCTTACATCCTTTCACGCGCACGAATTGCTGCACGAGGGAACTGCCGCGACCCCCTACGCCGATGAAGCCCACCCTGACCTCACTCATTGGTTTGGTGGTGAGATCGGCGGCCGCGGCCAGCCCGACGCCGAGCGGCGCCACGACCTTCATGAACTGCCGCCGGTCAATCCCTTGTTCCATATCACTCCCCCTTATGAGGCAGGAGCAGAACTGAACGCCTATAGCCAAAACTGCGCACATCGGCCAGAAATCGGTCTACTCGCGTGCCATTTCAATGATACGGTACCGGCCACAGCGTAAGTCAAACGATTTTTCAACATGTTTGAATTCTCGGCAGGTTGAGCACGAAAACGGCACAAGGATTTTAATATCTTGAAATTGCCCTTGACAGCGTTTACGGGTTGCAATACAGTCGCTTTGGTTGTGCTTCGAGGGCCTACGAGCCAAGACGACGGGACGACGCCGCTCTAAAACAGGAGAAAAGGCCCTCAATGGAGGTTCGTATGAGGCTGCAATGCGCTCTGCTTTTGATAGTAGTAGGAGCGCGCATCGCCGGGGCCCAGGAGAGTCGCGCCACCCTGCTGGGCCGCGTAACCGACAGCTCGAATGCCGTTGTTCCCAATGTCACCGTCACCGTCACCAACCTGGCCACCGGGGTTAGCCTCAACACGGTTACCAACGGGGAGGGCAATTATGTCCTTCCGTTCCTCAACCCCGGAGCCTATCGCGTCAGCGCGGAGGCCAAGGGCTTTAAGCACTTTGTGCGCGAGGGCGTCGAATTGCGAGTTGACGATCGGTTAGAGATTAACATGGCTCTGGAGGTCGGCGCCATGACCGAGACCATGACGGTCACGGCGGAGAGCCCGCTACTCGATACGGCGGGCGTGTCGAATGGCCAAGTCGTCGATCAACGCCGCATTCTGGAGATACCGGTGCCGTTCGGTGTACCTTATTTCCTGATCCAACTGGCTCCCGGAGCCGGCTTCGCGTATGGAGGCCATACCGAGGACGAGCCGTACCTGACCACGGATAACGTCGACTACGCGATCAATGGCTCCAGGGGCTTTACGAGCGCGATCACCCTCGACGGCGCGCCGAATGTAACGACGTACCTCGCGAATCAGGTGGTGGGTGCTTTTTCCCCGCCGGCCGACGTGGTGAGCGAATTCAAAGTGCAGACGGCGATTTTTGACGCCAGCATCGGGCAGACCCAGGGCGCGGCCATCAACGTGAGTCTCAAGAGCGGCACCAATGGTCTCCACGGCACGCTATACGAAGTCAACATGACCCCGACCTTGGCGGCCAATAACTATTTCTCGAACGAGGCAGGCCTGCCAAGGAGCACCCAGAAGAGCAATCGATGGGGTCTTTCGGCTACCGGCCCGATCGTGGTCCCGAAGCTCTACAACGGCCGCAATCGCACTTTCTTCATGTACGCTTACGAAGCCTTGCGCGAGCTGAAGCCGCGTGGCTCGATCCTTACCGTACCCACGGCCCAAGAGCGCACCGGCGACTTCTCCGCCCTGCTCGCGCTCGGCAGCAGCTACCAGATCTACGATCCGGCGTCGCGGCGGGCGATCGCCGGCGGCCGCTACCAAGTGGATCCGATCCCCGGGAATATCCTGCCCTCGTCCCGTATCAACCCCATTGCAATCAACATCCTCAAATACTACTCGCTGCCCAACACTCCGGGCACGGCGGACGGAACGAATAACCTCAACCGCAGCGGTGACGTGGAGAACGCCCACTACTATGCGCATATCGCCCGCGTCGATGAATACATCGGTTCGAGGGACCGCATGTTTTTCCGGGTGGGCGCCTACAAACGCACCAGCTTCTACAACAATTGGTACCGCGACGCAGCCACGGGGGAGCACTTCATCGGGCAATCGCCCCTGAACGCACAGTGGGATAACGTCTACACCTTTAATTCGACCACTGTGCTGGACACGCGCTACAGTTTCACCCGCGCGATTCGGGCGTATCACGGCCTGGACAACAACATTGGTTTCGACCTGACGTCCCTCGGGTTTCCGGCCTCCTGGGCGAACCTGGTTCCCCCCGGCGATATGCGCTTCCCGTACATCACCATTACCGGCGACTCCAGCACCTACAACGGCGGTGAGTTCCAGCCGAAGGACTACCACGTCTTTGCCGCCATGCTGAGCAAATCCGCCGGGGCACATAATCTGAGAGTCGGGATGGAGTATCGAGCCTACCAGAAGGCGGACAACCTCACCAACAACACCGCCACCGGGGAACTCGATTTCGGGACAACCTGGACGCGAGGCCCGCTCGACAACTCTGCGGCAGCACCTAATGGGCAAGGCTTGGCTTCGATGCTGCTCGGCCTTCCTACGGGCGGAAACATCACACGGTTCGACAGCTATGCCGAGGAGTCTACTGTGTGGGGCTTCTTCGTGCAGGACAGTTGGAAGGCGAGTCGGCGCCTCTCCGTCGACCTCGGCCTGCGCTGGGAGTTCGAAGGACCGCTTACGGAACGGTTTAATCGTTCGGTCCTCGGCTTCAACCCCACAGCGGCGCAACCGATTGCGGCCCAGGCGATCGCCAATTATGCCGCCAACCCGGCGGGAGTTCCGTTAAGTCAGTTCAATGTAGCCGGGGGCTTGACCTATGCCGGAGTGGGCGGACAACCGCACACCTTGTATGACACCAAGAAAGACAATCTGATGCCGCGGGTCTCGCTGGCCTATAGCTTGAACGACAAGACGGTTTTGCGGGCCGGTTACGGGATATTCTTCAGCACGCTCGGCCAGATTCGAGGCGACGTGATTCAAACGGGCTATACCCAGGCAACGAGCCAGGTTCCCTCGCTTGACAACGGCTTGACGTTCGTCGGCACGGTGAACAATCCCTTCCCCAATGGAGTTATCGCACCCCCTGGTGACACGCTTGGGGCCCAGACGTACCTGGGCAACGGCGTAAGCTTCTTCAACCAGCACCCGCTCAACTCCAACACGCAGAGGTGGCAGTTCCAAATCCAGCGGCAACTGCCCGGCAAGTTCCTGGGCGAAGTGTCCTACGTAGGCAACCGGGTGACGCACATCGAGATCAGCCGCAACCTGGACGCCCTTCCGGACAACTATCTGAGTACCAGTCCGGTCCGCGATCAGGCCACCATCAACTATCTGACCGCCAGCGTGCCCAATCCCTTCTATCCCTTGCTGCCAGGAACAGGGCTCTCCGGGCAGACGGTTGCCCGCTCGCAGTTGCTCCTGCCGTACCCCCAATTTACGTCGGTGACCGGTACCAATTATGACGGCTACTCCTGGTATCACAGTCTGCAAGTGAGGGGCGAAAAACGCTTTGCCCAAGGTTTTACCATCCAGGGCGCCTTTACCTGGTCGAAGCTCATGCAGGCCACCAGCTACCTGAACGCGGGTGACCCTTCGCCAGCCAAGTCGATTTCCGACCAGGACTACCCGATAATTTGGGCCTTCAGCGGGATTTATGAGTTGCCGTTCGGGAAGGGCAGGCACTTGCTCGGCAAAAGCCATGGCGCCCTCCAGGCGATCATCGGCGACTGGCAGGTGGAAGGCTTCTACAACTGGCAAACGTGGACGCCATTAGGCTTCGGCAACATGCTCTTCTACGGCAACCTGAAGAACATCCCGCTATCCAACCGCAACCCGAACGAATGGTTCAACACGGCGGGGTTCGAGCGCAACTCCGCCAACGCGCTTGCCAATAATCTGGTGACCGCCTCCCCGCTGTTCGCCAGTATCCGGGCCGACGCTTACAATAATTGGGATCTCGCGGGGTCGAAGAACTGGGGGTTCGGGGAGAAGAGGAAGGTTCAGCTCCGGGCCGATTTCCTGAATACCTTCAATCACACCTTCTTTGCGTCCCCCAGCACCAACCAATACAGTACGGCCTTCGGCACGGTAACCGCCACGAACGGTTTCCCGCGGCGGATTCAGGTCATGCTCAAGATCTTCTTTTGAAGACGACTACCTGGTCCGGACAATTCGGGATCTCATGTCGAGGTCCTTGGAGGCGGGGGGGGAGTCGAAAGGGCCCACCTGAGCTTGATGGGGATCGGACCGGAGTAAGATCGCTTACTGTGCGACCCTGATTGGGCCTGTCGAGTACCCGGGCCGAAGACGAGATCATCGATTCCGCGTTAGGGATCGGGTACGGGTTCCACGTTTCTGTACGACACCGCTCTCGACGAGGTCGGGCGGCATTGTCACGATGCAACCAGGGATTTCGTGGCCGTTAGATGCTCATGCCCCGGATTGGCAGCGGCATCCGGGTTTTCCAGAGCCCGCGCGTGAAGTCGGGAAAATCCACCGGCATACTGCGGTTGCGAGCGGACTTTTCCGAAAGCCCTACGATGGAACTCCACAAGACGGTATCGTAGACATCAACGTCCGGATGCGTTCCAGTAATCAGCGCTTCGATGACGCGGTAGCAGCACAGGAAATCGCCTCCACCGTGCCCGCTGGTCGTGGCCCGCTCGCCCAAGTCGCGCCATAGCGGATGCTCGAACTCCTGGTAGTAATTCGAGAGGGGTTCGAATTGGCGCGGAACCTCCCGCTTCCCGGCCACAGTCCACTCGCCCGGGCTGCGGCCGTGAATGTGCACCCGGGAGTCCTCATTCTCGAAGATGCCATTGGTGCCCATCAGATGGTAAAGGTGGCGATAGGGCCGTGGCTGCTTGGTGTCGTTGATCAAGTGCAAAGACCGCCCGTTCTTGGTCCGAATCATAGTGTTACTAATGTCCGCCATGTCGAACTTCTCCGTGGCGTAGCGGTTGGCCGGACCAAAGATTTCCCGGGCGTAGCGGTTGTACGCGCGCGCATTGCCGCCCATCGAGACGAGGTAGTCGAAGTAGTCGCCGCGATTAATGTCCAGCCACTGGGCGGACGGACCCGCAAAATGGCAGGGGTACGGGTTGCCCTGCTTGTTGCGCGAGCCCTCGCCGGCAAAGGTCAAGGTGCCGTCAGCGTTGAACGAATAGTACAGCGCCTCCTTTTGGTAACCGGCGTAAACGTGCATGGGCTCGCCAAAAAGACCGTGCCGGAGCATGTTCAGAACGCACATGACCTCGCGAGTGTAGCAGTAGTTCTCCAGCAGCATGCAGTGCTTGCCAGCCTTTTCCGCGGCTTCCAGCATCTGCCAGCATTGCTCCACGGTCTGCGCGGGAGGGGTTTCGGTGCCGACATGCTTGCCCCGATTCAATGCGGCCACTGACATGGGAGCATGCAGTTCCCAGGGCGTCGCGATGCCGACAAGATCGATGTCGTTGCGGTCGCACATACGAAGATAATCGGTTTCGCC
>Ga0116223_10004879_pt1 | contig 11507 bp, 8 predicted proteins | sample Sb_taG_3_FD_90092 | JGI IMG/M metagenome (GOLD analysis project Ga0116223, IMG submission 90092) | Peat soil microbial communities from Weissenstadt, Germany - Sb_50d_a_PC metaG | ecosystem: Environmental > Terrestrial > Soil > Wetlands > Peat | place: Germany: Weissenstadt | collected 2010-09-21 | reverse complement strand
CGCGTGTAAAAGTCGTTGATGCCGCCGATGATCTCGATCTTTTCCTCGATCGTCATTTTGCTGAGAATCGAATCGACCAGTTTCTCAACATCGAGTTTCGATGGCGTGGCCTGTGCCATCCCAAACTGCGTAATGGACAGAAGAACGATTGCTACTGCGAAGCGTGGGCCACTCAACGTTGGCTTCATAAAGATTCCCTCTCTGGATTTGCGATTCAGCATAACTCAATTTCGCCCTTGGACTCTTCGTTTGACACTAGAAACGGCAGACTGGTTAACTGCGTGGAGCAGTTCCCCACTCAGTTCCCATGCCTTCTCGTCGAAAATTCATCACCGGCTCCGTCGGCGCAGTCGCTGGAGCAATTGCGACGTCCGCGTCCTGGGCAGCGGAGACAGCCGGCCATGCATGCGTCTCGGAAATCGTAAGCCTGTGCGGGGAGTGGCTATTTCGTACGGATCCGGACAATCAGGGTGCGAAGAACAATTGGTACCGCGCAGATCCTCCCGGTGAAGGTTGGCGGACAGTCACAGTGCCTCACACCTGGCAGCTGGAGGCCCCGCTGGCCGACTATCGCGGTGTCGCCTGGTATTGGCGGACCTTCGATCTGCAGGCAAGGGATGCGCCTGCGAGTTGGCGGGAGTGCGCTGTACGCGTGGAGTTTGAGGCGGTCTTCCACACCGCTACGGTTTGGGTCAATGGACACCCGGCCGGAGAACACGCGCGCAAGGGCTACACCGCCTTCACTCTTGACATCACGAACCTGCTGCAGTGGGGCCGAACCAATACGATTGCAGTCCGCGTGGATAATGCGTTCAACCAGCACATGGTGCCTCGCGGCCGGTCGAGCGACTGGGCGAATGATGGCGGCATTTTCCGCCCGGTGTTTAAGCCAAAACCATCAGAAACGTACTGTGGCCATGTGGTCGACAAACAGGACACTATGCGAATTGTTCTAGCAAAATCGCCTTCACGCTAAGAACTACGCCGCTTGCGCCTATGAATGCTGGGCGACCCACGCAACGGGAGTGAGATCTGGGAGGTGCTGGATCGTAATATCGGCAAGTCCCGGGAGAATCGTTGCCAGATAGTCTCGCACGGAGACTTTCAGCCGTCGGCAGCTTTCCGCGACCGAAAGGATCGCCGCGACCTAAGGTCCCGCCTGTGGACTGCCGATGTGTATCCAGTTCCTTCGACCCAGGGCCACGGGACGCATTGAATTCTCCGCAAGGTTGTTGCTCAGCTCAAGCTCGGGATATTCCAGGAACCTTGTAAGTTTCCTCCACACGGTGAGCGCGTATTGGCAGGCCTTGCTGAGTGCACTGGATGGCAAAGCAATGGACTGTGCTGCCTCGATCTTGCTGCGGATATCATCCAGACGAGGCTTAAGCTCTTTCCTGACGCAGAGCATGACGTCCAGAGAGACCAATTACTCTGCGGCGAGCTTCGGCGTCGACGGCAAACAGTTCGTCCATCCGCGCCACAATCGGAGTTGCAACCGGGTCTCGTGGATTTAACTGCACCGCCTCGAAAAACTGTCTTCTAGCATGAGCCCAACAAGCGGCATGTACCATTCGCGTCCCACCAATCTGATCGCAGGCGGTATAGCCGTCAGTTTGGAGAATGCCTTCGAACTGCCCCAGGAACCGCTTCGGCCCATCGCGCCCACGGCCTAGACGGAAGTCGAACACGACGATTCCTCCCGGCAGACTGTATTGCCAGAGGTACGCTTGGTGGTTCGTTCCTCGGCCCTCGTGCATCTGCACATCGACCGGGGTTTCATCCGCCTGAATGTAACTTCCGCTAATCAACTCTCGCCTCATGGCGGCGACCATCGGGATCAGCAACTCGCCCACCTTGAGGACCCAGCCGTCCAGCGTCGCGCGGCTGATTTCTAAGCCGATTTCCCGTTTCAGAATCATGCTCAGCCGATGCAGCGGCGTGTGATTGCAATACTTGCTGACGACCGTGTCGATGACGATCCGGTCACTCGCAAGGCAGTTCTCGATAATCCGTGGCGGTAGCGGCGCCGAGACCACTCCAAGTTCCTCACACGACCGGCAAGCCCGCTTTTCTCGTTTCGTGACAGCACGAAGTACTTCGCCGGCTCCACATCCAACTGGGAACTCTCCTCGTAGGCCGCGGCGTGTTTACGCCGGGGACCGCAGCAGGCCGGTACGGAATCCTGCGGTCAGCCAAGTGAAACTGGGAAAAGGAATTCGTTGAATGAAGGCAAATAGACGTGTTCTCTGAATATCGTTCCTGCTCACAGTGACGACGTTCGTTCATGCGAAAAATCCTGCAGGACCGCTGGAAGACCGTTTGCCAGAGATGCGCTCCGGAAGTGTACAGTGGGAGCACTTCGGAGCGAGACAGGCGACAGGTCGGCTGAAAACGTTCTCTCGCTGGAGCGATTCTAATGTACAGACCATCACTGAATACACATGTGGCAGGGCTCACTCTGCGAATTTCCCTGCTTGCCAACATTCTCGTAGCATCGTGCCTCGCAACCGAGCCGCCGGGCAAAGCTGTCTCGTTTCAATACGAGGATTATGTCCTCACGCATCCACTAACAGCGTGTGGGCCCGTCCCCACCGCTCTGGATCCCAACGGAGTCTATCCTTACGTCAGCTACTGCGAAACCGCCAACCGGCCAGCTCCTCAGAAATACACCTTCGTTGTGCTGGAAAACAGATACATCAAAGTTACGATCTCTCCCGACATCGGCGGAAAAGTGACCTCCATTGTTCACAAAGGATCGGGCAAAGAGGTCTTGTATGTTCCCCAAGTCATACGTCCGACACGCATCTTGCCGCGATTCTATTTTGTGGCTGGCGGAATTGAAGTGAGCTTCCCGATCTCACATTCTCCCAGCGAGAACGAAAAGGTCCTTTATAGAATCGACCGCGCCAAGGAGAGGGTTTATGTCACGTGCGGTGAGCGTGAGCTGCGCTTCGGGATGCAGTGGTCGGTAGAATACTCACTAGGGCCAGGGGACGCTTTCTTAACAGAACGCGCATTGTTTTACAATCCCGGCACATCGGCCTACCCATGGATGTCCTGGTCTAATGCGGCGCTGCCATCAGCCCCTGATACCGAATTTCATTTCCCTAAGGGCGAAGTCCTATCCCATGCTTCACGAATTGACACCATCGATTGGCAGAGGCAAGGACCCAAACACGAATCTGACATTGAGGAAATGACAGGTTATTTCTGGAAGAGTCGCGATGCCAACGCTTTCGGGGCCTACACACCTTCCCTGGGCACCGGTCTTTATCACGTCGCTGATGAAACCATATCGCCAGGAATGAAATTGTGGAGCTACGGCGTCGGCGACGACCGCGCATGGGCCACGCTAAGCACAGCGTCACCGCAGCCATACATTGAGATCCAAGGAGGGCCAATCGGCGATCAGTCCATCAAACTGGAACTACTACCAAAGAAAACGCGATGGCATGTCGAGTATTGGATACCGACTGACAAGCCATTGAACATCTATGCCTTGACGGTTCCCGAGAATCATCTAAGGGCGGTGAGCGATATTCCCCTGTTCGAATGGGCAAGACCCGACGAGGTCAGGGTATGGAATGAACTGCTGCATGCTTACGCAAAGAAGGGCAGCTTGCCCGAGCCTCCCACGATTAATCAGAACCACTGGGCCCCGTCCGGCATGGAAAACCTCGCACCCGCTTTCGAATGGGCCATCCAAAATACCCGAGACCCAAAGACCGACTTGTGGAGATTTCACTACGGGGCCTGGCTGGCGGGCAGAGGAAAAACAGAAAATGCGATCCGCGTACTCTCTGCCTGTAAGATCGGTGTGGCCAGAGCACTGTTAGCGCGGCTTTACCAGGCGAAAGGTGATACCAGGAACGCAGCGGCAGCCTTGGAAGCGATTCGGGAACCCTGGCTTCAGTTGCACCCGCAGGTGGTGGTTGAACGGGACAAAATACTGCGCGCCCTGGGGACGCAAACGCTTGCTCAGCGTGAGCAGTGGCTCAATAAAGTAGGGGCGTTGAAGGACGAGTGGATCATCGAGCGAAAGGTGCAGCTTTTGATCGACAAAGGCGAAATTCAAAACGCGAGGGAATTACTCTTGTCCGTTCCATTCCAGAAAGTACATCAAACCTACACCCGCACTGGAATGTGGATGCAAATCTGTGAAAAGCTGAGAGAACCCTGCGATCCGATTCCTCAAGTCCTTGGAGAAGATCGCCTGGCCCGATTTGGCGCCTACCGCGAGTCCCAGTAGTTACCACACGAGCTGGCGACTGAGGCTACTGACCCAAAACCGACAACTGTATCGGGAGAAGAGTCCCGGAGAGAGATGCGGTCGCCCGCGCCTCTTGCCGAGATTAGGACGTCTTCGCAATGCGAATGCCCGCCCCGAACCGCTGCCGGTTCAGATGTAGGGGTCGGGGAAAGGAGAGCAGGGGGCTGATCGAGAAAGCTGCTGACCAAGACTTTGGCGGTTTGGGCCAGCCTCCCATACTCTCTGCCACAGTGACTTACGCCAGAGCTACGATGAGTTCGACTTCATTGCTCAGCTATCATCTTTGCGTAAGACGGTTCATCGCGTGGTATGACCTCTGAGAGAAATATAAGTCCCAAAGTTTAGTACCCAGCGTCGTGAGTGTTGGAAACGCTTTCAGGGATCGCGGTCAGCCGAAGACCAGCATGCCGAATCAAGGCCGTCTGCTGTAGAGATATTCGAACGCGAGATACTCCCGTGCAAGCTCTCCCGAGAGTGGTGTCAAATAGAGCTGAACGGTTTGCCGGTTGTGTTGCACGGGCTTGAGGCTGAGCCGATACTTGAAAGCGACGTTCTTGGCCTGGCCCCAATTGCGGCGACCGCGGACATGGTCCAGACGTAACATCTCTATCTATGCGAACTTTACGGTTGCTCCGCGCTTGAGAGTCTGCCACGCACGCTGGTAAATTCACGCTCGATTTCCTCTAGAGTTTTGCCCTTCGTTTCGGGAACACGGAGATATACAAAGAAAAACCCTGCGAGGCAGACCCCAGCGTAAGTCCAGAACGTCCCGGCGTTACCGAGCACCCGACTAAGAATAGGAAAGGTAAAAGTCAAAAGGAAGGAAGCACTCCACAGAGCGGAAACCGAAATCGAGACGCCGATACCGCGCAAGCGATTCGGGAAGATTTCCGAGATCAACACCCAGGTCACAGGGCCGAGGGAGAGCGCGTAACAGCCAATCGTGCACAGTGTGATCACAAGTGCCGGTAGTCCTTTGATTTCGGCGCGATAAGTGAGTCCCAGCACCAGATGAGACAATGCAATTCCTGCACACCCAAACAGCATCAAAGAACGGCGCCCAACCCGATCAACTAACGTCAGCGCGACCAGCGTAAGCGCAAGATTGATCGTTCCGGTGATTACGATGTTGAACAGAATGCCGCTGACTCCATAGCCCGCGCTGCGGTAGATCTCTTCCGCATAGTTGAAGATGATATTGATTCCGCTCCACTGCTGTAGAACGGCAAGCGCGACTCCGATCAACAGTACCTTCAAAATGCCCGGCGCCAGCAACTCCCGCCAACTAACCCTGCCTTCGGCCTCGCTGCCAAGCGCGTCTTGGATCTCCGCTAGCGTTTCGTCGCCATATTGTTCTCCGCCGATTCGGGCCAGTGTGCGGCGAGCCTGTTCTTTGTTGCCGGTCTTCGCCAGCCAGCGCGGGCTCTCGGGTATGAACAATGCGGTGACAAAAAAGATGACTGCGGGAATGGTCACAATCGTGAACATCCAGCGCCAGCCATATTGCCCGTTCCAGGACTGCCGAATCATTTCCGCAGTAGCGCCGTCGGGGACCTTCTCGGCGATCAGCCAATTCACGATTTGTGCCGCCAGAATCCCGACAACGATGGTCAATTGATTCAGCGTCACCATCCGTCCCCGCCACGGCGCTGGGCTGATCTCCGCGATGTAGGTCGGCGAAACATTCGAAGCAATGCCGATGCCCACTCCACCGATGATTCGCCAGATCACAAACCATGAAAAGGTCCCTGCCCATCCCGTGAAGACGGAACTCACTGCAAACAACACAGCGGTAAGGACCAGCAGTTTCTTGCGTCCGAAGCGGTCGCTCATCGCTCCGGAAACGACGGAGCCGGCTAGGCATCCGATCAGCGCGCAACTATTCGCCCATCCTATCAATTCTTCGGACCCGAGGTGAAAGAATTTCTCGTAAAAGGGCTTTGCTCCACCGATAACCACCCAGTCGTAGCCGAATAGCAAACCGCCTAGGGCCGCCACCGCTGAAATGGTCCACACATAACCTGTGTTGTAGCGCACCGGGGCCTTCATTTGCGAGGCCTGGGGTTGGTGTCGGTGGAACTCCGCACGCCCGATTCCAGGCCGCGTGCACCTTCCAAAGCAGCCAGCATATCTGCGGCACGCGAGTGGTTTCGATCGAGTACCATCACTTCGTGAAGCAATTCCCGCGCCTTGGCGCTATCGCCGAAACCCAGCCAAGCTTGCGCACACAGAAACGTGGCAGTCACGGTGTTTCGCTTTTGCAGATCGTCTTCAAACAGCAGCATCGTGGGAAGCGAAGTGGCAAAATAATCGATTCTCGCCACTTGCCCCGCCAACGCCTTTGCATACGCAAGCAAGGACTGCAACAACTCTTCGGCCTCTTGCTCCCGACCGAGTTGCTGCAGGGCCATGGCATTGTAGTAAGACATCTCTGAAAATGACTTCACGCTGATTTCCTGGAAGTGACTCGCGTGTCTGGCGGCGCGTTCAAACCACTGTTGAGCCGAAGCGTGATCGCCCTCGGCCTCGAAAGCAATGCCCAAGAAGTAATAAACGTCGCTTTGGTTTGCCAGTAGGTGTCTAGCTTCCCCTAGGTTCTCGGGGCAGCGGAGAGCTGCCTCAAACAAACGCCGGGCTTCGAGCGAATCACCCTGAACCAGCGCCTGCCGTCCGAGCGCCAAATTCGCGCGTACATACTGGCCGAGAGCTAAACCCTCTCCCCCCTCCCATGGCTGAAACTTGCGGGATGCAAGCAACGAGAGGGCCCTCTCATGTTGGCGTGTCTGGTTATACAGGGTGGCCAGTTCGACCGACAGATCGTCGCGGAGACGCACCAGTTCGGAGTATTGTTCGAGATCGGTCAACCGCCGCTCTGATGACTCGCCAAGACGTTTCCAGAGTTGATCTCGCTCATAGAGAATGCGCGCATCTCGAGGATTTGCCTGAATCGCCTTGTCGAAAGCAGAGCGCGACAACTCCTTGTCTCCCAGCACATTGAAATAACTGATTCCGAGGTTGCGCCAGACTGTGGAAATGGACGGATCCCGACGCGCGGCCCGTTCCCACAAAGCGATCGCTTCACGGTATCTCCGGCGGTCATATAGAAGATTGCCTAAGTAATACGCTGCCCTGGCGTCATCGGAATTGGCAGAAACTGCTTCTTGAAGGACGACAAATTCTTCCAACCGGCTGGGGAAGCAATAGTCGGGCGGTGCGATAGACGCTTCTGAATACGTGCGCTTCGCTGCGGCTGTATTACCCAGTTGCAGATAGATGTGACCCAGGGCATACAAGAGAATCGGCACTGAACCGTCTCTGGCGTTTCGGTCCGTGCGACCCAAGAGCTCGACGGCTTCCGGGTAGAGACCCGCACCCGTATAGTCCAGGGCCAAATCGAAGAGCATCTGGTTGCCGCTTGGTAACGAGTTGGATGCGAGGTAGCGGGCCCAGGAGTCCAGTGGATCAAGCGCCAGCGTCTCTTTCAGTAGTCTGTCTGCTTCCGCCCATCTGTCAAGTTTACGCAAGACAACCACGGACAAATTCCTTGCGTTCAGGTTTTCCGTGTTCAGGCGCAATGATGAATCAAGGTGCTCGATGGAAGCATTCCAATCACCCCTTTTCGCATCCAACTCCGCCAGCGCCAAGTAGGCCGGGGAGCGCCACGCGGAGTTCCAGGCAACCTTGTAGAAAGCGGCGTAGGCTTCCTCGTCGCGACTCAAATAACGAAGCGTGAGTCCCAGGTTGTAGAACGCCTCCCCCTCCCATGGGTTGGGGTTACGCAGGGTCAGAGTCTGGATCGCCTGGCGGAAAAACTTCTCAGCTTTTGCAAATTCAGCCCGGCGCAAATGCCAGGAACCCATCGCATTATTACAGCGACTGTCAAGGGGGTCGCGGCGGAGCGCCTCGCGCCAATACAGGTCAGCATGACGTGTGGCATGACGATACTGATCGAGGTGCAAACCCGTGATGTAGAGTTCGTCGTTGCTCTGGATTTCTTCTGGAAGCCCGGGCTCGGTCGCGGCTAGGGGCGCTTCCTGTTTTGCGGGAGGGGTCGGCGTGTAGCGAAGCAGTGCCTGTCCATCTCGGGATTCGACGACGGCGCTGAGTTTGCTCTCCTTGATTCCAGCAGGCAACTCGGCTACTTGCAGAAAAGCACTGCCAGGTTTCAGATCGCACTGCCACTCCGCAATTTGTCCGGTCGCGGACTCCACGCGAACTTTGGCGGCTGGAAATGCCTGCGTCGCGCAGACACCGATGCGTGCCTCACGCGTCGAAGTCTGGAAACTGAGGGCTACATCACGATTGGCTTTGTGTGGGGGGCCAATCTCTCTGATGGGGTACCAATACTGGCTGAACGTTTTCGTTTCTCCGGGAGCGAGAAACGAAAAATCCGGCTGGTTATCCGTATAGACGCCAGCCATCAGCTCGATGTAAGGGCCGTCTTCATCCGTGAGATTACGATCCCACGCATAACCAAACGGGTGGTTGCCCCAAGTCCACTGTTTCTTGCCTGGGGCAATGTGATGATCGGCCACAAGAACTAATCCAGCTTTATGTTTGTGATCGTACCCGCCGTGGAAGTCTTCGTTTGAGCCCATCGCCATGTAACTGGTCGGCACCAGGACATTCGCGTACCAACGCAGGTCGTTGGGGGGGTAGCTGCCCGGCGGAACGAACTTCAGCGGCTGCTCTTCGGTGGGCACGCCGTTTCGACCGCGTTCGCCGTAATTCACGCCGTAGTAGTAACCGTCGCAAAGGGGAAACCGACTCATGGCCCGCTTGGCATGATCCGCCACGAATTGGACATCCGGTGGAAAGAAAGACTGGTAGAGCTCATGGACGTGCACGCCAATGTTGGCCCACCAAAGGAATGTTTGGATGAGAGGAGTGCGATTGTAAAGGCGCACCTTTAGTTCAATGTAAGCCTTTCCAGGATGCAGACAGACGCCATGCATGCCCTTTAGCCGATTCATCGGGTCATGATCGCTACACCAGATTATCCGGGAACCGTCTGCATCTTCTTCGATCTGAAAACTCACCGGCATGAACGTCGCTGGTCGATGATGCTGTGGCCAATTGAACTCTACGCCGCCGGAAATCCACGGCCCGGCCAAACCCACGAGCGCGGGTTTGATAACATTCTGGCGGTAGAAAAAGTCATACCCGTTCGTCCTGTCCATGCCGACGTGGATGCGACCGCCAATTTCCGGCAGAACCATGACACGCAGAAACTCGTTCTCCAAATGAACCCCCTGCCATGTGTGCTCCACTGCTTCCGTCGAGATGCGGTCCGTGAACGGTAACGGGTACACCCGCCCACTACTGCCCTGATAGACCCGTTTTTCGAGAAACATCGGGTTCTTGTCGGGAGGCAGCGGATGATATGTCGGGATCACAACCGGCTCCGTCCACGCCTTCACGGGGCCCCTCTGATCGGCCGGCGTGTCCGGAAGTTTCAATCGCTTCATCGCTCGTCCTCTCAAGGGAACTGCGGCGTGGGCTAAGGTTTCCACTCCAGTGAATACGCAGAAAATCCCGTGGGTCTCAGCACATCAAATCGGATGCAAGTGGGTACCTCGGACTGGGTGAACTTCACTTCGAGCCTTGCCAAACTCGCTGGTGGCAACTCAGAAATCTCCACTTCCTGCAGCTCAACGGGAATATCACCCTGCCCATAGAATGTGCTGCACAATTTGTAGCCTCGTAGCGTATACATCGGGACGTCGCCCCGCGTTCTTAAGATCACCTGGAAGGCGTTCAGGTGGTTTTCCACAGAAAGCGATCCGATCGGACTGGATTCCCGGCGCAGAAGCTCATACGACTGCTTTTTCGCGCCATAAACGTCGACGACTCCGTGCACGCGTTGCTTGAGTACTCCCGTGCCGCGATCACCCACGTGTGTGCGGTAGTCGTTGTAGCAGAAGAAGATCGCCCCGGCGGTGTATTCCCGTGAGCGGATTGCAAGATCGTGCGTGCGAAGGATCTCCATTCGGTGCTCATCCCCTTCGGGCCGATCCTCGGTGCAAGCGCAATAGCCGTACTCAGAAATGACAATGGGTTTGCCGGGAAAAGCAGTATGAATCTCGTCGAGATAGCGTGCGGCGTCCGCTGCCGTGCCTGGCGCCCAGGTTCCGAAATACTCATTGGCTTCGATAAAGTCCATAAGCCCGGCGACATCGCGCTCCGGCGTGCTGTCCAAGGAATTCGAAGCATAGGAACATAGCCGGCCAGGGTCCAACTTCTTGGCCTCCTGCAGCATGCGCTTCGCAAACTGGTAGGCAGGCGGGGCTTGACCTCCGATCTCATTGCAGAGACCCCAAACTACAAGGCAGGGATGGTTGCGGTCCCGTGCAACCATCTCGCGCAATTGTTCGAGTCCATTCTCTAAGATGTCGGCATCCGGTTGCGGCCCCATTCCTTGAAACGTTGCTGAGCCCCAGGTCGGGATTTCGCTTTGCATAAGAATCCCGTGACGGTCGCAGTAGTCGAGTACCCGTTTGTCCTGGGGCCAATGGACACGCGTGAAGATGCAGTTGAGGTGCTTCATGTCCGCATGGTCGTGCCGGATCCAGTCCGCCGGTTCCGCCATTCCGAATTCCGGGTTGCTCCCCGCCATGCGTTCCACGCCCATCAGACGCACGCGCTCGCCGTTCAAATGGAACGCGCCGTCTTTAGCTTCTAATTTGCGAATGCCAAAGATTGTAGGAAAGCAATGGGATTCATCTGCTCCCGTGATCGAGAATTCAAGACGATAAAGATTTGGATGATCGAAATGCCAAAGCTTTGCCTCAGTCAGCACAACCTGCATGGTTTGCGTCTTGGTTGTTCCCGGTTTGATCGAGGGCCTCGGCCCCGCGCTGCCGGTCAAAACCGTCAGCCCGGATGCTTCTACCACGATGCGGTAGGAAGTCCTGCCGCTCCAGTCCTTTCGGCTCGTGTTTCGAATGTAGCCGGTGATTGCGATCGTTGCGTCTCCGCTGGTGAGATTGGGAGTGGCTTCGACGTCTACACGTTCCACGAATACTTTCGGAGTGATGAGGAGCTGCACGGGCCGGAAGATACCTCCGTCGTGCGCCCAGTCACTGGAGCGCCCGCGAGGCAGCATGTGTTCATTGAACGCATTGTCCACCCGAACGGCAATGCCGTTTGTTTCTCCCCAATGGAGCAAATGTGTGACGTCGAACGTGAAGGCTGTGTAGCCCTTACCCCGGTGTTCTCCGGCCATTTGGCCATTAAT
>Ga0116223_10004878_pt1 | contig 11508 bp, 7 predicted proteins | sample Sb_taG_3_FD_90092 | JGI IMG/M metagenome (GOLD analysis project Ga0116223, IMG submission 90092) | Peat soil microbial communities from Weissenstadt, Germany - Sb_50d_a_PC metaG | ecosystem: Environmental > Terrestrial > Soil > Wetlands > Peat | place: Germany: Weissenstadt | collected 2010-09-21 | reverse complement strand
GGCAGGGTATTCCAAAGCCGGCGCAGGGGCGTCTGGAAAAGCGACATGGTGCCCATATAAGTGTAGCCTACGAGGAAGAGGAGCAGAAAAGGCACCGTCAGGTAGTTCTCGACCCGATATGCGTACGCGGTTGCGAAAACGAAATAGGCCGCCAAGCCCAGTTCGACGTAGGGCTGACAACCACCCCCCCGGCGGACGTACTTCTTCTGCTCCCAGCCTTCTTCCTTCAACTCCACCCGGTACTTCGGAGTGCGGACAAATTCCGACCGCTTGCCTAGCAGCGCTTCGATCACCGCCATGGAATTGGTCACGGAAAGGCCGATGCCGGTGGCCATGAGGAAGGGCATGAATCTGAGGCGTTTCCACCAGTCTTTCGGGTAGAGCTCACGCTGGGCCACCATGTAAAAGCTGGAGACTGAGCAGGTGGACGCCAGGAACATGGGCAGGTCCAAGTACAGCATCTGGAACCAACCCTGGTAGAACCGCACGATCATGGCGGGCAGGAGAATGACCGAAAAGACCACCATCAAGGGATAAGCGAGGTTGGCTGTGAGATGGAATGTAGCCTCGAGCTTGATGCGCAGCGGCTGACGGCTTCGCCAAATCCGGGGAAGGAGTTTCTTGGCCACCTGGATCAGGCCCTTAGCCCAGCGGGCCTGCTGCGTTTTGAAGGAATTCATCTCTACAGGCAGCTCAGAGGGGCACTCGATATTCGGGTCATAGACGAATTTCCAACCCTTCAGTTGCGCACGATAGCTTAAGTCGGTGTCTTCGGTGAGCGTGTCGTGCTGCCAGCCGCCCGCGTCTTCGATGGCGGCACGGCGCCACATCCCGGCGGTGCCGTTGAAGTTGAAGAAGCGGCCGGAGAAGTTCCGCCCCCCGTGCTCGATGACGAAGTGCCCATCGAGAAGGATGGCCTCGACTTCCGAGAGGTTCGAGTAATGGCGATTCACCCAGGTCCAACGGCCCTGGACGACACCGATCTGGGGATCGGCGAAGTATTCAACCATCTGGCGGATGACGGGAGGGGGAGGAACAAAGTCCGCGTCGAAGATGGCGATCAACTCGCCGCTCGCATGCTTCAAGCCCTCGGCCAACGCGCCTGACTTGAAGCCCTCCCGGTTGTCGCGATGGTAGTAGGAGACCGGGTGGCCCGCGCGCGCGTACTCGCTCGCCAGGCGTGAGGCTACAAATCGCGTTTCGTCCGTGGAATCGTCGAGGAGTTGGATTTCGAGCAGGTTACGAGGGTAATCGACCCGCGTGACCGCTTCCAGCAGCCGCTCAACCACGTAGCGCTCGTTATAAATCGGCAGTTGAATCGTGACCCGGGGAAGCGGCCCAGCGTGCTTTGGCGGCTTGGGCGCTCTCCGCTTGTTCTTAACGTAAAGGTAAGTCAGGAAATAGCGATGAATCCCGTAAATCGACAGGATGCTCAGAATCGTGAAGTAAGGTATCAGGATGGTGAGATCGAAGGCATTCACGTGGTAAATGCCGCGAAAGGGGTCTTTGTGAAATATCGAGTTTAAATACCGCCCCAGTTGGCTTGAGTGGAGGGGCAGGATTAGTAAAAGCAGATACTCCATAAGAAGTCAGGTTAAGGCGCGGGATCCAGTGTTCGGTAGCTCGAGCGTTCGGGTAGCGCCGCAAGCCTGTCGGATTAGAACCACCTACAGTCTATTAGATACGCCTCGGGTCGTTAGCGACCCGTCAGCTTCCGACCTCGGCGTTCCGGTCTTCTTACGCGGCCCCGGACGCCTGGAGGACACTGGCGGCGCGGCGGACGTTGTCACATGCCGTTCCGAAGCTCCTCGCCTTGTTGTTGGCCGCAAGATTATTATACCCCGGCGGCAGTGGCCTTGTCGAGCGTTTTATATTGCCCCCAATCCGTCGATAACGTGCGGGTAAGCCACGGGAACGTAGGGGCGAGGCGCCGCCTCGCCCCTACAGGCGGCAGCCTCCGGGTGAAACCGGATACGGCTTGCGAATCGTAGCGCCGAGGGGGGGCTCTCATAGGACATTTTGTCACTTGCAGCGCTAAAATACGGCTTGTCCGAGTAGCCCCGAATGGGGCCAACCGTAAGTAGCCGCAGGTTTTAACCTGCGGATGACGGGAGCGTCCCCAACTCAGCCCAACCCCAACGGGGTTGACCTCGGACGGGTCGGCCCCTACAGGGCCGGAATGTTGAAGGACGCTTCATTCTTCCGTAGGTTTCACCTACGGCTACTCACAGTGTCCCGCTTCGCGGGACGCAACCCACATTGCCGGATCGACTGAAGGCGGCTCTTATATCTTAGCGCTTATGGGTGGTCCGCCGTAGCCGACTTTTTGTCATTTGCCAGCATCGCCTTCCGACTCGGAACCCTTGACTTCGTTTTCGCAAAATGTGCTGTTCTTGCTCCTTTCCGGCTCTAGTTTGTGCTAATTCGCGTGCAAGACGCGCATAATTTGCACCACTCAAAAAAGTGATGTCCTTTGTTTTCAAGGACTCCTTGGCTTTGTTCCAACTGTTTTGTATTTTCTCGCGCGCCTCCGGATCTCCGCCAGGCGGGCAATCTCCAACATGGCCGCATTCTCGCATCCCAGACCCCAGCCGGAACGCGTGTGGCGTCAAAAAGCTCGAATTCTGTGTTAAACGCGCGCATTGTGCACTCAATTCGGGTTCGTTTTGAGTTCGTTTTGAGTTCGTTTCAAAATGTCATCGTTTGTTTTAATAACATACTGGCTTCGTTCGTACTATTTTTTGATTTTGTGAAGCCACTCCCTCTCCAGTGCCCCAGGACAATTCCGCTTTTCCTTTCCCATCCGGCCATCCCGGCGCTCGCCTGCGACAATGTGTCCACAACAAGACCATCTTGATAGGCTATCATAGGTTCCCGAAGTTGTCAAGCGGAAAATGCAAGAAAATGCAAGAAAGTGAGCGGTCTCTCCCGAATTTCCTCGCCCGGCCTGCTGGGACCACGCCAGCAGGAGTGCCTGTGACAAGATGTCGTTCTGCGGTGTGCCCGTGGCCGGAAAATGAGAACCTGCCTCTCCTCCCGAACGCCAGTTATTCACCCCGAGGTCGCATCTACGGTTTGCCGACCATAAGCCTGGAGCCATGGGGCGCTACGCCCGCCCGTACGCCGTTTGGCTGGGTGGGCTTTTCCAAAGATCAGCTCCTAGGAACCCTCGTTCTTGCGCCGTGACGTGAACGCTCCCGCCACCAGCTATCTGATTTCGCTAACCATCAATCGGTCTCTACCTTGACCCCAAGTTCGCCAGCCCGCTTTCTCATAATGTTCCCAGCACGAACACTCCACTCGATAGAAAAGGAACGTACAGAATCCCACGAGTCAAATGCGACGAAGAGCGGACTAAATTCCCAAAGAAGGTCATGCTGAAGTTTTTCACATTCTAACGAGACATCGTAACTGCTCGTTTTGCGTATTTTAGGTAGCCAAGGGGCGCGGAATCGAGGCAGGGCGTGTATCTCGCTGAGATACTCTGGGAGCGCCAGCCTGACACCGGGAAACATCTCCTTCGATGGAACCGCTGGTTCCTGCGGCTGCTTCGGCGGATCTCCCTCATCGTAAAGCTGGAAACCATCCGGAAAATGCAGCAGAACATAAATGTCTTCGGCCGGGCAGGTGCCTGAATTAAACAGAATCAAGTCGAGCTTAATGGTCCTTGAGGGCAGTGTTTTGAATATTAACATCCGTCTCAAATACTGCTCGTATTCGGCATAGTATTCCTTTGCCCGGCGGTTGTAATCTTCGTAGTACCTCCTACCCCAATCCTGCAAATCTCGCATTGGCGCGCCGAATGGAGCAAGTAGAGCCGGTGCTCGCAGATCCTGTTCTGGCTTGAGCTCGACTAGGGGACAATGTTGCTTTGCTTTGTCCAGCATGGACTGTATTTCTGACTCCGATCCGCCATCTGCATCTCGGGGGCGATTGAGTCGAAAAGATGCATGATTTTTCTGGCCTTGAAATAGCACATCGAGGATCGGCTCTCGCGACTTGTACCGAAACAGTTCTGCTTCCAGGTCCCTATTCTTCTTCTCAAGGGGATCTGGCTCTGGAGGTAAACGAAGCGCGTCGCCTGGCTCGGCAAGCTGAATCTGATGATGATTAGCCTTTACTTTTAGCGAGAGGTCACTCGTCACAAGGAAGCAATAGGCTTCCGGGTGCTCCTCACGGTATAGGACGAGCGTGCCAATCAGTTGGTCGTCTGCAACCCGCAAATTGAGATTGAGGGAGTCGGCCGATTCGGCAGTCGGCTCCTTGACCAAAAACTCCAGGGTCACTCCATCTCGTACCCGATTCTCACTGAGGTATCTGCTCAAAACCCTCAGTGCAGCGGCCGCCCGGTCCCTCAGCTTCCGGGATTGATTGAAGATCTTTTGTTCTTCCAATTCCCTCGTCACAACCGGAGCGATCTTAATGTTCACTGCGTCAGCTTGAAGAACAGTGCGCCAATCGATTTCATCGAGCGGACGATAATGCAAAAAGATATTCGTGTCGGGAAAAGCCGCTATCGCTTGCCAAGGCATAGTTGCCTCCCTCCGGTCGTTCGGGCAACCCATAGTGAGGCAGGGCGTGTTACTATTGTATAATACAAAAGCCCGTACACAGACTTCGGCAGGCGTGCGCATGCCTCAAGTTTGTAGCTGCGGTCGGTGGCAACAAGGGGGAAGAAGGTGTAACCTGTGCACTCGCCCTCAAGCGAAGTATCGACGTTGAGGACTGCCCGGGCCGTGAGAGCTAACGGCTCGCGCCCCGAAAAATGCTTGAAAAAATGATCTCAAATTCGGGCCTTGTATCTGCCTCGACGTCGGCTGGAATCTGGCTACATAGCGCAAGGGCCTGCTCTCTTGTCCTGATCTGCTTACAAAAATCGAGAGCCTTTGATGGCTTATCAGCTCCAATAATCCCGCTCGGATAGTAGCTTTCGATACCACCACGCTCCAGTATAAAAATATCGTGCTTTCGGAGGGCCTGGATCATTTGGTGCTTGGACTTAAGAACGGTTTCGTCCTCTGCCTCTTCTAAGACGGTGCGCCTCTTCCTGTTCGTCTCGTCACCGAAGAACGCTTCCCCTGCCGCCTTGACCTCTAAAACAGTGGCATTGCCTTCCAGACAACGTTGATAGACATTACAGATGTCCACATATTTATCCCGGCGTGTGACGGACTCAGCGATTTCTTTGAGGTCCTTGGAGGAGAGTTTTCCCGTGATGGCGTGAGTCTCGGCGAATTGGTCTACGATCCGCAGGAGCTCCTCCCGCATAACGCTGCAGTCATTCGGAACCCCAAGGTGCTGGAAGCCGTCCAATAGGCAATCCACATCCCCTATGACGCACACGCGAATGCGGAAGTTTTGGAAAAACTCCTTATACCTGCTCATACCACCTTTTCCGCTTATTCGACAGAAGGCGAGCCCGACCCGATTGGGCTCCCAAGCAGGGTTTAGTGTCCGCGCCAAGTGGGGTAACACCAGAAAGTCCGAGTCGCCCTCTACGAGAACGACCGTTTCGCAGAAGAAGGCAGTATTGCTCGTCTCGTAGGTTATCAATTGAAACCGCGCCTTTTGATCAATTGGCTTTAGGTCGATTGGGAGTGCTTCTGCAAATGGCTTCGGCCCAACTTGCGAATTGGTCCTCCTAGCGAGCTTCACAAAGGTTCCTGTCGATTCTGGCTCGAAGAATAGAGGAGAGTGGGTACTTACGATCACGTGGTTGGATTTGGATATTTCGGCGAGAGCGTCAAAGAGGATGCGTTGTGCAGTTGGGTGTAAGTAAAGTTCAGGTTCCTCAAAAAGGAAAAGGTAGCCAGGCGATACGCGCGATTTGGAGCTAAGGGAATCCTGCTTTCGCTTAAGCTCGACATACGATCTCAGTATTGCGAATGTAACCGCACGCTTCAGGCCGTCGCCTTTCGAACTAAGTTCTCCAAGAACCCCGTCATTTGCCAGAATTTGGGCACTGGATAGAACCGTCTTGATTTCGGGAGGAGGGATGTTGATGCTGAGCGTCACGGCCCGAAAGTTTTCCTTAACATAGCTTTCAACAGTTGATTCGATTTGCTTTACGGCTTCTAGTCTATTGTCCACAATCGTGCCGTCGGGCTGTTCAATCCGGTTAAGTTGTCCTTTGAGAACCTTGAAGGTACTCTCCGCTTCCTGCAATTGTGGCGCAATTTGGTTGAGCAAAATACCCAGCAGCTTTCCGAATGATGTGCTTTCTTTCGTTTTGACGTCATCCGCCAAGTCCTTCACGGCAGGTATGTAGATGGGTTCTGGGAGCAAAGGGCGAATAGTGTTATCCAGGCCACTCGGAAGGTCGCGCTCCTCGTCGGTCTTTTGTTTATCAGGAAGTTGATCGGCCAATTGTCCGATAAGTTCCCGGAGGTCTTTCTGGTTCGTCTTTGAGTCCACTCGGTCTTTGAGCTCGGGGAAAATGCTTGTGACTTCTGTTGCCAGAGCCCCCCCAGGTTTCTTTCCTTTTAAGAGGTCGTCGATTCTCGCTTCCTTGAACCGATCCTCATTTGGAACCCTAGCGATCCAGCGCAGTCGACTGGTTCCGTCCGTCTCATAGCGCCGAACCAGCGTGAGAGAGGCGTTTTGGAGTATCCCCCTGATCCTCGTGAGGTGCTCCGAATTGGATATCTGCGCTAGGTCGTCGTCTGTGATCTCTTCGAGGCGTACCGCAACACTCAGCGACTGCTTATGGTCGTAATACGAGTCCGATTGAATCTTCCGCCCCTCTACAAAAAGCAAAAGGGCTTGGAGAAGAGATGACTTCCCACTGTTATTCTCCCCGATGAGACAGACGAACTTGGACAGGGGACTGCTGACGTCCCATAGCATCCTGAAGTTCTTGATCGAGAGTTTCGTGATTCGAATCGCCGTGCCCTCCGTGACAGCGACCTACCTACCTCAACTCCGCTGTCTCGACCGCTTTGAAGGCATGTCTTAGCAAACGTATACACCCGGATGGGCGTTTTTGCAAGCTTGGCAATTACTTCGCCGGCAACACCAGAATACCGAGGGCTGGGACTCAAGTCGCGCCGTCTGGCGCAGAGCGCAGCTCTGTGTTGCACAAGCAATCCACTTGGTTGTAGAACGGCCTAATCGTGCTGTTGGCTCGTCGCCAATCTCCGGGTCACAAGAACGGGAAGGCTACGCGGACAAGTGATTGCACACATCACCGCGCGGCAGAGCCGCGATTCAAAATTCGAGATTTGAAATTCAAGAGCCCCCGTTGCCTAGGATTCGGCCGGCGTGGGATACTCGAACCATGATGACACTCGAGGATTGCCGTGCTTTTTATGCCCAGGAGGTGCGCTGGGTTGCCAATGTCAGTTCCCAGGCGCTCATTGATGCCTATGGCCGCGTGCCCCGGGAGAAGTATCTTGGCCCGCCGCCCTGGCAAATCGCATCGGCTGACATGAGGGCATTGGCGTTTTTGGGCACGGGCAGCGCGGCACAGCGGAAGGCCGTCGAGCCTCGCGATGCGGCCAAGCCGGGACCCGCCGCAGCGGGCAGGCCGGTGACCACCTACCAGACCACGGATGATCCCCGTGACTTGTACCACAATGTCGTGGTGGCCTTGGATGCCGGCCGCGACCTCAACAACGGGCAGCCCAGTGCGCTAGCTCTATGGATCGAGGCGCTCGATCTGAAACCGGGCGATCGCGTTTACCATCTGGGTTGTGGCGTGGGTTATTACACTGCGATCATGGCCGAAGTGGTGGGGCCGGGCGGGAGCGTGGCGGGCAGCGAGGTGCATGCGGAGCTAGCGGCCCGGGCCGCAGCGAACCTTTCCGGTTATCCGAACGTGAGCGTGCATTCCGGCGATGGTGCGCAATTCGATCCGGGCCCCTGCGACGCCATGCTGATCAATGCCGGAGTTACCCACCCGCACCCGCTCTGGCTCGAGCGGTTGCGCGAGGGCGGGCGGCTGGTACTGCCCATAACCATGGCCATCCCCCAAGCACCGTCGTTGGGCAAAGGCATCATGGCCAAAATCGCACGCCTAGGCGGCGCCTACTCGGCTGAAATCGTATCGCCGATTGCGATTTACTCCTGTAGCAGCGTGCGCGACCCGCAGTTGGAGCCAATTCTGATGAAGGCCCTCGGGAGCGGGTCGCTGTTCAAGATGAAGTCTGTCCGGACTGACCCCCACGAGCCCGCGGAAACCTGTCTTGTGCATGGACCTGGAGTGTGTGTGAGCAGCGGGGAGCCGGCACAGCCGCCGGCTTCGGCGGTGTGAAAAGTACAAACCCTGTCATCCTGAGCGAAGCGAAGGATCTCCGCAGTTTCCGATGGTTCAATGACTTACAAACAACTGCAGAGATCCTTCGCTTCGCTCAGGATGACAGGGGCGAGTATCTTTCCACACTTTTCGCCCTTGACGCCTATATTACTTCCCCTTTGCTCCGGCCGCCGCGCATCTCACGGACCACACTTCTTCAATGAACAGATGTTGCAGGCCCTTAGCGTCCAGCGGCGGGCTGCGGGGCAGTTCCCGGCGCGGGGGCCGGGCTGATCTGCGGGGACTTCTCCTCGGGCATAATGATCCAGGCGATGATGTAGGCGAGCAATCCGCAGCCGCCGAAGACCACCAAGGCGACCCATAGAATCCGAACCAGGCTGGGATCGATGTCCAGGTAGTCTGCGAAGCCCGCGCAGACACCGGCGATCTTTCGGTCGGTCCGAGAGCGCGAGAGAGGTTTGCGGGGCGCGGGCGGGCTGAAAAGCGCCGTGCCACATTGGCAACAGAAGTTCACCCGGTTAGTAAACTCTTTTCCACACTGTGGACAGAACATGTTCGCCTCCTGTCGCGGATTTGGATTCAATCCTCTATACGCCACGGGGTAGGTGAAAGTTCCGTTTCCGGCTGCCCCCTGCCCGGCGTCCCGCCAAGGTCCTCCTCACCTGCTGCTTCGAAAACTGTGGTGCGGGCGTCCCGCCCGCTGTCGCGCGGGCATCCTGCCCGCGCGCGGGAGCGGGACGCTCCCGCGACCGCGGGCGAGACGCCCGCGCCACGTCCGTCCGCCGGCGGGCATGAGTGACCGCCAACAGAATTCGTCTCTGGGAGCCTGATTTTAGGTTACAATCCCACTCATCGTAGTCTAATAAGAGTTGCGGAGAAATCACATTGGCACGTCTCGAACTATGCGTGTAGCACCGAGGATGACCTGGGTCGCTCGAAAACCGTTCATGGTTTTTGCTCGCGGCACTTCTTTACGCCGGGGGGTCGCCTATAGCCTGTTCCTGGTCCGGTTGATCCTGGCGCCGGTCATTTTCCTGACCGTTTACTACATCTTTGCGATGGGGTGGATCGTTGACCGCATCGTCAGCGTCGATGCCCCGATGGCCACGCAGGCGGAACAGATCTCGCTGGAAATGCTGAAGGCGCTGCGGGCGGAGCGGAGTTACTTCCTCCTCTATGACCCGGCGGAACTGGAAGCGAACCGCCAGGCGCTGACGGCGATGCAGCAGATCATCGATTCGTGCCTCAAGCTACAGCCGGAAGAGCGAGTGGCCCTCGAGAAGATGCGGGCTCAGGGACAGTTCTATCAACAGCGGATGGCGGTGGCCGTGGCGCGGCGGGCGGAAGTGAACGAAGCGCCGGCACAGCACGTTCGCGATGTGATCCGGGCTTATACCCGAGACCTGGATAGCTTGTTAAAGGCCTCGAGCCACACCAACCGTACAATCTTGATGGAAGAACTCCACAACCGCCTGGGCTCGCTTGACGAGCAGGTGGCGTCCTCGCTGGCGGCCGAGGATCCGGCGTTCCGCCAGATCTCAGCCGACCTCCGCTCCTCCAGCGAAGCGGTTGTGAAGGAGTCGTCGGAGCTTGAGGCTCGAAGCTGGCAGCGAGTGCAGCGGGACCATGCGAGGGCGCGGCTTTTGCTGCGGCGGGCGGAGTGGGTGCTGAGCACCGTCTCTTTTCTGACGATCCTCTTGAGCATTTGGGTAAGCTTCGTCTTGCCGCGGAGGGTGGTGGAACCGCTGGTGGCTCTGAAGGCGGCGGTGGATCGAGCGGCGGTCGGGAATTATGCCATCGAGTTTGACGTGGAAGGGGAAGGCGAGGTCGTGCAGCTTGCCAATAGCGTCCGCAAACTGCTGGCGCATGTGCAAGAGAAGGAGGAAAACTCCAAGCCGGCGAGCGAATCATGACCGCCACTTACTTTTAGGGGGACGGCTTGCCGTCCCCGCATTTGCGCTGGTCCCAACGAGGGTAGGGCAAGCCCTACCCCTACACCGTTTCAAAGCAGGTTGATTCATAGCGGGAGGTGTGGACTCATGAAAGGTAAACCGGAAGTTTTGAAAGCTCTGCAACACATGCTGGAGGAGGAATTGGGCGCACTGAACCAGTACTTCCTGCATAGCGAAATGTGCGAGAACTGGGGCTACGGGCTGCTCAGCAAGCGCGTCAAGAAACTATCCATCACCGAGATGAAGCACGCGGAAGAACTCATCGAGCGCGTGCTTTTCCTGGAGGGAGCGCCGAACCTGAGCGAACTGCCCAAGCTCAATGTCGGGAAGGATGTGAAACAGCAACTCGAGAATGACTTGGCCCTCGAGCACGGCGCGGTGACGGATTATAACGAGGCCATCGCCACCTGCCGCAAGGCGGGCGATAACGGTACGGCCGATTTTCTGAAGGGAATTCTCGCCGACGAAGAAGGCCACGTGGATTTCTTCGAGGAACAGCTCGGCCTCATCGAGCAGCTCGGCACGCAGAACTATCTGGCGCAACAGCTTGAGCAGCAGGCATAAGCCCCGAAGGGGCGTCCTAACACAGCCCAGGCCAACGGCCTGGGTCCCAGATTTAAGTAATTGCGGTCAAGCCCTGAAAGGGCGAGATAACAATGGGTGGGGCAACCTCGGATGATTGTGGTGGAGGATGGTGAGTTTGTTACGCCCTTACAGGGCTTGCCAGCCATGTCAGCCTAAACTTGTAACCCAGGCCGTTGGCCTGGGCTGAGTTAGTTCGCCCCTTTGGGGCTGAAGGCGGACGTCGGAAGCATCCTTGGTGACTGGCCGGAAATCCAGGGAACGCTAGATTTGAACTAACCATATCCCGCCAGGCTCATCCCAGGTCTCCTCTCGCCAAACCTCCCTGGCCATTCTCTCACCTAGCTTCCCAACCAACGGGCTCTCAGGCTTGCGCTGGTACCCTTCCAAGTACTCCTTTTCGAGGACCTCTTGCTCCATAGTGGGCTTTTGTTGGATCTCGTCAATCATCCTTTAATCACCCCAATCGGTTTCAGCAGCGCTACGCGTTTCGCCAAGCCGGCGTTGTGAACCAAGTCGATGACCATGTCCACGTCCTTGTAGGCTTCGGGGATTTCTTCGGTGATGCCGTCGCGGGACTCAGCGCGCACGATGATGCCCTGCTCCTCGAGGCGCTGGCGGGCGTTCTGGGCGAAGGCGGATTTCTTGGCGGCGGTGCGGCTCATCACGCGCCCTGCTCCGTGGCAGGTGGTGCCGAAGGTTTCCTGCATCGCACCCTCG
>Ga0116223_10004875_pt1 | contig 11510 bp, 8 predicted proteins | sample Sb_taG_3_FD_90092 | JGI IMG/M metagenome (GOLD analysis project Ga0116223, IMG submission 90092) | Peat soil microbial communities from Weissenstadt, Germany - Sb_50d_a_PC metaG | ecosystem: Environmental > Terrestrial > Soil > Wetlands > Peat | place: Germany: Weissenstadt | collected 2010-09-21 | reverse complement strand
GGAGAAAAAGCGGACGAAATCGCAGGCTGGTTTGCCGGCGAGGTCGCGGCCCCGCTGCTCCATTCGTTGGCTCCTCGGCGATTGGGCGACTGGATCACCGATCGCAGAGCCCGTCGCCCTTCAGGCCCGCAGTCCCGGGCAACCTACCGAGACCCGCTCTATCACCGTCCGAACTTCAAGATCATTCTGAACGAACTTGGCCTGACGAAGAACGACTACCTGCTTGAGGTCGGCTGCGGAGGAGGAGCGTTCCTTGCGGACGCACTGAGAAGCGGCTGTAAAGCGGCGGCCATCGACCACAGCTTGGAAATGGTAAGGGTGGCCAGCGAAGTCAACCGCGAAGCAATAAACCAAAACAGGCTCGAGATTCGCTACGGGAACGCCGCCTTGCTGCCATTCCCCGACGACACGTTCACCTGCGCAGTTATGACCGGGGTTTTTGGCTTTATCCAGGAACCGCTCAAGGCGCTTTCCGAGGTCCGGCGGACGCTCAGGAACGGTGGGCGCTTTGTGCTCTTTACCGGAGCAAAAGAGTTACGCGGAACACCCGCGGCCCCCGAGCCTGTGGCCTCCCGCCTGTTTTTCTACGAGGACCAGGAACTGGAAGAACTTGCGCGCAAGGCGGGGTTTGCTGAGGCGAAAGTGGAACGGCCTGATTTCGAGCAGGCCGCGCGTGAGGTGGGAATCCCGGAGGAAGCCCTGGAACTTTTCAAGGGAAAGAGCGGCGGCCAGATACTGGTGGCGCGCAAGTGAAGGTGAGCAATCCTTGCACCCGTCCGCTGTCTCAGTGGAACGCTAAACCTGAAACTCCCGCTTCACCTTCTCCGACTTCTCAGCCACTGACCGCGCCAACTCTTCCTTGTAGGCCGCCAGCTTCTGGGCGAGTTCTGCGTCCGACGTGGCAATGATCTCGATGGCGTAAATGGCAGCGTTGATGGCGCCGGGCTTGCCAATGGCCGTGCAGGCTACCGGAACTCCGCCGGGCATCTGTACGGTCGAGAGCAGCGAGTCGAGCCCGGCGAGTGTTGTGGTCGCCATGGGAACCCCGATGACGGGCAGCGTGGTTTCCGCCGCAATCACTCCCGCGAGATGCGCTGCCCCACCCGCCCCCACGATGATAACTTTGAGGCCGCGCTGGATGGCCGTCCGGGCATATTCCGAAGTGCGCACGGGCGAACGGTGTGCAGAAGTGATTTCGATCTCGAACGGCACGCCGAACTTCTTCAACATCCGCGCGGTTTCCGTCATGATGGGCAGGTCTGTGTCGCTGCCCATGACGATACCCACTAAGGGCTTATCACCCATCCAAATCCTCCCTGTTCGATTGTTGATGTTGGCCTAACAGCCCCGGCTCACCCGGCCTGACGCGGGCTTGGCGCATCCCCCGCAGGTTCGTCCGCCGTGCCGGCTCGCCAGTCTCCGGAAAGTCGCTTCAAACCTCTTGCGCCGATATCGCGCCGAAAATGCATTCCCTCAAACTTGATCTTGCTCACCGCAGAGTAGGCGCAGGCGATGGCGCGTGGCAGGTCCTCGGCTGTCGCCGTCACACCCAACACCCGTCCGCCCGTGGAAAGCAAATGAAAATCCTGGAACTTCGTGCCCGCGTGAAAAACCTTGACGCCGCCCCGAGTCTCAGCCGCATCGATTCCGGTGATGACTTTGCCCACTTCCGGCTTGCCCGGATACCCTCTCGACGCAAGCACCACGCATACCGAAGGATTCGGGCTCCAGTGCGGCTCAAGCGTCGCAAGGCGATCTTCGCTCAACGCCACTAGCAACTCCGCCAGGTCAGAGCGGAGGCGCATGAGGATGGGCTGAGCCTCGGGGTCGCCCATACGTACATTGTACTCGAGAACCTGGGGACCTTGCGAGGTCAACATCAAGCCACAATAAAGAAACCCGTGGTACGGCGTGCCTTCCACCGCCATCCCCACCAGCGTAGGAGCAACGATGGTCCGAATGATTTCAGCACGCAGAGGTTCATCCAGAATCGCATCCTCGCTGTAAGCGCCCATACCGCCCGTGTTCGGGCCCTGGTCGTCGTCAAAGACAGCCTTGTGATCCTGGGTGGGGACTAAAGGCAGGATAGCGCGCCCATCCGTCAGCACGATGAAGGAGAGTTCTTCGCCCCTCAGCGCTTCCTCCAGGATGATCTTCTCGCCCGCCGAGCCCAAAGTCCGCTGGCGCATGAACTCATCCAGAGTTTTTTCGGCTACTTCCCGAGTGTGGGCGATAACCACACCCTTCCCTGCTGCCAATCCATCCGCCTTGATCACGACCGGCAACCCAAACCCCGACAGCGCCTTGACGGCTTGGTCGAAACTCTCTGCCACCTTGAATGCCGCGGTGGGGATCGAATGCCGTTGCATGAACTGTTTAGAAAAGATCTTGCTCCCCTCGAGCCGAGCTGCGGCACGGGTAGGGCCAATAATCACCCTGCGTGCCCGCTTGAACTCATCCACTACGCCTGCCACCAACGGCGCTTCCGGCCCCACTACCGTAACGTCCGCCTTAAGCTCGTTCGCCAAATCGAGAATCTGCGCCGGATTCGAGACATCCACGGGCCGGCATTCCGCTTCCTGTGCAATGCCGGCGTTGCCCGGCGCGCAGTAGATCTCCTCCATGAGTCCACTCTCGCGCAACTTCCAGGTCAGCGCGTGCTCTCGTGCTCCGGATCCAATCACCAGTATCTTCATAAAGTGGCCGGTACAATAAAGAGAAGTTCGCGTTTTGTCAATCACAGAAATTACCTATGTCTCTCTGATGCCGAAAAACGGCACGATGGCTAAACTCCGGCGGCCGGCTGTTTTGAATTCGGAGGCTTCAGTCAAGGTGTATAATGCGCTCATGGGCGTCGAAGTCATTCCCAAGATCACTTTCGAGGAATTCCGCCAATTCCCTGTCGATGGGAAGCGCTACGAACTCGTGCGCGGAGAAGTGCGCGTGACTCCAGTTCCAGCAACCCGACATCAGGCCATCGTCCAAAACCTCTCCGGAAACTTGTGGCCTTTCGTAATCAAGAACCGTCTGGGCGAAGTTTGGACAGCCCCCCTAGATGTGCGCCTGAGCGAAGACACGGCGTTTCAACCCGATCTTATCTTCGTCTCCAACGCACGCGCCGGAATCATTCAGGAGGACTGGATTGCAGGCGCCCCAGACTTGGTTGTCGAAGTCTCATCGCCTTCCACCATGACCTACGATCGCGCCACAAAGCTACCAATCTACGCCGAGTCAGGCGTGTCGGAGTTCTGGCTCATCGACTCACAGGCCAAATCGGTCGAAGTTTTGAAACTGGAGGGCAAGAAGTATTTCGTTGACGCTGTCCTCGCCGGCGATCAAATCCTCACCTCCAATCTCTTCCCCGGCTGGCAATTGCCCTTGCACGACCTCTTCGATTTCCGCGGACGGTTCTAAAGGTCGCAGGTGTGAAGTGGTGCGGCGTCGGCACGTGTCCCCGTGCCGTCTGCACGGCAGGCCGTCGCGAAGCGAGGCTTGGTTCTGCCACACCAACTCGTAGATTCAGGTTAAAATAAACGATCGACGCCGGGGCTCGAGCGGAATCATGTTGCCAGGCTTTACGGAAAAATACGAGGTGGTGGTTGTGGGCGCGGGGCACGCCGGGTGCGAAGCTGCGATGGCGGCGGCGCGCATGGGGCTGAAGACGGCGTTGTACACGATCAATCTCGACCTCATCGCCCAGATGTCCTGCAACCCCGCGGTGGGCGGGATCGCCAAAGGCCACCTGGTGCGCGAAATCGACGCGCTGGGCGGGGTCATGGGCGAAGTGATCGACGCCGTCGGCATCCAGTTCCGCTTGCTGAACACCAGCCGCGGGCCCGCCGTCTGGTCGCCGCGCGCCCAGGCGGACAAGAAGCAATATCGCGCCCGAATGCGCCAAGTTCTCGAATCCGAGCCCAACCTGCGGATCAAGCAAGCTGAAGTCGTAGATCTGGTGCTGGAGCATTCTGCGGGGGCGGCTCGCGAACAGGCCCTACTGCCTGATGGCCTCTGCGCACTGGGCATCAGGCTGCTGGACGGACGCCAGGTGGAAGCCGGCGCCGTGATCGTCACCACGGGCACCTTCCTGAATGGCCTCATCCACTGCGGGGAGAACAAGTACCCCGCGGGGCGCTCGGGCGAGCCCCCTTCGGTGATGCTGGGTGAGGCGCTGCGCCGGCTGGGCTTCCAAATCGGCCGGCTCAAGACCGGCACTCCGCCGCGCCTGGACGCGCGCACCATCGACTTTTCGAAGTTTCAAGTACAGGCCGGCGACCCGGTTCCCACGCCCTTCAGTTTTCGCACCAGGGCCATTACCCAACCGCAGACCGTTTGCTGGATGGGCTACACCAACGCGGAAACGCACCGGATCATCCGCGAGAACGTGCATCGCGCTCCGCTCTATTCCGGTCAGATCAAGGGCATCGGGCCGCGCTACTGTCCCTCCATTGAAGACAAGATCGTCAAGTTCCCGGACAAGCCCCAACATCAGCTCTTCCTTGAGCCGGAGGGAATGGACACGAACGAGATTTACGTGAACGGCATGTCCACCTCGATGCCCATCGACGTCCAGTTGGCCATGGTGAAGTCCATACCAGGCCTCGAGGACGCCGAGATGATCCGCCCGGGCTACGCCATCGAATACGACATGGTGCAGCCCACGGAGCTTTACCCGTGGCTCGAGTGCAAGAAAATCCACAACCTCTTCCTGGCAGGCCAGATCAACGGAACGACAGGTTACGAGGAAGCCGGGTGCCAGGGAATTATGGCGGGGATTAACGCCGGGCTGCGCGTCAAGGGCAGAGAGCCGATTATCATCGATCGCACGCAAGGTTACACCGGCATCCTCATCGACGACTTGGTGAGCAAGGGCGTCGACGAACCCTACCGCATGTTCACCTCGCGCGCCGAGTTCCGGCTGCACTTGCGCATTGATAACGCCGACGAGCGCCTGATGCCGCTCGGCTTCCAAGCCGGCACCATCCGGCAGAGCGATTACCAGGCATTCCTCGAAAAACAGGCTCGAATCTCCGCAGTCACCAAGTTCCTGCTCGAAACCCGCTTGAGCCCCGATTCGCGCCTGGGCTGCGAGATCTACTCCAGGCTCGGTCTCATGAATGGCAGACAATTTACAGCCCCCTCGCCGCTCACCGGCGCGCAACTCCTGAAGCGCTCCGAGCTCAAGATCGACGACTTGATGGAATGGATCGGCGAGAGCCTGCGTTTGGTGGCCATTGATGATGCCCCTCTCCCCCTTGGGGGAGAAGGGTGTCCCGATCTGATCGGGACTGGTGAGGGGGTCGGCCTTGACGGTGCACTCTCCCGCGAGGAGGCCCGCCGCATCGAAACCGATTTCAAGTACGAGGGCTATCTCCAACAGCAGGAGAAACAGATGGAGCGGATGAAGCGCGCCGAGTCGCGCCACATTCCTGATTGGTTCGATTACCGGAAGGTCTCCGGCCTCTCCCGAGAGGTGGTCGAAAAACTCACGCGCGTCCGCCCACTCACTCTCGGCCAAGCTTCCCGCATTCCCGGCATCACTCCTGCCGCCGTATCTCTGGTCAACTGCTACATCGAAATCTTCCAGCGCCGCGCGGCAGAACAAGCCTCGGCCTGATTCGCGAAGTCCAACGGTAGCGTTACTCACCGCATTAGGACTTGCATTCGCGTCCTGGCACCGTTAATCTCGGAATATGACCGTGCAAGCAATCAAGGCCGCAATTGAACAGCTTTCTGAACCGGAGCGCCGCGAACTGGCCGACTGGTTCGAGCAGCTCGAAGAGGAGGCTTGGGACGCCGAGATGGGGCAGGACTTTGCTCCCGGCGGCCGCGGGCATCACCTCGTCGAGAAAATCAATCAACAAATCGACGCCGGCAAGTTCACCGCCCTGGAAAAGGGCTTGCGTTTTCGGCAAGAGCAAAAGTGAACTTCACGTCTCACGCCTCACAAGAATTCTGGGCGCATCTGTGTCAGAATACTGCGGGCCCGAGGTTTCTCCAAAACCACCGAACTGTTGTACAGTTTGAGTTCGACCCAGCATGGGCACTGCATCCACCCCCGCACCCGGCCAGCTTGACGAGAGGCGCGTCGCCTTCACGGCCACGACCGTGGTGCTCTGCATCTCGGCGTGCAAGCTGCTGGTGCACTTGTATGCCGGCCGGCACTACGGTTACTTCGTTGACGAGCTCTATTACCTTGCTTGCAGCCGGCACCTGGATTGGGGTTACGTCGACCAGCCTCCGTTGATTGCGGTGATCACTTGGCTGGCGCGCTCGCTGCTCGGCGACTCCCTCCCTGCGCTCCGCTTCCTTCCGGCCCTGGCGGGGGCGGCGATGGTTGCGCTGACCGCACTGATCGCTCGCGAACTGGGCGGGAAGCGCTTTGCGCAGGGCATGGCTGCCCTCGCGGTTTTGGTGGCGCCGGGTTTTCTGGCGCTGGACAGCTTGCTCACCATGAACGCCTTCGAGCCGCTGTTCTGGCTGGGTTGCGCCTATCTGCTGATTCGTATTATTAAGACAGGCAATACTAAACTATGGATCTGGTTCGGCATCCTGTCGGGGTTCGGCCTCGAGAACAAGTACTCGATACTGATCTTCGGCGCGGGCATCGTCTTGGGCTTGCTGTTGACCGGCGAGCGCCGCAGGCTGGCGAGTCGCTGGCTGTGGGCCGGCGGCGCGCTGGCTTTGCTTATCTTTCTGCCGAATCTTGTTTGGAACATCCACCGGCACTTCCCGTTTCTGGTGGTGCAAGCCAATATTCGACACAGCGGGCGCGATGTTCCTCTCAAACCGTTGGCTTTCTTCGCTCAGGAAATCCTGACGATGCTTCCCTTGACCCTGCCGATCTGGCTCGCCGGCCTCTGGTTTTACTTCTTCTCGAAACCGGGGCGTCCGTTTCGCATCCTCGGCGGGGCGTGGGTATTCACCGCGGCTGTTATCGTGACGCTGAGCCCGCGCATCTACTACCTCTATCCCGCATTTCCGGTTTTATTTGCCGGCGGCAGCGTGATGTGGGAAACGTGGCTCGACCAGCCGCGATACCGCTGGCCGAAACGCGCCTACGCCGGCTTGATGGTCGTCCTCGGCGCCGTGTACGCGCCGCTCAGCGTTCCGCTGCTGCCGCCCGAAACCTACATTCGATACACCCGCGCGCTGCATCTCCAGCCGCCCAGGATCGAAACGCATCGCCTGGGCCCGCTGCCTCAACTCTTTGCCGACCAGTTCGGCTGGGAAGAGATGACGGCCACCGTGGCGCGGGTTTACAACAGCCTGCCGCCGGAGGTTCGCGCCAAGACCGCCATCTTTGGCCAGAACTACGGGCAAGCAGGCGCTATTGACCTCTTCGGTCCGAAATACGGACTGCCACCCGCCATCAGCGCGCATATGAATTACTTCTTTTGGGGACCGTGCGATTACACCGGAGAGAGCATGATCGTCATGCAGGGGCAGCAGAAAGACCTGGAGCGCTATTACACCAGCGTCGAGAAAGTCGCCAGCGTCGATCACCCTTACTCCATGCCTTACGAACATTTCGATATCTACTACTGCCGCGGTCTCAAGTGGCCCCTCAAGGAAATCTGGCCAAAAGTGAGAAACTGGGACTGAGGCGAAGCATATTGTGCTCATGCGATTGAGTGTCCGTGCACCTCCTTGGCAGGCGCGTCCGATCGAGGTATAGTTGAGATTATGGTGGATTGGTCGCAATGTGCCGCGGTGGAATCCGACCCGCGAAGGGTTCACGGCGCATGGGTGTTGCGCAACTCCCGCTTGCCGATTTCGATAGTTTTTGAATGCCTCGCCAGGGGCGCAAGCATCGACGAAATCGTCGATTGGTACGGCGGCATCACACACGATCAGATCGAACAAGTCATAAGCTTTGTCGCGGACAGCTTTCACGAACCTGCCCATGCGGATTCTGTTTGACAACAACACTTAGCTTACCGTTCCCTTCCCGCAGCCTTGGCGCTGGCCCTGAGCTGAGCGGCTTCCTCGCGAATCTCCGCCAGGTCATTCCCCCGTTTCCGATTCCTGCTCCTCGATCACCTTGGCCGTCGCTTCCCACTCGCGCGTCAGGCCGGCAAGCTCCTGGCGGCCCTGCTCGATCGACTTGGTCAAACGCACGGAATCCTCGGCGCTCCGGAAGTGCGCAAGTTCCTGCGCCTGGCCTTCGATCTCGGCCTCCAGGCGCGCCACCTGATCTTCGATCTCACGGCAACGATCCTTCATCTGCTGCAGGCGGATCGGATTGACGCGTTTCGTTTTGACCGCTGCGTCGGCCTCCGGCGCCTTGGATATTGGGCCTGCATCGTGCGTTGGGTGTGAAGGGTTGCGCTCTCGCACCAAATCCTCGAGCCCTGTGAGGTCGAGACTGATTTCCTTTCCTTCTTTGCGCCACAAATAATCTTCATAATTGCCCGGATAGACATTCACCTCGCCCTCGGCGATCTCGAACACCCGCGTGGCGAGCTTGTCGATGAAATAGCGGTCGTGGGAGACGAACACCACGGTGCCGGTGTAGTTTGCCAGGGCTTCGAGCAGCACGTCCTTGGCGCGCAGGTCGAGATGGTTGGTGGGTTCGTCGAGCAGCAGAAAGTTCGAGGGGCGCACCAGCATGCGCGCCAGCGCATAGCGATTACGTTCGCCGCCCGAGAGCACTCCGATGCGCTTGAACACTTCGTCTTCGCTGAACAAGAAACTGCCTAGGAGACCGCGTAATTCGGTCTGGGTGCTGAGGGCCATGGGTGCGGCGCGCGCCAGGTCATCGAGCAGCCGTGCGTCGGCATCGAGCGCCTTGTACTGGTCCTGGGCGAAGTAATCCACCTCGACTTGATGCCCCTGCTGGTACTCTCCCGCACTGAGCGGTTCGAGGCCGGAAAGCAGCTTGAGCAAAGTCGATTTCCCCGCCCCGTTCACGCCCACCAGGGCCACTCGGTCGCCCCGCTGGATAGTGAAATTCACGCCCGCAAACACCTGCTTGGCCCCGTAGCTTTTGGCCACCTGCTTGAACTCCGCCACCATCCGGCCGCTGGGCTTGGGCTGGGGAAAGCGGAAATGGATGGCTTTTTCTTCGGGCGGGATTTCGACGCGCTCCATGCGCTCGAGTTCCTTGACGCGGCTCTGCACCTGCTTGGCTTTGGTGGCCGTGTAGCGGAAGCGGTTGATGAAAACTTCGAGCTGCTCGATGCGCTCCTGTTGGTTCTTGTAAGCGGCATCGATCTGGGCTCGCCGCGCCGTCTTCTCCGACAGGTACTTCTCGTAATTGCCGGTGTAGAAGTGGACTCGCCGGTTCCAGATTTCGACCATCTTTTCTACCGTTACGTCGAGGAAAAACCGGTCGTGCGAAACCAGCACGTAGGCGTGGGGATAGTCGTTCAGGTACTCCTCGAGCCAGTTGCGAGCTTCCAGGTCAAGGTGATTGGTGGGCTCGTCGAGGAGGAGCAGGTTGGGTTTTTCGAGTAACAGCTTGGCCAGGGCAATGCGCATTTGCCAACCGCCGGAGAATTCCTCGCTGCGGCGGCGCCAATCCGATTCCGGGAATCCCAGGCCGGCAAGCACGCGCCCCGCCTGAGCCTCAAGCGAATAGCCGTCGCGCTGGCGGAACTCGGTGTCGAGAGCATGGAAGCGCTCGCTCACGCGCTGATACTCTTCGCCCTCGGGATCGAGTTCGGCCATCTTTCCCATCAGATCTTCCATCTCCTGCTCCATGGCCAGCAGGTCGCCGAACACCGACATGCACTCGGCCAGCACCGTGCGTCCGGAAAGCGTCAGGCCGTCTTGCGGGAGGTAGCTCGAAGTGATCCCCTTCGCGAAGCTGACTTCGCCGTAATCGAGCGTATCGAGGCGCGCCAGCACCTTGAGCAGCGTGCTCTTGCCCGTGCCGTTCGCTCCCACCAGGCCAACGCGCGCGCGTGGCGTGATGAGCCAATCGAGATTTTCAAACAACATTTTGGGGCCGAATCGCTTTCCGGCCGAAGAAAGCTGGATCATGATGGCGCCTTACACGTCACCAACAGTTTAGCAAATTCAGGAAGCGTGGCGCGGGCGTCTCGCCCGCGGTCGCGGGAGCGTCCCGCTCCCGCGCACGGGTATTCCTTCGCTGCTTTGAAATGCGCGAAGCGCCGATGGCCGCTTTTTCGGCGCGAATTCGTAGGGGTAGGGCTTGCCCTACCCCGGATCGTGCAAGATCGCTCCGGCCAGGGGACGGCAAGCCGTCCCCCTACAATCCCCGAAATGAGTTCGTTTTGAGGCCGCTATTTCAGTTATCCCCTGTCTTTGCAATAAATCTTTGAGTTCGTTCCCACGATTTTTAATCTCTTTGAAGGCGGCGGCGAGGGCCGCGACGAGGTAGATGAGCAGCGCTGCCGGTCGGCGCGCAGGCCGTCTTGTGGAGTCTGGGAGCGGCCGGATTGAATTGCCCGTTCGAGCCTGTCCCTCCGGGACATCGCAGACCTCACAAGACGAGGTCTGCGCCATCCCCGTCGCGGAAGGGTGTGAAGCCGCGGGGGCGCAGGCTCTACGGCGGCAGCTTCGCAGCCGCGTTGCGCCGTCCTGCGGGCCGCCGGAGCGCCTGGCTGTTGGCGATTGGCGATGGCCGATGGGCGATGGGCTTGTTGCCTGGTTAGCATTTGAATCTTCCATGTCCGTTGCCTTTCGGTAGGGGCACGCCATGGAGTGCCCGTACGGGGCGCCGAAGGCCGACTGCCAACAGTCCCCCATCTTCCAGGCTAACAGATGAAAATGAGAGAGTGGGAAAAGCTGAGAATAATGCAAAAATAAATTCTTATTGCAATGGAATCAGAGGGTTAAAAAGGTTATATAAGTAGTGAACCATGGCTAAAGTGTGGCATTTTGACACATATATGCAAGAACCTGCATATTTAGGCCAAAGGCCACCAGAGCCGCATGGGTGGCGCCACCCGAGGTCCATGCGACCGGAAACTGCGGAGATTCTTCGCTGCGCTCAGAATGACAGGCAGAAGGGCTCAGAATGACAGGCGAACGGACGCGGCGTGCCAGCATCCTGTCCCCTCCCCCCGCCAATTTTCCGGGGTCTTCCTAGCCAAGTGACTGATGCGCACATACTGCGATGGCTGCGAAGATGCCATTGGAGGTCAAACATGCAAAGCACCTTGGCAAGTCTTTCGAGCGAACTGGCGAAGCTTGTGGAAGAGTTTCAGCCCTACGTTGTGGCGGTACACGCCCGTGGTCACTATCCATCAAGCGGAGTTCACTGGCGGCCCGGTATCATCGTAACGGCCGATCACACGGTTCGACGGGATGAAGACATTCAAGTCACGCTTCCCGACGGGAAGCGTGCGGACGCCGTTCTGGCGGGGCGCGATCCGGGAACGGATATCGCGGCCCTGAAGGTGGACGGCTTGGGAAGCCCTGCCCCTCAGACTGGCGGAGGGGAGCAGATAAAAGCCGGTGAACTGGCACTGGTGCTCGGGCGATCCCCCGATAGCGGGCCGAACGCCAGCCTGGGCGTCATCAGCGCAGTTTCCGGTCCGTGG
>Ga0116223_10004870_pt1 | contig 11514 bp, 11 predicted proteins | sample Sb_taG_3_FD_90092 | JGI IMG/M metagenome (GOLD analysis project Ga0116223, IMG submission 90092) | Peat soil microbial communities from Weissenstadt, Germany - Sb_50d_a_PC metaG | ecosystem: Environmental > Terrestrial > Soil > Wetlands > Peat | place: Germany: Weissenstadt | collected 2010-09-21 | reverse complement strand
CGGAAGAACCGCTCGATCTTCCCCCGTCCCTGCGGCCTGCCGGGCTGGGAATGGACCAGCTTGACGCCCAGCTTGGCGCACGCGCGCAGCAGCCACGCGTCGACGAAAGCGGAGCCGTTGTCGGAAGCGCACAGGTTCGCGCGAAGGTGTGCGTGGTGGCGCCTGATGTTCACAGGTCGGCTAGCCGGGACGCGTCCACGGTGTCGGCGAGGTAGTGCAGGACGGTGCCGCGGCGGACGCCGAACGCCTCGGCGACGATGACCGGGTCGAGGGTGGTGACCAGGTGGGCGAGCCTGGTGACCCGCAGCAGGGTCGGGGTGACGCCTGCCGGGGCGAGCAGTTTCTCCAGGTAGTTGCGCGACACCGGGCCGGCGGTGGTCTTGCTTTTCTGGTTGACCAGCAGGTGCGGGTTTCCGGCGCGGTGGTGGCGGTCGTGGTGGTTCAGGCAGCGGTGCAGCGCGGCGCTGGTGGCCGGGTCCAGCGGGACCGGGTGAGGCCGGCGGCCGAGCCGGACGGCCGCGTGCGACAGGTCGATGTCGGTGATGAGCAGCTGGCGCAGCTCGGCGGCGGAGGCGCCGTGCAGCAGGCCGAGCAGGCCGGCGGCGGGTTCGTTGGGGTGCAGGGAGGCCGCGTCGGCGGTCCAGCGGTGCAGTAGCTGTTGCTGCTCGGTGGCTGACAGCAGCCGGCCGTGGAAGCCGATGTTGGAGGTGGGCCGCAGGCCGCGTGCCGGGTTGATCAGGATGATCCGGCTGGCGCGGGCCCAGCGGAAGAACGCGCGGAGGGCGTGCAGCTGGCGGGCACGGCTGGCGGGGCTGGCGATGGTTGCCAGGAACGCATCGAGGTCGCCGCTGGCGACGAGTTCCCATTCGGTGACCGCGGGTCGTGACACGGTCAGGTAACGGGCGAGATCACGCACCGCGGTGAGGTGGATTTCCAGGGTGTGGTCGGCTCGGGGGCGGGTTCCGGCCCTTCGGGCGCGGTCACGGTCGCGCAGCTGCGCGACCGTGAAGCTTGCCGCCACCGCGCGGAAAGCTGCGGGTGTCTCGGCCACGCGCCGGGACCGGCGCGCCTGGGCGGCCTGGCCGGCGCTGTCGGTGGGCAGCGTGAGCCGGGCGCTGGTGAAGAACGCCTCCATTGCCCGGGCCAGCGCGCTGGCGGCAGGACGGTCCGGTCCCGGCGTCCGGGCGGCGGCCAGCACTGCGGCAGGGGCATTGCCGCTGCTGGCCAGGATCGCGGCGAGCTGGTGCAGCAGGGCGACCGCCCGCATGGGCGACAGGCGGGCTGCCAGGTAGCCGGCGAACCCGCTCAGCCATTCGGGCGGATGGTCGAGCTCGCCGGCCAGGCGGGCTGTGCAGTTATCCACCATCGCCGGGTCGGTCTGGTAGCAGCGGGCGCACAGGCCACGTGCCTGATGCGGCCGGCGTTCCCCGCAGCGCGCGCAATCCACCTGCCGGGGCGGGGCGGGAGGCTTGCGGGGGCGCAGCGCGCCCGCCTGTCAGCGGGCTGGAGTACGGCCAGCACCCCGTCGCTCCTTCTGTCGTCCAGTCCCCATGACGCGGACGCCGCGCTCAATATGGCCGCTGCTTTGCGCGACCACGTGCTGATCCGCACAGCCGGCGCGGAGCGCTCGCAGCTCGTCGACAGTCTTGCCCGGCACGCTGACCGCGTCGATGCCGAGCAGCTCCGGTCGGTACTGGCGGTGCGGCGCCTGCGTGAGCGCTGGCTCCGCGACGCTGATGTACCCGGCCTGCCGCGCCTTGAGGCGCTGCTTCGCCAGGAGGGCGTTGCTTTCGCGGATGGGCTGCACGAGCTGGAAAAGGCCGGCTGGACCGAAGGTCACCCCGCCGACCAGCGACACTGACAAGGCGGTGGATGATGAACGACAATGCCGAAACGGCTAGCAGCGCGCAGCCCGCGACCGCCCTGCCCGGTTCCCTCTGCGCCCTGCCCTGGATACATCTGGCAACTACGGTCGACGGCGTGTGGGGCCGTTGCTGCTTCGACAGCACCAATGACTACGACCACTACTACAGCCAGGCTGACGAGCCAGTCTTTCGGCTGGTTCCGGAAGCCCTTGGGTGCACTCCGGCGTCACGATACGCGCGCGACAACCCGGATCGGGTAATGGGCGTGGACGAGGCGTTCAACAGCCCGAACCTCCGGCGAACCCGGCTTGAGATGCTGGCCGGGGAACGCCCTGCCAGTTGCCGGGCCTGCTATCAGCAGGAGGACCTGGGCGTCGAGTCCCACAGAGTGGACATGAACCGGCGTTTCGCCGCCGAGGTCGACCTAGCAACGCTGACCGCCGCGACTGGCGACGACGGATCGCTGGATGCCGTCCCGATCTACCTCGATCTGCGGCTCGGCAATACCTGCAACCTGGCTTGCATCATGTGCTCATTTCCCGTGAGTTCGCGGATCGGCGCGACTGCGGCCCCGCGGTGGCTCACCGCCAGCATCAACCCGTTCCGGGAGGACGAGCAACTCTGGACATGGCTGAAGGAAAACGGCCACAGCCTGCGCTACCTGTATCTCGCCGGGGGAGAGCCATTTCTCCAGGCCGATCACGCCCGGCTTATCGCGTTGCTGGTGTCGACCGGGGCCGCGGCAGGGATTGATCTGTACTACAACTCCAACCTGACGGTTCTCCCCCGCGAAGGGCTAATGCCGCTGACCCGCTTCCGGTCGGCGCTAATCGCCGCATCCTGCGATGGGGTGGGCGAGTTGTTCTCCCGTATCCGGGTCGGGGGCGCCTGGGACCAGTTCGTGGCGAACCTGCGCACGGCGAAGGACTACGCGACGGTCTGGCTGGACGTCACGGTGCAACGCGACAATGTGCAAGCCCTGGGCGACATCATGGCGTTCGCTGACGCGGAAGGAGTGGAGCCGCGATTCCAGAACATCCTTCAGTACCCCGAGGATCTGAGCATCCGCGCCCTCCCGGATCACGACAAGGAACTCGCGGCTCGACGCCTAGCTGAGCTGACCGCGGCCTGCGACCGCGCCGGCCGCGCTGACCTCGTCAGGCAGTTGTCCAGAGTCCGAAGTTACCTGCTGAGCTGACCGCTTGGTCCCGCTGAACATCCGGCAGCCGAAAGGGATACAGCCGTGCGCATCCTGAGTCTGAAACCCGGCCACGACGGCGCCGCCGCCTACGTCGATGACGGGCACCTGGTGTATTCGCTGGAGGCCGAGAAGGACTCGTTCGAGCGGTATGGCGAGATCACGGCGTCTCTCGTCGCGCAGGCGGCCGAACTCGCGCCCGCGCCGCCAGACGTCGTGGCGATCGGCGGATGGCATAAGTTCCTGCCCGGATTCCAGTCCCGGATCGCGGCCGGCTACAACGGCACTAACCTGGTTAGCGTGACCGACGGACGGTTCTTCGGCACGCCGGTCCAGGTCTTTTCCTCCACCCACGAGCGGTCACATCTGTTCTGCGCCGCCGCGCTGGCGCCCGGGGCGCCGTTGGAGAGATGCGTCATCCTCATCTGGGAGGGCGTCACCGGAGCCTTCTACGAATGGTCCGACTACGGGGCGGTCATCACCCGGAACCACGTCATGAGCCAGCCCGGCGCGCGCTACGCGGCTCTGTTCGCACTGGCCGATCCCACCTTCCCTGACGAGGGATCGGACCCCAGGATGGAGGACGCCGGCAAGCTGATGGCCCTGACCGCATTCGGGGACACGACCGGGACGACCGCCGAGGAGCAGGCGACAGTCGACCGATTGCTCCTCACCCGCGAGTCGATGTACCCCTTCGCCAAGAGCCAGTACCGGGAGTCGCCGCTTTACAACTGCGGCGTGACCAGCGAGCGCTGCACTCGTGCCGCCCGGTACCTCAGCGACAAGATCTTCTCGGCCTTCCACGATGCCGCAGCCATGTCAGGGCATCGGGACATGCCGCTCCTGATCGTCGGCGGTTGCGGGCTGAACTGCGAGTGGAACCGCAGGTGGCGGGAAAGCGGCCTGTTCAGCGAGGTATTCGTGCCTCCTTGCACGAACGACTCCGGATCGGCGATCGGCACGGCAGTCGACGCGGCCCGGTACTTCGGAGAGCCATGCAAACTGAGCTGGAGCGTCTTCGCGGGAGCGCCCTTCCGGTGTGACGAAGCAGCGGATGATCGCCTCTGGTCCTCCCAGCCATACGATCCGCGCCATCTGGCCGAGGTCCTTGAGGCTGGCCGGGTGGTCGCATGGGTCCATGGCCGTTACGAGATCGGTCCACGTGCGCTCGGCCACAGGTCGCTGCTGGCATCTCCCCTTCACGCCAAATCACGGGATCAGCTAAACGCGATAAAGAGGCGGGCCGAATACCGGCCCATCGCCCCCGTGTGCCTAGCCGAGGAACTTGACCGATGGTTCGACCCGCCCATCGACGATCCGTACATGCTGTACTTCAGCCACGTCACCACGGACGCTCTGCCAGCCATCACGCATGTCGACGGAACGGCCCGTGTCCAGTCCGTCCATGAGTCCGAACTCCCCGAGTTAGACGGCCTTCTCCGGGCGTTCGCGGCTCGGACTGGGTACGGTGTGCTGTGCAACACCTCCCTGAACTTCCCTGGCAGGGGCTTCATCAACTCGATGTCGGAACTGCTGGCCTACTGCGAATTGGTCGGGGTAGCGGACGCAGTGGTAGATGGGGTCTGGCACCGTCGGCTGTGGCCGTGATCCTCATGGTCCCGTCGCCACCCTGCGGGCACGAGAATAGAAGCTGATGAGAAAACTAGAGGCAGCGGCATCGGATCACGCCAGCTACGTCGTATATGTCACCAAGGGCCTTGCCGATGTCGCCGAAGCGGAACTGCTGGAGATCGCGCCGCAGGCCAGGATTCGATCTCGTGACGAGCGGTTCCTCATCCTCGAGTCTTCCGCAAGAGAGATCGAGCGCCTAGGGAAGACATCACGTCTCGCCGACGATATCCGGCTACTGGTGGCCGGACCGTGCGAGGTAGCGTCCGCCAGCGAACTAGCCGATGCTTGCGAAGAGGCGGAACAGCAGGTACACGCGCTGGTGACGGACGCTGGGGCCGAGTGGAGCGTGACACTGTCCGCCCGCAACCCGAGCTGGCGAGAGCGCTCCGCCTGGCAACCTGGGCCAGTCATCGCGAAACACCTGCATGGCGCGACATTGGAAGCCACCGAGCGCCGGGAGACCGATCTGCGCATCCAGATCGACGGGAAGGACATGCACATAGCCGTCAGCCTCTGGCCCCAGCCTGTCGGCAAGATCGAGCCAGATGGAAGGCCCGGCCGACCAGGGGCGTTGCGGCGGCCGGTTGCCGCCGCCCTGGTCCGGCTGGCGCTGGACGGCCTCGACCCGGACATACGCGCCCGCGGCGTCTATGACCCGTTCTGCGGTACGGGCTCCTTGGTCGCCGAGGCGGCACGCGCCGGTCTGCCGGTGTTCGCATCCGACATCGACGCTGAGGCAGTGGAGATCACCCGGAACCGGCTGACGTCGGTGGTCGGCCATCGGCCAGACTGGCTGCTACAGCGCGTGTTCGTCCGCGACGTGCAATCTGATCTCGATCCGCGTGTTACCGCCAAGTTGATCGTCGGTAACCTCCCCTGGGGCAAGCAGGTCAAGGTTGACGGACGGCTGGCGCTGTTCGACTGGACGTCGCGTCTCGTCGCCCGAGCCGTCGGCGCTCACGGCCGCGCCGCACTGCTCACCACTCACGAAGAACAACTGCTGCCCCGACTGCGGCACAACGGGCTGCTGGCAGCCAGTCGCCGGATCGGCCTGCTTGGCCAGACACCAGCAATCGTCGTGGCCGGGGCAAGCCTGCCCCCAGGCTGGGCCAGCCCGGATTCCCTGCCCCCCCGGCACGGCAAGCGACGGCGGTGACCAGCAGAGACCGACTTGGACGGCGACAAGGTGACGACAGGCCCCCAAACCAAGCAAGAGGTTCGGTGAACATGCCCGAAGTTCCGGCACGCGAGTTCGGCCGAGCTGTAGTAACAGGGGGCGCTGGCTTTCTCGGCTCATACCTGTGCGAACGCCTGCTGGCAATGAATGTCGAGGTTATATGCCTGGACAACTTCCTGACAGGTTCCCCTGCCAACGTCGCGCATCTGCTGCCTGACGAGCGATTCCGCTTGGTCCGCTGCGATGTCACCGATTTCATTCACGTTCCGGGCGAAGTTGACCTGGTACTCCATTTCGCATCGCCGGCGTCGCCCACGGACTACCTGCGGCTTCCGATACATACCCTGAAAGTCGGCAGCCTCGGAACGCTGCATGCCCTGGGTCTGGCCAAGGAAAAGTCGGCGCGGTTCGTGCTCGCCTCAACCTCGGAGGTCTACGGGGACCCCCTGGAGCACCCGCAGCGAGAAACGTGCTGGGGCAACGTCAACCCAGTAGGCCCGCGAGGCGTCTACGACGAAGCCAAGCGCTTCGCTGAAGCACTGGTCACCGCCTACCGATCGAGCAACGGCGTGGACACTGCGATCGTGCGAATCTTCAATACCTACGGCCCGCGGATGCGGCCGGATGACGGGCGGGCCATCCCAACGTTCATCCGTCAGGTCCTGACAGGTGACCACATAACCGTCGCTGGCGATGGCAGCCAGACCCGTTCCGTCTGTTACGTCGACGACACAGTCCGAGGCATCCTCGCCCTGGCGCTAAGCAGTCATCCGGGGCCGGTCAACATCGGGAACCCGGACGAAACAAGCATCATCGCGCTGGCGCATGAAATCAGGGAACTGAGCCAGGCGCAGGTGCCGATCCGGTTCATTGAACGGCCGACCGACGACCCCAGAGTCCGCCGACCCGACACCACTCTCGCTGAGGATCTCCTGGGCTGGAGACCACGAACATCCCGGCAGGATGGTTTGCGGATGACCATTGACTGGTTCCGCCACGAACTGGCCAGGGGGCATGTCAGTGATCCGAGCGGGATACCTGCCCATAGGGCACCACTGAGCCAAGAAGCTAGCGAAACGGTCTGAGCGGAATCCGAGTCCACTTGCGGTTCGCAGCGGAGCCTATCCGGGCCGTGAACAAGGCGTCAGTCGAATTCGCCGGCGTGGACGCCGTTGAGGAAGGCGGCCCATTCGCCACTGGTGAACCGGAGTGGCTCGCGATGGGGGGACTTGGAGTCGCGGATGGCGACGGCGCCGCCCGGTAGCTCGGCGATCTCGACGCACTGGCCGGAGTTGGCAGTGAACGTGCTCTTCCGCCAGGCGGCTGCGGTCAGGTCGGCCTCGTAGAGCGCGCTCTTGTCGTCCATCTTAGGTCTGTTCCTCTGGATCATGGTCTTGGTCGCGGGTGCGGGCAATGAGGCGCAGGCTCTCGTCGGGCGGCAGGGCGGCGTCGGCGAGGCTGCGGTAGAGCCGGTTGAGTCGCCGCAGGTGGCGGGCATCCTCGATCAAGAGGCTACCAGTTACGGACTCGGCGAACGCTACGTCGGGATCGCCGTTTCCGAGCTGGAAGATGCTGAAAGCGCCCGCCTGCGTCCCGGTCGCGCCCCCGGAGTAGGGGATGACCCGGATGGTCACGTTCGGCAGCTCCGCCAGGGCGGCGAGGTGCGCGAGCTGTTCGAGCCTGGCCCGCCGACCGCCGACCTCGAAGTGCAGGGCCGCCTCGGTGATGACGCAGGAGTACTGGAGCGGAGCGTCCTGGGTGAGGATCTGCTGGCGCCGCATCCTGACCTCGACCAGTGCGTCGATCTGGTCGGTGCCGAATGAGTCGAACCCGACGCTGGTGACCGCCAGCGCGTATGGCTCGGTCTGGAGCAGGCCGGGGATGAGCACTGGCTGGTATTCAAGTTCTCCCTGCGCCTCGGCCTCGAAGCTGAGGAACTCGGCGTAGCGCTCGGTCAGGGTGTCGCTGTAGTCGCGCCACCAGGGCTGCTCGGCCTTGCGTCCCCGCTCGGCCAGCTCCTCCAGGGCGGCCCGCTCCTCAGCGGTCACCTGGTACAACTCCAGGATGCGGCGCAGGTCCTGGGGCAGGCAGAGGCCGCCGCGGGTGGCTGGGTTCCCGGCAGGTACCTCGCAGGTACCTCGGAGGTACCTGGCAGGTATACGCCAGGTACACGCCAGGTCTATCCAGCCCCGGCCAGGCCCGACCCCACCGAGCCGCCAGGCGCGTAATCTGACCAACTGCCCTAGCCGTCCCAAGGCGTCAGATGGCAGGATAATCACAATCCCGTAACGGGCTTGCCAGCCCCGTTGGGGCCCAGGAAGCCGAACACCTCACCGCGAGCAACGCTGAACGACACATCCGCGACGGCGGTCCGGCCGCCGAACTTCTTGGTCAGGTGGCTGACCTCTATCGCCGCAGGGCCGACCCAGTCCTGCTGCCCGGCTGCGGCACCGTACCGCCGGCCCGAGCCGCTATGTTCGAGTGCTCCGTCGTCGCTGCCCACGAGCCCGCCTTTGTCCCGGACCCACCGCTGCGTCTGCCATCCACGCCGCGGCGTGTCGCTTGTCAATCAAAATAGATATCACTATGCTAGATCCGTGTTATCAGTTCCGTCAACAGGAGGACGTGCCGATGGCGACGCAGCGGGTCACCCGGGCCGACGTGACGGTCATCGAGCCCCTCCTCACTCGGCTGTCCTACGCCCCCGAGATCGCCCAGGCCATGCTCCGCCAGGAGCAGGCCAGCGCCATCTACCAGTGACCGCCAAAGGCCCGGACACCGCAGTGACCGAACGCACTCCGCACGCGTTGTCGGATTCGGGCCGCTGGCCGGCCAAACGTCATCCGTGAGGCAGGACCTGGGCCATCGTGACCGATGTTTCCTGAGTCAGCTGGACCTCCGTCTGGGACTGGAGGTGAAGGCGGAGTTCGTCGAGGAAGCACCGCCGGATGGCATGCCGAGTACACCGTGCCAGGGCTGGTGATCCACTTCGAGGTGGGCACGCCGGGTCCGGGCCTGGGGCTATCGGCCGGCCAGGCGGCTTCCGATCGAGGAACCGCCGCCGCAAGAAACTGACCAGCAGACCTAGCACCACCAGTGAGTCCGAGCCCGGTGAAGGGCCCCCGACGTTCGCGGCGCAGCACCGGGCTGCTCGCCGTGACGTGCGCGCTGCGGCCGTGCTGAGGTAGTGTTGCCGTCTCCAGCAGTGGACGTACCGAGGAGGTGAGACCCATTACCGCCAGATCAGGCCGGGTGCTCACCTCACGGCCGCGCGGTCCATCCGCATAGCTGACCAAGAGAGCGCCCATCAGCATCCGGAAGGCGCCTCATGTCAGCCCCTCAATCTCCTTGTTCTGAATCCGTCATCATCGCCCGGCTCAGAGCCGTCGGCTGTGTCTTCGCCGAGGACGAGGCACGGCTGCTCATCTCCGCCGCGCAGACGCCCGCCGACCTCGCCGCCATGGTGGACCAGCGAGCCGAAGGCCTGCCGATCGAGCACATCCTGGGCTGGGCGGAGTTCTGCGGCCTGCGGATAGTCATCGAGCCCGGCGTCTTCGTCCCACGCCGCCGCAGCGAGTTCCTCGTCAAGCAGGCCGCCGCCCTGGCCCGGCCGCGTGCGGTCGTCGTCGACCTGTGCTGCGGTTCTGGCGCGATCGGCGCTGCCCTGGCCGCGGCGCTTGACCCGATCGAACTGCACGCCGTCGACATCGACCCGGTCGCGGTCAGGTGCGCCCGGCGCAACATCGCCGCGGCAGGCGGCGAGGTTTACCAGGGCGATCTCTGCGAACCGTTGCCGACGGCCCTGCGGGCCCACGTCGACATACTGGTCGCCAACGTCCCCTATGTACCCACTGGGGAAGTGCAGATGCTCCCGCCCGAAGCCCGAGACCACGAGCCGCGGCTGGCGCTCGACGGGGGCGCGGACGGGCTGGACGTCATGCGGCGGGTGACCGCGGCGGCACCGCTGTGGCTGGCACCAGCGGGTCACCTGCTGATCGAGACGAGCGAGCGCCAGGCGCCGCAGACCGTCGAAACCATCGCCCGCAGCGGCTTGATCCCTCGGGTGGCCACGTGCGACGAACTGGGGGCGACCGTCGTCATCGGAACCAGCCCCGCCCTCCCGAGTTCATAGCAGCCCGGCCGCGAGAGAAGAACCGGGCCGCCTTTCTGGCGGGTCTGCGCTCGTTGACAGTCGGTTGACAGCGCGGAGATCCTGAATCGACTCGTGCCGGACCAGCGCTGGCTTCGGCCCGGCCGCCGGGCCTTGCCCGGCCGTCGCGCGGCTGTCAACGATTCCAGTCAGCCGTGCGTCAGCAGTGCAGACGTCGCAGCTGATTCGGTCGCGGCGCGGAAGGGGGGTTCATGCAGTCCCGATCGAAATGGCTCGTGGCGGTCGGTGCCGTTGTCATCGTCGCGGCCGGGATCGCGTTCTTGTGGTGGCGGACTGGTTCTGCCTCGGCACTCCCGTGGTGGCGGCATCATGGCGCCACGGTGCTTCAATACGGGCTCCCTCCCCTGATTGCCTTGGTCGGCTGGACTGGCCAGCAGCTGATGAGCCCGCGGTTGGAACGGTCGACGCCAGAAGAACTGGTGCAGGCCCTGCAGGCGCTGGCCCGCCGCGGACTTGAGTGGTGGCGCGGAGTACCGGAGCCGGCCTGGCCCGGTCACGTGCTGCGGGCTGGTCTCAGACCGCTGGACGTCTGGTGGGCTCGCCACGGCGGGCCGGCGGCCGACCGTCACGTCTATGGCCGGACCAGTCAGATCCCCAGTATGGCTGCCCGGTTTCGGGACACCCGGTATTGCCGGCTGATCATCTGCGGTGAAGCCGGGTCGGGGAAATCAGTGCTTGCCCGCCTGCTGATGGCCGAGTTGCTCAAGAATCGCGGGCGGGGAGAACCGGTGCCGGTGTTCCTGCCGCTGTGGTCCTGGGACCCGGACACCGAAGACCTGCACGACTGGCTGAAACGGCGGATCGGCGAGGAATATCCCGAGCTGCTGGCAGAGTCCGCCTACGGCCCGACTGCGGTAGCGGCCCTGGTCGACCAGGGACTGGTACTGCCCATCCTGGACGGACTGGATGCGCTGCCTGAGCGGTGCCGCATGTCCGTGCTGAGCGACGGCGGGCTCAGATCGCAGGACCGGCTGATCCTGACCTGCCGCACCGATGTGGTCGAAGCGTTCAAGAATGCCGCCGAAGATCAGGCCGGGGAGATCGAGGGTTTCACGGTGATCGAGCCCGGCCCGGTTAGATACGAGGAGGCGGAGAGATTCCTGAGCGACGTCACTGGACGCTCGGCCGCGTGGAAGACGGTTCAGAACCATATTGCCGATTGCGATGACTGCCAGCTTAAAGAAGTATTGTCAGAGCCGCGAATCTGTTACCTGGCAAGCATTGTCTTCGGGACAAGCGACAAAGTCCTCGCTCAGGTCGCAGCCGCAGCGCTGATTGCACATCACGCTGATCCGGCTGGGGCAATAGGAAGTCTGCTGCTTAGCGAACTCATCCCCGCGCTTGTGGCCGATGGCGGCGGGGCTCGGGGGTTTCCCTGGTATGAGGCCCGTGCGCAGGCGTGGCTCACCTCCCTCGCGTGGCGTGACCTGCGCGACCCCGCTGACCGGGCCGACCCGGACAAACCCGATCG
>Ga0116223_10004867_pt1 | contig 11521 bp, 7 predicted proteins | sample Sb_taG_3_FD_90092 | JGI IMG/M metagenome (GOLD analysis project Ga0116223, IMG submission 90092) | Peat soil microbial communities from Weissenstadt, Germany - Sb_50d_a_PC metaG | ecosystem: Environmental > Terrestrial > Soil > Wetlands > Peat | place: Germany: Weissenstadt | collected 2010-09-21 | reverse complement strand
TTGAGGAAGCAACACTGCTCCAGGAACCCATAGCTGCTGCAATTGGATATGGAGCACGGCCGGAAAGCGCCAATCAGCGCTGGTTGGTTTTTGATCTTGGCGGCGGGACGCTCGATATCGCCGTGATCTCGACTAGTGGGGGTCGGCTGAACGTTCTGGAGCACCGAGGGAACAACCTACTCGGGGGCAAGGACATCGATCGGGCAATCGTTGAACACGTCCTACTTCCAACCCTCGAGGCGACCTACGATTTGCGGGCTTCGGGCCCTGGCGGCGCCCGCAGCGCTCTGCTCCCCCGCCTGCGAATCAAGGCTGAAGAAGCGAAGATCGACCTTTCAACGGAGGCCCAGGTGCTGGTTTCGCTCTTCGATGTTGGCAAAGACAACTCAGGGGTGCCAATCGAGATGGAAGTGGTGATCTCGCGGACACAGCTTGAGGCTCTCATGGCACCGCTGTTGGAGAGATGCTGCGTCCTCGCTGGTGAGGCGCTAGCTGGTGCGCGCCTAGCGGGAGGTGACTTGGACCGCATTCTCCTGGTCGGTGGTCCAACCCAATCTCCTTATTTGCGGGCTATGTTGAACGCGAGGCTCGGGGCGCCGGTCGATTTCTCTATAGACCCGATGACAGTCGTTGGGCGCGGAGCGGCGGTCTATGCCTCTACCCTCGAAAGGAACAAGACCTCCACAACTCCTAGGGCCTCAATATCTAGAGATTGCGTCCATCTAAAGCTCGCCTACGAGCCAGTGAGCGCAGAGCCGCAATGTACGGTGGCAGGGCGTATCGTGGACAATCGGCTGGACATTGAGATCAAGATCGAAGCGGACGGCGGACTCTGGACTAGCGGATGGCTAAAGCCCAAGGCGGGGTTCTTCGAGGTCCCCGTTGTTCTCAAGGACGGCGACGTCACGACCTTTTGGGTCTACGCGCGCGACGGACAGGGGCGCTTACTCGAGACAGATACACCTGAGTTTCGGGTCCGGCACGGACTGGTTCCGTCCGCCCCGCCTCTTCCTCACACACTTTCCGTCGAGATTCTTAGTCCTGGAGGAAATCCGGTACTGGATCCCGTGTTTTCCAAGGGGACCCCCCTGCCGGCAGAGAAGACGGTCAAGTACCGCGCAATGCATACCCTGGTCCCCAACAATTCGGACACCGACCTGGCAATCAAGCTTTGGGAGGGTGAATTCTTTGACGACCCGGATGCGAACGAATGGGTAGGGAACGTTTTGTTAGCCCACGACGCCGTCCAACGATCCGTGCCGCAGGGAGCGGAGATCGAGGTAACGATTCAGATCAATGCTTCGAGGCTAATCGCCGTCGAAGCTTTCGTACCAGTCCTGCATCAGCACTTTAGCGAGCGCTTATACGTGCCCCAGCGCGATGAGCAGCATTTTTCCGACCTCTCGCATAAAGTGGCCTCGGACACTCAGACCTATCTGGCGCGGCTCGAAGAGCTTGAGCGCACATCGTTCGACGTCGACGACGAGTCCACCCAAACCGAACTCGAAGACCTACGACGAGATCTAGACCAGCTTACCGCCAATGCGCTCCCCCCCGATGGCACGCCCGGGGAAATTGATCCCGATGACGCCAAACGCATTGTCGAGGAGTCCAAGGCTGTCCGCGGCAGGATCAGCCGCCTCGAGCGGAGCAATGCTGGGCGTCGCAATGCAGTCGATAGCATACAGTGGGCACAGCTAGTCGAGATGGCGACGGAGGTCGTGGAGAAGTTCGGGACGTCCCTTGAGAAGCAACAGCTTGTAATGCTCCGCCGGGAGCTGGAGCGTGTCGCTTCGAAGGGCGATGCCAAGGCGATCAAACGGGTCTGCGGCGAAATTGAAAGTTTCCGCTGGCGCGTCCTCTCCAATCAAGATTGGTTCTGGAGAGAGATCCTCGATTCCTTGCGCCAGCCCAACAATCAATTTCTTGATCCAAATGAAGCACGACGCCTCATCGTCAGCGGACAAGCCGCAGTCTCGCGTGGAGACGGCGCGGGGCTGAGGGAAGTTGTGAACGCCCTTTGGAAACTTCAGCCCAAAGGCAATGCCGAGGCGACGCGTGAGCGCGCCGTCCGTTCTGGCCTTCGGAGGTTCTAAAATATAATGATCAAGAAGAGGCCGACCCTCCCAATTGGTCACTCGTTGGCAGGCCTACCTACTGTCGTCAAGGTGCTGCACTCAGATCAGCGCTGCGAACTCTACAGCCTAACTTCGTCCGGCGCTGATGAGACGATGCTGTTGCTCGCACGGCGACCAGACGGACTCCCGTCGGAGAGTTGTCGATTTGTCGATTGGTTGAGCACTCAGCCTACGCCGGTCCTTACCGTCCTCCAAGTGCTGAGCGCCGAGGAGTGTCCCACCAACTCAAGTGGCGCTGTGCTGGCGTTACGGGGTCGTCGCCTTGAGGACGAGAGGTTGACGGAAGCAAGCCGCGGCAGTCTGAAGCGGCTCTTTCACGCTATGCTCGATGTCGTCGATCGAGGCCTCTCGGTGCAGATGTACCCCGACTTCGACCCTTCTCTGGCATGGCTAGCAGCCGAGGAGGAGGCTATGTGCACGCTGCTTCCTCTGGATGGCCCGGTTCCCTCGGAAGTGGATCAAATTCGCCTTGTCGCAAACGCCTTCTATCGGTTCGCCACGGGCATTGAACCCACGCAACTGACAGGCAGGTTGCCCTCCCTTCTACGATGGTCAAAGTCCTCGGGGGAGGAACTCTCCCGGATAGTCGAGAGGTGCCTTGCACCAGTCAGCCCCAGGGAGAGCATAACGACCTTGCCTCGTCTCAACCAGGCCCTGGGCCGTGAGAGGGGCGAAATTATAGTTAGTCAGGACAACCCCTCCAAAACGGTGTCGAGTCCATCGATGACCGGCCAAGGCCTCGACAAGGTTGCTGGAATGCACGCACTAAAGCAGCTTTTGCGTCTTGAGGTCGTCGCTCCAATTCGGGATCCGGAACCCCATCGGCGATACGGTCTCTCCATCCCGAACGGCATTCTGCTTTACGGCCCGCCTGGCTGTGGCAAGACCTACATCGCCCGACAGCTCGCCGAGGAATTGGGGCACTACTTCGTCGAAATTATCCCCTCAGAGCTGGCCAGCCCCTACATCCACCAAAGTGTAGTGCGGATTCGTGACCTATTTGAAACCGCTGCGGAGCAAGCGCCGGCGGTGGTCTTCATCGACGAGTTCGAAGCACTCGTTCCGGCGCGGGGTGGGCTCGGGGGTCACCAACAGTACAAGGCGGAGGAGGTCAACGAGTTCCTTGCTCACCTTAACAGCTGTGCAGACAAGAGGATCTTCGTGATTGCAGCGACAAACCAACCGGATAAAATCGATCCGGCAGTGCGGCGGACGGGACGTCTCGATAAACTCATCTACGTTGGGCCCCCAGACGCAGAAGCTCGTCGCGAGATGCTTGCGCTCTACCTTGAGGGTCGGCCAGTCGCAGCGAAGTTTAACCTGGGAGCATGGGCGCAAGCGCTCGAGTGCTACTCCGCTAGTGACATACGCTTCGTGGTAGATGAGGCGGCCAGAGAAGCATTTAAGATGGGCGAGGAAATCAACGACCAGTCATTTCGCTCCGCAATGGCTCGAGTTCCGCCGTCTGTGACGTCCCAAATTGAGAGTGAATATCGATCCATCCAGCAGAGAGGCTCGTCCAGCGCCTCGACCGCGGGGCTGTGACGCCGCGTATTAGTCGTGCGGTCAGCTGGGATTGGCGAGCGCTAGAAAGCCGCTTTCCAGTCGAGCAAAACAAAAGGCGCGTCAGCGAGGCTCACGGATATTCGGATAGTCGAACAGTTCCTCAAACCGATCCTGATGCCCGATAAGAAGGATAGCTGAACGAGGGAGTTGGTCAGGTTGAATTTCCGCGAAGCCCTCATAGACCGAGCGCGGCGTGCGAGAAACTTGGCTCCTTATCGGCTCAACTTCTGCCACTCCGAATTCCAACTTCCAATATGTGTATCCATTGGGTACACTCTGCCCATGAAGGATGTTGGTCTCCGCATAAGGGTTCAGCGCGATCTCCGTGAGCAGTTCCTCAAGGCTTGCCGGGCGCAGGACAAACCTGCCGCCCAAGTGCTCCGCGAGTTCATGCGCGCATACGTTGAGCAACATGAGGCATCGGGGTCAGATAGCGCTGATCCGAAGAAAAAGGCGGTATCAAAGACCGCTGTATCCCTTAGACGGGGTCGCAAATGATAGCCGATTATCAATCGTTGATGAGGCCTGTCCTTGAATGCGCTGCCAAGAGCGAGGTGCGCATCAGTGATGTCGTGGACGAGCTTGCTGACAAGCTTAAGCTGACTGACGAAGAGCGCAACGAACTGCTGCCGAGCGGCAAACAGACGCGCTTTTCTAACCGCGTCCACTGGGCAAAGAGCTATCTAAAGCAGGCTGGACTCGTCAAATCGACCAGGCGCGCTCACTTCGTCATCACTGATCGTGGCAAAGCGGCGCTTGCTGATCCGGCAGCGGACATCAACAAGGACTACCTCGAACGGTTCGAGGAATTTCAGCAGTTCCAATCCCGCACTAAGGAAACAGAAGACACGGGCGCGAACCCGTCCGTTGAGGCTGATCGCCAAGCAACACCCGACGAAGTTTTACGCGCAGCGCACAAGAAAATTAATGCCGCCCTGTCCGCAGAACTTTTGGACCGGGTTCGTGAATCGTCTCCCGCATTTTTCGAGAATTCGATCATTGAGCTTCTTCTCGCCATGGGATACGGCGGTACGTCGGAAGAAGCCGGCCGCGCCCTTGGAAAAAGTTCTGATGACGGCGTTGATGGTGTGATTGACCAGGACCCGCTTGGTGTGGACCAGATTTATGTTCAGGCGAAGCGCTATGCCGAGACAAACAACGTTGGCGCCGGCGCTATCCGTGACTTCTTCGGTGCGCTGAGTCTCAAAAAGGCGCAGAAGGGCATCTTTGTCACGACGTCATCCTTCAGCCCCTCAGCCATCCAAACCGCTAAGAGCCTCGGCTCAAGGATAGTCCTGATTGATGGCGTCCAGCTCGCGCGGCTCCTGATCCGATACAATATCGGCTGCCGGGACGAAGAGGTGCTTCACCTCAAGAAAATTGACGAAGACTTCTTTGAATGAAAACCGGAGCGCAATAGCAGGAGCAAAATTTGAACATCGCGGAAATTGAAATGCAGCTCAGTGAGCTAGTCAGACAACCGTTTGACCAGTCGGAGTTTGTGTTCAATTTCATGGAGATATTCAACGCGCCGAAGGCATCGATCACGAAGCTCCGAAACGGCACGCAAAATAAGGCCGACCTTGTCGGAGACGTGCTTTGGCAGCGCAAGCTGTACTATCGCGCCGCAGAGCCGGGGCAAGCGGCGCTTACGGTTGATGCTCTCCGGCAGCGCAAGCCTGCCAAAACAAACAAGCCTCGCTTTATCATTGCAACGGACGGCCGGGACTTTTCAGCGTTCGACACTAAGGCTGACGAGACGCTGCACTGCGACTTCGCCAGTCTCAACGATCACTTTGATTTCTTCCTGCCGCTCGCAGGCATCGACAAATACGAAGCGGTCGAGGAGAACCCGGCTGACATTAAAGCCACCGGGCGCCTTGCCAAGCTCCACGACGAAATCGTTCGGCAAAATCCGGACTGGACCACTGACGAGAAGCGCCACGCTCTCAACCAGTTCATGACGCGCATTCTGTTCTGCCTGTTTGCTGAAGACACCGGAAGCTTTCCCAAGGACCTGTTCGTCAAAACGATCACCGAATTCGGCGGAGACGATGGCCAGCATCTGCAGGTGCTACTCAAACGAGTATTCGACGTGATGAACGTGCCCGACAACGAGCGCGGCGACGTGCCTGCCCACATCCGAGCGTTCCCCTATGTAAATGGCGGCCTCTTCGCCGACAGCATGAACGTTCCCGCATTCAACAGGCGTGCGAGACGCATTCTGATTGAGGCCGCCCAGCTCAACTGGAGCGAGATCAACCCCGATATCTTCGGTTCGATGATCCAAGCCATCGTGCACCCCGATATGCGCGGCGATCTTGGCATGCACTACACCTCCGTGCCAAACATCATGAAGGTGCTGCAGCCGCTTTTCCTGATGTCGCTGGAGGAAGAATTTGCGGAAGCACATGGTCATCGTGAGGAACGCTCCCGGCTTACCAAGCTGCTCATGCGCATCTCGAAGATGCGAGTCTTCGATCCGGCTTGTGGTTCCGGCAACTTCCTCATCATCGCCTACCGCGAGCTGCGCACACTTGAGATGCGCATATTCAAACGGATCGAGGAACTCGAGGGCGGGCAGCGTTCGCGTCATTGGACGGGCGTCAAGCTATCAAACTTCTATGGCATCGAGCTGGCCGACTTCGCCGCCGAGACGGCGAAGCTCTCGCTGTGGATTGCCGAGTACCAGATGAACCAGCGCTTCAAGGACCAGTTCGGCGAGGCCCCGCCGAACTTCCCGCTAACGGATGGCGGTCACATCATATGCGGCAACGCGTTACGCCGCGACTGGCTCGAAGTATGCCCGCCGCCGATGAAGACACGTCAGAAACAAAAGGTCTTTGATCTCGCGACTGTCGTGCCCGTCCGCAGTAGTGAAGTGGTGCCAGATGATGAGGCCGAAACTTATATCGTTGGCAATCCTCCTTACCTCGGCAGCGGCTTTCTGACCGAATCTCAAAAGCTTGATGCCGATCTGCTTTTTGAAGGGAAGCTGGATAGATATAAGTCGCTCGACTATGTTGCAGGTTGGTATATGAAGGCTGCGACATACATCCACTATATCAAAGCAAGTTGCGCCTTTGTCTCCACAAATTCGATATGTCAGGGCGAACAAACATCCGTTTTGTGGCCGTACCTCTTGTCGCAAGGCTTAGAAATTGGATTCGCTCATCGGTCGTTTTGGTGGAGTAACAACGCCGCAAATAACGCGGCGGTTAGTTGCATTGCTGTTTGTATTAGAAGGAAACAGGACACCCCAAAATATATTTTTGAGGGAGATTTAAGGCGACGAGTCGCTAACATTGGGCCGTATCTTTTGGAAATGCCAACGATAGTTGTTAGGCCTGCGGCGGCCGCATTGTCGCCGCGACCAACTATGATCAAGGGAAGTCAGGCCACCGATGACGGTAATCTAATATTGACGCGCGAACAGAAAGAAGAACTTGTTTTACAATATCCTGAATCGTTAATGTTGATCCGCAAGTTCTACGGCTCTCAAGAATTGTCCAAAGGTATAGATCGTTGGTGCCTTTGGATTGAGAACGGCAATTTGGACCTCGCAAACTCTATTCCGGCGATCAAGCATCGGATTGAAAGGATCAGAGAATTCCGCCTTGCGAGCAGTAAGGCAGCCACTAGAGCGTTTGCTGCTGAACCTCATCGCTTCACTGAGATTCGTTTCAGAGAAGCAGACGCCATCGTAGTTCCTAAGAGCACATCAGAAAGACGACAATACATAACGGCGGTATTTGTTGAGGCGGGAGCCGTTATCAGCGACCAAGCATTCGCCATGTATGATGCTCCTCCGATGTACTTTGGCGTGATTTCCTCTCGCCTACACTATATATGGGGCGCGACCGTCGGAGGGCGATTTAAGTTAGATCCGCGATATTCGAATACATTGGTTTTCAACACCTTTCCTTTGCCTCATTTTTCATCCGACGACGCGAAAGCTCTCGAAGAAGCTTCATGGAACGTGGTTCAAGAGCGGGAACGCAGTCCAGGGAAGACATTGTCGTGGCTGTACGACCCTGACACTATGCCCGACGGTCTACTCGATGCTCATAATGCATTAGATGCGATACTGGAAAGGACTTACATCGGCCGACCGTTCAGAAGTGACACCGAGCGGCTGGAGCATTTGTTCAAACTGTATGCGGAGATGACCTCCGCAACAGAGAGAGAGGCCGCCAGTGTCTGACTTTGTGTACGTCACCTATGGCCAGACGGGCGCCAGCCAGAAACAAGACGGGATGGGCATGCGCGCCATGCAGGCGCGGGCCTATTCCGAACGCGGCTCCCAGTACCTCTTAGTGAAGGCACCGCCTGCTTCCGGGAAGTCCCGGGCGCTCATGTTCATTGGCCTCGACAAGCTGCAGAACCAGGGCATTCGCAAGGTTATCGTAGCGGTGCCCGAGCGCTCCATCGGCTCTTCCTTCAAACCCACGAAGCTTACAGATCATGGCTTCTTCCGCGACTGGGAGGTTGATGACCAATGGAACCTTTGCACCGCCGGAGGTGATGAAGGGAAGGTCGGAAAGTTTCAAGCTTTCATGGAAAGCGATGCTGAAGTGATGGTTTGCACGCATGCCACGCTGCGCTTTGCGTATGACAAAATTGGCGCGGCGCCGTTTGCTAATTGTCTGCTTGCTGTTGATGAGTTCCACCACGCTTCGGCAGACGCCGACAGCCGTCTCGGTGAAGTCGTGCGGGGCTTGATTAACGACGGGCGCGCCCACATCGTGGCGATGACCGGTAGCTACTTCCGTGGCGATAGCATTCCGGTGTTGCGGCCGGAAGACGAAGAGAAATTCACGCGGATTAGCTACACCTACTACGAGCAGCTCAACGGATACACGTACCTTAAGAGTCTTGGCATCGGCTATCACTTCTATCGTGGGCGTTATCTCGACGCGATCACCGAAGTGCTCGATCCGGACAAGAAGACGATCATCCATATTCCCAGCGTCAACGCAGCAGAAAGCACCAAGGAGAAGTACGTCGAGGTCGATCGAATCCTCGATCATCTGGGTGAAGTGATCGATACCGATCCCAAAACCGGTCTTCATCATGTCCGCCACAAAAGCGGCAAGGTACTGAAAGTTGCTGATCTCGTTGAAGACGATGCCAAGACCCGTGACCGGGTTATGGAGACGCTGCGCACTATTTCCGGCCCCGATGATGTGGACATCATCATCGCGCTCGGTATGGCCAAGGAAGGATTCGACTGGACCTACTGTGAGCACGCCCTCACGGTTGGCTATCGCGGCTCACTTACCGAGATTGTGCAGATCATCGGCCGCGCAACACGAGACAGCCCCGGCAAGTCTCACGCCCAGTTCACAAACCTGATTGCTGAGCCCGATGCCAGCGCCGACAACGTCGCTGATGCCGTCAACAATATGCTCAAGGCGATCGCCGCCTCTCTGTTGATGGAGCAGGTGCTTGCGCCGAATTTTAAGTTCAGGACGCGTCCCTCCGATGACACGATCGAAGGCGCTACAAAGATCGTCGATATCGATTACGCGCAGAGCGAGACGACAATCGCTATCAAAGGTTTTGCCGAGCCCAGCACCCCGCGTGTGCGACAGATTCTTGAGAGCGATCTGGTGGATCTCACAGCCTCGGTCATGCAGGACGATCGCGTGCTGCGGGGTGCCATGAATCCAGAGGAGATTCCGCCCGAAGTTGTCACACAGGTCTATGTGCCGAAAGTGATTGAAACAAGATACCCCGATCTCTCCCCACAGGAAGTTGAGGAGGTGCGCCAACACGTTGTCGCCAATGCTGCCTTCAAGGCGACCACCAACGGCGGATTGCCCGAGGTGAATAACAATCTGATCAAGATGGCTGACAAGTTCATCAACGTGAAGGATTTGGATATCGACCTGATCGACAGCATCAACCCGTTCCAGCTCGCCTACGAGATTATGTCCAAGTCTGTCGATGCTGAGGTTCTCAAGCGAATCCACGGCGCTATCATATCCAAACGAATCCAGATGTCGGAGGAGGAGGCGACGGTCCTCTACCCGCGCATCAAAGAATTTAAGCAGACCCACGGACGAGAGCCGAGCCTCGTTGCGCAAAACCCGATGGAACGGCGTATGGCGGAAGCCCTCGAATGGTTGCGCAATAAAAAACGCGAGCGTCTGCGGGCGCAGCAATCGGCTTGAGGCTTCCGATGCCGCGACCGACTCTCGACGACGTTCTTTCTGATGATGACGAGCTGCTCGATGTTAAAGCGGCGAGCACCGCTGCATCAACCGAACATCAGCGCGTCATCGATAGCTTTCAGGAGATCAATCGCTTCATCGACAGATTTAAGCGCAAGCCCGGCGAAACCGAAAAGCCATCTGTCTCTGAGCGCGGGCTTCAAATCAAACTCAATGGTCTTTTGAACGATCAGTCTTTGCGAGAGATACTTCTGCCCATTGACCGGCATGGGCTATTGCCAGCCGAGGCGCAAGCTGTCCCTCAAACACTTGACGATATTCTGGATGATGACGAACTGCTTGCGACATCGCAGGACGATATTTTTGATCTGATTCATGTCCGCCCACCCGCAGCCAAACCGGATGAAATTGCCGAGCGGCAGGTCTGCAAGGATTTCGAGACCTTCAAACCGCTTTTTGAGCAATGCGTCCGAGAACTGAGTGAGGGCAAGCGCAAGGCAATAAAGTTTGCCAACGAGCAGGAGATCGAGGCAGGTGAATTCTTCATCCTCAAAGGCGTGATGGTCTATGTCGCTGAGGTCGGCGACACGCAAATTCGTGGCGGCAAGAGGAATGCACGCCTTCGGCTCATCTTCGACAACGGGACGGAAGGCAACCACCTGCTCCGTTCCCTTGCGAGGGAACTCTACAAAGATCCCAACGGGCGCCGGGTGTCGTCGCCTGATGCAGGCCCGCTTTTTGATACGAAGGCAGGTGAGGCCGACACCCAAACAGGCATGATCTATGTCGTCAAAAGCCTGTCCGATGATCCCGAGATCAAGAAACTTGATGGCCTGCTGCACAAGATCGGCTTCACCGCCGGTAAAATGGAAATACGCATTCAAAATGCTAAGGACGATCCCACCTTCCTAATGGCTGGTGTGCATCCGGTAGCGACCTACACCCTCTACAATATCGACAAGGTGAAACTGGAGCATTTGCTGCACGGCTTTTTTGCCGCGGCACGGCTCGAATTTGAAATCACGGATCGCTTCGGCAAGAAAATAAAACCGCGCGAGTGGTTCTTGCTCCCCATCGAGGTCATCGCCGAGGCCATATCTCGGCTGCAGGATGGATCGATCGTTGACTACAGGTTTGATCCCGAAACGGCTTCGTTGGTGAAGGCAAAGTCCTCTTAAAAGATGACGGCGGGATGGCCGGACCGGAGATCGCGATACGAAGTCCAATCATAAAGGACGGAACTCAAGACCGCCGCTTCTCACGCCGGCGGCCCACCGCCGCGCGCAACTGTTTGACTACGCACCCAGGCTGGCCGGAAATTCGTCCCACGTGCGTCCGTCCAATATCCGCCCGGTTTTCTTTTTGACAACTCCTCCCCACTGCTTGAAATGGAAAGCGATGTCGGCCTCAAGGCATTGATCTCTAATGCTGCGAACCCAATCAGGGTTCATTGGTCTTGCGCCCGGCCCGCTTTCGCCGCCTGCGATGACCCAGTCGATACCGGTCAAATCCATGTCTTCTAGAGCACATTCAGGCTTTTCCGATTCCTGGAGGGATTCCCAAATCGCGCGAACAGTGCGAGTCCTCTGTTGCTTGGGGGGATGGAGGGCGACCATGGCGCGAGCTTACAGCCAGGATTTG
>Ga0116223_10004865_pt1 | contig 11524 bp, 14 predicted proteins | sample Sb_taG_3_FD_90092 | JGI IMG/M metagenome (GOLD analysis project Ga0116223, IMG submission 90092) | Peat soil microbial communities from Weissenstadt, Germany - Sb_50d_a_PC metaG | ecosystem: Environmental > Terrestrial > Soil > Wetlands > Peat | place: Germany: Weissenstadt | collected 2010-09-21 | reverse complement strand
GCCAGGCAGAATCTGAAGGGCCTTGAACTCGTTGTCGATTTGAAGAACCTGACAGTCATCAGCCAGGAGGGTGAAAACCTGCTAGTTGCGCTGATGAACGAAGGGGTCAAGTTCCGCTGCAGTGGTGTGTTCACGAGACAGGTGTTGCGGCAACTTGCCCGCAGAGCACGCACGCAAGTTGGTTCCTGCCAACCAAATCCATGATTTGCACCCTCCCATTGCCCCCTCGGGACTGTACTGGATGGTGCCTGCACCAGCGAATGGACTTACGGTCAGCACCGATGGGAAAGTGTTTACGCTCGAGATGCAGAACGTTCCCATCATCGATCAGCCGCGCTGGCCCGCTCTCGACTCTATTGCGACGCCGGCGCGCATGTCGTTCAAGATGGTTTGGAAATCCAATGGGGAGCCCGCGGTGTACGAAGACGCGAGCAAGCACTTCCGCTTCACCGGCACCCGCGCCGACTGCCAGATGGAGGCGCGGATCGAAGTTCCTTCCATAGGATTCTCGTGGGAGTCAGATCCGCTGAAGACCTCAAAGTGCGATTTCGCGATCATGGGTGAAGAGGTTAATGGGCGCTATTACGACCCCTCCCACGCGTGAATCCTGGCGGCTGCAACTTGCGGTTAGGCGAGCGATTAAGTTGCCAAATGGACAACCGTAGAGTAACTTCCGTGCGCACGGCGACCTCGGAATTGAACGACTTCGGTCTGTCCTATGGCATTACTCAGGTTCTTCGGAACGTGGCCGACGGTCGTCCTGAGCCGTGAGGAGTGGGGGGCCGGCAACAGCTAACGGGAAGTGACCCTGGGCCCAACGGAAACTTTGAGCTACGCCCCTCGTGTGAGCGCCATCTGTGCCGCGATGGGTCAAATTAGTGAAACACCTCCAGCCATATAGGCATCAACGAGCAAGGTGCGCCTCGGAACCAGTACTGGGGCAAGCAGATTACCCGCGACCACGATTTCGTCCGGCCGAGGAGCCCTATCCTTGGAGTTCCCCCGAGAGCCTACTCCCACAGGTCTTCCCAACTGGGTGGCCGTTCGCGTGCCGGAATGGGTATTCAGTAGAGTTCCGATGGATTCCCCCAAATTTCCTCCTGGCACCCCGGACACTCGAAATCATCGAATCTGAGAGCGAACGTTGTGATGGTGGTCTGTGCTAATATGGTCGCATGCTACTGTCGCAGGCTTGGGCAATGGACGCGGTCGCGTCGAGGGCAAATAAGTGCATAACCTCTTTCTCCAGACGTGGTTGCGTATGCGAAAAACGGCCCCAGTTCTTCATTGTCTGAGTCGTCGACCCACGGTTTTGAACGAGGTCGACTCTCTGTAAGTAGCTGATAAATAAACCACTTGGGCCTGTAGCTCAGACGGATAGAGCAACGGTTTCCTAAACCGTGGGTCGGGGGTTCGAATCCCTCCAGGCCTACCAGTTTCTCACTTGTTTTCTGCGACTTAGGGGTCATCTCATTCAACCTACCTTGGGTTGGGGTGCATCACAGGTGCATTTTCGATTCTCTCGGATGGAGATCGGGCCTTCCGGCTGCGGGATCGGGGTGCATATTTCCGGCATGCTATTTCGAACGCCCGCATTGCGGCGACGGCGTCTTGGGGCACCGATTTGACGTAGCTGTTCATAGTGGTGGAGAGATTGGAGTGCCGTAGAATCGCCTGAATGGTCTTATCCGGGACCCCGAGGCGATAGAGATTGGTCGCCAAACCCCTCCTGAAGGCATGCCAGCCCCGCCAAGCGATTTTCTCTTGTTTAAGTTTGGGTTTGATCTGCCACTTGAGCAGGGAATCCATGTATAGTGGCAGCGTAGTGGATGGCCTTGTGCGCGGGTGCGCCGTGAAGTACAAGCGAGGCGAGCGCCACGCCGCCGACTGCACCGAGGAGTTGCGCGATGCAGTAAGACACGGCATCCCACAATGCCACTTTTCGCAATCGATAAAACGTGAAAGTGAGCGCGGGATTAAAATGTGCCCCCGATTGCTTGCGCCACGGCGTAAGGGCAATCGCGACGACGGTCGCGCCCATCGCCACGCCCATCAGCAGGCGGCGGACAGCGTCGCTCGGCAAGTATCGCTGAATTGGCGAAGCGGGATGCCACAACAGGGTGGCAGTGGAGCACGCAGAGAACAGGTAGATGCCCGCCTCCCCTGCTTCCATCAGGTACTCCGGCCAGTGAACACGCAGGCTGTCGGCAGCGCTCAGCGTGCCTTTGTTGGCCAAATCGGCTTCTTCCTCAGCCTGCGAACGTCCACGCGTATCGGGACTGCTCAGCATACTTCTCCAGCAGTTGCGGCACGCCCATGTTGTGTCATGTCTTTGTCTCCTTTGTGATCAATTAGAGTGCCGATAATTCCACTTCCCGAAGTCTCTAACCAAACGTGAAATCAAGGGCGTGAACGCCAGGATCGAGGAATTCGATTTCGAAGGTTCGGTCTACGATTGGACCTTTTTGCCGGATGAGCTGATAGAGCCGCGGCTCCCGAATTTCGCCGGAGCCGTCCGGGGCAGTGTCAACGCCGCAATTTTCGCCAGGAGCGGCGCCATCCAGCCTTACGACAAAGCGTACTGGCTTGGCGTCCTTCGCGGGAGCCAGCACCAGGTGCAGGTCGCGGCTGTGGAACAGGAACACGATCTTTCCAGGCACTGCCTGGAGCACGGCGCTTTCGGCATTGACGTTCCACGACCCGCTCAATCCCCAATGGTTCAACGAGAGTTTCGCGGGCGCGCTGAATACCTGGATTGAATCTTTATGCACTCTTTCGGGTGAAGCGAAATTCTCGGCTTGGCGGTATCCGATATAGGTTTCGGGAGATCGCCCATCCGTCCAGTCAGGAGCGGCCTCGATTCCAACAGCGGATACGTTAGTCGTGTCAGAGGCGAGGCCAGTTGCTCCGTTTTCCTTGAGGAGTTCCTGGATGACGCGCTCAATGTCGCCATAATCGCTTTCCCCATAGTGGTGGTACCGAACTCGCCCTTTCGCATCGACGAGATACTGGGCGGGCCAAGCTTCGTTATTAAACGATCGCCAGATCCTATAATCGCTGTCGATAGCCACCGGAAAAGTAACGTTTAACTCGCGCACGGCATTTTCTACGTTCATCGGTTCGTGCTCGAACGAAAACTCCGGCGTATGCGCGCCGATCACAACCAAGCCCGCATCCTGGTAGTGTCTTAAATGTGCGTTGATGGCTTCAGGCATTCACTTCGGATTTGAATTAGGTGCGCAAGTGCTCTTTTTGGCTGTCTCAATGCCTTCCTTGGTGAGCGTATCACCGAAGTACCAACCAGCCTCAACGGCACATGGGAATATCGTGGTCTCCCAGTACTTCTCTTCACCCTTCCCAAGCTTGTCGGGTCCCCAAGTCTGACGCGCAGTAAGTAAGCCTTGAAGGAAATGGTTTAGCACATCGGCGACATGCTTATCCTCGGCAGTCTTGGCTTTTCGTTTACCTTCCGAGACAGCCTTTTCAGCGTCCAAGCGCCTGGGTTCATAAGAAACGCTTGGCTCCTCGCGAGCCTCATCGAGTCTTTTGATAGCTTCGAGGGCTAGCTGACCCGCTGTTTGAAATTCCTTGGAAAGCGCTGGCGGCCTGTCGCTATTCACAGTTCCCTTGGGGGATTTGGTCTGCGCGCTAATCGATTGTAGAATGACGAGGGCGATAATCACTAATCTTGCTTTCATGGTTCCTCTCCAATGCCAAGTTCATTATCAAGAATGAAGCGTAATGCAGATTGAAAATTTGCACGTATCTTGAAGACGCCGTCCGCGCCCTTGGAAATCAGCCCGCTTCCCACGCCCTTCTCAAGGATCTCAACCGCTACCCTTGATCCGAAGGCCGACACACCAAGAGTCATGGGCTTAATTTCCCCGTCAAATTCAAGTGCGCGACGTAGTGCTATCTTCGTTTCTTTGGCAAAGTCACAAGCCCCCACAAGTCCCTTTACCATTTCTCGTTTCTGCAGTTCTTCAGGCGGGACTGCAGGAAAAGCGACGTGTCTAAGGCGCTGATTCTCTTCTCCTAGTTCTCTATGCAGAATTGGCGGAACGCGAATTAGATTAATGCAATAGGTTCCTACCCAGGTAACAATGAACCCAAAAACAGCGAAGAGGGCAATTTCGTGCCAACCTGTCACAGGTTGTGTTCCTCTAACAAGCAAACGCAGGATAAGTCCATTGGTCGGGACAGCGAAATATGCCCATGTCCTTTGGACATTCCAGAAACTCCTTGTCTCCGCGAATGCTCTTGAGATCACCAAGCGGTAATAGGACATGTCTGGAAACTTTGGCTTGCTTCAGGCACACAACCATGTTACCGTTTAGGGGTTGCCCGAAACAGTTCTAAGCATAGGCCCGATTCACGGTCGGGCCTGTCGCATTTACTGCCCAATCTTACTCAGCAATTCCTTCAATGTCCAGACGTGATCTGTGAGTCCGGCTTCCATGGCGGGGGTCACGCGAATTGAACTGTGGATTCTCACGAAGTTGTAATAGGCGAAGTAAAGCGAGAGGGCCGCGTAGTGGTTCTCCCACTTTTTGCTGAAGGCATTCGTCAGCCGGGTGAAGCGGCGAATCTGCATCCTCATCGTGAGGTTCTGCCTCTCGACGTGCGACGTGCAAATCTTGCTCGGGTCAGGGTTGCCGATGACTGGGACCACCTCCGTTGAAATCACTTCCGAGGGAGAGTAGCGGTGCTCACCTTCGGGTGATGCGGCGTACACTTTGATGAGTTGCGCGAAGTCTACGCGGGTGCCCAGGCTCATGTGGACCGCATCAACGTAAGCCTTGAAGCCGTCGGTGGTGATCTGAAAGTTTCCCGCCGTGGCTTCGTTGATCTTCTCGGTGAATGCCTCAGTGTCGCGGGCCGTGCGGCGTCCCAGGTGCCACGCTACGATCAGCTTGCTGGTTCTTTCGATTGCTGTGAAGCAGTAGGCGTCGCCCATCGTGGCATCGTCGCCGTCTCGAACCCGCTTTTCCTTTTTGCCGATGAACGACCAAATTTCGTCAGCCTGAATCTCGCTCACCGGGACGTTGCGGACCGTCTCTTCGGAAACCTTCTCGCACTTCTCGCCAGCGAGTACCAGAGCCTTCATGATCGTGTTCTTGTTGAGCCCGGTGATTCGCTCCGTGCTCAGAATCGAGTTTCCTTCGAGCAAGAGTTGGATTGCTAGCAGAGCCTTCTCCCAGGGGGGGTACATGCTTCCCAGTGTACGGGCGTGGGGCTCAGTGTAGTTCCTCTTGCACTTCGGGCAGCGGAAGCGCCGCAGTCCGTTTCGGTGCTTCCCGAAGCGTTGGCATTCGATGTTGCAATCCTCGCAAGTCATTGTCAGGGCCGTTTTTGTATCGCTCATCATGGTTACATAATACAGCTATCGCTAGTTGTTTGTCAAGATAAAAATGCACGGAAAGAGAAACTATATTTATAGTAGAATCAAAGAGTTACAGGCAGACTTTGGGAAATCTGCCTACAACTCTAACTGCGTTGATAAAATAATCCTTGCTTTGGTGGGCTTCGACAATGTATAAGAAGCATGTCGGGCATCTCCTTTCTGGACTTGCCAGATTCAACGGCCTGCGAATCGCGCCTCAGAAACGGGTTCGCGGGTCGTTCTATTTTGCATGTCCGCCTCTCACCCTTAGTTCCTACATGCAGGTATCCTCGCCCTGTAAGAGTATGGAAACAAACAAAATAATAATTTAATGCTGGTATGTTTGTTACTGAGTTGTGCGGGGTGCAGGTATACAGATGCAGGTATACATAAGTAGACCTAATCAATCTTCTGGTGCAGTTCGCGCTAGCTGTTTTCTCATCTTCTGATACATATCAGACGCATCGAACTTCTTCTGAGCGAATTTGATGTGCTGGTCAATCGTCATACGACTGAGTTTAAGTTCACGCGCAATCGCCGAGACGGAAAGCCCATATTCCCATCTAAGTGATGCGCACTGGTACTGCCTTTCTGTGAGTTTCGCTGCGTCAAGATACCTGCTCAAATCTTGTTTTTTCACGCGCTTCGTGTCGGGACTCTTAGCTGTTGGCGACTGGGAAATAGCTACGGGCTTCAAAGTAAGAAAAGGTAATTGTTTCTTCTTCTCGAATTCAGCCTGCACTGCCTCAGCTTCAAGTTTCCTGCAAAAGTTAGCCGACACCTCACATACTCTGTTAATTTGTCCAGCATGACACCTCTTCCGTTCTGGTTCGTCTGGACCCGACATGAGAATAAAACCCGTTTCCTTAAATCCGAAGTCCTGACGCCTTAATTCATTAAGCCATATGGTAAGCAAATCAGAGTCGCTTCCCCTCGCAATTTCTGTCGCTGCCCGTCTCGCTAGAGCCTCGAAGCTATATCCTGCACTATTGCTTCCGGTAAGAAACCATAGCCCGACCCCAGTATCGGCAAGGTCCGCCCATTCTGCGGTAAGTGCCTCGGATTCACGTATATTTCCAAATTGCTCGGCGATGTCTCGCCAGAAGTCAGAAGAGGCCATTGTCCCCTTGCATCGGGCGCGATGAAGGGGATAGGATGGAAGTGTCCAGGTTCCATCGAAAGAGCCCCGGCCATCGCGCCGGGCTTTTTCGTTTTCAGGGGATTATTCTACAGATGTTTTGAGACTGAGACTAGAGGGCTTTCTTCCGTGGCCTTCCGCCACCGTGGACCTTGCGCGAAGCCGACATCCTGCGATAATGCTCTGTGCCGTGGCGCTGAGACGTGCTGCTCCCGCCCTTGTGCCCCAGGACGGCTGCGGGCTTCTCTCGGCCTTGGTTCGTCAAATCATCGGCAAGAGCAACGGAACTGGCGAGCAACTCCCGGCATCGTGCCGTGCGGTTCTCTGGCAATGGATCGGTAGTGGACAAGATCAGGTCTACCTCGGAGAGCATGTTTTTGAGGGCTTCAATGCTTGCGCGGTTGGATTCGCTCTTCATGTTACTCACCTTTGGGCTCGCTGAATTCCAGAAGAATCTTGAACGGTGCGCCGTTCTCCATGAGCGTCCTGATTTTCACGAGAGAATCAATGAAGGTCTTATAGGCCGAGGCCAACTCAACATGATTGCGCTGCGAAAATTGGCTAGTTATCCACACTTTATTGCAGCTTGGACAGTTTTCAGGAACACCCCTCAGCTTGTCAGAAGGCACTCTAGTTCTCGTGAGGCATTCGTTACATTCAAACGAAACGGCCTGAATATCATTCAAGCCCACCACGATTCGACGCTCAATAGTCATTGCTCATTCACCTTAGCCTAGGTTGCGGCTTCCCGATATGAGAGTCAAGCGCTATCTTGAATTCATCAACGCACATTTAAGACACTACCCGCATCCTTATACTTTGTCGCCCAGATCTTCACGTAAGGCAGGGGTCGAAGAGAGTTGATACAGGTGTATGTCCAAAAATTGACCAGCACAACCTTTCCTCGAAGCGATTTACGATTCAAGGGAGCGGAGTTGAGCCAGCCGATGGTGCCGTTCAAGTCAGGCATGGAGCCTTCGTCGCCGAGTCGGGCGTGGAATGCGCCGATTAAATTGTCTTCCGCTTTGGCAGTATTCATGATGTGAAACCTCGTGAGTACATTCGCGTCGGAACACAAAGCAAGTGCGACAAATCCCACGATGCCGGCTACGCAAAGTGCGCGACGCGCCGAATCTGAATTAAATGAATGTCGCCTCGTGGTCATGACCTCACTTTCCGTGCCTGCTAAGCATGGATACGACCCCGTTATCGCTGGTCCAACAAGGATTTTGCCAAGCGTCGTCTTCCCAAAGCCATAGCTGAGTGCCGTTTGGTCCGTCATCTTTGATTTCGAGGACTTCTTCGTCATTTCAGTTCTCCACAAGTTAAAAGGGGTGCCGACAATCGACTACCATGCAGGGGCGATCTTTCTTCTCGAATGCCTGCGCGAGCTTGGCGGGTTCAGCAGCAACATATAGCCAAGCAAGGAAAGCCGCGATTACAGCAGCAGCTGCAGCCATCAAGCTTGCCCAGGCAAAACCGTCCGCGAAAGCAGCAAGTGCGACTGCATGGATTTTATATTTAAGCGCGGCAGGGACGATATCGAGTGCTCTATTCAAATCACCAGAGATCACATGCTTTACGGCCGTAGCTGAGGTCTCTGAATTCAGGCCGGCTGCATTGGCTGCCGCAAGGAACGAACTCCTCGCCACATCAGACAGGATTGCACCCAAGGTTGCAACGCCCATGAGAATACCGATGAAGCGGGTTGTGCTCGCTAGACCCGAAGCCATGCCGGAACGTTCCGGAGGAACCGACGCGCTCAAAACTTTGACAGTTTCGCCATTTAGGATGCCGGCACCGGATCCCGCCACCAGCATCCCGACCACAAAGAAAAGGCAGCCGAGGTTTGCACGAGCAATCGCCCAGAAAAGAACGTTGCCGATCCCCGTTATAAGCAGGCCTGTTGTCAGCATCACTCTGCTTGAAATCTTCCCGGCGAGGCGCGCGGTCACGCGCGGCGCCAGAACCATGGGCAGAGCGAAAGGCAACATGGCGAGACCGGCTCGCGTGGCATCGAACCCATAGGCGTTCTGAAGGAAGAGCGGTAGATAGAAAACCATCACCTGCGCTGCTGCGCCATACCCCACCATGGCAAAAACGGAGCCGAGAAACGTCCGCTTTTCGAACAGGCTGAAGTCGATCATCGGTCGCTCCTGGCGGGTCTCCACAATCCAAAATGCGACGAACAAAACCAAAGCTCCCGCAAATCTGCCGATGACGGAAGGCGAGGACCAACCGGCCGTGTTGCCGTCGATCAAAGCCCATACAAGCAGGAGAAGCGCCGGACTAAAAGAAAAAATGCCCTTGAAGTCGAGGCGTTTCGCCCTTGGATCACGTGACTCTGGTATGACGGCAAATGTGGCGAAGATGAGCGCAACACAAGCGGGCACGTTCACAAAGAAAATCCAGCGCCAGCCAAGCGCATTGGTAATGTAGCCGCCAATGATAGGGCCGGAGGTCAAAGCGATGCCAAGACAGGCTCCCCAAATGGCGAAGGCTCTTGTCCGTTCATCACCGGTGAAGGTGTTCGAAATGATTGCAAGAGCGGCCGTGAGCAGAAGTGCTCCACCAAAACCCTGAAGGGCGCGCGCGGTGTTTAGCATTAGCGACGATGTTGCAGTGCCGCAGAGACCTGAAGAGATAGCGAACAAAGCGAGGCCAATTGCCATCACTTTTTTTCTGCCCTGCAAATCCGCATATGCGCCTGCGCCCATCAGCAGCGACGCATAGCTCAGCAGATACGCGCTCACAACCCATTCGATGTCTGTGAAGGACGCGCCCAGTGATTGGCCGATCGCGGGTAAAGACACCGCCACGATATTCGTGTCGAGCACGATGAGCGAGCAGACCAGCGACGTGGTCAAGAGAATCCAGAACTTGGCTCTCGCGTCATTCGCCGTTGGCTCGGTGTTCATCGACAAAGCTCGGGAGTGAATGGTCATACCGTTCGCCGCGTCCGGATAATCCTGAGGCGCCTCGCGTCGATCATACATACCGTAGTCGCGGACGATCCGCACGCGGCGTATACGCGCGCCTTCTGGCAGCTCGGCGGAACCCTCAAAATCTTCGGCCAGCGCATTGTCTTTCCAGGTGAGCATTAGAATCAGATCCCCAGGTGTCAAGACTGCGTCGAAGATGTCCCACGAGAGAAACCCGGTAAACGGAGAAAGACCGAGCCACTCGGCGCAATCAGCGGGATTATTTGTCGGCTGCCAGTCGGAAGGACGCTTGGCGTCGATCAGCGTCACGGTTGTTCCTTCGCCCACTTCAGTCTCGTCAAGCCGTTGTTCCTCGAGCGTGTAGCCCTCCGGAATGCGGGTATCGAGCGTGATCTGGCCAACTCTCAAGTGATAATCTGACCGCACTTCGCCGCGGCTCCGCTCCTGTACTTCGTGATGACGCATCTTCGTACGCCAGCGCACGACAGATTTTTCGTCTTTCCAATTGGAAAGCGACAAGATCCAGCCTTCACGGGTCAGGGATTTATACCGAATGTTGTCGACGAAACCCTCAACAACTTCCAATTCGGGACGGAGCATCTTCGCGTAGTTCAGATACGCATCCCACTGCTCAGACTTCGGATGGACCTCAAAAAGAACGGAAAACATGCTTTCGCTTCCCTCTCGTTTCTAAGTCAGGCAATCGCTGCTATGCAGTCTATCTCGATATCAAACGGCCCCGCCCAAGCAGGAACGTTAATGAAAATCCTCGCAGGCGGGTCCTTCGAGAAGAACCGAACGTAAACTTCATTCACGGCGGCAAACTTCTCGACGGACGTGCAGTAAACGTTGCACTTTAGGACTTGATCCAAAGAAGAGCCGGCCGTCTCGAGGCAAAGCTTCATTTGCCGCAGGACGATTTCAGCCTGTTGTTCGATCGGACGGGCGATGATCTCACCGTTTTCCGCGTCGAAGGGAGGGATACCGGAGACATAAACCGTGTCACCATGGCGGGTCACGGCAGATGCGGGTGCTTTCCATCGTTCCAGATAGGTCGATAGAGGCTCTACCCGAATGATTTCTCGTTTCATGTTGTTCCTCCACATTTTATTTTCACCATGTTACGGGTGATATGGCCGACACTAGCATAAGACCTGGCGAGGTCAGTCCCATGACGATGACTTTTTGAATGCCGTGCTTCTTGAGCTGCAAATCCAGATCCGGGTTGGCGAAACCACTGGAACACCAATGCTCGAGGGCCCCGATTTCACCTGCTTGAGGTTTGAACTCGCTGCGCACCTCGCCACCCCAGGTGCCGTACTCGAAGGTCCTGTGTGACCACGCTGCCTTCTGAATTGGCGTAATGTACTTCCACGTCTCATAGTCGCCTTGCTGGTAGCGCTGATGCAGCGCATAGAAGACGCGAAGATTGTGGTCTCGAGTGAAAAAGGTCAGAGACCAACCTTCGCACGGTGTGTGTTGGTCCAAAGCCGCAATTCCGGTCTTGCGCTCGGTGATTCCTGAGCCACGGATGAGCAGTAGGCCTCCGTCCAAACGCGGGCTTTGTGCCGGGAACAACACTTCGTAAGCATGCCGTACTTCGCTGCCGTCGATCCCGTTACCAGCAGAATCTTTCCTGTGAGTTTCAGATCCATATCGCGCTCCTTCGCGCGCCTCCAACAGATAACTGTGACGATTAGCGCAGTTCCGCTGTTTTCGGTAGTTCGGATACGGTCCATCCTCCTCCCAGGGCCTTGATCAATAGAACGCTCGCATCCATGCGCCGCCGCAGGATATCCGCTTCGTTCCTCTGGTTGGAGAGGGCAGAGGTTTGAGCGATGATAACTTGCAGGTAGTTGTCAACGCCGCCTTTGTAACGGTTCGTAGAAACTTGCAGCCAATCTTCTGCCGAAGCCGTTGCCTGGCGCTGCTGTTGCGTCTCATTGTCGAGGATGCGAAGCGCCGCAAGGTTGTCCTCAACTTCCTGGAAGGCGCTGAGGGAAGTCTGGCGGTAATTCGCGGTGATCGCGTCGTAATTCGCCCAAGCCGCCTGAGACGTGG
>Ga0116223_10004863_pt1 | contig 11528 bp, 10 predicted proteins | sample Sb_taG_3_FD_90092 | JGI IMG/M metagenome (GOLD analysis project Ga0116223, IMG submission 90092) | Peat soil microbial communities from Weissenstadt, Germany - Sb_50d_a_PC metaG | ecosystem: Environmental > Terrestrial > Soil > Wetlands > Peat | place: Germany: Weissenstadt | collected 2010-09-21 | reverse complement strand
CGGAGGCACCAGCGAGTGGGTGATGGTGAGGGCCGCGGCCATGGGCAATCCGTAGTAGAGCAGCGAGCGTTTGGTTTCGCGCGCCAGGCTCCAGACCAGCGGCACGAGAATGATGAATCCGACTTCGAAGAAGATGGGCAGGCCCACGAGGAAGGCGGCGATCAGCATGGCCCACGCGGCGTTCTCCTTGCCGAATTTGGCGAGCAGCCAGTCGGCCAGAGCGCGCCCGCCGCCGGAATGTTCCAGGAAGCGGCCGATCATGGCGCCGAGTCCCACCACCACCGCGATGAACCCCAGGGCGTCGCCGAATCCGAACTGAATGGATTTGAGCACCTTGTCGGGCGGCATGCCGGCAGCCAGACCCAGCGCCATGGCGGAGATCAGCAGCGCCAGAAACGCGTGCAGCTTGACCACCAGAATCAAAACCAGAAGTAGGACGATCGCGGCCACCGTCAGCAGTAGAAGGTGCATAGGCGGATAGGCCTCCTGGCCCGTCCTGCAAGCATTCTACCGCCTCGCGGCGCCGAGGCTGATTCCACCGCTCGCGAGTCCCGCTCCGACGCCGGCCACACTCGCCGGTTGCCAGGCGCGCGAGATGATCCCCGCCCCGAGGTTGCCCGAAACACGGCCGATCGCCAATGTTTTACCCGGTTGGGATGGCGTGATCGAGGCTCCTGGAGAAGTCAGCGCAAGAAGGGGGCCAAGCCGGCCAGCCGCTGTCCGAGCGGGACGACACGTTATCATGAATGGGATGCGCCCCGGGGATGTCCACAAGAAGTGGGAAACGAGTGCAACCAATGACCGGCGAAGAGGCTAAAACGCCGCGTCGAAAAATTCCCTCGTGGTTGCCCCAGCTCTTGGGCTATTGCCTGTCGGCCGGGTGCCTGGTGTGGGTGCTCCACGGCTACCGCTGGGACGAATTGGTTCCCGCCATCAAGGACCTGGATTGGAAATGGGTGGCGGTTGGCATCTTGGCAGACTTGTCGGTTTACGTTGTGCACGGCTGGCGCTGGAACACTCTGCTCCTGCCGGTGGCACGCCTGAAACTCTGGCGCACCGTGCAGGCGATTTACATCGGGCTGTTCGCCAACGAGGTGCTGCCGTTGCGCGTGGGCGAGTTGATTCGCTGCTACCTGCTGGCCCACTGGAACGGCCTGCGGCTCTCGGTAGGATTCGCATCGGCCGCGGTGGAACGCCTGATCGATGGCTTTTGGATGCTCACGGCCTTTGTGATCACCGCCAGTCTCGTGAGAGGAATCCCCGAGGACCTGGTCATCTTGGTGCAGATTCTGGGTGTGCTGCTGCTGGCGGGCGCCATCGTCCTGGTGTGGGTCGTTCTCCACAAGCAGGAAGCCCACGCGGCCATCAGCGAGAGCCGGTGGGCGGCAACGCTGCGCCACGTGATCGAAGGCCTCCACCTGATGGGCAACCCCCGCACCTTGAGCTTCACGGCGTTGATCAGCCTGCTCTACCTGGGGATGCACATGTTTTCGCTGTATGCGTTGCTGAAGGCTTACAGGACCGACTATTCGTTCTGGGTGGCGGCCGGTGTAGTGGTCCTTATCCGCCTGGCGACTGTCGTGCCGAACGCTCCGGGAAACCTGGGAGTCGTCAATCTCGCCACCATGAAGGCGCTCGAACTGTTTGACTTCGCGGCGAACGACGGCAAGACGTTCTCGATCATCCTGTGGGGCGCGTGGACGCTGCCGCTGCTGCTGGGCGGAGCGCTTGCCACGGCTCTGACCGGCGTGAACATCGGGGATCTCCGCGACCGCGCCAAAGCGGGAATCCGAGAGGGGCCCGGCACGGAGACGTGAGCGGCGGGGCGCCTGGGAATTCGCGGGCCATTCGAGGGGTCCGCTACGCCGCTGCGCCTCGCTGCCGGGCCGGGTATAATCGATAAATGCTCACGCCCACCGAAAAGATATGGCACAACGGCCGCTTCATCCGCTGGGAGGAAGCGACCATACACGTTCTCTCACACGTGGTGAACTACGGCAGCTCCGTATTCGAAGGCATCCGTTGCTACTCCACACCGGCCGGCCCGGCGATCTTCCGGCTTCGCGAGCATGTCCGCCGCATGATCGATTCGGCCAAGATCTACCGCATCGAGAACCTGGGTTTCTCGTCGGAGCAACTGGCGGACGCCATGCTCGAGCTGGTGCGCGTCAACCAGATGGACGCCTGCTACATCCGCCCGATCGCGCTGCGCGGATATGGCGACGTCGGAGTCAACGGGCTCAAAAACCCGATCGAGGTCTACATCGCCTGCTGGACCTGGGGTAAGTACCTGGGCGAGGAAGCGCTGGCCGAGGGCGTGGACGTTTGCGTGTCGAGCTGGACGCGTCTCGCGCCTAACACGCTGCCGTCGCTGGCCAAGGCGGGCGCCAATTACATGAACTCGCAGCTCATGAAGATGGAGGCCATCGCCAACGGGTACGCGGAGGGCATCGCGCTGGACACCGCCGGCTACGTGAGCGAAGGCTCCGGCGAAAACATCTTCGTGGTGCGCGACGGGAAGATCCACACGCCGCCGCTGGGCGCTTCCGTGCTGCCCGGCATCACGCGCGACAGCATCCTCACGCTGGCCCGCGAGCTCGATATTCCGGTGGTGGAAACCATCGTCCCGCGCGAGCTGCTTTACATTGCCGACGAAGTGTTCTTCTCCGGCACCGCCGTGGAAATCACGCCCATACGCTCCATCGACCGCATCACTATTGGGAAGGGCCGCCGCGGACCGATCACCGAGACACTGCAGAAGGAATTTTTCGGAATCGTCAACGGGACCAAGCTGGACAGGCACGGATGGCTATCCCCGGTTCACGCCAGGCAGCCAGCCGCTGTAGAGTAACGGGCAGACGCCTGCGCAACCGTATGACCACCTCCCCCGAGATTTGCCATCCCGGCTGCGCAGCCGCCTAATGGACTCTCTCTTTGTATCGCGAGCACGCGCGGAATGCCAGCCCGTTTTCCAGCACCCGTGCCCTTTTCAACAAATTTCTTGCACAAAGAATGGTTACACTTACAACCGTCAAGATGTGCCAAACTTGTGAATAAAACGCCGTGATCACGAAGTGTTTTGGCAAGGAAGTTTCCACCGGGTCGCCGATGGAGGTGGCGTTCGGCCATTCGATTCTCTCCGTCGCTCCTGCGCCGGCGGCTGTCGAATCATACATCGCTCCCGGATGGATCGACATCCAGGTGAATGGCTTCGCCGCGGTGGACTATAACGATCCGCAAACGCCGCACGAGGAGATCGCGCGCTCCATTCGCGTGCTCTTCTCGACAGGCCTGACGCGATTCTATCCCACCGTGATCACCGGCTCGCCCGAACGCATGGAAGGCGCGCTGCGAAACCTGGCGCGCGCCAAGGACTCCAGCGGCGAAGGTGAGGCCATCGACGGTTTCCACGTGGAAGGGCCGCACATCAGCGCGGAGGATGGACCGCGCGGCGCGCACCCGCGGCAGTGGGTTCGCCCGCCGGATCTCCAAGAATTCCGGCGCTGGCAGGATGCCACAGCGGGCCGCGTCCGCATCGTGACGCTCGCGCCGGAGTGGCCAGGCGCGCCCGCCTACATCGAGAAGATCGCCGCCGAGGGCGTGGTAGCCGCGATCGGCCACACGCAGGCGACGGGCGCGCAGATCGCCGATGCCGTTTCCGCCGGCGCGACGCTTTCCACGCATCTCGGCAACGGCGCGCACTCCGTCCTGCGGCGCCATCCTAACTACATCTGGGAACAGCTTGCCGAGGATCGCCTCATGGCGGACTTCATCGTAGACGGCATCCACCTGGATGCGAGCTATCTGAAGGTCGCGCTGCGGGCGAAGGGAATAGAGCGCGCGGTGCTGATCACGGACGCAGTCACTCCCGCGAGCGCGCCGCCGGGGCGGTACCGGATCGGTGAGCTGGAAGTGGACATGACGCCGGACCACCGCGTGGTGCTGGCCGTAACGGACCGGCTGGCGGGGAGCGGACTGCGTATGGATCGCGGCATCGAAAATCTCATGCGGCTCGTGGGAATGCCGCTGGGCGATGCGGTTCGCATGGCGACTACCAACGCGGCCCGGGCCGGGAACGTGCCGGGGCGCGCCAACGGTCTGGCAGCCGGAGATCGCGCCGACCTGGTGGAATTTCGATTCAATCCGGAGCCGCCACGGATCGAAGTGCTGGCCACGTGGGTTTCCGGACGCCGGGTCTTCAGCGCGTAAGAGCCAACTCCACCGCCGCCCGCGCGTGCAGATCGGTCGTGTCGTAAACCGTCAAAGCCGAATCTTCCGGAGAGATCAGGAGCCCGATTTCGGTGCAGCCGAGAATCACCGATTCCGCGCCCCTGGCAGCCAGGTCTGCGATAATGTGCCGATATTTCTCCCGCGACTCCGGGCGAACCACGCCGTGGCACAGTTCCCCGTAGATGACATCATGGACCAGTTGGCGGGAGTCCCGCGGGGGAACCAGAACGTCAATGCCGAAGCGATCCCGGAGGCGGTCCCGGTAGAAAGTATCTTCCATGGTGAACCGGGTGCCCAGGAGGCCCACCCGTTTCCGGCCGGCTTGCTGGATGGCGGCGGCGGTGACGTCGGCGATATGCAGCAGGGGAATCCGCACCGCGGCCGTGATGGAGTCCGCAACTTTGTGCATGGTGTTCGTGCAAAGCACGATGAAATCGGCGCCGCCCGATTCCACCCGGCGGGCCGCGCACGCCATGATCTCTCCGAGTTGTTCCCAGTCACCCGCACTCTGTAGATGCTCCACTTCGGCGAAGTCGACCGAGACCATCACGCTGCGCGCGCTGTGATGACCTCCGAGCCGGCGCTTGGTTTCTTCATTGATCAGCCGGTAGTATTGGGCCGAAGACTCCCAGCTCATACCGCCGATCAGCCCGATAGTCTGCATGGATCTCATCAATAGTACCGGAACCGGACGCATCGCGGTTGAAACTCCACGCGCCAGTGTGGCACAATCAGGCAATTCTGACCGAAACGGAATTTGTCCTCCAGGGGCGTCTGGGAGAACTCAAACGTCTGGCGGCTGAAACAGCGAAGTTCTGCCGTGAGCATTCTCTCGGCGATGAGGTGGAATTCGACCTGAACCTCGCTCTCGAAGAACTGTTCACCAACTCGGTGAGCCATGGAGGGTGCGCCGGAATGGAGAATGCCGTGCAAGTTCGTTTGCAACTTCTCGAGGACGGGGTCTACGCCGAGTATTCCGACCGCGGTCGGCCCTTCGATCCATTGACCGCTCCCGAACCGCACCTCGATGCCCGCCTGGAAGAGCGCAGCGCGGGTGGGTTGGGAGTTCACCTGGTGCGGCAAATCATGCGCGACCTGGAATACCGGCGCGCAGGCGACTGGAATCGAATCACCATGCGGCGGCCGTGCTGACTGGCAAGAAGCGGAGATCGATATGATCCAACTGACACAGGAAACAAGGTCCGGGTGGTGCGTGGTGAACGTTCGCGGACGCGCCGATGGAGAAACTGCCGACGAGTTGGAGAGCGCGCTGCGGGCGGCCCTGGAACAGCACTCCAAAGTGGCCGCCGACCTGGGGGCGCTGGACTACATTTCGAGCGCCGGGTTGCGGGCCGTACTCCAGGCCGCGCGGGCCGCGGAGGGGAAGAACGCGGAATTCGCGGTGTGTGCCCTGAGCGCTCCGGTGAAAAAGGTTTTTGATATGAGCGGAATGCGCCACGTTCTGCGCATTCACGGAGAACTGCCATGCTGACGATGCTGGAGGAGGTTGTTCTGCTCGCGGTGGACGAGAAGAACGGGGAATTGCGGTCCACGCGGGAGTTCGGAACGGCGTACGCCCTGGTGGGAGCCGTGTTCTTCGACCTGGCCCTGGCGCGCAAGATCGATACCGATCTCGAAACCGTCCACTTCATCGATACCACTCCCACCGGCAACGCGACGCTCGACCGGGTGCTGGCGGCGATGACTGTGCGCAGGGATCTGACGACCGTGCGCGGCTGGATCGAGGAGATCTTCCTGCGGAGGCAGGACCTGGAGGGCGAGGCGCTGGCATCGCTCATCGAGCGGGGCGTGCTGCGTCACGAAGTGTCGAAGCGTTTGTGGATCATCGACGTGGAGCGGTTTCCGATGGCCGACAAGAGGCCCCAGCAGCACGTGAAACTGCGCCTGGCGCAGGCCATCCTGACAGACCAGATTCCGGACACGCGGGACATCATGCTGGTGAGTATCGCGGAGCCATGCGGGCTGCTGGGCTACGTGTTGAGCTCCGCGGAACTGGCCAACCGCAGGCAGCGCGTGGAGATGCTCTCGAACCTGGAAACCATCAGCCGCACGGTGGCGGCGGCGATTCTGAATCTGGATGCCAGCCTGCGGCAGACGATGACCAAGGTGGTGTGAGGAAACGCTCCCTGACGGAAGGCCGCTACCCGAACAGCGCTTCGGCGCCGCGCTGGATGGCCGCCGCGCCGGCGATGCCGGCGAGCGCCGACACAAACGCGGGACGCGCGCCGCGGCTCCTCCACTCCTCGTGGACCGCGTGGTACCCAAGGTAAAACAGCCAGCCGGCGGTGATCCCCAGCGGATAGGTGATCCACCGGGTGCCGAGGTGCGGCGCCATCAACAGGCCGAGTGCCCCGCCGGCCAGGGTGGTACCTTCGGCCAGCGCGCACCAGCCCAGGGCTGCGCCGCGCGTCTTCACCGCGGCCCGCAGGATTCCACCCAACGCGATCCCTTCCGGCACTTTGTGCAGGGCCACGGCCAGCGGCACGGCGACGCGCAATCCCAGGGGCACCGCCAATTGCACGGTGGCGATGCTCCAGCCGTCGAGAAAGCTGTGCAGCGCGGCGGCCGCGATCAACGGGCCGGCAAAACCGTGCAGCTCGGTCGAGCAGGAATTGTGGTCGTGATCGTGGGTGCAGGTTGGGCAGACCGGGTAGTAACGGTTCAGCAGAAGCAAGAGCCCATACCCGCCGGCGAAGAGCAGCAGGCTGATGGTCCAACCCAACTCGCCCGCCAGTTCGGGTACCAGGCCGAACAGGGCCACTCCCAGCAGCACGCCGGCGCTGAAGGGAACTACCGCCCGCGCGCGGCGGCGCATTCCCGTGAGCCACAGACCGAGTGCGGCGCCAGCCAACCCCACGGCGGTGGCCAGCGCGGGCGCCGCAATTCCCGAAGATCCCGGCAGATGGACAGGCAACCTTTAACTGTAGCAGCGGCGGCCTTCTCGGAAACGGTGAACGCGTTACACTTGCTGCATGAACCGGCGGCATTTTCTCGGAACATTGGCCCTCTCGGCACTGGCGGAGCCCGCCGCGCCGCGCGTGAACGGCACCCGCCTGCGCGAGCATCTGGAAGCTCTCAGCGTCTTCGGACGGCCTCCCGGCGGCTCATTTGCCGACGGTGTCAGCCGCGTCGCCTATAGCGATGCCGACGTGGCGGGGCGGCGTTATGTCATGGGCCTGATGGAAACGGCCGGCCTGCAGCCGCGCATCGATGCGGCGGGGAACATCTCCGCGCGGCGCTCCGGCTCGGACTCCACGCTGCCCCCGGTGCTGTTCGGCTCGCACATCGATTCGGTGCCCAGCGGCGGCAACTTCGATGGCGACCTGGGATCGCTTGCGGCCATCGAAGTGGTCCAGACGCTGAACGAGGCCGGTCTCGCGACGGGCCGTCCGCTGGAAGTGGTGGTCTGGTGCAACGAGGAGGGCTTCGCGTACAACAACGGCATCTACGGGAGCCGCGCCGCGGCGGGTCACCTGGATCCGGGCGAGCTGGAACTGGTGTGGAACGGCGTGAAAAAAGCCGACGCGATTCGCAAGGTGGGGGGCGACCCGGACCGGATCGAAGAGGCGCGGAGGAAGCCCGGGTCCTTCCATTGCTATCTCGAGCTGCACATCGAGCAGGGCGGGACGCTCGACCAGGCCGGCATCCCCATCGGCGTGGTGGAGGGCATCGTGGCGATCGACCGCTACGACGTGGAGATCCGCGGCTTCGCCAATCACGCCGGCACCACTCCCATGCCGCAGCGCCGGGATGCCTTGCTGGCGGCTTCCTACCTGACGGTGGCGGTAAACGAAATCGTGCGGCGCGAGCCGGGACGCCAGGTGGGCACGGTCGGACAGTTATCGGTGAGCCCCAACGCGCCGAACGTGGTGCCCGGGTTGGTACGGCTCACCGTCGAATTGCGCGATCTCTCGTCGGCCAAGATCGCCAAGCTGGCGGAGCAGATTCGCGCGCGGGCCGGCCAGATTGCCTCTGAGACGCAGACCGAAATCGAGATGCGGCCGGCGGCGCATCACTCCGAGGCGCTGGCGACGCCGGCGGTGCAGGAATCCATCGAAGCGGCCGCCGCCAGGCTCGGCCTCCAGACGCGACGCCTGCCCAGCGGCGCCGGGCATGACGCGCAGATGATGGCCACGCTGGGGCCCATGGGCATGATCTTTATCCCCAGCGTGGACGGAATCAGCCATGCGCCCAAAGAGTTCAGCCGCTGGGAAGACTGCGCGCGCGGCGCGGACGTGCTGCTGGAGACGGTGCTCGCGTGGGCGGGATGAGACGCGCGTCTACGGCAGCGTAATCACCGCGACGGCATAGCCGCCCAAGCGGAAACTATCGGCGGTCAGTGTTTCGGTGCGCGCGGGTTGGTTTGCCGTGCGCTGGTCCACCACCGAGGCAGTCGCGCCGGCGGCGCCGGCCACCTCGACTTCAAGCTCGCGATTGCGCTTGCTGACCAGCAGCAGCTTGCGCTTCCCGTCGCGCGTCTGGAAAGCCTGCGCGTGAATGAACGGGCTGGGGCTGGTTGTGGCCACCAACTTGTCTCCGGGGCCAAAGTTAGCCTTCAGCAAATCCAGCACCCAAAAACGCGCGTTCGGCGCGCCGGTCTCCCAGTCCACCATCGATACGCTCGGGAATTGCGTGGGGTAGCCCACCAATTGGCTCTCTCCCGCAATATCGATTCCGAGGCTGGCCAGCCGCGCAAACACGTAAGCGTAAGTCGCGGCGGAAAGGTTCCAGTAGGCATTGTCAATGGGCCTGAACACGTATCCGGGCTCTCCCTGCTTGCCGTCTTCCGCCGAGATCGATCCGATCTCGTCCACCGTGGTGCGCGTGTTGGGCGAGAGCCGCTGGCGGATCGATTCGATGTATTTGACCGTGTTCAGAAACGCATCGGCCTGCGTGAAGTAGGTGTGCTGCTGCACGTCCAAGGTCTCATCCGGCTGGGGGACGGCGTAGAAATGATAGCTGATCATGTCGAGCGGAGCGCCCGCTTTGTGGTTTCTTGGATTAAGGAAGTACTCGAAGTATTGCGGCGCCTGGCCTGGCATGGCGAGCGCCAGCGCTACGAACTTCATCTGCGGTTGAACCCGGCGGATCGCGGCCGCGATGGTGTCGTAGCGCGCCGTGTACTGTTCGGGCGTCGTGGAGTGTTCGAAGTCGACTTCGTTCAGGATCTCCCAATAGTCAATGCGGTAATGGTGCCCGGACTCGTGGCGATTGCCGAGCTCATCTTCAAAGCCGCCCTTGGTATACCAGGAAACCAGGCGCGCGTAGTAGTCGCCCAGTTCTTTCATGGAGGGGTCGCGAAGCTCGGTGCCCTGCTGGTAATTCCACACGGCTTGATCCGGGTCCGCGGGGTAAGGCACCGGTTTCTCCGTTTTGAACATCCATTGCGGGATGGTGCTGAAGTTCATGATCGTGGGATGACCTTCGGTGGCCTTCAGGAAGTCGATCGTCATGGGATCGATGAGGGAGAAGTCCCAACTGGTTTTTCCGTTCGCCGGCGGTTCCAGCTCCGCCACGGCCAATTTGGGGTAAGGCAGCCAGGGCACGTATCGGACATAGTCGGCGCCCAGGTTGCGCAATTCCCGATAGACGCGGTCGTGGATCCGGGAGCCCGGACCGAGCGGCGGATTGACCACCACCTGGAGCGTGGCGGTGGTCGTGGATTTGCGAATGACTTTGTTCCAGTCAATCTTCACCGGCGCGGCGAACAACGCCGTCGCGCCAAGCAGCAGGGCAGCCAACCTCATCGGTCACCTCCGGCATTCAACAAAGGGATATTCATAACTACCATGTCCGCCCCCGTATGCGCGTACGGACGGCATAGAGCGAGGTGCGCGCGGGAATGAACAGGGTCTGTCCATCTTTTCCCCCGAAGACCAATTGCAGCGGACGCTCGGGAACCTCGATAGTGTCGATCGGTTTGCCGGCGGGGTCGTAGACGTAGATCTGGCCGGCGGCGATGTACACGTTGCCGCGCTCGTCGACCGCCACGCTTTCGCCACCCTGGTCGGCGAAGAGTTTCCGGTCGGACAGGCTGCCGTCCGGCCCGACCGTGGCGGACCAGGTGGTCAACTCGGATTCGTCGGTGAGATAGAAGGGCTTGCCGGGAACCGCTGGCGCCAATCCGAAGCCGCGCAGCAGGTCGCTGCTTTTGACGCCCCAGGCGAGCGCGCCGTTGACGAAGTCCTGGCCGGCCGAAATGAATGTAGTGCCGTCCGGCGAAACATATTGATAGGGCCGCGGGGCTGTTTGCAAGTTGTAGTCGCCCACCGCCAGCACCGCGGTCATACCGGGCCGGGCCGTGGCGGGCTCGGCCTTGAGCACCGAGATTTCCCCTTCGGGAGCGCCGGGCTTGAAGGTGTAGACGGTTCCGTTGCCGGAGTAGCCGATGACCATCAGGTTGCCCGCTTTGTCGAAGGCCAGATTGACCGGGTCTAGCGGATTGTCGCGGACCGTCGAGAGATGGCGGGCCGCGGCCGACCAGCGATAGATCCTCTGCCACTTGGCGTCGACGAAATAGAAGTCGCCCGCGGGATCCACGGCGCCTCCGGAAATGTTGTAGAAGCCGCTCGCCAGTTTTTCCACCCTGGCCCCGGCGGCGAGAACTGGGGAAGCCGGCTTGGGCCGGGCCTGTGGCGCGTTGCCGGAAATCGTCAGCCAGGCGAACTCGCGCTGGCGGATTTCGATGTTGTGGGTCTGGTCGTAAACCGCGGCGTCGAACGATACTTTGCTGTTGCTGTAGCAGTGGATGTTGCGCAAGCGTATGTTGCGCGAGTTGGAAATCTTGATGGCCCACGGGAACGGCTGAAAGGTGCTGATCACGCGGTAGATGTGGAAGTTCGCGAGGGTGATGTTGCTCGACCCATCGATTTCGAGCGGCAGTGCGAAGCCGCCTTCGCCGCGCTCCTCCTCGGTCTGGAGCGCGTAGATCTGCCAGTTGGAGACGTTGTGGAGCTGCACCTCGTAGCGCACGTGGTGTTCGCTGGACATCTCGTAGACGCGTCCCTCGGTGGAGGTGTCGGAGACCAGCATGCCGGCCTGCGCGAAGGTGCTGGGCGTCCAGATGTCGAAGAAGGTTCCGCCGCCGCCGGCGGTCACCCACAGGCTGGGATACTGGCCGTCCCAGCGGCGATTGAGATCGGGATCGGCAGTGTGCGTATTGTTGTACGGGTTCTCGCGAGTGCCGTCGAGCCGGTTGGTTCCGTGACCGCCCAGAAAGCGGACGTCGTTCATCATGGAATCCTTGCCGGCCATCCATTTGGCAGCCACGGCGCGCG
>Ga0116223_10004855_pt1 | contig 11534 bp, 9 predicted proteins | sample Sb_taG_3_FD_90092 | JGI IMG/M metagenome (GOLD analysis project Ga0116223, IMG submission 90092) | Peat soil microbial communities from Weissenstadt, Germany - Sb_50d_a_PC metaG | ecosystem: Environmental > Terrestrial > Soil > Wetlands > Peat | place: Germany: Weissenstadt | collected 2010-09-21 | reverse complement strand
CCGTTAAAACCATTGCGCGGGGAATGCCGGGCGATTTCCGGTGTGACCGTGGTGACTACACTCGTATGCTCATTTTATTTTGCATGCGAGGCTGCGGGCGCAGCGAGCGCCCGGCATTCCCTGCGCCCTCCATTTTGCGAGTGGCTCATCTTTGTACACAGCTCGGGCGCACGACGCCGCGAGAAGGCGGACCTATGCCTCTTATACCAACGGCCCCAGACAATGACCGTCATCCCCGGATGAGCGCAATTGCGCTCACCCGTAGGTGCCCGCGCTCTTGCGCGGGCCTCGAAGGATGGTCGCGAGTCCGTGTGTATTGCCATCCTTCGAGGCTCGCTTCGCTCGCACCTCACAGGATGAGGGCTGCGTTCCCCGGACGCAGCGCAGCGCGCGAAGCGGTGCGCTGCTGATCCGGGGTCCATTGGGTCCCGGCTCTGCGGTGCATCGTGAAGAACGCTGCACCGCGTCCGGGACACGAGGCGTATTGCTTCACAGGCTCTCCGAGTGAGCGCAATTGCGCTCATCCGGGGATGACGCAGTGAGTCAATGGTCGCCGCCGTTGGTATTAACTGCTGCCTCTTAACTGCCCCGTCGGTGTCGCCTGACTGTCGCAACGTACTGCTATTCGCGATCAAGCCAAGCAGTCGGCTGATTCGTATCGGCTGCCAGCCGCCGAACGATGCAGCAACACTTCGGAACTCGTTTCGAACGTTAACCTTATCAAGGCTGCGTCATCAGGCCGTCACGGGACTCAGTTACCTGCGCGCGCATGGGAAGTGACTCGATGAGTGAAGAGTTGCCGGAACGGCGATTTCGCACTTTGTTTATCTCCGACGTCCATCTCGGAGCCCGCGGCTCGCAAGCCGACCGATTGCTGGATTTCCTCCGCAGCCATGACGCCGATACCATCTATCTCGTCGGCGATATCGTGGATGGCTGGGCGTTGAAATCCAACTGGTACTGGCCGCAATCGCACAACGACTTCGTGCAAAAAATGCTGCGCAAGGCGCGCAAGGGCGCCAAGGTCATCTATGTGCCGGGCAATCACGACGAGTTCCTGAGGAACTATTACGGCACGCACTTCGGCGGCATCGACGTGGTGGAAAACAGCATCCATGTCGGCATCGACGGCCGGCGCTATCTTGTCATTCACGGCGACATCTTCGACCTCGTGGTGCAGAACGCGCGCTGGCTCGCCCATCTCGGCGACAAGGCCTACGACTTCGCCATCCAGATGAACCGGCTCGTCAACTTCTTCCGCCGCGCCTTCGGCGTGCCCTATTGGTCGCTGTCGCAATGGGCGAAGTTGAAGGTCAAGAACGCGGTGAACTATATCGGCGCCTTTGAGCAGACGCTGGCCGCGGAAGCACGGCGCCATGGCGCCGACGGGGTGATTTGCGGCCACATCCACTATGCCACGATCCGCGACGAACACGGCATTCGCTACATGAACTGCGGCGACTGGGTGGAAAGCTGCACCGCGCTTGTCGAGCACGAAGACGGCCGGTTCGAAATCATCACCTGGACCGATCCGCTGCGCCGGTCTGCTCCTGTTGCCACGGTTACGGCGCGCGCCGCGGCCTGATGCGCATCCTGGTAGCGACGGATGCGTGGCACCCTCAGGTAAACGGGGTGGTGCGGACGCTGATGATGACGGCGGAAGCGGCAAAGGCGCTCGGCGCCGATGTCACGTTTCTCACGCCGCTGTCGTTCCGCACTTTCGCGATGCCAAGCTATCCCGATCTGCGGCTGGCCTTGCCTTACCGCGCCAAGATCGCCCGCCTGATCAGAGAGGCGCGGCCCGACAGCATTCATATCGCGACCGAAGGCCCGATCGGGCTGTCGGTGCGCCATTATTGCCGCAAACATCACTTGCCGTTCACCACCAGCTTTCACACCCGCTTTCCGGAATACGTCTCGGCGCGCTTGCCGGTTCGCGAGTCCTGGATCTGGGCCGCGCTGCGGGCCTTCCATCGCGGCAGCCAAGCGGTGATGGCCGCGACGCCGGCGCTGGCCAACGAATTGCGCGCGCGGGGCTTTCGCAACGTGGTGTTGTGGCCGCGTGGGGTCGATACCGGTCTGTTCCATCCGCGCGTCGCCGATCTCGGCCTGCCGCACCCGGTGTTTCTCTGCGTCGGCCGTGTCGCGGTGGAGAAGAACCTCGAGGCGTTCCTCGATCTCGATTTGCCCGGAACCAAAGTCATTGTCGGCGACGGACCGGCGAGGGCCCATCTGGTCCGGAAATATCCGCAAAGCCTGTTCCTCGGGGCGCAGCAGGGCGAGGAATTGGCCAACACCTATGCCGCGGCCGATGTCTTTGTGTTTCCAAGCAAGACCGACACCTTTGGCCTCGTGCTGCTGGAAGCGCTCGCCAGCGGCGTGCCGGTGGCTGCTTTCCCCGTGACCGGTCCCCGCGACGTGCTTGGCTCGGCGCCGGTCGGCGCGTTGAACGACGATTTGCGGCTGGCATGCCTGGCGGCCTTGCGGATTTCGCCGCAAGCCTGCCTCGAATTTGCCGCTTCCCACACATGGGAAGTCTCGGCCCGCGCCTTCATCGAGAACATGGCCGATATAAGCGGCCTCGAATCCGGGCAGGACGCGGTACCATTCACCACCCACCAGGCGCGCTGCGTTGCCTGAAGAACTTGCCCGCCCGTTGCGGTACGCGATACAAGTCACGCATGACGATGTTGCCCTTGCCGGTGAGTTCCGCCGACGTCGACGCCGCAGCCGGCGTGCTCGCACCGTTTGCGGTGCGCACCCCGCTTTTGTCGCCCCCCGTTCTCAGCGACCGCATCGGGGCGAAGGTGTTCCTCAAGCCGGAGGTGCTTCAGCGCACGGGATCGTTCAAATTCCGCGGCGCCTTCAACAAGATGTCGTCGATTCCGATGGGTTCGCGCGGCGGCGGCGTGGTCGCGTTTTCCTCCGGCAATCACGCCCAGGGTGTGGCGGCGGCGGCCCAAATCCTCAACATGCGCGCGACCATCGTGATGCCCGCCGATGCGCCGCTCGCCAAGCGCGAGCGCACCAAGGCCTATGGCGCCGAGGTCGTGCTGTACGACCGCGACCGCGAGGATCGCGAAGCGATTGCCCGCGACATTGCGGGAAGACGCGGCGCGACGCTGGTGCCGCCCTATGACGACCCCAAGGTGATCGCAGGCCAGGGTACTGTGGGGCGGGAAATCGCCGAAGACCTCGCCGCGCTTGGTGTAACGCCCGACATCGTGGTGGCGCCGGTTTCCGGCGGCGGCCTGATCGCGGGCGTTGCGACCGCGATCAAGGCCCGCTTTCCGCAGGCCATGCTGATGTCCGCCGAACCCGACGCCTTCGACGATCATGCGCGTTCGCTGCGCGCCGGCAGGCGCGAACCGCACAAGGCCAGCGGCCGCACCATCTGCGACGCGCTGATGGCCTCGATCCCCGGTGAAATCACCTTCGCCATCAATAGCCGCCTGCTCACCAAGGGCGTCACCGCATCGGATGCGGAAGTGGGAACGGCGGTCGGTTTCGCATTCCGCGAACTGAAACTCGTGGTCGAGCCGGGCGGGGCGGTTGGGCTTGCCGCCCTTCTGGCCGGTCACATCGATGCTCGCGGCAAGAATGTCGTGATTGTGCTGTCCGGCGGCAATGTGGACGCGGATTTGTACGCGAAGCTGATCGGCTGACCTTCGCCGCGATCTTGCCGGCCCGCGCCGTCGGCTATTGCAGGCTCATTGCGACGAATCTGGGCGCGTCGTGATTGGTGACCCGCAAGAGCGCATTCTTCTTGCCCGATTTCTTGAGCTCGTCGACGCGCCGCTGGACGTCCGCGGGGCTTGCGACCGCCGTCCCCGAGATTTCGAGAACGACCTCTCCGGCCGCCAATTTCTTGTTCGGCGCGGGGGAAGCGTCAGCCGTGACCACTACGCCACGCGTGGTCGGTTTCAGATTGTAATGCTCGCGCAACCGATCCGTGAGACTGGCAAGGTCGAGGCCAAGGATCTTCGTGGTCTTGGTTCCCTGTGGCGGTGAAGTCGGGGCCGGCTTGTCCGGTTGCGCGGGTTTCTCCGACGGGGCCGACGCGGCCACGGGCGTGGTGTTGAGACGACCGAGACTTACCATTTTCCGCAGTTCGTTGCCCTTGCGCAGGACGACGATCTCAACGCTCTTGCCCGGGAGAGTCTCGGCGACAAAGCGCGGCAAGTCGCACGATCCCTGGACGCTCTTGCCGTCAAATCCGAGGATGATATCGCCAACCTCGAGCCCAGCAGATTTCGCCGCCCCTTGCTCGTCGACGTTCGAGACGAGGGCACCCTTCGCCTCGACGCCAAGACTTTCGGCAATCTCGTCGGTGACTTGCTGAATTCTAACGCCGAGCCATCCGCGCCGCACCTCGCCGAACTGGCGCAACTGGTCGATGACGTAGCCGGCAACCGCCGCAGGAATGGCAAACGCCTTGATTGGATTCGGCGCGCCATTCGACGGTGGTGGCACCGGTCCAAGCGCGACGCCGATGACTTCGCCGTCAAGATTGAACAACGGGCCGCCCATGCCTTCTTCGACATCGACACCGATGAAGGTGTCCTATGGACCAGCATTTTCGTTGAGGTTGGTACCAGCCACCGTTCCCATCCTGAGCGAAGCCGGGCCAGCCGATGCCATGGTGACCGCAGCGATCTTCTGCCCGACCGCTACCTTGGACGAATCGCCGAAGCGTACCGCCTTAAGCGGTCTGTCGGTCTTCACGCGTAGCAGCGCCAGACTGGTCTTGGCGTCGGTGCCGACGACGTCCGCGTTGGCAGAACTGCCGTTGCTCATCGAAATGGTCACATTCTTGGCGTCCCCGATGGCACGTTGAGCAGTCGCGATCAGGCCGGTCGGGTCGATCACAAATCCAAGGCTGGGTCCGCCGCTGCCTGCGGCCGGGTCCGGCGTGGCGTTGCCGCCGGCCGGAGCCGCGGCTGCGGATCGCGGACTCAGAATCTGCACCACGGCATCAAGCGATGACTGCACCGCCGCGGGTACCGCTTCGCCCTTAGCGGCGGACGGCGACGCGGGTGCAGCTTGCGACTGCAAAGGCGTGGCCACCGCGAGCTGGCCCTTTCTCAACTCCTCAAGGCGAGCTCGCGCCATGCTGCCATAGACGGTGGAACCGAACAGCCGGATGAAGTCCTCCAGCACCGCCTGGCTGCTGGTATCCTTGGTCACCGCCCATGCGCGTTCGGCCTCGTTCGCCTGCGGCGCGGCAGCCGGCGCTGTTGCCGGGCCAACGACCTGCAATTTGCCATTGAGATAAAACTCGCCGATCAGCGAGAGCGATAGCTCCGGAAGCTGGGTTTGTCGCGTCGTTTGATAAACGTCGGCGCTGATGCGGCGGAAAATGGTACCGATCTCTTCCTTGGCCTCGACATTCTTCAGGAACGCTGTGGTATAGGGGCTGTTGCGCCCGTTGCCGTCCTCCGCGGTGCGCCCGGCTTGCGTCGCATAGGCGACGATCATGCCCTCCGGACTGTCGATCTTGGCAAGACCACGCCCGATGCTGGCGCTGCGGGTCAGCCCGATGGAGCGCTTGAGCTCATCGGCGAGCGGATTGTCGCGGCAGGAGTCGAGAACGAGAATGCGAAGGTTCTTTGGTTGCAAGTCGGCGACCACCTCGTCCACCCGCGTCATGCGGCGCAGATCCGCCTCATCGTGCAGCTCGGCATCGATCGGCACCATATAGTTGACGCCCGCGAACTGAAGCGCGTGGCCGCTGTAGTAGAACATGGCGACGTCGGCGGTGCGTGCTGCCCGTGCAAAGCGGATGGCGGCGTCCTGCATGCCGGCCTGATCGAGATCGATCCCGACAATGATCTGGAAGCCCGTACGCTTGAGGGCCGCGGCGACGTCCTCGGCGTCGTGCGAGGGATTGGGAAGGTGGGGCACATGCGCATAGGCGCCGTTGCCGATCACAAGCGCCACGCGATTGTCGGCGCGCGCCGGTCCGGCAAGAATTCCGAAACCCAGCGCAATGATAACGGCGAGCCATCCGTGTCGATGCATAAGCCCTCCGGCAAAGAACACGATCTAATACTGATAATACAAATCGCGGCGGCGGCAAATGTGAGGAAGATCACATAGCCTTTCGGCGCTTCCGAACCGGCCCCACTCAATTCCGCAAAGAGTGCCCTACGAGAAAAGCGCGATCTTCTCGGTCTGGCTCATGCGCCGGAACGCCGCCATCGGATCGAGTTTTGAAGCCCGCGGCCGCTGCACGATCCCGTTTGCGATCAGGCTTGAACCGAGCGAAGCTGCGGCAGCCGGCTCAGACACAGGTTGAACTTGCGCCGCCATCGGCTCGGGCCGTTCGGCGGCGGCGATTATGGCAGCCGCCTCCGCGGCGGCCTCGCCATCGCCGGTTTCATCTTCGGCAGATTCATACGCCTCGTCGGCATCCGGCGCGGCCATCTCGAGCGCAACCCGGTCCAGCACGGCCTCGTCATCGGCATCGAAGGCGTCGGCGGGTTCGGAAATTACCTCGGGGACCTCAACCATCGCATCAAGGGGCTCGGCCGGCATCGCATCGCCGCTCATCGCGGCTTCGGCTTCGCCAGCTGCGCTCATCGTCGGCGCCGGCTCGGCGACCGTTTCCTCTTCGGCGGCATGCGCGGAAGAAGAAATATCTTCAGCGGCTTGCGGCGAAACCCTGACGGCCTCCTCAGCTGGTTGTGGAGCCGGCATTGAATCATCGATGTCGTCGAACTCCGCGATCCGGCCTTCAATCAGACCGAAGGCGTCGCTCAATTCGGTTGCCGGATCGATCGCAGCTATCCTTCCGCAGGCGGCTTCAATGGCGCCGACCTGGGAATCGATCAGATCGCAAATCCGGCCGTCGGCGCCGATCTCCCGCAGCCGCCAGGCGATTTCCCGGATGACGCGGGCGCCCTTGCGCACCGGCGCCAGATTTTCCTCGAGCGCAAGGTCGCCAAGCGCCGCGGCTGCGACGGTTCTTGCTTCCGCCAGCGCCGCCCTGATTCTGGCCAGCGCCTCGTCGAGGGCGGGATCGCGGTCAGGCTTTTTCTGCGCGGCGAGCGTTTCCTCGATCCGCGCCACCGCATCGAGCACCATCCTGGTGTCGGCATTGCGGTTGCGCTTGGCGTACTCGCCGAGAAACCAGCGGCCCCGCGAGGTCTCCATGAACGCTTCCCTGATCGCGTCATAGTCCTCCTCGCTCGGCCGTGCGGCGCGGGCGGAGATCGGTGACAGGGCGAATGCTTCGTCGGCCATGGCAAACTCTTCCGCGCAAATCATCGCGCGTTACGCTAACGATCACCACGATATCGAGCGAATCGCAATTGAATTGATGCCATCCGACTCACAAATCCCCACCACTTCAGGCTACGCGCCGAACCGATTCGCAGGCCGTCTGGCGCTGTTTTACGGCGCGATATTCGCACTTGTCGGCAGCCATCTGCCGTTCTTCCCGGTGTGGCTGCGCTCGGTCGGGATCGACGCCTCCTGGATCGGGATCATCACGGCGGTCCCCGCGCTGACGCGATTTACCGTCCTGCCGCTCGTGACGGGTCTTGCCGAACGGCGCGCGGCGCTGCGGGGCGCCATGATCGTCACGGCCTTCCTGGCCGCGCTCGGATTTGCGGTGCTCGGCACCCTGCACCAGCCGCTCCTGGTATTGTTCGCCTACGCCTTCACGGCCTCGATGTGGACGCCGACGGTGCCGCTGACGGACGCCTATGCGCTGCGGGGCGTCGCGCGCTATGGCCTCAAATACGGGCCGCTGCGGCTTTGGGGCTCGGCCGCCTTCGTTGTGGGCGCGCTGGGTTGCGGGCTATTGGCCGATTTCATCGCAACGCGGCACCTGATCTGGGTCATCGCCGCGATGGCGGCCCTTGGCGCTGCGATCAGCCTCGGGCTTGCCCCGCTGGACAAACCGGAAGCACGGCCGGCCGCGCAGCACCGGGCGACGGCGTTGCTGCGCGAGCGAGGCTTTCTTGCCATCATCGCGGCCTCGGCGCTGATCCAGGGCAGCCACGCCGCCTATTACGCCTTCGCCTCCATCACCTGGCAGCTGTCCGGACTTGGCGGGCTGACGATCGCGGCACTATGGGCGCTTGGCGTCGTCGCCGAGATCGTGGTGTTTGCGCTGTCGCCGCGCTTCACGTTGCAGCCGGCGCTGCTGGTGGTGATCGGCGCGCTGAGTGCGGTGATGCGCTGGCTAATTACGGCGCAGGCCCCGCCGGTTGCCGTGCTCGCGGTGGTGCAGCTCGCCCACGGGCTGACTTTCGGGCTCACGCAAGTCGGTACCATGGGGCTCATGGTTCGGCATGTGCCGATCCACATGATGGCAAGGGCGCAGGGTTATCTCGCCGCCTGTGCCGGCATCGTCGCCTCAAGCGCGTCGATGCTGTCGGGCGCGTACTTCGCCCGCCACGGGCCGGGCGTCTACTACGTGATGGCCGCCATGGCGCTGCTTGGCGCGGCCGTGACGTGGTCTGCGAGGGACCGCTTGATGACTCAACCCCAGAGCGCGGCGTCCGGCGGATAGATCAGGCTGCCGTCGTAACGCAAGCCGCCTTCGCGGTCGCGCGCCAGCAACAGCGGGCCGTCGAGATCGACGAAGCGGGCCTGTTGGGCGAGCAGCATCGCCGGCGCCATGGCGAGCGAGGTCGCGACCATGCAGCCGGTCATGATCTCGAATCCTTGCGCCCGCGCCGCATCGGTCATGGCGAGCGCTTCCGTCAACCCGCCGGTCTTGTCGAGCTTGATATTGACGGCATCGTAGCGTTCGCGAAGCCCATCCAGCGAAGCGCGGTCGTGCACGCTCTCGTCAGCGCAGACGGGAAGTGGTCGTTTGATGCGCGAAAGCGCCTCATCCCGGCCGGCGGGGAGGGGCTGTTCGACCAGCGTGACGCCTGCTTTGGCGCATTCGGCGAGGCTTTGCTCGAGATTGGATGTTGTCCATGCCTCGTTGGCATCGACGATAAGCTCGGATTGGGGCGCCGCGCGGCGCACGGCGGCGATGCGCGCGCCGTCACCCTCGCCGCCGAGCTTGATCTTCAGCAGCCGGCGGTGTGCCGCCTTGGCCGTTGCCGCCGCCATCGCGTCGGGCGTGCCGAGCGAGATCGTATAGGCGGTGGTGCAGGGGGCTGGCGCCGGGCGTCCGAGCAGGTCCCAGGCGCGCAAGCCGCTCGTCTTGGCCTCAAGGTCAAGGAGAGCGCAATCCAGCGCGTTGCGGGCGGCGCAGGGAGGCATCGCCGCCTGCAAGGTGGTCCGGTCAAGCCCTTGGCCGACAGCCTCCCGCATCGCCAGTATTGCGGCAAGCGTCGCTTCCGGGGTCTCGCCATAGCGGGGATAGGGGACGCATTCGCCGCGCCCGGTGTGGCCGCCCTGGCTGATCTCCGCTACGACCGTCACCGCCTCGGTTTTGGCGCCTCGGCTGATGGTAAATTGGCCCGCGATCGGCCAGCGCTCGATGGCTGCGGCAAGCATTGGCGATTTGCTGGAGGTCATTTTAATATCTGGCAATTTTCGAAACGCCGCGCTTGCCCGGCGCGACCAAGTATGGCTGGTTAGGGACCTGTTCTACAAGCTTATCAAGGCGCTGCCGCAATTTCCTGCAGAAACGCTGGCAGGGAATTCGGCACAGGAGTTGGCAAAGTGAACGGCGACCCGACATTGGAGCGGATAGCAAGGGGCAACGGGCTTGCGCTGTGCGCCGCGGGAACCTGGACCGCCCGCTTTGCGCTTGAGCTTGAGCTGATGGTGGCCGAAGCCGAAAAGCTGACCGGAAGCCGGCCGAATATCTTCATCGATGTGTCGCAGGTCTCAAAGCTCGATACTTTCGGGGCTTGGCTGATCGAGCGGCTTCGCCGCAGCCTGACCCAGGGCGGCGTCGAGGCGAAGATCGCCGGGCTGTCGGCGAATTATTCCAGCCTGGTCGATGAGGTACGCCGGGTAAAGGCCATTCCGGCCGCCGACACCACGACGGTGACGATTACCGGCATGCTGGACCAGGTCGGCCGCAGCATGGTGGGCATCGGCGGCACCATCATCGGTCTGGTCGACATGCTCGGCGCCGTGCTGGCCGCGGGCGCGCGGGTCTTGATCCACCCCCGCAGCTTTCGCCTGACCTCGACCGTGCATCATCTCGAGCAAGTATGCTGGCGCGCGGTGCCGATCGTCGTGCTGATCACCTTTCTGATCGGCTGCATCATCTCCCAGCAGGGCATCTTCCACTTCCGGAAATTCGGGGCCGATATCTTCGTGGTCGACATGCTGGGCGTGCTGGTGCTTCGCGAGATTGGCGTGCTGCTGGTCGCGATCATGGTGGCGGGCCGCTCCGGGAGTGCCTACACCGCCGAGCTTGGCTCCATGAAGATGCGCGAGGAAATCGACGCGCTTCGAACCATGGGATTCGATCCGATCGAGGTGCTGATCCTGCCGCGAATGCTGGCGCTGGTCATTGCGCTGCCGATACTGGCCTTCCTCGGCGCGATGGCAGCACTTTATGGCGGCGGGCTGGTGGCCTGGCTTTATGGCGGCGTCGATCCCGAGGCGTTCCTGCTCCGGCTGCGCGACGCGATCTCGATCGATCACTTCACCGTCGGCATCATCAAGGCGCCGGTGATGGCGGCGGTGATCGGGATTGTCGCCTGCGTCGAGGGACTCGCGGTGCAGGGCAGCGCGGAATCGCTCGGGCAACACACCACGTCCTCGGTCGTGAAGGGAATCTTCTTCGTCATCGTGATGGACGGCGTGTTCGCGATCTTCTTTGCCTCGATCGGAATGTGACGATGGCGCCTGAAGCACAAAACGCCATCATTCGGGTACGCGACATCTCGGTGCAGTTCGGCTCCACCAGGGTTCTGGACGGGCTCAATCTCGACGTGAAGCGCGGCGAGATCCTGGGCTTCGTCGGGCCATCCGGCGCGGGCAAATCGGTGCTGACGCGGACCATCATCGGGCTGGTCCCGAAGATCTCGGGGCGTATCGAGGTATTCGGGGTCGACCTCGACGCTGCAAGTGCTTCGGAGCGGCGCGGGGTCGAGCGGCGCTGGGGAATCCTGTTCCAGCAGGGCGCGCTGTTCTCATCGCTGACGGTGCGGCAGAACATCCAGTTCCCGGTGCGCGAATATCTCAACGTCACCCAACGGCTGCTCGACGAGATCACGGTGGCCAAGCTCGGCATGGTCGGATTGCGCCCCGAGGTCGCCGACCGCTTCCCGTCCGAACTGTCGGGCGGCATGATCAAGCGCGTGGCGCTGGCGCGCGCGCTGGCCCTCGATCCGGAGCTGGTGTTCCTGGATGAGCCGACCTCGGGCCTCGATCCGATCGGCGCCGGCGACTTCGACGAGCTGGTCCGGACCCTCCAGCGCACTTTGGGCCTGACCGTTTTCATGGTAACTCACGACTTGGACAGCCTCTATACGGCGTGTGACCGTATTGCCGTTTTAGGGAACGGTAAGATCATTGCCGCAGGATCGATGGCCGACATGCAGGCCTCGCAGCATCCCTGGTTGAGGGCTTACTTCCACGGCAAGCGCGCGCGCGCAGTCATG
>Ga0116223_10004854_pt1 | contig 11535 bp, 6 predicted proteins | sample Sb_taG_3_FD_90092 | JGI IMG/M metagenome (GOLD analysis project Ga0116223, IMG submission 90092) | Peat soil microbial communities from Weissenstadt, Germany - Sb_50d_a_PC metaG | ecosystem: Environmental > Terrestrial > Soil > Wetlands > Peat | place: Germany: Weissenstadt | collected 2010-09-21 | reverse complement strand
GTCGAAGACTCGGGGCGAGTGAATGTCGCGTCGAACGACGAAGCATCCGCGAACAAGGCGCTGCAGATGATCGGCGACATCACCGCCACCGCCGAAGTTGGAAAGACCTACCTGGGCAAAGTGGTGCGGCTGGCGGATTTCGGCGCTTTCGTCGAGATCTTCCCCGGCACCGACGGCCTGTTGCACATCAGCGAGGTCGCTGAGCATCGCATCAATGACGTGCGCGACGAACTGAAGGAAGGCGACCAGATCCTGGTCAAGGTGCTGGCCGTCGAAGGCAACCGCATCCGCCTCTCGCGCAAGGCCATCCTCAAGGAGCAGCGCGCGAAGATGGGCGGCGGCGAGGAGCCCGCACCCGTGGGTACTCCAACGATGACCATCGAAGGCGGCACCTCCGATTCAGACGAGCCCAACTACAACCGCGACGGCCCCGGCGGCGGACCCCGGCCGCCCAGTGGAAGGCCCCATGATGGCGGACGTCATGGCGGCGGCGGAGGCGGTGGTGGACGCAGGCGGCGTAGCGGCGGGGGAGGCGGTGGCGGCCGCGGACCGCGGCGGTAGTCAAATCCTGAGTCTGGAATCAAAGCCACGCCACCTGCGTGGCTTTCTTGCGCCCCAGGCCCGGAGGGCCTTCCGAGATTAGCCCAGCGCTTCCAGTGCTGGGAATCATTCATGAGAGATCGTAGTCCCGGCAGGGACGGGCCTACCCGAAAACATATTTCGGGTCGTATTCGATTCCGTGCTTCGTCAACAGGCTTAGGAATTCGGACTCGAACGAATGCTTTCGGTGGTGCTCGGGTTGGGAGTTCACGTAGCTGATCACCGAACTCACTTGCGACCGGCTCACGCTGAAAGCCGCGTAACCCTCCTGCCAGGCAAAGCCGCCGCGGCCAGTTTCGTTCATCCATTTGGAAGAGATCCCTTTTAGCGCCTGAGCGGCTTTGGCAAGTGGCATGACGGCAGGCAAGGAGAGCAACGCGTGCGCGTATTTCCCAATGCCGCCGACCGCGAGGATGTGCATGGCGCGATTGCGACCGATCTCGGCCATATAACCCCACAACCGAGGCTGGAGCTCGGGCGGGATGAGGTCGCGGCGATGCTTTGTGCTGAACACCACATGGAGAAGGTTGGCGGTGTAGGTGTGGGACATGCGCCGAGGCTAGCACACCTGCGGAGGCCCGTCCCTACGGGACTGGTTCGCCCATATCTTCATTCCCAGCGCTGGAAGCGCTGGGCTAATCTGGCAAGGCCCTCCGGGCCTGGCGCATTCGGTGAACGGCCCTCTACGGTCTGTCGAGCGGTTTATTGCGCGGGCACCAGGGCCGCCCGCTTGGGAAGCAGCTCTCCGATGCGCTTCATCTGTGCGCCCACGCTGCGCAATTTTTCTTCAATCCGCTCATAGCCGCGGTCGATGTGGTAGACGCGATCGATGATGGTCTCGCCGTCAGCGACCAGCGCCGCCAGCACCAGCGAGGCCGACGCGCGCAGGTCCGAGGCCAGCACCGCGGCCGCGCTCAGCGGCGTCCTGCCCCGCACCACCGCCCGCCGGCCTTCGATCTTGATGTTGGCACCCATGCGCACCATCTCCTGCGCGTGCATGAAGCGGTTCTCGAAGATGTTCTCGGTGACCACCGAAGTGCCGTGCGCCTGGGTAGCCAGGGCCATGTACTGCGCCTGCATGTCGGTGGGGAAGCCGGGATATTCCTCGGTATTGACGTCGGCAGCCACCAGCCGGCCATCGCCGAGCACGCGGACGCTGTCGTTTCCGACCTGAAGGGTTGCGCCGGCTTCCGTGAGCTTCTGCAGCAGTGCTCCGATATGCCTGGGCTCGCAGTTCGAGACGATAAGGTCGCCGCCGGTCATGGCGCCGGCGACCACGAACGTGCCTGCCGAGATGCGGTCGGGGATGATGCGATGACGTGCTCCCCCCAGCCGCGGCACGCCCTGGATGCGGATAGTGGCGGTGCCCGCGCCTTCGATGCGCGCTCCCATCGCGGTCAGCAGCGCCGCCAGGTCGGCCACTTCCGGCTCGCGCGCGCAGTTTTCCATCACGGTTTCGCCCTCGGCCAGCGCCGCTGCCATCATCAGTTCCTCGGTGCCGGTGACGGTGATGCGGTCCCACACGATGTGGCCGCCTCGCAGCCGCTGGGCGCGGGCTTCCACGAAGCCGTGGTCCTGGGTGAGGGTCGCTCCCAAGTGCTCGAGAGCTTTGATGTGCAGGTCGATGGGACGCGCGCCAATCGCGCATCCGCCGGGCAGCGACACCCGCGCGCAACCGGTGCGCGCCACCAGCGGCCCGAGCACCAGCGTGGACGCGCGCATCGTCTTCACCAGTTCATACGGGGCTTCCGGACGGATAGGCTCGCGGCAGTGAATGGTGGTGCGATGATGTGCACGGCCGTACCCCAGTTCGACCTCGGCTCCCATCTCCAGCAGCAGCTTGCGCATGGTCTGGATGTCGCGCACGTCGGGAACGTTCTCCAGCACGACCGCCTCGTCGGTGAGCAAGGCTGCGGCCATGGCCGGGAGCGCGGCATTCTTGGCGCCGCTGATGCGCACCGTGCCTACCAGTGGATTGCCGCCGCGAATTACAAATTTGTCCATGAAATCGTCTCAGCGCGACTTGCGTGTCCTTCCATTGTATCGAGGCTGGCTGTCGTGCGGCACTGAGAAGCGCGGCATTCAGGATTCGATCGCCCGGCGCACATTGCCGCGGGCGGCTTTCAGTCGGCGCCGCGCTTCCGCCTTGCCGACTCCCGCCTTGAGCATGACCAGCGCCACCGGCACGCTGCGCCCGGCGGCCTTCAGCGCCCGATCGGCGGCGGCCCTTTTAATGCCAGCCGCCTCCTCCAGAATGGTCACTCCGCGCTCCCATAGCTTTGTGTTCTTCACGTGTACGTTCACCATCAGGTTGCCGTAAACGTAGCCCAGCCGCGCCATGGCGCCGGTGGAGAGCATGTTGAGGATCAGCTTCTGGGCGGTGCCCGCTTTCATCCGCGTGGAACCGGCGACCACCTCGGGACCGACGTCGGCGACGATGGCGATTGCGGCCACCCGCTCCAGCCAAGAGCCGCGGTTGTTGGTGACCGCCACCGTAGTTGCGCCGTGGCTCCGCGCGTACCGGAGCGCCGCTACCGTGTAGGGCGTGCGCCCGCTGGCCGAAACGCCCACCACCACGTCGCGCTTGCCGGGTTTCCTCTTGGCAATATCGCGCCGGCCCAGCGCCGGCCAGTCTTCACTGGCTTCGGCGGCGCGGCCGAGCGCCCTCTCGCCGCCGGACATGATGAACTGGACCATTTCGGGATCGGTATTGAAGGTGGGCGGACATTCGGCGGCGTCAAGCGCGGCGATGCGCCCGCTGGTTCCGGCGCCTACGTAGATGAGCCGTCCGTCGGAGGAGAGCGCCTGGGCGATGGCGTCAATGGCGCGCGCGATCTCGGGCAGCGCCCGAGCCACGGCGGAGGCCACGCGCGCGTCTTCCGCGTTGATGATTTCGGCGATCTCGCGGGCGCTGCGTGTGTCGAGCCCGGCGGTGGCGAGGTTGGCCTGCTCCGTCCCGAGTTTCCGCAATCCCGGTTTGGCGGCTTTGCTCACGCGCCTTGTTCCTCGATCGATTCGACTACGGCGTCGTGGAACTGCGGCCGCACTTGCTTGATGATCTCGGAGCGAGTATCCGGCCAGGTGCGGTTCGTCAAGAGCACGATGGCGAGCCGGCGCTCCGGATCGACCCACAGCGACGTTCCTGTGTATCCCAAATGGCCGAACGAGCGCGGCGAAAAATATTTTCCCGATTGCGAGGGAGTGCTGGGAGTGTCCCATCCCAGCGCGCGCGAGCTTGCGCCATGCCGCCGGGTGAACAGCTCAACCGTGTCCGGACGCAGAATAGGACGTCCGCCTTGCAACATGCAGTGTGCGAACGCGGCCAGGTCGGCGGCATTGGAGAAAACCCCGGCGTGTCCCGCTACGCCGCCGAGGACGCTGGCATTTTCGTCCTGCACCTCGCCCTGAATGATGCGCCCGCGGAACTCGCGGTCGTCCTGGGTGGGCGGGATGTTCGCCCGCAGTGGCGCGGGTGGGCAATAGGCCGTGTGATTCATGCTCAGTGGTCCGAAGACCTCCCGCCCGCAGAAACTCTGTAAAGACTCGTCTGCGATTCGTTCCAGAGCCACGCCCAGGATAATGAAGCCGATATCGCTATACGCAGCGCGGGTGTCGGGATCGGCCTCGAGCGGCACAGCCAGCGCGGCTTCGAGCAGTTGCTCGCGGTTGTGTGCGTCCCGATAAAGCCGCACGTACGCCGGCAACCCTGAAGAATGCGCCAGCAGCATGCGCACCGTGACCGACTGGCGGCGGGCGTCTCCTTTGGCGAACTGCGGGATGATGCCTGCTACCGGAACATCCAGGTCTAGATGGCCGCGCTCATAGAGCAGCATGGCCATGGCCGTGGTGCCCACGACCTTGGACACCGACGCCAGATCGAAAATGGTTTCGGCTGTGACTTCGGGCGAGCTGGCGTCGTAGGTGAAACGCCCCATTCCGCGCAGCGCGACCAGCCTGCCGTCGGCAACTACGGCCACCGAAGCACCAGGAAAGGCGCGGTCGACGATCCCTTGAGCCAGAACCTCCAATGCGGCGGCGAAAGTTGCGTCCGCGTCATCGAAGGCCGCGGTCAGTGGCGCGGGGCGGTTGTGGGTAACAATTTTCAGGGTAGATCGACCTCAAGCGGGCGCGGAGATCCGCCGACCCCGACTTATAGCAGAGGCGGGCCTAATGACAAGCGAATAAGGGATAGACAGTGTGAAAGGTGAGGCCAAAAATACACAAATTCATATTCGCCCCCTGCGCGAGGTTCCATAAATTGTATTCCGTGTATTTCAGGGGAAGATAAGTCACTGAAAAACATAAACTTATCTATCTGATACTTCGGCCACGAAAATGCGACTGCGAAGGTGATCTCACAGGGAATTCTTCTCGGGCGTCGCCGCGAAGGAGAAACCGCGGGGCTCCCATTAGGTACTGGGCGCTGAGTAGCAGTCCAACCAGAACGTGCTTGTGAGAGTCCCACAGGAGGAAGAGGTATGAGACTTAAGTTCTCAGAACCGCATCGTGGTCTGAAGAGTGCTTTGGCCGTTGCTGCAGTTGTCTGCTTGGTCGTGTTCACGTTATTGCCTGTGAGCAGCTTCGCTCAGGGGACGACTGGCACGCTCCGTGGCCAAGTTCTGGACCCGCAAGGCGCCGTGGTGCAAAAAGCCAACGTAACCGTAACCAACCAGGCGACAGGCGTTTCCATACAAACCGTGAGCACTTCGGCGGGAACGTGGGAGATTCCCAGCCTGCTCCCGGGCAGATACACGGTCACTGTCGAAGCTTCCGGTTTTCGAAAGTACGTGCGCAGGGATGTGTCGGTATTGGCCAACCAGGACAATGATGCGAATGCTCAGTTGCAGGTTGGTGCGATAACAGAAACCGTAGAGGTAACAGCCACAGCGGTGGCAGTGCAAACCACCTCCGCCAACCTCACCAACAACTACATTGGGAGCGACGTAGTGGATCTCCCTGGCTCGGGTGGCACCTCCAACGGCAGCCCTTTGAACCTGGCGCTACTGGCCCCCAACACTACCGCGCAGCAAGGCGGTGTGGACGGTGTCGGCGGATCCGTGGGTGGGACGCGTCCCCGCGACAACAACTTCATCATTGACGGCGTTGATGACAACAACCTCGGTGTCACCGGTCCCAATTCCACCGTGATCCCGGATGCGGTTGCAGAGTTCAACCTGCTGACCAACCAGTTCAGCGCCGAATATGGACACTCCGCCGGCGGCCAGTTCCTCATAGTGACCAAGAGCGGCACCAACAACTGGCACGGTTCAGGTTATGAATATTTCCAGAATCGGGACCTGAACGCCATGGACAACCTCACCAAGGATGCCATTGCCGGGGGAACCATTCCCGGCCAGCCGAACTACAATGACAACCGCTTTGGCGGCAACATCGGCGGACCAATCATCAAGAACAAGTGGTTCATCTTCGGCAACTACGAGTACACCACCCTCCACGGCGAAGGCAGCCCGCTAAGTATCGAGGCGCCTACAGCGGCTGGTATAGCGACATTGGAGGGGATGGCGGCGGATGCACCCGTGAAGGCCATTTTGGGGAAATATCCTGTAGCACCGTCGCAGTGTGCTGGATGCACCCTCTCGGTCAACGGCACGAACAATATTCCATGGGGAAACTTGGTGAACACCAGTCCGATATTCCAGCGGGAGCACGATGTCGTTGTCAACAGCGATTACACGACGGGAAAGCATCAGTTGGGCGCGCGCTTCGTGTTTAATCAGGAGAACTTCATCCTTGCCGTCAACGCGGAACAGGCGATATGGAATCAGACGGAACCCGTCCACAACCGCAAGCTTACGTTGAGCGATGTTTGGACGATTAATAATCACTTGGTGAACGATGCGCGCTTGCAGTACTCGTTCTTCCTGCTGGCGCTGTCCAACCCCTGCACCGGGCTTGGAGTTACAACGGCGGGAGGGTGTTACCCGGACGTGACCATCTCCGAACTCGGCGCTACCACGGTCGGGCCTTCCGATGTCCAAGACCAGAAGCAGAGCACCTACGCGGTGAAGGACACCCTTTCCTGGGTGCACGGAAAACACACGTTTAAGTTCGGCGGTGAGTACAATCACTTCATCTACCCCCAGTTCTTCCTGCCGCGGAGCAATGGAGATAACGAGTACTCGAGCATGCAGGGTTTCGTGAACGACCTCAAGCCTGATCTTGTCGGCCAGACATTGCGGGGTGCCGGCAGCGGCGGCTTCCTGGGGACACAGAGCTTCTTCGGCGTTTTTGCCCAGGACGACATTCGGTTGACCCCGCGCCTGACCGTAAATCTGGGCTTGCGCTATGAGTACTGGACGAATCCGGTCGGTGTGAGTACCCAGACCTTAAACGCCGCTTCCAGTGTTCCGGGCTTGGTCACGTTCGGAAACCCCACGACGGACAAGAACAACGTCGCTCCACGCGTCGGGTTTGCCTACGATCCCTTCGGGAATGGGAAGTGGGCGATCCGGGGTGGGGCTGGCATTGCTTACGACGTTAAGTTCCAGAACTTCGCCTCCATCACCCTGCCTCCGCAGCTACAAAGCGAGATGGACGAGCCTTCAGCCTGCGGCTTGGCCACGCCACCGTCATGGTGCGCGACTGGTACCGGCTTCCTGGCCGGCGGCGGGCTGCCATCGATCCTTCTGCCGCCTCCCGACGTGGCGCATGCGCGGGGGCTGACGTCCAGCTACATTGACAATACCGTCATGCCCAAGATCATCACATGGAGCTTGGGCGTGCAACACGAGATGTATCGGAACGCAACCTTGGAGGTTCGTTACCTGGGTACGCACGGATTGGAGTTGCCAGTGCAGTACCGCATGAACCACGAAAGCTACTTCGATGCGGGCGGCACTCCGATACCGACTTATCTGAATGCTTCCCAAATCCCGACGACGTTTACCGCTTCTACCCCAACGGATACGCCGTTCTACACTGGGATCATCACGGGCTTCCCTGGGATCTTCCAAAGCTACAAACCGGCCTGGTTGAACGCCGGGTTCACGGCTAACGTTACCGGGGACCCGCCTCTTGCCAACAGCATCTACCACGCGCTGTCGTTCAACTTCGTCCAGCGTAGCTGGCATGGGTTGACGATGAACGCCAACTACACCTGGTCGCATAACATTGACGTTGCGACCAACGAATTCTTCACCAGCTACCTCAATCCGCGCCGGGCGCAGGATACCAACCAGTTGGAGCAGGATCGTGGCAACTCCGACTTGGATGTGCGCCACAAGTTCGTTCTCTCGGGGGTCTATCAAATACCCAACGTCAAGACCGAGAGCGGCTTCCTGAAAGCGCTGCTGAACGGGTACGGAATCGGCTCGGTGTACGTCGTGCAGTCGGGCCAGCCGATTGACCTGCAGTCGGGGAACGCCGGGGTTGACTCCAACGGTAACGGCGACGTTGCCGGCGACCGGGTGGTCTTCAATCCGGCTGGGACACAAGGTGTGGGATCGGATATTTTCGCGGTTTGTGAATCCATACCTGGATCCACCTCCGGGGCCCCCACGGGAAGTACCTATGTAGGGACAGTCACGTTCACAGCAGCTTCAACCAATGGCTGTGCGGTGAACCATACCGCTCCGTCTGGCCTCGGTTTCGATCCTGCGATTGGTTATACCCCCGTCAACAAGAACGCGAAATACGTTCTTACGGGTAACGCCGCCGTAGCCACCGCAGGACGCAACAGCTTTAACTCACCCGGTTTTGGCATCTGGAACTTCTCAGCCTTCAAGAGCATTCGCATCAGCGAAGGGATGCACTTGCAGATCAGGGCGGATGCTTACGACGTTCTCAACCAGAGAAACTACACCCTCAGCACTACTGGCACTTCGCCTGGATTCACCACTACTGGAGTAACTGCTGCGCAGTCGAATCCGGCCTACGCGATAGTCACGAACTCGCAGTTCCTGAACGCGCATGTATTCAGCAGCGGAAACCGCACCATGACCCTGGCGGCACACTTCTACTTCTAGCGAACCGCCAGGACTGAGCTAGGTGGGGCCCGGCAGCGGCCGGGCCCCATTTTCTTGAGTCCGGTTCGAGATTTTCGCCCCGGGATTTCATTTGCGGACCCAGTTGTTCCGGCCGGGGACTTCAGCCGCTACGTTCCGCCGCTCGGCGCCCCGGTATCTTGCTTTGCTGCATCTTAGGACATAGAATCAACCTACTGCCCCGGTGCTCCCCAAGGAGCGGCATCTTCATGCTGGTTCGACGAGTTCTACGTGTCTCGCTGAGTGCTTTCTTGATGGTTGGGATAGTGGCTGCCCAGGATGCGAAGTCACAGACTTCCGACCCCAAGGTCCGGGCCCAAGATACGCCCGCCGAAGGCCAGCCATCGGACCCGCTCAAGCGCCCCCTCAGCGATGCCCAGAAGAAGGCCAATGCCAAGGCGTTTCAGAAAGAAATCAGCAAGACCTACAAGAAGTGGCTGGACGAGGACGTCCGCTGGATCATCACCGACGAAGAGCGCTCGGCCTTCAAGCAGTTGTCTAACGACGAAGAGCGAGACCAGTTCATCGAGCAATTTTGGCTTCGCCGCGACCCTACGCCCGACACCGTGGAGAACGAGTACAAGGAAGAGCACTACCGGCGCATCGCCTACGCCAACGAACATTTTGCCGCCGGTATCCCGGGATGGAAGACCGACCGCGGCCGCATCTACATCATGTACGGCCCCGCGGATAGCATGGACTCCCACCCCTCCGGCGGCAACTACCAGCGCCCCGTGGAAGAGGGCGGCGGCCAGACTTCGACGTATCCGTTCGAAATCTGGAACTATCGCTACCTCGAGGGTATCGGGCAGAACATTGACATTGAGTTCGTTGATCCCTGCATGTGCGGCGACTATCACATGACCATGGACCGCGGCGAAAAGGACGCGCTGCTCCATGTTCCGGGCGCTGGGCTGACGACCTACGAGGCGATGGGAATGGCCAGCAAGGCCAACCGGCTGGCCAGCGGGGGTATCGAGAGCCTCGGTGCCGGCCCCTTCACCTCAGGCAACCAAGTCAAGCAGTTCGACCGCTTGCAGACTTTTGCGGCCCTCAACAAGCCGCCTGCGGTCAAGTTCAAGGACCTGGAAGATGTAGTGGTTTCCCACAAGCTGATTTACAACCTCCTGCCCTTTGATGTGATCACCGATTTCGTGAAGGTCACGTCCGATACAGCACTGGTCCCGATCACGGTCCAAGTCAAGAACCGGGACCTCACGTTTACCGAGAAGCAGGGTGTGCAGACGGCGGTGGTCAACATCTTCGGACGGCTGACTACGCTGACCGGCCGCATCGCTCAAACCTTTGAGGATACAGTCACCGTGCAGACGCCCTCGGAACTGCTTCCGAAAGAGCAGGAGAAGCCCTCCATCTACTGGAAGGCGCTGCCGCTGCGTTCGGGGCGCTACCGGCTGGATGTGGTGCTCAAGGACCTCAACGGTGACCGCATCGGCCATTGGAGCCGCGGCATCATGGTGCCGGAGTTCAGCGACGACCGCTTGGCGGTTTCCTCCCTGATCCTGGCCGACCACATGGAGAAGGTGCCTACCAAGAACGTCGGCACCGGCAGCTTCGTCATCGGCGACACCAGGGTGCGGCCGCGCGTTCCCGAGGCTGGCAAGCAGATCAGCTTCAAACGCGACCAACGCGTCAATTTCTGGATGCAGGTGTATAACCTGGGCATCGACCAGCAAACCCACAAGCCCTCGGCCACGGTGGAGTACGAGATAACCAATCTCGCCAGCCACAAAGCCATCGTCCATACGGTAGAGTCGACGCAGCAGATGGGCAATGTCGGGGACCAGTTGACGCTGGCGCGTACCCTGCCGCTGGCCGCGGTCGAACCCGGCCAGTATCAGGTGACCATCAAGGTGGACGACAAGGTCTCGAAGCAGAGCATCACGCCTACGGCTACATTCATGGTCGAGTAGGCTCGGGCGAGCCGCCACAAGAAACCTGAGTCGCCTTCAACCGATCTCGACGGATCGGGCCGGTACCAGCTTCCTACGCACAGCAGCCTTGGTGCATACTGGGTGGAGTGATCAAACGGACATCCTCCGCGCTGGCGCTGGTTGTGATCGTCGCCTTCGGCCCCTGCCCCTCCGCCTTCCCGCAAGCCGATTCGGCTGACCCATTCTCCACGGTTGATGCCGTCGTGCAGTCGGCGGTGGACCGCGGCTCGATCCCCGGCGCGGTGCTGGTGGTTGGTCATGCCGGCAAGGTCGTTCATCGCCAGGCCTTCGGCTCGCGTGCGCTCGAACCCCGCCCCGAAGCGATGACGCCGGACACCATCTTTGACCTGGCATCGCTCACCAAGCCTTTCACCGCCACTTGCGTCATGCGCCTGGTGGAGCGCGGGCAGGTGCGGCTGAACGATCCTGTGGCGCGTTACCTCCCCGAGTTCGCCCGCAATGGGAAACAGGAGATCACGGTGCGCCAGTTGCTCACGCATTTTTCCGGGCTGCCCGCCGATCTCGACCTGAAGGCATCCTGGAGCGGCCACGCGCAGGCGCTGCAGCTCGCCTACGAGGCTCAGCCGGTGATTCCGCCCGGCTCCGGCTTCCTCTACAGCGACGTCAATTACATGGTGCTGGGCGAACTGGTGGCGCGCGTCTCCGGCATGCCGCTGGACGAGTACGCGATGGCGCACATCTTCCAGCCGCTGAAGATGGAAACCACGCGCTTCAACCCGCCGGTCGAGTGGCGTCCGCGCATCGCCCCGACCGCACACGACGAGCACGGCGTGATGCTGCGCGGCGTGGTGGACGATCCCACCGCCCGGCGCATGGGTGGCGTCGCCGGGAACGCCGGCCTGTTCTCGACCGCCGCCGACCTGGCGCGCTTTGCGCAGGCTATGCTCGACCGCGACGGTCGCCTGCTGTCCGCGGCTGCCATCGAAAAAATGACCACCCCGCAGCAGCCGGCCAACTCC
>Ga0116223_10004853_pt1 | contig 11538 bp, 9 predicted proteins | sample Sb_taG_3_FD_90092 | JGI IMG/M metagenome (GOLD analysis project Ga0116223, IMG submission 90092) | Peat soil microbial communities from Weissenstadt, Germany - Sb_50d_a_PC metaG | ecosystem: Environmental > Terrestrial > Soil > Wetlands > Peat | place: Germany: Weissenstadt | collected 2010-09-21 | reverse complement strand
GCCAGCGCGAGAGCGCCCTCGATATGCACGGCCGCGTAGGTTTGCGCCCCGCTCTCGGCCTTAACTCCCGTCGCGTTGACGGCCACGCTTGCGCCCTCGAGCGCAGCGGCGATCGAATCTGGGAAGCGAAGATTGGCCTGCACCGGCTCGATCTGTCCAACTCCGCCCATCGGCCGAAGGAACCCGGCGAGATCGGGTCGGCGCACGGCCACTCGCACGCGCCATCCCTTGCCGACGAGCGCCCTGACGATATGACGTCCCAGGAATCCGGACCCGCCGAAAACTGTCGCCAAACGGTTGCGTTCGCTCGCGGCGTCGATCATCGACGTCGTCTCCATCAAGGGCGGGGTCCGCACCCAATAGGCCAGGGCCGCGCACCTGTACAGCCGGGACCGAGGTCAGGCGTTCGTCTTTTGACGCGCGGCGACCACCTGATCGGCCCCGCGCCCCGAAAGCTCAGCCAAATGATCGAACTTGGTCTCGAACGCGCCGACGCCGGAGGTCGCCGAGCGCAATTCGACGATGAGATCGCCGATCTCGGCCTCCGGGATCAGCGCCCGCAACGCCTCCCAGCCCGCCCAGCCCACGCGGGCCTCAAAGCCGAGGATCTGACCGCGCCGCGCGCTCACCAGCGCGCTCGCTCGCGCCAGCGCGTCGGTAGGCACATAAATCGTCACGGACAGGATCGGCTCGAGGAGCACCGGACGCGCCTTGACCAAGGCCTCGTCGAGGGCTTGCTTGGCCGCCGCACGGAAAGCCATATCGGATGAATCAACCGTATGATAGGAGCCGTCGATCAGGGTCACCGAGACGTCGACGACCGGAAATCCGAGCGGCCCGCGCGTCATCGCATCGCGCGCGCCGGCCTCGACAGATGAGAAATACTGCCTGGGCACCGATCCGCCATGCACGCGCTCAGCGAAGGCGAAGCCCTCGCCGCGTCCGCGCGGACTGACCTCGACGAGAACGTCGCCAAACTGACCATGCCCGCCCGACTGCTTTTTGTGCCGGCCGCGCACGGTGACCGCGTCGCGGATGGATTCCCGGTAGGCGACTGAGGGTTTATGCGCCTGGATTGTCACGCCGAAGCGGTCGGCGAGCCGCTCGGTCGTCACGCGCAAATGCATTTCGCCCTGCCCGAACAGCTTCAATTCAGACATCTCGGCGTCCTGCACAAAGGAGAGCGCGCGATCCTCTTCGCAAAGCTTGGCGAGCGCGCTGGCGAGCCTCACCTCGTCTTTTCGGTCCTTGACGCGAATAGCGACGCCTTGGGTCGGAGGCGGAGCGGCGGGAATCGTGGCGGCCGCCGGCGGGGTCCGTCCGTCCGCGAAGCGATCCCCGGTGGCGAGGCTCTCCAGGCGCGCGAAGGCGATGGTGTCGCCCTCCTCGGCGCGAGCCACCTTCGAGGACACGGCGCCCATGAGCCGCGCGAGGCCTCCGATGCGCTCTTCGACGCCGTGGGAGTTGACGACGGTTGCCCCGTCGACGAAGGCCTTGCGCAGCACCCGCGCGAGCGACAATTTGCCCCCGTGCGCAGTGTGGATCGTGCGCAGCGCCTGCGCCAGAGCCGGACCGTTATCCTCGATCTGAAGGCGCTTGCGCGTATGGGCAATGCCCGGCGATTCATGCCGGAGCGCCTTCAGAAGCCTGGTGACCCCGTGGCCGCCAGTCGCCGAACCCATCAGCACTGGCACGACGTGCCCCTCGCGCAGTTCGCGCGCCAAGTCATCGAACACGAGGTCCTTCGGCGGCTCGATGTCGCTGATCAGCTGCTCCATTAGCGCGTCGTCATAATCGGCAAGCTTCTCAAGCATCGAATAGCGCGCCTGCTTTTCCTCGGGGATAACGCCGGCCGGGATCTCTATGACGCTGGACGGCGCGGCTTCACGGTAGACGAAGGCCCGCTCGAGCGCGAGGTCGATGAATCCGGTGGCGACGCCGTTCTCCCACACGGGGATCTGGCGCAATAGCAGCGGAGTGCGTGAGGCGGGCTGCAACATCTCCAGCGTCTCCCGCAAGCTTCCGCTCGCTTGATCGATCTTGTTGAGGAAAAGGATGCGCGGCAACCCGAGCTCTTCCAGTTCGCGCAGGATTACTTGCAGCGCGGGGACCTTGCGGGGATCGGCCTCGCACACGACGACGGTGGCGTCGCAAATGGGCAACGCGTGGCGCATGTCATGGATGAATTCGATCGAGCCGGGGCAATCGAAGAAGGTCAACCGGTCGCCCAGATAATCAATGCTGGCGACATTGGGCTCGACGCTCATCGCGTGGCTGCGCGCCTCCGGGCTCGAATCGCCGACACTGGTGCCTTCGCGCACCGACCCCTGCCGCGCCACGCCTCCGCCGCGCGCCAATATCCCCTCGAGAAGGCTGGTTTTTCCGCCCTGAAACGGCCCGACGATGGCGACGAGGCGTGGACCGGCAACACGGTTTTCGTGATTGGCTGCGCTCAATATCGGGCTCCCTCAAGCGTTACGCGGCGCGGAGGGGCCCCGCGCGCGTCCCATTTCGTTAGGCGATCGACTCCCCACTCAAACGCGTCCCCTTGGGCGCGATGTTATGAGTTATGACCGCGCCTTATGATCTGCGCCGCCGTCACCGACCGCTGCAGACTTGCCGTCGTGCTTTTGTCATGGTTGCAAGAACGAGCGCGGGGCGCAAGACGGCTGAGGACCGTGCCGAAACGTGGCGGCGGCGGCCGATGTCGCATTCGCCGCCCCCATCCTGTATGGGACGGCGCAGAGACGCTTTTGGGCGAGGTTGAGGGTTCATGGGTCAGGGCCAACCGGTGGACGTCGGGCGTGTGACGGCCGCGTTGGGCGGCCGCTCGGTCGTTCTCATCGGCATGATGGGGGCTGGAAAAACCTCGGTCGGGAAGCGGCTCGCGGCCAAGCTCGCATTGCCCTTCGGCGACGCCGACGCGGAGATTGAGGCCGGCGCACAATTGACCATTTCCGAGATTTTCGAACGGTTCGGCGAGGCTTATTTCCGCGACGGTGAGCGAAAGGTGATCGCCCGTCTCCTAAACGGCGGGCCTCTGGTGCTGGCAACCGGCGGTGGGGCATTCATGAACCCGGTGACACGCGACAATATCGCCGCGCGTGGCGTCTCGATCTGGCTAAAGCCGGATTTCGATATTCTGCTCGCCCGCGTGCGCAAGAAATCTAATCGGCCGCTCCTCAAGACCGCTGACCCGGAACAGACGCTCCGCCGGCTACTCGAAGAGCGTTCGCCGACCTATGCGCTTGCCGATTTCACCATCGAATCGCTCGACGGCTCCCACGACTCGGTCGTCGAGGCCATCCTCCGGCGCCTGGCCGCGTGCAATGATGATGTCCCGCCGTTCCCGCGGGCAAGGCGCAGGGTGGAAGTGCCTCTTGGCGCGCGCGCCTATTCGATCCTTATCGGGCCGGGCCTAATCGACCAGGCGGGAGTCGAGATCGCAAAGATCGCTCCGCGCGTCAATTGCGCCGTGGTGACCGACGCCCGCGTCGCCCCGCTCTATCTTGAGCGGTTGACCGAAAGCCTGCATCAAGCGGGCTTGCGCTCGACTTCGATCATTTGCCCGCCCGGCGAGGCCACGAAGCGCTACGCCGAATTCGCTCGTGTTTCCGACGCGTTGATCGAAGCGCGAATCGAACGTCGAGACGTCGTCATTGCGCTCGGCGGCGGCGTAATCGGCGACCTCGCCGGGTTTTGCGCAGCGACTCTGCGCAGGGGCGTGCGGTTGGTCCAGATTCCGACCACGCTTCTTGCGCAGGTCGACTCCAGCGTCGGCGGCAAGACGGGGATCAATTCGCGCCATGGGAAGAACCTCGTTGGCGCCTTTCATCAACCGTCGCTGGTGCTAGCCGACACGACGGCCCTCGACACTTTAAGCGAGCGCGATTTTCGCGCCGGCTACGCAGAAGTCGTCAAGTATGGGCTCATCGGCGACCGCCGCTTTTTCGAGTTTCTGGAATCCAATTGGCGCGAGATATTCGCCGGCGGTCCCGCGCGCGCCGAAGCGATTGCGATCAGCTGCGCAGCCAAGGCGCGCATCGTCGCCGCCGACGAGACGGAGCAAGGCGAGCGTGCGCTACTCAATCTCGGTCACACCTTTGGGCATGCGTTCGAGAGCCTAACCCACTATGACTCGCCGCGCCTCGCGCATGGCGAAGGCGTCGCCATCGGCATGGCCTCGGCTTTCCGTTTCTCGCGCGACCTCGGCCTGTGCTCAGGGCAGGACACGACGCGAGTGGAGGCGCACCTGAAGGCGCTCGGCCTTCCGACCCGCATGGGCGACATTCCCGGCTTCGAGGCGAGCGCGGACGATATTTTGGCAGCTATGCGGCAAGACAAGAAAGTCGAGCGCGGCCGGCTGACCTTCATTCTCGTGCGGGGCATCGGGGAGTCCTTCGTCGCCCGCGATCTCGACGAAGCGAGCGTCTCGACGTTCTTGGCCCGCGAGTTGGCCGCTTAGATCCGGGAGCCAGCCGAGCCTGCATTACTCGCGCCTGGGCCCGTGCTAAAATCGGTCCATGTCGTATGGCGTCGCTATCGTCATCATCGCCTTGAGCATAGCCGCCGCGGCGTTTTTCGCCGGCGCCGAGACCGCCCTGACCGCGGCTTCTCGGGCGCGGATGCATGCGCTTGAAATGGCTGGCGACAACAGGGCGAAACTGGTCACGCGCCTGATCGGAATGCGCGGGCGGCTCATCAGCGCGATGCTGCTTGGGGGCCAATTTGTCACCATCGGCGCGTCGGCGATCGCTACCAGCGTGCTTGTCGATCTCTACCGCGATCACGGAGTGTGGGCCGCGACGATTATCATGACCGCGCTGATCGTCGTTTTCGGCGAGGTGATGCCGAAGTCGATCGCGATCGCCTATCCCGACCGCGTTTCGCTGCTGATCGCGCCGCTTGTGCTGTTCTTCGTAACCGTTTTCGGACCGATCGTCAGCGCAGTCGAGGCGTTGGTCCGCGGCATGCTCCGTCTGTGCGGCGTTTCGCTTGTCGAGCTGGATCCGGGAGTTTCCGGCCATGAGGAGTTGATGGGCGCGGTCGACATTTTGCACCGCGAAGGGGAAGTCGAGCGGGACGAGCGCGATATGTTTGGCGGGCTGCTCGAGCTGTCCGGGATTCCGGTATCAGACGTGATGGTTCATCGCACCAAAATGCGGCTCATCGACGCCGACCTGCCGCCCGAGGAGCTCGTGCGCGAGGTGATCGCTTCGCCCTACACCCGGATGCCGCTTTGGCGCGGCGAGCCGGACAATATCGTCGGCGTCCTCCACGCCAAGGACCTGTTGAGGGCCTATGTCGCGGCAGGCGGCGACGCCAGCAAGCTCAATATCGCCGATCTGACGCTCGAGCCCTGGTTCATCCCTGAGTCGACGACGCTGCGCGACCAACTCCAGGCGTTCTTGCTCCGAAAGACTCATTCGGCGCTGGTCGTCGACGAGTACGGGGTCGTGCAGGGGCTCGTGACGCTGGAGGATATCATCGAGGAGATCGTCGGCGACATTCGCGACGAGCACGATGTGGCGGTGCAGGGCGTGCGCAAGCAGCGCGACGGATCCGTCGTAGTCGACGGCTCAGCGACCATCCGCGACCTCAATCGCGCGATGGACTGGAACCTGCCCGACGACGAAGCCGCGACCGTGGCGGGCCTCGTTATTCATGAGGCGCGCTCCATCCCGGAGCCGCGCCAGACCTTCAGCTTCTACGGCTTCCGCTTCGAAGTGCTGCGCAAGCAGCGCAATCGGATCGCCGCGCTGCGAATCACCCCCCTCGCGGCGCGCGAGGCGGGGATGAGAGCGATCGACCAAGAAGGGGATGCGGCAGCGCATGACTGAGGCAAGTTCTTATGGTCCGACGCCTGCGGAGGACAGCAACCGGAGCGCGCGTCCGTTGGCGGTTCGCCAGATTTACCTATATAAGCGCCCGATGCATCGGCCGACGGCCGACGAGAGGTTTGGATGTCCTGGAATAGTCAAGGCGGCGGACCGTGGCGCTCGCCGGGGCGCGGTCCATGGGGCCAGGGGCCGTTTGGGCCGCAGCCGCCGGGCGAACTCGAGGAGATCATCCGGCGCGTACAGGACGCCCTTGCCAAATTGACTCCCGGCGGATCGGGAGGCGCCGGAGGCAAGGGGCTGGGCGGCCGCGGGGTGCTCTTCCTTGTGCTCGCGGCGCTGCTGCTCTGGTTTGCCTGGGGAACGTTCTACACGGTCCAGCCGAGCGAGGTCGGAATCAATCTGGTTTTCGGTCGCTATACCGGCAAGACTGCCGCCGGCCTCAACACTAACTGGCCCTGGCCAATCGGCACGGTGATCAAGGTTCCAGTCTGGGATCAACAGATCACCGAAGTCGGCTATCGCAGTCTCGGGTCGAATGCGGACATCCCCGAAGAGAGCCAGATGCTTACCGGGGATAAGAACATCGTCGACGTTCACTTCCGGGTGAACTGGCAGATCGATCCTGCCAAGCCCGAAGACTATGTGTTCAACATTCTCAATCCGCGCGAGACGGTCAAGGCGGTGGCCGAGAGCATCATGCGCGAGGTCGTTGGCCTGAAGACTATCGACGGCATTCTCACCACCGACCGCAAATCCGTCGAGACCGACGTGCAAAAACGGATGCAGGACTTGCTCGACTCTTATCGGGCTGGCGTTCTCGTCAAGCAGGTTCAGCTCCAGTCGGTCGATGCGCCGAGTCAGGTCATCTCCGCTTACCGGGATGTGACCGCGGCCCAACAGGACCAGCAGCGCGCCGTCAACGAGGCCGAGACCTACGCCAACAAGGTCGTCCCGGAGGCCGAGGGCGGCGCCGCACGCATTGTCGCTGAAGCCAACGCATATCGGGAGCAGACCATCCTCGAGGCGAAGGGTCAAACCGCCCGCTACAAACAGATTTACGAGCAGTACAAGAGAGCGCCGGGCGTGACCCGCGAGCGCATGTACCTCGAGACGATGGAGCGCGTGCTGGGTCCGATGGACAAGACGATCGTTGATTCGAACTCCTCCAGCGCGCCTGTTCCCTACATCGCGCTCGACCCGTTGCAGTCCAGAACGGGGGGGAGCGGCAAATGAGGCGGTCCCTGAATGGCGTCGTCCTCGCCGCCCTCGCGGTCGTTGCGATCGTTCTCGCGTCGATGGCCCTGTTCGTCGTCGATCCCACTGAACAGGCGCTCATCCTTCGTTTCGGCCAGCCGGTGCGAGACCTCATTGGCGCGCCGGGGCTCTATTTCAAGTGGCCGTTCATCGACACGGTGGTCTATATCGACAAGCGCATTCTCGCCCTCGAGGACGAGCGCCAGGAAGTGCTGGTGTCCGACAACCAGCGCCTGGAGGTTGACGCCTTCGTGCGGTACCGCATCGACGATCCGCTGCTTTTCTATCAATCCGTCTACAACACCCGCGGCGCTGACGCGCAACTCGGAGGCATGCTGAACTCGGCGCTTCGCCGCACCCTATCGGAGGCCTCGATCACCGACATCGTGCGCGACAAGCGCGACGCTCTGATGGCCGACATCCGCGACCAGATGATCGTCGGCGCCAAGCGCTTCGGCCTCGCGGTCGTCGACGTGCGCATCAAGCGCGCCGATCTGCCTGCGGAGAACTCGGAGGCCGTGTTCCGCCGAATGCAGACCGAGCGGCAGCAGCGCGCCGCCACCTATCGCGCGCAGGGGTCGCAGCAGAGCCAGCAGATCAAGGCGGAGGCCGACCGCAAGGTCACGGTCATCATCGCCCAGGCCCAGCAACAGTCCGAGCAGCTCCGCGGCGAGGGCGACGGCGAGCGCAATCGTATCTTCGCCGAAGCCTACGGCGCGGACCCGGAGTTCTTCGCTTTCTACCGGTCGATGCAAGCCTACCAGAACAGCTTCGCCAACGGGCAGACGCGGGCGCTGATCAGTCCCAAGTCGGACTTCTTCCGCTACTTCTCGACGCCGACTCCGCCGCCTGAAACCGCGGCGGCGCCGACGGCGAAGACGGACTGACATGCGCGACTTCCGCGCCGCGATCGTGCCGGTTTTGGCGATCGAGGGGTTGCTGATGGCCCGCTTCGCCGATTCGATTCGGACGCGCACGGCGCCCGCCGCCGGTAAAGATCCAATGAGGCTGCGCGGGAACGGTCCCGGCGCTGCGCCGCTCGGCGTTGCGATCGTCTGGGCTTCCCGCCTGCTTCTTTAGCGCACTTTTCCGGCGAGGCGACTTCGGGCCGGACCGATGGACGAATGTGAGGAGAGACCCATGCTGTACGACGCGTTGCGAATTTCCACGACGCATCGCCGCCGCGCCCGATCGGCGTTCGTGTTCGCGATAGCTTCGACGTTGCTTGGCGCGACCCTCCAGCTGACGCCGGCCAGTCCCGCCGCCGCCCAAGCGCGGCCCACCAACCTCGCCGATCTTGTCGACGCGGTCGCCGAAGCTGTCGTCAACATTTCGGCCACTCAGACGGTTGAGGACAAGGACGCCACTCCGGATTTGCCCAAGGGCACGCCCTTCGACGAGATGTTCGAGGAGTTCTTCCGCAACCATGGCATCAATCCCCAGCCGCGCGCGCGCAAGGCGCAATCCCTCGGTTCCGGCTTCGTCATCGACGCCAGCGGCATCGTCATCACCAACAATCACGTCGTTGGGGACGCCAACGACATCGTCGTCATTTTTACCGACGGGCGCAAACTCAAGGCCAATGTCATCGGCAAGGACCCCAAGGTCGACGTCGCCGTTTTGAAGGTGCAGAGCGACACGCCGCTAAAGACCGTCAAATTTGGCGACAGCGACAAGATGCGCGTAGGCGACGGCGTTATGGCGGTCGGCAATCCCTTCGGCCTGGGCGAGACCGTGACGGCCGGCATTATTTCGGCCCGCAACCGCAACATCGACAGCGGCCCTTATGACGACTTCTTGCAGACCGACGCCTCGATCAACAAGGGCAATTCGGGAGGGCCGCTGTTCAACTTGCAGGGCGACGTGATCGGCATCAACACCGCCATTCTCTCCCCCTCAGGGGGTTCGATCGGCATCGGCTTCGCCACTCCTTCCGCCACTGTCATACCGGTGATTGCGCAACTCGAGCAGTTCCACGAGACGCGGCGCGGTTGGCTCGGCGTCAGCATTCAGCCGGTCGACGAAACAATCGCCGACAGTCTAGGCCTCGGCTCGGCGCGTGGCGCGCTCGTTGCGCGCGTCGACGCGAACGGCCCAGCGAAACCGGCGGGGCTGATGGCCGGCGACGTCATCATCAAGTTCGACGGTAAAGAGATCAAGGAATCGCGCGATCTGCCGCGCCTTGTGGCTTCGATGCCGGTCGGCAAGTCGGTCGACGTTGTCGTCGTCCGCAATGGCGCGGAATTCACCAAGACGGTGACGCTGGGGCGCCTGGAGGACAGCGAAAAGAAGACGGCGCTCGCGACTGAGGAGGACGATGCGCTGCAAACGAACGCCATCGCAAAGGCGCTCGGCATGGAGTTTTCCGCTCTCAGCGAGGACGCACGCAAGACATTCAAGATCAAGGAAAGCGTCAAGGGCGTGATCGTGACGTCAGTCGAGCCCGGCTCCGCCGCGGCGGAAAGAGGATTGCGGCCCGGCGACGTGATCGAGGAGGTCAATCATCAGGCGGTTGAACACCCGAGCGACGTCGCCAAGGCGATCGGGAGCGCGAAGTCAGACTCGAAGAAGCCGGCGCTTTTCCTGGTCTCGAATGGCGAAGGCGTGGTGCGTTTCGTCGCGATCCCGGTGAACTGAGTTGCGAGGGAGCGGGGCGTTGGCGAGCCGGTCCCCGGCGGCGGTCGACAATGCGCTCACGGTGGCCCTTGACGTGCTGCGGCGCGCGCCGGTGCTCGATGGGCACAACGATCTTGCATGGGTTATCCGAGTCGACAGGGAGGCGCGAGGCGACGTGCTCGCCTACGATTTGACGCGCGTCCATGAAGGGGGGGACACGGACATTCCGCGCCTGCGCGAGGGCAGGGTCGGGGCTCAGTTCTGGGCCGCGTTTCAGCCGACCAATGCGCCCCATCCGGCGCGCACGACGCTGGAGCAGATCGACCTCATCCGCCGGATGGAGGAAGCTCATCGGGATGTGTTCTTGCCGGCGCGGCGGGCCCAAGACTACACAAAGGCGAAATCAAAGGGCAAGATCGCATCCTTCATCGCGGTTGAGGGCGGCGCCGGGCTCGAGAATTCGCTGAGCCCCCTGCGCATCTGGCATGCGGCCGGAGTGCGGCTGATGACGCTTTGCCACAATGAAAGCTTGGATTGGGTCGATTCGGCGACGGACGCCCCGCGCAATGGCGGACTCAACGCCTTCGGGCGCGCGGTCATCGGCGAACTCAACCGTCTCGGCGTCGTGATCGACCTCGCCCATGCGTCGCATGAGGCGATGCGCCGCGTGCTTGACGCGACGGAGGCGCCCGTTGCGCTTTCGCATTCCAACGCCTACTCGCTGTGCGATCATCCGCGCAATGCGCCGGATGACGTTCTGCGCCGCCTCAAGGCCAACGGCGGCCTCGTCATGGCGACATTCGTGCCGGGTTTTGTATCCCAACCCTTGCGCGATTGGCTGCGTCGTTCGCGCGACCCGTACGGAAAGGCGCCGCCCGCCGCCGATCCCAAGGCTCAATTCTCCGAACTCGAGGCCAGCCACGGCTCTGCGCCAAAAGCCAGCCTGGAGCAGGTCGCCGACCACATTGTGCGCCTCGTCGAGACTGCGGGCCTCGATCATGTCGGCATAGGGTCCGACTATTTCGGCGGCGCTTCGCCCGTCGGCCTCGAAGATGTGAGCCGCTTTCCGCACTTGTTCGCGGAACTCGTTCGCCGCGGATTTTCCGAGCGCGATCTTGAGAAAATGTCGTCGGGAAACATGCTGCGCGTGCTGCGGCGGGTGGAGAGGGTCGCGAAGTCCCTGCGCAAGACCCGGCCGCCGGCGATCGGCCGCCTCGAGGACTATCGGGAACCGTGAAGCGCCGCGGACGGCGGGGCCGCGCCAGCCCGAGGAAAGACGCGCTACGGGGTTCCGGTCGTTCGCCCAGTCGGCTATAGCAGTATGTTCACATACGCTAACATTGAAATGAAGGCCGCCATGGCGCTCACGGACGCGTTCGAGTCCCAGCCGAATGTGGATGTCGGTCGTATGGCGGAGCGCGCCCGCGAGGCGAGCGAGTTTCTCAAGGCGCTGGCCCATGAGTCTCGACTGATGATCCTTTGCGATCTCCTGCACGGGGAGCGGTCGGTCGGCGAACTGGAGGCGCTCCTGTCGCGGCGGCAGTCTACCGTGTCGCAGCAATTGGCGCGCCTCAGGCTTGAAGGCTTGGTCTCCGCGCGCCGGGACGGCAAGACGATCTATTACAGCATCGCCAGCGACAAGGCGCGGTCGATCATCGGCGCGCTCTACAGCGCCTTCTGCGACGTCAAGCCGTCTCGCGCAGCCTAGCCGGAGCTTCCCTCTTTCACAAGCCGCAACTCTTTGATCTGGCGAGATTAGTTCCGGCCAGGCGGGGTCTTTACTGGGTACAATTGACGGCGAGGAGGTCGAAAGCCTTGCTTTGGATGG
>Ga0116223_10004842_pt1 | contig 11564 bp, 9 predicted proteins | sample Sb_taG_3_FD_90092 | JGI IMG/M metagenome (GOLD analysis project Ga0116223, IMG submission 90092) | Peat soil microbial communities from Weissenstadt, Germany - Sb_50d_a_PC metaG | ecosystem: Environmental > Terrestrial > Soil > Wetlands > Peat | place: Germany: Weissenstadt | collected 2010-09-21 | reverse complement strand
TTCGGAAAACTCTGCAGCCCGAAGTGCTCGAAAATCTCGCGCAGCCACAGCCCCACCTGGCAGCACTGCACAATGTTGGCCGGCGGCCCGGGATCGAGGTCAAACACCATTTCCGTCGGACATGTGATGTCCGTCGCCAGCGCCAGCGACGGATGCAGTTCCAGCGCCGCCAGATTGGCCAGCCATACCAGCGTGGCCAAATCATCCGCCAGCACATAATTTATGGTGCGCCGGTTGCGCCCGCTCCAGATCGGCGCCGTCTTCACCCACTCCGGCTTGTGCATGGGCGCGTTCTTCTCGAAGAACGGTTCGCCGTCCACGCCGTCGGGATATCGCTTACGCGTCAGCGGCCGCCCCGCCAGATGCGGAATCATCGCCGGCGCAATCCGGGCGTAGTAATCGATCACCTGCTGCTTGGTGAATCCTACGGCGGGATACAGCACCTTCTCCAGGTTCGACAGCTTGAGATGCCTGCCCTGAATGTCGACCGCCGAATCCATTGTGCGTGCATACCTCTTCGATATTGTGGACTATTATCGCTCACGACTAGAATCGTTCCCGTGCCCATCAGCGATACCAGTCCCGCGGCGCAAGCCATCCAGGATAAGATTCATCGTGCCATGACCGGGGAACAGCGCGTCATGTTGGCCTTTGAGATGAGCCTGTTCGCCCGGGAACTCGCCCGCGCCGGGATTCAGCGGGAGCACCCGGACTGGCCCGCGGATCGCGTTGCCCGCGAACTCCTAAGACTGGCGTTCCTGCCGAAGCCGCTGCCCGCGGGATTGCGATGAGTATCTCCGAGGTCCTGCAAAGAATCACGATCGCGCTTGATCAAAATAACATCGCTTACATGCTGACCGGGTCGTTCGCCAGCGCATACTATGGCACGCCGCGGTCAACCCAGGACATCGACGTCATCGTTGAGGCAACGCCGGCACAGTTGCGCGCCTTGGTGCACAGCCTGCCGGTCGAACAGTACTATTCCGACCTGGATGCGGCCCTGCAATCTCACAAGGTTGAATCGATGTTCAACGTGATTGACCTGTCTACCGGCTGGAAAATTGACTTAATCATCCGCAAGTCCCGACCCTTCAGCCGCGAGGAATTCGGCCGTCGCTTGCGCGTCAATCTGCAAGGCGTTTCTCTTTTCGTGGCCAGTGCGGAAGATATTGTTATTGCCAAGCTGGAATGGTCGAAGCTGGCGCAATCGCAACGGCAAATCGAGGACGCAGCGGCAATTTTGCGAGCACGGCGGGAAACCCTGGACCGTTCCTATATCGAGAAGTGGGCGAGAGAGCTCCACCTGGAGGACGAATGGGACAAAGCTCGTGGCGCAGCCGGGATTTAGCTAGCCGCGCCCCGTTTGACAACTTCCCTTCCCTCCACGTACTTTCAAACTTCTGTCCTGCTGGTCCGTCCAACACATGTCATTCGATGAAGAGGCTCGTCATGCCCGTTATGATCGTCCCACCGCCGGAGGCCCGATGAAACACCGCACTCTGAAAAATGCTGTTCTCTTCCTTCTTCTCTCGGCCATCGCCCTGGCCCAGAACGTCGCGTCCTTCGAAAAGCGCATCAAGGTCAAAACACTGCCCAACGGGCTCACCCTCATGATATGTGAGCGCCCGGAGGCTCCTGTGTTCTCGTTCTACACGCTGGTCGACGCCGGTTCGGCGCAGGATCCCATGGGCGCCACCGGCCTGGCCCACATGTTCGAACACATGGCCTTCAAGGGCACCGACAAAATCGGCACGACCGACTACGCCGCAGAAAAGCTCGCCCTGGAAAAAGTCGAGGTCGCCTACGCCGCCTACATCGCCGAGCGCGACAAGACGGTTGGCCGCGACGAGGCGAAATTGAAGCAACTGGAAAAAGCCTGGAAAGACGCGAGAGACGCGGCCGACAAGTTCGTGGTCAGCAACGCATTCGGCAAGCTGGTCGAGCAAAATGGCGGCGAAGACATGAACGCCTCTACCAGCTACGACCTGACCGAATATCACTACTCGTTGCCGGTGAACCGGCTTGAACTCTGGGCCTACCTTGAATCCGAGCGCTTCCTGCATCCCGTGCTGCGCGAGTTCTACAAGGAACGCGACGTGGTCATCGAAGAGCGCCGCATGCGCACCGACAGCAATCCTTTCGGCCGCCTGCTCGAACAGTTCACCGAAGAGGCGTTCGCCGCCCATCCTTATCACCGGCCTACGGTGGGGTGGATGTCCGACCTCAACTCCTTCTCTGCCACCGATGCCCAGAAATTTTTCGACAAATATTACGTGCCCGCCAACATGGTGGTCGCCGTCGCTGGTGACGTGAAGGCCGACCAGGCCATGCCGCTGCTCGAGAAATATTTCGCCCGCCTTCCCGCGCGCCCGCAGCCCGACGAGATCACCACCATTGAGCCTCCGCAGAACTCCGAACGCAAAGTGACGCTCAAAGACCGCTCGCAGCCGATTTACATCGAGGGCTACCACCGCCCCGACTACCGCAGCAAAGACGACGCCGTTTTCGACGCCATCAGCGACCTCATGTCCGAAGGCCGCACCTCGCGCCTCTACCGGGCCCTGGTGCGCGACAAGAAAATCGCGTCGTTTTCCGAGGGACTCACCGGATATCCCGGCATCAAGTATCCTCACCTGTTCGCGTTTCTGGCCGTGCCGCTGCCCGGACATACGACGCAGGAGATGGCCGACGCCATCCACGTGGAGATCGACAAGCTGAAGAAGGAAGACATCACCGACGACGAACTGAAAATGTTCAAGACCCGCAGCAAAGCCAACCTGATTCGCGGCCTCGCTGATAACGAGGGCCTGGCCACGCAACTCGCGACCTACCAGACGCGCTACGGCGATTGGCGCGAGCTGTTCAAATCGGTGGACCGCATCGACCAGGTCACGAAGGCTGACATTCGCCGGGTCGCAAACGAAGTCTTCGTCGACACCAACCGCACCGTCGGCATAATTGAAAACTCACCGGGAGGTGCGCCCGGCGGAGGGCAACCATCTTCCGGTGGATCACCCTCCAGTGAATCATTCTCCAGCGATCAGCCTTCCACTGGCGCGGCCGATCAGGGAGGTGCGCAATGAACATCTGCACAACGAAAATGCCGCGGACTCTCCTTCTGGCCATGCTCGCTGCGGCCGCGATGTTCGTCATCGTTCCCCAAGCGGCCGCGCAAGCCGCAACTGTGCAGCAGGTTCCCATCCCTCCCCTGCCCGCATTTCAGCCGCAGCAACCCAAGCGCATCGAACTCGCAAATGGAATGGTGATCTTTCTGCAGGAAGATCACGAACTGCCGCTGATCGACGGCACCGCCCGCATCCGCGGCGGATCGGTCAACGAAGCAGCCAGCAAAACCGGCCTGATGGATATCTACGGTGAAGTCTGGCGCACCGGCGGCACTAAGACCCAGACCGGCGATCAACTCGACGACTTCCTTGAAGTCCGCGCGGCCAAGGTGGAAACCGGCAGCGGGCCCGACTCAACCACGATCAGCTTCTCGTGCTTGAAAGCCGACCTCGACGACGTTTTCAAGGCCTTCGTCGACGTGCTGCAGAATCCCGAATTTCGCGCCGATAAAATCGACATCGCGCAGAAAGAAGAGGGCGACGGCATTTCCCGCCGCAACGACGACGTCGGCGAAATTGCCCACCGCGAATCCGTCAAACTCGCCTACGGCCCCGACAATCCCTATGCCCGCGTGCCCGAATATGCCACCGTCGCGGCCATCACGCGCCGGGACCTGATCGACTGGCACGGCCACTACGTTCATCCCAACAACATCATTCTCGGCATCAGCGGCGACTTCGATTCCGCCGCGATGGAGGCACGGCTGCGCGCGGCCTTCGACTCCTGGCCCAAAGGTCCGGCGGTTCCGAAGAACGAGATCCAATACTCGCCCGCCAAGCCCGGCTATTACCTCGTCCCGAAGGATGACGTAAACCAGAGCACCATCCACATGGTGGGGCTTGGCACCACCCGCGACAATCCCGACTATTACGCCATCAACGTGTTCAACGAAGCCTTCGGCGGCGGTTTCTCGTCGCGCCTGTTTAATGACATCCGCACCCAGCGCGCGCTGGCTTACGGCGTCAGTGGCGGCATCGGTACGAATTTCGGCCATCCCGGCATTCTGCAGATCTCGATCGGCACCAAGAGCGGAAGCACCGTCGAAGCGATTCAGGCCGCCGGGGAAGACATCGATAATCTGACGCAGCGGCCCATCACCGACGAGGAAATCCAGCACGCCAAAGACGCCATTCTCAACGCTTTCATCTTCCGTCTCGACTCGCCCGACAAGATTCTGGGCGAGCGGATAACCTACGAATACTACGGATATCCTCCCGACTGGCTCGACAAGTATCAGGCGGAAATCAAGAAAGTTACAAAAGACGACGCGAATCGCGTGGCCGCCAAGTATCTGCACAAAGACCAACTCGCGGTGCTGGTCGTCGGTAACACGAAGGACTTCGACAAGCCGCTGTCATCGCTGGGCGCGGTGAAGGAAATCGACATCGCCATTCCGCCCCCGCCGGCCGAAAAAGCCGACGCCACCAAGCCCACGGCCTCCAATCCCGAAGGCAGAGCGCTGGCCGCAAGAGTCGCCGCCGCCATGGGAGGCCTGCCCAAGCTTCACTCCATCAAGACCATGCACATCAGCATCGCCGAGAGCGACGGCGGCGCTCCTCCGAGCCCGGTCGATGTAACCGTCGCCTTCCCCGACCGGATGCATATCGACTTGCAAACGCAGCAAGGCGCGCTCACCATCGTGGCCACGCCCGACGCCGCCTTCATGAGCATGGCCGGTATGGGCACGCGCAGCATGCCGCCCGCGCAGAAAGACGAAATGCTCTCGCAGCTTCACCATGATCTCGTCTACGTCGCCCAGCACGTCGACGATCCGGCGTTCACGTTCACCGCCGCGGGCACGGAGAAAATCGGCGACGTCGACGCCGCCATCCTCGACATTGGCGGCGCCATCCCCTGGGTCCGCTGGTACATCGATCCCAAGACCGGCTACATTCTCCGCGAAAAATACAAGGCCCTGGGACAATCTGGCTCTTTCGATGGCGAAACCAATCTCGCCGACTGGCGCACCGCCGACGGCCTGACCATGCCCTACAAACATCAAAACAAACAGGACGGCCAGGAAACCAGCAACGCCGAATTCAAGAAGATCGAGCTGAATCCAACGGTCGATCCCAAACTTTTCGCCAAGCCCGCGGAGGCCCCGGCCGGCAAGCCATAGCCGGGATGGCGTGGACTTTAGCTCGGTGGCCGTAGGTTGCGCTTGTGTGACTAGAGCTTGTGTGGAGCGGGCACTCCTGCCCGCTTGCTTGCAGCGCCAAACAGCTAGCGGGTAGGAGTGCTCGCTCCACACGATTGATCTGGGAGGATGCCCACATGACACCGTTAGCGACCTGTCATGCCGCTCTTGCTTTCGCCCTCGCCGTCCCCGCGCTCGCGCAAATCACCACCTCGCAATACGACAACGCCCGCACCGGCGCAACCCTCACCGAGAAGACCCTGACTCCCCAGAATGTCAACGCCCAGCAGTTCGGCAAACTCGGCGCGTTCAAGGTGGACGGCCCGGTCTACGCCCAGCCGCTCTACGTCCCGAACGTCCCTATTCCCGGGAAAGGCATGCACGACGTAATTTACGTCGCTACTGAACACGATAGCGTCTACGCCTTCGACGCCACTCGCCCGGGCGACGCGCCGCTCTGGACAGTCAGCTTTCTCGACAAGGCGCGCGGCACGGTTCCTCTCTCAGAAGACATGGTGCAGTGTCCGTTTATTCGGCCGGAAGTCGGCATCACCTCCACGTCCGTCATCGACATCAAGACCGGAACACTCTATGTGCTCGCCCGCACCGCCATCCGTCACGCGGTCGGCGACAACGAATACTTTCAGCATCTCCACGCGCTGGCGATCACCACGGGGGTCGAAAAATTCGGCGGCCCGAAACTGATCACGGCATCGGTGCCAGGCCGGGGCGCAGGCAGGTCCAACCGCCAGGTCGACTTCGATCCTCTCCACGAAAACCCGCGCGCCGCGCTCACTCTCGCCAACAACAACGTCTATCTCGCCTGGGCTTCCTCCTGCGATGTCGATCCCTACCACGGCTGGGTGATGGCCTACGATCCGCAAACGCTCGCGCAAAAAGCCGTGCTCAACGTCAATCCTGACGGCAGCGAGGCGGGAATCTGGCTCAGCGACACCGGCCCGGCCGTCGATTCCGAAGGCAATCTTTACGTGCCCACCGGCAATGGCACCTTCGACGCCACCAGCGGGGGCCGCGACTACGGCGATTCCGTTCTCAAACTCGACGGATCATCCCTCGCCGTCCGAGACTACTTTACCCCGTTCGATCAAGCCGACATCCTCGCCGGTGATTCCGACGTCGGCTCTAGCGGTCCCACGCTGCTCCCCGATCAACGCGGACCGCATCGTCATCTTCTGCTCCAACCCACCAAGCACTCCATCCTCTATGTGATTGATCGTGACCAAATGGGTAAATTTCACGCCGACAGCGACGCCATCCCCCAGCGGATTCGCATGGCTGGCGAAGGTTTCGGCGCCATGGCCTACTGGAACGGCCACGCCTACTTCGCCGCGAGCGATGACGTCCTGCGCGACTATGCCATCAAGAATGGTCAACTCACCCTGAATGCGTCGTCCGCCATGAAGTTCGAGAATCCGGTCGCGACGCCGACAGTTTCTTCCGACGGCAGCAAGAACGCTATCGTCTGGGCCATCGCAACCAAGATCTGGAACAGCCCTGACACGACACCCGCCGTCCTGTACGCCTTCGACGCCACCAAACTCGGCCAGCCCATCTACACTTCGGAGCAAAACAGCCAGCGCGATCGCGCCGGCCTGGCCACGCGATTCGTGATCCCAGTCGTGGTCAACGGACGCGTCTACTTCGGAGCCAGAGGTGAAGTCGAGGTCTACGGCCTCCTGAAATAGCGACTCTCAACTGCCCCGGTCACTACTTTCTCGCGAGCTCACTCAGCAGAGCCACCGACCGCTTCTCGTCGATCAGTGACGCCGCCCATCTTCACTGGTAGTAGCGCCTCGCCGGATCGTCGCGCAACGCCAGGTTCGCGCACAAGCGGCTTTCTATCATCCGCAATCAAATGAGTTGATGCTGATGCACGATGATGTCCGCACGGCCGATTCTCCGAAAAGTGCGCTGATGGAATTTCTCCAGAGCACCTACGAGGCAGCCGCCGAGTTGGGGAATTGAGACCGCCGGGCGTTGGAACGATAAACGCGCGGGAATTCGGGATTCGCAACCGCTCGGGAGTTGGCGACTCTGTTCGACCCTGCGCCGAAAGGAGTGTCAGGACCCTAAGCCCGCTGGTGTCTACACACAGCTTTGCTTTGGAGTTCGCCAACAGCAGACGCTATAATCCTTCCCTTCACCTCACCGAAGCGGGGTTCCTTATGACCGATCCGGCCGCCGATATAACCGTCCGTCCCATCAACCATGAAATCCTGGGCATGGACGGCGTCAACAATCTCGTTTCGCAGATCATTCCTTCCATCGCAATCGTGAATCCGCATTCGTTTCGCTTCGGGATACTCAACAATGTGCTCACCTTTTCCAGCATACGTCCCACCACGGCACGCCTCGGAGTATTCGCCGCGAAAAAGGGACCCGACCAGCGCGCCGTCATCCTGATGCTTCCGTCAGCCGGCAAGCCCACTCACCTCATGATCTGCATCACGCAGGAATTCGAACAGGCCAACGCCGACATTCAATCTCTGGGATGGACTAACCCTCTCTCGCCCGCATTCGTGAACTTCTGCATACTCAAGCACGTGGTCAACCGCTGGGGGGCACAAATCATCGCCGCCACCAGTGACACGGCGCTTCTTTACATCGTGCGCGCCCGCTCCGTCGGACACGAACTGGGCCCTTTTGCCAAGGATGGCCCATTCGTCAAAGAAGTCTTAACCCAACTGGTCTCTCTAACCGCCAACGCATTTTCGTTTGATTATGTACAAGCGTTCACCTACAGCAGCGGAGTGAACGAATTCAACATCTTCATCCCCGCCGTCGCGCCCTTTCTCAACATCGCCGCCGTCTATGGCATCGATCCATCGGAAGCCACGGCCGTAACCAAGCCAGGCAATGCTCTCCGCAGACAATATTTGAGTGGGGAGACCGGCGGACCCATCCCCGGATTCGAATTCCTCGGAGTGAATAGCTGGGTGAACGAGTGGAACTTTACGCCCGAGGTCAGAACCGACCACAGCCTGCGGCACAACTATCTGCACAACCGAGTCATGCCCCTTTACGTGCTGAACTTGGCTCTGTCGACGTAGTGATCTTCACTCTCCGCCCACAGAAACCAGAACGGCATTGACGCCCTCAAGAAACTTCGCGAATAAAAATAAGCCCAGGCTCAGTGAAGGCCAGGGTTTCGGTGTACATTAATTGGCCAGAGAATTGTCATGACACCGAACCGCGCAAGTGAGCAGGAACTGCTGCCGGCTTTGCCCCTCGAGAGCTGGAAAGACACGCTGGCAACCTTGCACATGTGGACGCAGGTAGTCGGAAAAGTGCGGCTCAAATTGTGCCCGCTGGTGAATCATTTCTGGAACGTCCCCTTCTACCTGACCGCGCGAGGAATGACGACGTCGGCCATGCCGTTCCAGCACGGAACGGTCGAAGTCCGATTTGATTTCATCGCGCACCAGCTCGGGCTCGAAGTCAGCGACGGCCGCAGAGTCGCGCTCGCGCTCAAGCCCCAGAGCGTTGCAGAGTTCTACAAGAAGTTCATGTCCGCACTGGCCGAACTCGGCGTAACCGTGAAGGTCTGGACAACTCCGTGCGAGATTCCCGATCCCATTCCCTTTGAACAGGACACCCGTCACGCGGCGTACGATCCGGACGCCGTGTATAAGTTCTGGCGAATCCTGGTATGGGTCGATCAGATCCTCAAGGAATTCCGCGCCAAATTTCTGGGCAAAGTCAGTCCGGTACACTTTTTCTGGGGAAGTTTCGATCTTGCGGTGACGCGCTTCTCCGGCAGAACGGCGCCCGCGCGGCCGGGAGCGGACTCCATCACTCGCGAAGCCTACTCGCACGAGGTGAGCAGCGCGGGATTCTGGCCCGGCGGCGGCGATATTCCGGGCCCTGCGTTTTATTCTTATGCCGCGCCGGAACCTCCCGGCTTCGCGGAACGGCGGGTTCGCCCCGCGGCAGCTTTTTACCACTCGCAACTGAAAGAGTTCTTGCTGATGTACGACGACGTTCGAACCACCGATTCTCCCAGAACTGCGCTGCTGGAATTTCTCCACAGCACCTATGAGGCAGCGGCTGAGTTGGGACATTGGGACCGCGGCAGCCTCGAACGCCATTCGAACTACAAAAAATCCGTCGACCGGAACCCGTAGAACCAGAACGATCAGGGTGATGGCGTCAGCGCTTCGAGTCCTTCATGCATTCAGCATACATCCGGTGGAACGCGTGCACGCCTTTTTCCTGTTTGACGCTGAAGCGGCCGCGCGAGTAGCTGCGTGAGCGCAGATTCTTCTGCACGATTTCGCAGATGCCGACGTCCTCAATCTGAATCTGATGGCTGAACTCCACCGACGCTTTCGCCGCCGGAGCCCCGTGATCTTTCTCGGGCAAGTACCATTCGAAGATCGCCAGGGAACGCTCCGCCTCGACCGGCAACACGATATTCAACGAGACGTTGTCGGGATAGCAGTTGAGCATCCAGTTGGGAAAAATCCAGAAGTAATCCGCACCCAGATCCGGTGCCAGATCTTCGCGCGCTGCCTGGTAACGGCGGGGCGAGGCGTCGCCCGGCTGCGCTCCCCGAATCGGACTGAACTGCCGCACATATCCCTGATGACCCCGCGCATAGGGCTCGACCACGTACGCGTTGTAATCCAGTTCGCGATTCAGCCCGGGATGCACGCTGGGCAGGTGATACCCCTCCAGATAGTTGTCCACATACGCCTTCCAGTTGCATTTCATGTCGTAGGTGCGACGCTCGAATAATTTCATCTCCGCGAACGGAAACTTCTCCGCCTGTAGCGGCAACTCGCCCAGACTCTCGCGCAGGGGCCGCGCTTCCGGATCAAAGTTGACGAACACCAGATTGAACCACTCCTCGGTCCGCACCGGAGTCAGGGCAAAGTCTTCCGAACGAAATCCCTCCACCCCTTCGATCTCGGTCGCGCTGAGCAGCTGGCCGTCGAGTCCGTAGGTCCATCCGTGGTATCCGCAGCGAAACAGTTTGCGGGAACCGCAACCTTCGGCCGGAGGCCCGGCCCGGTGGCGGCACACGTTGTAGAAGCCGCGCAGTTTGCCATCACTGCCGCGCACCAACAACAAAGACTCGCCCAGCAGTTCGGTGGTGAAGTAGTCGCCGGAATTCGCGACCTGGCTGAGGTGACCAACGACCTGCCACGTTCGGGCGAAAAGTTTTTCTTTTTCGGCAAGCAGCGTGCTTGCGTCCGTATACAGAACAGCAGGCAGCGTCCAGGCTCGAGCGATCTCGGCCTCGACTTGCAATGACTCTTTCGAAATATTCATGGGGGCGCTCACGAACTTCGCCGCAACATTCTACGCGGTCGACGTGCCCCAGAACGCAGGGCAAAAACAAAGCCCTCACCACGGAGGACACACAGGACGCGGAGGGAGAGACAAGCAAAATCTCTGTGTCTTCTGCGTCCTCCGTGGTGAAAGCTATTGCTTTGGTAAACCGCGGTCGGTTTCAAAGTGGAACGAGTTGCAGTTCCAGACTGACACGAATTGTCAGTGCAAACGCCGAATTTTGCCAGCATCGACGCACTGTAGTACCAGAGAGAGGGACTGAAGTTTGCCCTTCCGCTGAAAATAAAGCCCTTCCGCCACTACCACCCGTAACCAACGTAACTAGCCGCTTTGGCGAAGCAAGTGCAAATATCGGTACGACTGCGTCATCCGTGACCAGCAGTTTGAAGCAACAAAACCAGACCGAACGAGAGGACAAATAGAGATGCGGAAACAAAAAGGTTTCTCACTGATCGAGCTGCTGATCGTGGTGGCCATCATCCTGATCATCGCAGCTATCGCGATTCCGAACTTACTGCGCGCCCGCATGGCGGCCAATGAGTCGTCTGCTGTCGCTTCGATTCGTACCGTGACCACGGGCGAAGTAACCTATCAGACGGCGTATCCGACGGTTGGCTATTCGAAGGATCTGCTTTCCTTGGGCGGTGCGTTGGGCGCAGCTTGCGTCCCGGCCTCGACCTCGGCTTGCTTGATTGACTCCGTGTTGGCCAACAACGGCAACCCGGCAGCCAGCGGCAAGAGCGGATATTCGTTCACCACCGCCCCAGGCACCGTCGTAGCCGGCGTGTATGCAGGCTATGGCGTCCAGGCGATTCCGCTCTCGATTAACCAGACCGGCATTCGCGCTTTCTGCGCGGAAGAAGATGCTGTGGTTCGCGTCGACCCCGCGGGCGCTTGCTCGACGGCCGAAGCGACCATCCTCACCTTCAACCCGCTGAACCAGTAACGTAGATTCAGGCGAGTACCTGGGGAGGGTATCCGCCAT
>Ga0116223_10004837_pt1 | contig 11570 bp, 8 predicted proteins | sample Sb_taG_3_FD_90092 | JGI IMG/M metagenome (GOLD analysis project Ga0116223, IMG submission 90092) | Peat soil microbial communities from Weissenstadt, Germany - Sb_50d_a_PC metaG | ecosystem: Environmental > Terrestrial > Soil > Wetlands > Peat | place: Germany: Weissenstadt | collected 2010-09-21 | reverse complement strand
CTGATCCACGATCTCCTCCGACAGGCGCGCGTACAGCTCATGCTTGAGATCCAAGCGCTCAGGCACAGCCTCGATCACGAGCTCGCACGGCGCGAACGCCGACATGTCTTGCACCGGTTGCAGGCGCTCGGCGGCCGCCTCGGCCTGCTCTTTGCTCAGCCTGCCCTTGGCCGCTTCTTTGCCCAAGCCGTCGCGCGCGCTCTGCACCCCGCGCTCGAGCGCGTCCGGGAACGGGTCGTGCAGCAGCGTGTGCGCACCCGACCGCGCTGCGAGCTGGGCAATGCCGGCGCCCATCGTGCCGGCGCCGAGCACACCTATGACGCGTGCGGAACTCACCTACCTCACCTCACTCAGGACGGTACGAGCGCGTTGATGCCGGTCATGGCCCGTCCGATGATCAACTTCTGGATTTGCGAGGTGCCCTCGTACAGGGTCGTGACGCGCGCGTCACGGAAGTACCGCGCGACCGGATGATCGTCGACGTAGCCGGCGCCGCCGTGCACCTGGATTGCGAGGTTCGCGCACTCCAGCGACGCTTCGGTCGCGTGCAGCTTTGCGACCGAGGTCTCCAGGGTGTTTGGCCGGCCCTCGTCCTTGAGGAACCCAGCCCGCCACACCAGCATCCGCGAGGCGTCGGTCTTCAGGACCATGTCGGCGATCATCGCCTGCACGAGCTGGAAACTCGCGATTGGCCGCCCGAACTGCTCGCGCTCCTTGGCGTACTTGACGGACGCATCGACGCACCCCTGACAGATGCCCACGCAGCCAGCGGCCACGCTGTAGCGCCCGGAGTCGAGGTTCGACATCGCGATTTTAAAGCCATCTCCGACTTGCCCGAGCATGTCCTCGTCTGAGACCTCCACGTCTTCCAGCGCGATCGACGCCGTATCGGAGGCGTGCAGTCCCATCTTGTGCTCGATCGTCTGCGCTTTGTAGCCCGGCTGGTCGGTATCGACCAGGAAGCACGCGATTCCCTTGTGTCCGAGGGCGGGGTCGGTCTGGGCAAAGATCACCGCCAGCTTTGCGTAGTTGCCCATTGAGATCCACATCTTCGCGCCGTTGATCACCCAGCCGGAGTCCGTTTTCTTCGCGCGGGTCTTCTGGTTGGCCGCGTCCGAGCCGGTGTCCGGCTCGGTCAGCCCGAAGCACGCCAGCCACTCGCCCGAGCAGAGCTTCGGCAAGTACTTCTGCTTCTGCTCCTCGGTCCCGAACTTGACCAGCCCCGAGCACACGAGCGAGGTTTGGACCGAGATGACGGTGCGGATCGCGGAGTCTCCCCGGCCGATCTCCTCGACGACCAGGCCGTAGCTGAAGTAGTCCAGGCCGGCGCCGCCGTACTCCTGCGGGACGATTGCGCCCAGGTAGCCCTGTGCGGCGACCTTCCTAACCAACTCCGTGTCGAAGTGGTGGTTGCGGGCATTTTCGCGCGACTGCACCACGATCTCGTTGTCGGTGAACTCTTTCGCGGTCTTCTTGATCAGGCGCTGCTCGTCGGTCAGGTCGAAGTCCATGGGTCTCCTCTCAGCCCAGCTTGGGTGTTGTCCACGGCGCGGTCACGCGCCGCTCGATCTCCTGCGCCAGCCCGTCGATCGGCAGGCGCTCCTGCGAGAGCGAGTCGCGCTCGCGCACGGTCACGGTGGCGTCCTCGAGGCTCTGGTGGTCGATCGTCACGCAGTAGGGCGTGCCGATCTCGTCCTGGCGACGGTAGCGCTTACCGATCGATCCGCTCTCGTCGTACTCGACCATACCCACGCCCGCGCGTGCGCGCAGCGCGCGATGGACCTCCTGGGCGAGCTCGGGCTGGCCATCCTTCTTGACGAGCGGCAGCACCGAGACCTTGATCGGCGATAGACGGGGGTGCAGGCGCAGCACCGTACGGGACTCGGTGCGCTGATCGTCTCCGTCGTCGGTGGCGGCCGGCACCTGCTCCTCGTCGTATGCGTCGACGAGGAACGCCAGGGTCGCCCGGTCCGCGCCGGCGGCGGGCTCGATCACGTGGGGCACATAGCGCTCGCCGGTGCCCTGGTCGAAGTACTCGAGCTTCTCGCCGGAGAACTTCGCGTGCTGTGTGAGGTCGAAGTCACCGCGGTTGGCGATCCCCTCGAGCTCTGACCAGCCGATGGGAAAGAGGTATTCGACGTCGCTCGTGCCCGAGGAGTAGTGCGAGAGCTCGTCCTGATCGTGCGCGCGCAGGCGCAGGTGGTCAGGGCGCAGGCCGAGCTCGACATACCAGCGCTCACGCTCTTTCAGCCAGTGCTCGAACCACATCTGGGCCTCGTCGGGGGATACGAAGAACTCCATCTCCATCTGCTCGAACTCCCGTGTGCGGAAGATGAAGTTGCCGGGCGTGATCTCGTTGCGGAACGACTTACCAACCTGCGCGATCCCAAACGGAGGTTTCTTACGCGAGAACTGCAGGACGTTCTTGAAATTGATGAAGATTCCCTGAGCTGTCTCCGGTCTGAGATATGCCGCCGAGCCGGACTCCTTGACGGGGCCGATCGTCGTCTCGAACATCAGGTTGAAGTCCCGCGCCTCGGTCAGGTCGCACTCGTCGGTTTCGCCCGGATGCTTCGATGGTTTGCGCCCGCAGGGCAGATCGCCCAGGTGGTCGGCTCGGAAGCGCTGCTTGCACATGCGGCAGTCCACCAGCGGGTCGGTGAAGCCGGCGAGATGACCAGAGGCCTCCCAAACCCGGGGATGCTGGAGGATCGCCGAGTCGATCGCCACAATGTCGTCGCGCTCCTGCAACATCGCGCGCCACCACTCGCTCTTGACGTTGTTCTTGAGCAGCACGCCGTAGTGGCCGTAGTCGTACGTAGAGCCCACCCCGCCATAGATCTCCGAGGAGGGGAAGACAAAACCGCGCCGCTTGCACAGCGCGACGATCTTCTCCATGGTCACTACGTCGGAGTCTGTGGAGGATGGCTCGGTCATGGCGGGCAGCGGATGGTAGTCGAGCCCCTTCAGCGCCGTGGGCGCGAGATGCTCGTGGCTCGGCGTAGGATGCCGCGCCGTGGCGCGGATCCTGATAGTCGGCGGCGGCTGCAGAGGCAGGCGGCTGGCCGCGGAGATGTCCAGGGAGGGACACGCCGTGCGCATCACCACCCGCACAGAGGGGGGTCGGGCGGCGATCGAGGCGAGCGGAGCCGAGTGCTGGATCGGCACACCCGATCGCCTCGCGACGCTGAGGGCGGCGCTCGAGAACGTCACGATCGTCTGCTGGCTGCTTGCGAGAGTGGAGGGCTCCGAGGAGGTGGTCAGCACGCTGCACTCCTCGCGCCTTCAGTTCTTCCTCGGCCAGGTAATCGACACGACCGTGCGGGGGTTCGTCTACGAGGCGTCTGGCCCGGCTCCGCGCGGGGTCCTCGCCGAGGGTGAGCGAATCGTGCAAAGGATTGCCGAGCGCAACGAGATCCCCGTCGGGTTTCTGCGGGCCGATCCCGGGGATGCGGATGCCTGGCTCGCGAACGCCCACGCCGAGATCGGCGCGCTGCTCGAGGGTCGGTAGGCGCACCCGAGATCAAGCCACGCGGCGATCGGGCCGATGATGAACCCACGATGACGGGCGATCGTCCCCGATACGGGCTCCTGGTTTCGGCGTTCGGTGCGATCGTGCTCGCGGTGGCTGTGTTCCTGCCGTGGTACGGCGTGAGCTTCACCGCAGCCGGCATCGCCTTCGCCCAGCAGGCCGGCGATCAGGCCGCCGCCCAGTTCGGGAACGCCACGCTGCAGAGCTACATGGGCGAGTACCACGCCACTTTGAGCACGCTCGCCGGCCATCAGTTCACGGCGCTCAGCGCCCACCAGGCGCTGAAGGACCTGAACGTCGTCCTTTTATTGCTCGCCGGCGTTGCGATCGTGATCGCGTTGCTGGCGCTAGCGGGCGCGGGGTTCTCTTCGGCCTCCTCCCCCGATGGCCATCGAGGACCGCTCGCGCTGCTCGGCCTCGTCGCGGCGGCCTGTGTGCTCTTCCGGATCGTCGATCCGCCCACGCCTGACGGCGGGGTGCTCGCGCTCTCACTGCGCGAGGGAGCGTGGCTAGCGCTGGTCGGTTCGCTAGCGATGGTCGCCGGCAGTCTGTGGCCACGCCATCTACGCGCCCCACAGGCGTCCGAGGTCAAGGTCGAGGGAGTCTGGTCGGGGCTTTCCGGCTGGACGCCCGAGGGCTGACGGCGCCGATTTTCCCGGGTCGATCGCTTACATCGTCCGGGGGCGACCGTCGTCGCTGGCTGTCGAGGAGCGTGGACGCGCTTGCGCTACCCTTGACAAGGAATCACCTTAAAGCTGATCAGGATTTGTAGAGGGCGGGTTCCCCTTCCAAGCTCGCGACGGCTATCTGCTGAGAAAGGAACACATCATCATGACGCTGCAACTAGGCGACACGGCCCCCGACTTCGAGGCCGACACCACCGAGGGCCGCATTAAATTCCACGACTGGATCGGCGACTCTTGGGCGGTGCTGTTCTCACACCCGAAGGACTTCACGCCCGTGTGCACGACCGAGCTCGGATACATGGCAAACGCCAACCCCGAGTTCGACCGCCGCAACGTCAAGATCATCGGCCTGTCGGTCGACCCGCTCGACCGACACGAGGAGTGGGCCAAGGACATCGCTGACACCCAGGGCACGGCTCCCAACTACCCGATCATCTCGGACGGCGACTTCAACGTGTCAAAGCTCTACGGCATGCTCCCAGCAAGCACGTCTGGCGACCCGCTCACACGTACGCCGGCCGATAACCAGACGGTGCGCAATGTGTTCGTAATCGGGCCCGACAAGAAGGTCAAGCTGATCCTCGTCTATCCGATGACGACTGGCCGCAACTTCGACGAGGTGCTGCGCGTCATCGACTCGCTCCAGCTCACCGCAAAGCACAAGGTCGCCACGCCGGTCAACTGGCAGCAGGGCGAAAAGGTGATCATCGCGGGCTCGGTCTCAAACGACGAGGCCAAAGAGACCTACCCGGATGGGTGGGAGGAGCCCCGCCCCTACATCCGGATCGTGCCGCAGCCAGGGGAGACCTCCGAGCAGCCGTTGGAGCCCGCTGGGCACTCCTCCAGCTAACTCGCCGGCCGGCGCTGCTCTATTCACCGCTCAGGGCTGGGGGCTCTGCTAGCAGCATCAGTGTTCGCTGCCCATCCTCTGGCTTGGTGCACAGCTGCTCGAGCAGATTCTCGAGGATCCGTGCGGTTGCGCCCCAGATGAGGTGGTCGTCCACCACATAGGCATCTGTCTGAAAGGAGATCCCGCGGCGTTCGATGCGCGTACGCGTCCGACTCTCTCGCAAAGCGCGCAACGGCAGCTCCAGCACGGCGTCGACCTCCACCGGAGAGACCCGCCAGGCAAGCCCGGCCGGGATCAGGCCGACGAACGGGTGGATGACGTAGTTGGTTGCGAAGGTCGAGGTCGGCGGCAGCTCTCCGAGCGGGCTCACGCTGGCGCGAGGCAGCCCGATCTCCTCCTCGGCCTCGCGCAAGGCCGTGTCCTCTAAGGACGAGTCCCCGGGGTCCTGGCGGCCGCCGGGAAACGAGATCTCCCCAGCGTGATGACGCAGGTCGGCGCGACGCCTGGTGAGCACGACATGGGGCTCGCCCTCAGAGGACGGGAGGAACAGCGGGACGAGTACCGCCGCGGGAACCCGATCTGCCACCGGGGTCTGATCATCGGTGGCGGAGGGCAAGGACGGCTCAGGCGATCGCTGGCACGGTCGCCCGGAAGGCGCTCGGTGTGCTCACTCAAGGTAGGCGGCTGGATGCCGACTCGAGGACCCTCGTCTGCTCGACGCGCTCTTGGAACATAACCTCGCCGTCGAGCACGCGGTGGACAGGACACTTCGCGGCGATCACCCGCAGGCGCTCGACCTGCTCCTCGGGCAGGTCCTCCGGCAGGCGCATGACCAGCTCGAACTTGGTCGGGCAGCCGCGCTCGGCGGGGGAGTACTCGACGTCGACCTCCACGTGGCCGATGTCCCAGCCCTTGCGCGCCGCGTACATCTCCATCGTGATGGCCGTACACGAGGCGAGGCTGACCGCGAGCAGCTCCTGCGGGTCCGGGCCCGTGTCCTGCCCGCCGATGTCCAACGGCTCGTCAACCGTCAACTGGTGTTCGCGCACCTGCACGGTGTGCTTGAAGGCGCCCTCGTCGCGTCTCGCGGTGGCTCTCATCCTTGTCAGCCTTTCCAATCCCTGGGTCATGTCATCCCTCCGCCTCCGGTCGACCCCTCAACCCACATGCTACTCCCTCGACTGTGCGTCACGTGAGGGGATTGAACAGCAGACCGGTGAGCAGCTTGGGGTAAAAGTAGGTCGACTTGGGTGGCATGTTCTCGCCGGCCGCTGCCACGTCACGCACCTGTTGAACCGGCGTCGGGCGCATCAGGAAGGCCGCGTCGTACTCGCCCGAGCGGACCATCGCGAGCGCCTCCGCGGTGTCACGCGCGTAGAACATGCCGTTGAAGTGCGAGATGTCATCGTCGCTCAGACCGAGCGCGTTCTTCAGCAGCAATGTCTCCAGCACGCCCGTGTCCAGGTGGCGATAGGCCTCGGAGCGGTCTGGCAGCGCCGCGTCGGCGATCGCTTGATCCTTCAGCGTCAGCCGCAGCGCGCGCCCATCCCGTCCGTCCAGATAGCCGAGCTGCAGCGGCCCCTCGCCCGGGGATGGCGCGATCTCCTCGACGGGCACCTCCGTGATCTCGAAGTCCCGCTCGAGCGCCTGCGCGAGTTGCTCGCGGCGCTCGTCGTCCAGCCCTCTGACCAGGCGATGGGTTGGGAACACGGTGAGTCCGGGATCCTCGAGCGCGACAAGACACATAAGGATGTAGCGGTGCTCACCGTCCCCGCCGATCTCCTCGGCGTACGCTTGCATCGTCTCGTAGCGGTGGTGTCCATCGGCGATCAGTAGCTCCGCGTTGGATGTAGCGGCCTGGACGGCCGCGATAGCGTCGAGGTCTGCGATGGGCCAGAGGCGGTGGGTGGTGCCGTCGCCGTCCGTGATCTCCGCCCAGGGCGTCTGCTCAGTCGCCGGCGCGAGCGCCTCCCAGGCGGCATTCGTGGGGTCGGAGTAGAGCGAGAAGATCGGCGAGATGTTCGCCCGCGTGGCCCGCGTCAAGCGCAGACGGTCCTCCTTCGGGCCGGGATGTGTGCGCTCGTGCGGTCGCACACGCCCGGGTCCGTAGTCCTCGATTCGCACCCGGCAAAAGAAGCCGCGTCGCGTGCGCCGCTGGCCGTCGGGCCCTGTGTAGTCCTGCGTGTGCGCCCACAGCGCGGGCTCGCGATCACGGGTCAGCGCCCCCTGCAGCTGCCAGCTCTCGAACAGCTCGCGCGCCGCTTGGTAGGGATCCAGCGTGTCCGGCTCGCCCTGGGGCAGGTCGATGGCCACGACGTTGTATGGAGAGCGTGCGATCAGCGTGGCGCGCTGGGAGGCGTCGATCACGTCATAGGGTGGCGCGACGACGTCTGCGAGCGGACCGACGACGGAGGGGTTGTAGTGCAGCGCGCGCAGCGGTTGGACGTCGGCCATGGCGGTGGGGGAGGCTAGCAGCGGGAGTCGGCGACCGCCGTCACGGACCGCAGACATCCGTCCGCAACGATTGAGAACATGTGTTCGTAATGGCTCATGCAACGTACATGCGCGAGAAGGCACGCTTAATGCGCATCGAGCGGCAGTTCACGATCGATCAGCTCGCGGAGCGACTTGCGTTGCCGCGGACCACGATCTATTACTGGGTGCGCGACTTGCCGATCCCGGGCTCAGGGTCCGGCGGGGAATGGCCGGAGGCGGCGCGACGCAAGGGGACTGTCGCGATGCAGCGGAAGTACAGGCTGTTGCGGGAAGATGCCTACGCGGAGGGGATGCAGGAATACGAGGCGCTTGCAAGCGATCCGACGTTTCGCGATTTCGTATGCCTGTATATCGCTGAGGGGTACAAGCGAAATCGAAACACGATCGCGATCTGTAATTCGGATCCGGCGGTAATGCGAATCACAACAAGGTGGATCTGCCGCATGACGGAGAAGACACTTGAGTACTCAATTCAATACCACGCCGACCAGGACTTGAGCCAGCTATGCAAGTTCTGGAGCCTGACACTTGGTATCGATCCTGGTGTAATCAAGTTGCAACGCAAGTCGAACAGCAATCAACTCAAAGGTCGTCAATGGCGCTCCCGTCATGGTGTTTTGACTGTGCGCGCTTTCGACACGCTGGCGCGCGCTCGATTGCAGGCTTGGATGGATTGCTTGCGGGCCGAATGGCAGTAGACTCGGTATTTGCATCGGGGCGTGGCGCAGCCTGGTAGCGCGCACCGTTTGGGTCGGTGAGGTCCCGAGTTCGAATCTCGGCGCCCCGATAAATTCCAGCTACGCGAATAGTAGCGGAGGCGCGACCGAGGTCACCGGCGTGGCATGGCCGCTGTTCGCCGGTGCTCGTAAAGGGCACTCGTTGATGATCCGACCGCGCTGTTCACGGCGGGAGTGTTGGCGCCGCAGATGGTCTGCAGGAGAGGCGTCCGTTCGTCGCGCGAAGATGCGCTCGTGATCGCCCTACACGCTGTCTGGTCTCGAGACTCGCAGCTTTGCGTGTGGGGAGAGAGCTCCGACTTGCCCGCGCGGGCTCCGCGGCGTCGAGGGGGCAGGCCGGCGAAGCCGCGGGCGCGCCAGCACCCGTTTGCCTGTACGGCGCGGGATCTTGCTGGAGCGTTTGAGGTGTTGGGGGTTTCATTCGGACCAGGCACGCTGATCGAGCGTGAGCTGCATTTGCTGATGCCCTCCCACGACGAGGGCCCGCAGCATTCCCCGCAGCTTTTGCGGGAGGTGCAAGAGAGGCGCACCGGCAGTCCGGAGCTGCTCGATCCCTGGATGGTTCCGGCGCTCGGGCTGGGGCCGGCCGCCGCGCTTCAGCTGCTGCTCGCCCAGCCGGCCGGCGGCGCCACTAATCCCCAGGGCGTGGCGCTCGGCGATTCGTTGCGGTTTTTGGCCGAAGCGAGCAAGCTCGCGCTCGAGCTGGTCGCGCGCGGTCGCCTGCTCCCCGGGTTGGTGCGGCGCGATGAGGGATGGCTCGCGTGGTGGCGGGCGATGCCCGGCGATCCCAAGGACGCAGAGCGCATACGGATGCTGGTCGCGGCGATGCCGCCCCTCGTGCGGGCGGAGATCTCCTCCCCCTGGGAGGAGCCGAACGCGCCCGAGGCTGTCGTGGGCGATCTGCTGGGGACGTTCGTCGACGCGTGCGCGCGGAGTTTTCTTGCCGACGGCCTCACAGGACGCAGAGCGGGCCGGCGCTCGAAGCGCAAGCTCCCGGTCGTTGATGCATGGCTGGCGGCGCTGACGGACCCCGCCCCGGTCGCTGTCGATGCGCACGAGCGGGAGCTGGCGGTGCTCGCCGAGGAGCTCGACGAGTGGCGCCAGGCGGGGGAGCGGTATGCGGAGCACCGCATGTTCCGGACCTGTTTTCGCCTGTGCGAGTCGGAGCAACGGGCGGAGTGGCTGGAGGGCGAGCTCCAGGGCGAGTCGGGCGGCGACGAGCTGGGTGCGGATCGCGATGGGCTGGACCCCGATCGGTGGCGGGTCGAGATCCTGCTCCAGGCAAAGGACGATCCGAGCGTGCTGATCGGAGCCGAGGAGGTGTGGCGCTCCAACGGAGATGGGCTGCGGGCGCTTGGCCACCGGCTGGCGGACCCGCAGGAGCGGCTGCTCGGTGGGCTCGGTCATGCGCTGCGACTGTGGCCCGGCTTGGAGCCGGCGCTGCGTGAGGCCGCCCCGACCTGCGTCGATCTGACCCCGGAGGCCGCGATCGGATTCGTGCGCGACGCCGCTCCGGCGCTGGAGCAGGCCGGGTTCGGAGTGCTTGTTCCACCATGGTGGAACAAGCGGCTGCGCCTGAATCTCAAGGTGGAGCCGTTCGATGAGATCGAGGAGGGCAGCGGGCTGTTCGGCCTCGACGGCCTATGCGCGTATCAGTGGAGGATCGCGGTCGGTGACGCGACGCTGACGCTGGCGGAGCTGCGTCAGCTGGCGGCGTTGAAGCTGCCGCTGGTGATGGCGCGCGGGCGCTGGATCGTGCTGCGTCCGGAGGACGTCGAGGCGGCGCTGGCGTTCTTCGAGCGTCGCGCCGAGCAAGGCCAGGCGCCGGCGGGGGAGCTGATCCGCGAGAGCCTCGAGCTGGGCGCCGGCGCCCAGGCGAAGACCGAATTGCCGCCTGTCGAGATCGAGGCCGGCGGGTGGCTGAGAGAACTGCTCAGCACCAACGGCGAGCGTAAGCTGCGGGAGGTCCCCACCCCGGCGACGCTCGACGGGGAGCTTCGTCCCTATCAGCAGCGCGGCCTTGCGTGGCTCTCGTTCCTGTCGAGCCTCGGCCTCGGTGCGTGCCTGGCGGATGACATGGGCCTCGGCAAGACGGTGCAGCTGCTGGCGCTGTTGCTCGCCGAGCGCGAGCACGCCGCAGCCCGGGGCGATCGGGGACAGTTCAAAGGATCCGCTCAAACGCCCGCAACAAAGACCAAGACCGTCACCGGCAATCCTCGGCCCAAGCGCCTAGCGCCGACGCTGTTGATCTGCCCGATGTCGGTGGTGGGCAACTGGGAGCGCGAGGCGCAGCGGTTCGCGCCGGGCCTGCGCGTGCATGTGCATCACGGTCCCGAACGGCTGGCGGAGAAGAAGTTCACGCGTGAGGCGCGCGCGAACGATCTGGTGATCACGACGTACGCGCTCGCGACGCGCGACCGCGAGACGCTCGGCGCGGTGAAGTGGGAGCGGATCGCGCTCGATGAGGCGCAGAACATCAAGACGATCGACACCAAGCAGACGCGCGCGATCCGCTCGCTGACGGCACGTCATCGCGTCGCGCTCACCGGTACCCCAGTGGAGAACCGCTTGACCGAGCTGCACTCGATCATGGACTTCCTCAACCCCGGGCTGCTCGGCCCGGCGGCGACGTTCAAGCGCTGCTACGCGAGGCCGATCGAACGCTACCGCGACGAGCACGCGACCGCACAGCTGCGCCAGACGACCGGTCCGTTCATCCTGCGCCGCTTGAAGACCGACAAGCAGATCATCGGTGACCTGCCCGAGAAGATCGAGATGCGCGTGGATTGCAACCTCACCAAGGAGCAGGCGAGCCTTTACGAGGCGGTCGTCGAGGAGATGCTGCACAAGGCGGCGCAAGCCGACGGGATCGAACGGTCCGGGATCATCCTCGCGGCGCTGATCAAGCTCAAGCAGGTCTGCAACCACCCCGCGCACCTGCTCAAGGATCGCTCTGATCTGGACGGGCGCTCCGGCAAGCTCGCGCGCCTGGAGGAGATCCTCGACGAAGCGCTTGCTGAGGGCGATCGCGCGCTCTGCTTCACCCAGTTCACCGAGTTCGGGCACATGCTGCGCACCCATCTACAGGAGCGTCTCGGTCGCGAGGTCATGTTCCTGCACGGCGGCACCTCGAGGAGCGCGCGCGATGAGATGGTGCGGCGGTTCCAGTCCCAGGACGGGCCGTCGGTATTCGTGCTGTCGTTGAAGGCTGGCGGCACCGGGCTCAATCTGACCGCCGCCAACCACGTGGTCCACTTCGACCGCTGGTG
>Ga0116223_10004834_pt1 | contig 11575 bp, 9 predicted proteins | sample Sb_taG_3_FD_90092 | JGI IMG/M metagenome (GOLD analysis project Ga0116223, IMG submission 90092) | Peat soil microbial communities from Weissenstadt, Germany - Sb_50d_a_PC metaG | ecosystem: Environmental > Terrestrial > Soil > Wetlands > Peat | place: Germany: Weissenstadt | collected 2010-09-21 | reverse complement strand
TCAAATGCCCTCGGAATTGGCTCGGCATGTCGGTGGATACAAGGAAAGGGAACTGTATCCGCACAATACTTACCTGGAACTGCTGGTCGAACATGGCCTTGCCGGCCTGGCGCTATATATCTGGCTGATGTGGGAGCTTTTGCGCCTGGGACGGGGCTTGGTTCCCGAGGGCAAACGTCACGGTCTGTTGAATCGTCAGTTCCATGCGATGTGGCCCATCTTGCTCGGGGTCTATTGGGTAAATGCTTTTGTAGTCGTTATGAACTATCAGTTCGTGAACGGGCTTCTGTTCACTTTGGCTGGTATGTTGGCAGCGCAGCAGAGTCGCGCCGGGAGAATCCCGGGGCGCGACCGAATCCGCTCTCTCCAAACGGTTCGCCCTTCTGCCGCTTAGGTCCGATTCCTTTCCGGTGTCGCAAGTCGCATGTCAAGGGTCACGGTCGCTTACCTCGCGAATCAATATCCGGCGGCCGTAGAGCCCTACGTGGGCGAGGAAATCGAGGAACTGCGGCGGCGGGCAGTGAAGGTAATCGCGGGAAGTGTGCGCACCCCGGATGCTCCGCAACGTCCATCCTCCAACTCGCCTTCGGAATCGGAGATCCTGTGCCTCCAACCGGTTCGCCTGCTCACTCTTCTTCGGGCTCTCATGTTGGCTATCGCGCGCTGGGAGCGGATTTCGGATTTGCTGATGCGCATTCTCCTGCGGGGAACGGAATCGCCCATGCGGCGACTGAAGGCTCTTCTTCACACGTGGTTGGGCGCCTATTACGCGGTGCTGCTGAAGGAGCGGGGAGTCGATCACATCCACGTGCATCACGGCTATTTCGGATCGTGGATCGCAATGGTGGCCGCGCGGTTGTTGGACGTAGGTTTCAGCCTCACGCTGCACGGTTCGGACTTACTGTTGCACGGCGCTTATCTCGACACGAAATTGGACAATTGCCGTTTTTGCCTGACCATTTCCGAGTACAACCGCCGCTACATTTTGCAGCACTTCCCTGACGTTGAGCCCAGAACCATCATCGTGTCGCGCTTGGGAGTCGATACGCAGCTCCGCGCGGAATCCCCGCACCGGCCCGCTCGCAGCAGGAGCGACAAGTTTATTTTGCTAGCCGCGGGCCGCTTGCATGCGGTTAAAGATCACGCGTTTCTGGTTCGCGCCTGCGCTCAACTGCGCGATCACGGACTCGACTTTGAGTGCCTGGTCGCGGGAGAAGGGCCGGAGCGGCAACGTCTCGAATATCTGATCCGGGAGAATCAACTGCAACACCGCGTCAAACTGCTCGGACACGTGGCCCGGCAGGAGATGGATTCCCTGTATCGGACCGCCGATCTGTTTGTGCTTACCAGCCTTAGCGAAGGAATTCCGCTGGTGCTTATGGAGGCGATGGCACGCGGCACAACCGTACTCGCGCCCGCAATCACCGGTGTCCCGGAACTTGTCGTTCCGGGCAAGTCTGGATTTCTTTATGAACCTGGGAGTCTCGAGGATTTCGCACAGAGAGTTCTCTTCCTTGAGGCCTTGATGCGGGTGACGGACCACCCTTCGCAAAACCGGCTGAACTGGATCCGGCACGCAGCCCGCGTTGGGATCCTTCATAACTTTGACCGCCAGAAAAATCTGACCTGCTTTGGCGGAGTTTTCCTGCAACGGATCGCACCCCACAGTTGGAGTCCCCCCTATGAGGATCCTTTATTGCAACAAATATAACTACCCCTTCAGCGGCACCGAAGCCTATCTGTTCGAGGCGATGAAACTGATGCGCTCGAAGGGGCACGACGTGGCCCTGTTTTCCATGGCCGACAAACGTGGCGATCCTACCCCTTACGATCACCATTTCATGCCGCATATTGATTTCAAGACAAAGAGTGGATGGATTCATCAGGCGAAGCTGGCGGCACACGCGATTTATTCTTTTGCTGCGCGGCGCAGGTTGCGGGCGATGATCGCGGAATTTCGCCCGGACGTGGCTCACGTGCGCAACATTTATCACCATCTTTCTCCCTCGATCTTGTGGGAGTTGAGGGCACAAAAGGTTCCGGTTGTCTATCACCTGAACGACTTCAAGGTTTTGTGCCCGAGCTATAACCTGGTTTCACGCGGAGAAGCCTGTGAAGCCTGCAAGGGGGGAGAATTCTGGCACGCCTTGAACAGAGATTGCTATCCAGGAATGGCGGCGCGGATAACGCTGGTGGCGGAGGCTTACTTCCACAAACGGCTGGGGACGTATAGGAACTGTGTCGACCGCTTTCTTGCGCCCAGCCAGTTTGTGCGCGACAAGTTTGTCGAACATGGATGGGACGCTCGCAGGTTCGCAGTACTTCCCCACTTCCAGCCAGTCAAGGCGGTCGTGGAGCGAAGAGCAGAAAACGCTCCGTTGCTTTACTTCGGTCGATTGTCGCGGGAAAAAGGCGTCGAAGATTTGCTCCATGCCATGCGGCGATTGCCTAATCTCCGGTTGATGATTGCGGGCGACGGCCCGGAGCGCAGCAAATTAGGGCAAGTGTGCGCCGAGTCGGGGCTAACAAATGTGGAACTTGTAGGCCACATCCGGGGAGCCGAACTGGATCGGGCGATTGCTGGCTCACGTTTTACGGTGCTGCCGTCTCATGCTTATGAAACGCTCGGCAAGACGATACTTGAATCCTACGCGCACGCCCGAACCGTAGTTGCTTCCGATCTGGGTTCGCGGCGCGAACTCGTACACGAAGGTAAGACGGGGCTCTTGTACCGGACGGGAGACGTGACTGAGCTGGCGTCAGCGTTGGAGTTTCTCGGCTCGCATCCGGATCTGGCCGACGAGATGGGCCGCGTGGGACAAGAAGAGGTACGCCAACATTACGCTCCGCAAGCACATTACGAGGCCCTGATCGACTTATATGAGCGTCTGGCCGGAGAAGAAAAGCAATCCTCCGATACTGGGAAACCAGATACGCGGAAAGCATTTTCCCCCGCAACCCCGCCACAATCCTTTGTTGGTCGGGCAGAAAACGGCGACTTCGTCTCCGTGCAACGCCTTGCATTCGCCCCAGCTTTGAAGGATAGTAGTTCGCCTCCGCCGCTGCAGAAACCCAAACTCCGCGTTGCGTTCATTGGTGGAAGAGGCGTTTTCTCCAAGTACAGCGGCATAGAAGCCTATTACGAAGAGGTGGGGAAACGGTTGGCAGGGATGGGCCACGAGGTCACGGCTTATTGCCGGACGTACTTCACGCCTTCCATGCGAGAACACAACGGCATGCGAGTAGTGCGGCTGCCCACGATTCGCTCCAAACACCTGGAGACACTGCTGCACACATTTCTGAGCACCCTCCATGTGCTGGCGCAACCTTGCGATGTGGTGCACTACCACGCTCTGGGGCCGGCCTTATTCTCATTTATTCCGCGGCTTGCGGGCAAGAAGACGGTGGTCACCGTGCAGGGTCTGGATTGGCAACGCAAGAAATGGGGCCGCATCGCCTCAGCTGTGCTCCGGCTGGGGGAGCGGGCGGCGGTGAGTTTTCCCACCAGCACAATGGTCGTCTCACGGACGCTGCGGCAGCATTATTGGGAAGGATACGGCGTGGGGACGTCGTATGTGCCGAACGGCGGCTTGCTGCGGGACCGGCGTCTCCCTGAGAAGATTCTTGAGTGGGGGCTGGAACCCGGAAACTACATTCTGTTCCTGGGCAGGTTCTCGCCGGAAAAAGGCTGCCACCTCCTCGTCGAAGCGTACGAGCGGTTGGACACTGACATAAGGCTGGTAATGGCGGGGGCGGCGAGCTATTGCGACGATTACTCCCGGCAACTGCGGACCCACGCTAGTGAACGAGTCAAAATGCTGGATTGGGTTTCGGGCGAAGCTCTGAACGAGTTGCTAACGAATGCGATGTTGTTCGTCTTGCCGTCCGATCTCGAGGGGTTGTCGCTTGCATTGCTGGATGCGATGGGGGCAGGGCTGTGTGTGCTCACCAGCGACGTACCTGAAAATAGGGAAGCCATCGAAGATGCCGGGTTTACTTTCCGGCGTGGAGACGTCTCCGACTTAACGGACCGCCTGCGATTCTTGATCGCCAATCCGGCGGTGCGGGAGGCCGCGGGACTGGCCGCCAAGAGCCGCATTCGCGAGCAGTACCAGTGGAGTAACATTGCAGCGGAGATCGAACGGGAGTATTTCGAAATGATGGGTTGGAGTTTGACCGAGATTCCAGTCAAGAAGGCAAGCGGACGCGTGGCAGCGCCCGCGGAACCGGCGCGCCGGAAGGTAGGATAAGAAACTCCGCCGGTCGCGACACGAAGCTTCGTAACCCATAAACAACCGAAGGCACGAAGAGGACGGGGTGATTCCCGTCCTTTTTGTTTACAATTGAAGGTTCGGCTTCTAGTAGCCGAGTGGCAAGCGGCGGCATGCCACGCCACTCGACGATATTTCCAATCATGGAAAATACAATCGTGGTCACCGGCGGAGCAGGTTTTATCGGATCCAACTTCATCCTTCGATGGATGGCGCGGGAACCGGGTTCGGTTGTGAACCTGGATAAACTCACCTACGCCGGAAATCTTCACAACCTGGCAGCCATTGCGAACGATCGCAGATACGAGTTTGTACAAGGTGATATTGCGGACCGCGGCCTGTTGCGCCGCTTGCTTGATCGCCACAGGCCGCGGGCCATCGTGCATTTTGCAGCCGAGAGCCACGTCGATCGCTCCATCCGCGGGCCCGACGAGTTCATCCGCACCAATGTGGATGGGACCTTCGCGCTGCTCGAAGAAGTACGAACATATTGGGGAGAGTTAGCCGCGCCGGAGAGCGCGGATCTTCGCTTCCTGCACGTTTCCACCGACGAGGTCTTCGGCTCGCTCCGGCCGGAGGATCCACCTTTTTCTGAGATCACCCCCTACGCGCCGAACAGTCCGTATGCGGCGTCCAAGGCCGCCTCCGATCATCTTGTGCGGGCCTACCATCACACTTACGGGTTACCCACATTGACCACGAACTGTTCTAATAACTATGGACGATTTCAGTTTCCAGAAAAATTGATCCCGCTGATGATTCTGAACGCGCTCCATGGAAAACCGCTGCCGGTGTATGGAGACGGCGAGAACGTTCGCGATTGGCTGTATGTGGAGGATCACTGCGAAGCCATCGCCACTGTGCTGCATCGCGGTCGCGCAGGTGAGACGTACAACATCGGGGGTTGCAACGAAAAGCGAAACATCGACATCGTGCAGACAATCTGCGACCTTGTGGATGAGATGGCCGGAAGCCACGGAGCGCCGCGCCGCGGCTTGATTACATTTGTGAAGGACCGTCCCGGACACGACCGGCGCTATGCCATGGACGCAGGTAAGATTGAGCGCGAACTCGGCTGGCGTCCCAGAGAAACGTTTGAGAGTGGAATTCGCAAGACTATAAAGTGGTATTTGGAGAATGAAGAGTGGGTCCAGGGCGTGACCAGCGGCAGCTATCGGCAGTGGATTGAAACGCAATATTCTTCCTGAGTCTGACGGTCAGAGATCAATACTTTCCAAAATGCACGCATCCAAGAATTCGAGCTATAAAGGAATCATTCTGGCCGGCGGGTCGGGAACACGACTGTATCCCGTGACCCACGCCATGGGCAAGAGTCTGCTCCCGGTCTATAACAAGCCCATGATTTATTACCCGCTATGCACGTTGATGCTGGCGAGTATTCGCGAGATCCTCATTATTACGACTCCGGAGGATGTGCAGAAGTTTCAAGCTTTGCTGGGGGATGGAAATCAGTTTGGTATTCAGTTGCGATATCAGGTGCAGCCGAGGCCAGAGGGAATTGCGCAAGCTTTCCTGGTAGGCGAAGCGTTTCTCAGCGGCAGCGCCTGCGCTCTCGTGCTCGGCGACAATATTTTTTATGGCCATGACCTGGCGAAAGACTTGCGCGAGGCCGCGAGTAAAAGTCGGGGCGCGCGCGTATTTGCCTATCCGGTTCACGATCCCGAACGCTATGGAGTGGTGGAGTTTGACAGCGCCGGGCGCGCTCTTAGCATCGAAGAGAAGCCCCGGCATCCGAAATCACGTTACGCGGTGACCGGACTTTATTTTTACGACGACCAGGTGGTCGAGATCGCGAAGTCGCTGAAGCCGAGTCCGAGAGGCGAACTGGAGATCACGGACGTAAATAAAGCATATCTGGAACGCGGCCAACTGGAAGTTGTGGTCATGGGACGCGGCATGGCCTGGCTCGATACCGGCACGCACGAATCGTTGATGGATGCGTCGCTTTACATTCAGGCGATCGAGAAGAGGCAGGGGCTGATGGTGGCCTGTCCCGAAGAAATTGCCCTGCGCTCCGGCTATATCACGGCGGAGCAGGTGGAAAAGATTGGTAGCTCGATGAAGAACAATAGTTATGGCGCTTATCTGCTGCAACTTTTGCGAGAGAAGGTATTCTGATGAATGCGGTTCACGCCATTCGCCCCACGATGAATGCGATCAAGAAAGTCCCGACGTCGCTGCCCGGAGTCTTTGTCCTTGAACCCCGCGTGTTTCGCGATGAGCGCGGATTTTTCTTCGAGAGCTACAATCAGCAAATCATGACGGACGCCGGAGTTGTTGCAACCTTCGTACAGGACAATCATTCCTGTTCCTCCCGCAACGTTCTGCGGGGTCTCCACTATCAGGTAAAGCGTCCGCAGGGGAAGCTGGTGCGGGTCGCAGAGGGAGAAATCCTGGACGTCGCCGTCGACCTGCGCCGGAGTTCTCCAAGCTTTGGACGCTGGGAAGCGGTGCGACTCTCAGGTGAGAACAACCGTATGCTGTGGATTCCGGTTGGATTCGCCCACGGCTTCCGAGTGCTTTCAGAAAAGGCTCACGTCTTATACAAAGCGACCGATTTTTACGCGCCCGAGCATGAACGAATGCTGGCCTGGAACGATCCCCATCTCAAGATCAACTGGGAACTGGACGGTGAGCCTGTCGTGTCGGCAAAAGACCAGCGGGGCGTGGCGTTTCCCGACGCCGAAAGCTTCGACTAAATTTCCATGCGAGTCACAATTTTTGGCGCCTCCGGGCTGCTGGGCAAGGCGCTCATTAGCAACTGGACCGGGGACGCCGTTACTGGACTCGGTTCGCGCGACGCTGACATCCGCGCGGCCGAGCGGGTGCGCCAGGTCGTGCAGGAAACACGTCCGGAGTGGATTGTGTTGGCGGCGGCATACACGGATGTGGACGGATGCGAAGGCAATCCGGAACTGGCTTTCGCCGTGAACCGCGATGGCGCGGTGAATGTCGCGACCGCAGCCAAGGAATTTGGAGCGCGTCTGCTGTTCCTTAGCTCGGATTACGTCTTCGATGGAAAGAAGACCACCCCTTACGAGAGTGAGGATTCCCGGAATCCGCAGAGCGTGTACGGACGAACCAAAGCGGAGGCGGAGATCAGGCTGCTGGAACTGATGCCGGACTGCTGCATCGTCCGAACATCATGGCTGTTCGGAGTAGGCGGAAAATGTTTCCCCGACACAATTCTGAAACTGGCGGCAGGCCGTCCGGCGCTTGATGTGGTGAACGACCAGCGCGGCTGCCCAACCTACGTGGTAGATCTCGCCGGGGCAATCACTCAACTGTGCCGGAGAAGCGCTTGCGGAATTGTGCACGTAACCAATGCGGGAGATTGTACGTGGTTTGAGTTCGCACAACAGATTGTACGGAGTGCCGGGCTGGCCACGACTGTGCGGCCGGTAAGCAGTCAGCGGATGGCACGGCCCGCGCCTCGGCCTGCGTATTCAGTCTTGTCGCCAACTCGCTTGCAAGCATTGGGCATCGAAATGCCATCCTGGCGTGATGCACTCGGGCGTTACCTGGAACTTCGGCCGAAGTGATATGGCGCGCGGAGATTGCCTCGCTTCGAGCCATCCTGCTACGATTGCCGAGGCCCGCCTGGGGATTTCGTGAGATTAATCCAGAATTACATTGATGGCCGATTCGTGTCCGGAAAGCGGGAGTTCGCGGACTTAAATCCGGCGGATGGAGCAGTCATCGCGCAGGTCGCCGAAGCTGACGAGTCTCAGGTGAACGAGGCCGTGGATGCGGCGCGGCGCGCGTTGCGCGGAGAGTGGGGACGACTCGGGGTCCGCGAGCGTGCGGCGCGATTGCACCGGGTCGCGGATGCGATTGAGCGGCGTTTTGATTGTTTCGTTCAAGCCGAAGTCGCCGATACGGGTAAGCCAGTCTCGCTGGCGTCAAAGCTCGATGTTCCACGCGCGGCGGCGAATTTCCGCGTGTTTGCCGACCTGGTGAAAATGGCCGGGCTGGAATCGTTTCAGACGGAAACTCCCGACGGTACGCACGCTCTGAACTATGCAGTTCGGAAGCCGCTGGGTGTCGTGGGCGTTATCACGCCATGGAATCTGCCGCTGCTTTTGCTCACCTGGAAAGTGGCTCCCGCGCTGGCTTGCGGGAACGCGGTGGTGGTGAAGCCTTCGGAAGAGACTCCGGCTACGGCAGCCCTTCTGGCCGAGGCCATGCGGGAAGCAGGAATTCCGAATGGCGTGTATAACGTGGTGCATGGCTTCGGTCCCGGATCCGCGGGAGAATTTCTGACCCAACATCCGGACGTGGACGCTGTCACATTTACCGGCGAATCAAGAACCGGGGCAGCCATCATGAAGGCGGTGGCGCCGACGGTGAAGCCGGTCTCGTTTGAATTGGGTGGAAAGAATGCAGCAATCGTATTCGCGGACTGCAATCTGGAAGAGACAATAAACGGGTTGTCGGATGCCGTATTTCTCAACACGGGGCAAGTCTGCTTGTGCGCGGAGCGCGTGTATGTGGAGAGAAAGGTCTTTGACGCATTCGTCGACGGGCTGAAACGAAAGGCTGAAAACCTGCATGCGGGCTGGCCAACCGATCAGCAAACTAACCTTGGCCCTTTGATTTCCGCGCAACATCGGGAGAAAGTGCTTTCCTACTACCAACTGGCTCGCGAAGAAGGAGCGACAGTGGTAACCGGCAGTGGAGTTCCACAATTCGGGGATAATCGCGACCACGGCTTCTACGTGCAACCAACCATTTACACTGGACTCGCGGAATCGGCACGCTGCGTGAAGGAAGAGATCTTCGGGCCAGTGTGCCACATCGCTCCGTTTGATTCGGAAGAAGAAGCTGTCTCCATGGCCAACGACACGAAGTACGGATTGGCAGCGTCGATCTGGACCAGCAACCTGAAGCGCGGTCATCGGGTCGCGCAACAAATGAATGTTGGGATCACGTGGGTGAATTGCTGGTTCCTGCGTGATCTGCGCACCCCGTTTGGTGGAGCGGGACTTTCTGGGATTGGCCGGGAAGGCGGAATGCATTCCCTGAACTTTTATTCCGAACTGAACAATATTTGCATTCGGCTGTGATACTTTGCGGCTGCGCGTCCGTGCGCCGGGACAGGCTTAAGAGATGAACGGAACGGAAAGCAAAGTCGTCGAGGGGAAAGCGGTGCCGCGGGGAAAGTATCCGCACATCAAGCGGGCCGGTGACTTTCTCTTTGTGTCCGGGACTAGCGCGCGTCGTCCCGACAACACAATCGCCGGAGCCGAAGTGGATCCACTTGGCACTACGCGGCTCGACATCCGCGAACAAACGCGCGCGGTGATCGAGAACATCAGAGATATTCTGCTGAGCGCAGGGGCGCGACTGCAAGATGTGGTTGAGATCTCCACTTATCTGGTGAACATGAACGATTTCGGCGGCTACAACGAAGTGTATGGCGAGTTCTTCGGACACGATGGTCCCGCGAGAACGACGGTGGCTGTGCATCAATTGCCGCACCCGCACTTGCTAATTGAGATCAGGGCCATGGCTTACAAACCGCAGCGATAGGAGACCCGATGGCATCCATCAAGAATCTGAAAGCGTTTAACTTTCACGCTTGGATTGATGAAAATAAAGAAAAGCTAAAGCCTCCCGTGGGAAACGCGCAGGTTTGGGAGGACGGCGAGATGATGGTGACCGTCGTGGGTGGGCCCAACCAGCGGCGCGATTATCACGACGATCCCACGGAGGAATTCTTCTACCAACTAAAGGGCAACGTTTCACTGCGCATCATGGAGGCGCCCGGCAAGCCGCCGGTGGAAATACCCATCAAAGAAGGCGACATCTTCCTTCTGCCCAAACACATGCGGCATTCCCCGCAGCGACCGGCTGACACCATCGGAGTGGTCGTCGAAGTGCCGCGCCCCGAGGGCTCTTTGGACGCCTTCGAATGGTACTGCCCGAACTGTCACCAGTTGATTTACCGCGCGGAAGTGAAGCTCAAGAGCATCGTCAAGGATCTGCCACCTCTCTTCGAACAGTTCTACTCGAACGAGGACCGGCGTAAATGCAAGCATTGCGGCGCGATTCATCCAGGCAAGTAGAACATGCAAGTCATCGACATTCACAATCACTTTTTCCCCCGCTCCTGGCCCGACTTGGCGGCCCGTTACGGCTCACCGAACTGGCCGTGGATCAAACATACCGAACCGGGAAAAGCGGACATCATGGTGGGAGACCGCTTCTTCCGGCACATCTATGCGGCGTGTTGGGATCCGGAGGTTCGACTCCAGGAGATGGACCGCGACGGCGTTGACCTGCAAATTGTCTCTGCAACGCCAGTGCTGTTTGCGTATGAGCGTCCGGTGGAACACGCGGCGGATTGCGCGCAATTGTTCAACGATGCGGCGCTTGAACTTTGTAGCCGGGGAAAAGGCAGGTTGAAATCGTTTTGCCAAGTGCCACTGCAGGACGTTGACGCAGCTTGCAAGGAACTCAGCCGTTGCATCCGGTCGGGACACCTGGGAGTGCAGATCGGCAACCACGTTGGGCTCAAGAACCTGGACGATGCCGGGATCGCGACTTTTCTGCACCATTGCGCGGATGAAGGTGCGGCCGTACTCGTCCACCCATGGGATATGTTTGGGAGCGAGCGGATGCCGAAGTACATGATGCCGTGGACCGTGGGCATGCCGGCGGAGACGCAACTCTCCGTAGTTGCGCTGATTTTGAGCGGAGCGTTTGATCGACTACCCAGCACGCTGCGCATCTGTTTCGCGCACGGCGGCGGGAGCTTTGCATTCCTGTTGGGACGGCTGGAAAATGCGTGGCATCATCATCCGGTGGCGCGCGGCGACTGCCAATATCCACCCAAGCATTATCTCAATCGCTTCTACACCGACTCCGCTGTGTTCGACGAGCGCACGCTGCAATTCCTGGTGGGAACAATGGGAGCAGATCGGGTGATGCTCGGGTCGGACTATCCGTTCCCGCTGGGCGAAGAACGAGTGGGTTCGCTCATTCGACAAAGCAATTTGCCGCAGCAGACCAAGGCCAAGCTTCTGAGCGCAAACGCAACGCGGTTCTTAGGACTTGAATCCAACTCGCGCGCTGCGGATAACAAGTCGGACGCTGCTGGATCATCGCCGATCGCGCCTGAGCCAGGGCAGCTTACATACAGCTCGTATTTAAAGGTTCCAGAACTGCTGCAGTTGCAGCAGCCGCAATCTTCTCCGCCGCATCACGACGAGTTGCTGTTCATCCTTGTGCATCAGAGCTACGAGCTATGGTTCAAGGAATTGTTGCATGATCTCGATGCG
>Ga0116223_10004832_pt1 | contig 11582 bp, 10 predicted proteins | sample Sb_taG_3_FD_90092 | JGI IMG/M metagenome (GOLD analysis project Ga0116223, IMG submission 90092) | Peat soil microbial communities from Weissenstadt, Germany - Sb_50d_a_PC metaG | ecosystem: Environmental > Terrestrial > Soil > Wetlands > Peat | place: Germany: Weissenstadt | collected 2010-09-21 | reverse complement strand
CGTGCGCGACGTGTACCTCAACGTAAGAATCCGGCCTGAGTTCCAATTTCAGGCTGGCCAGTTCAAGGTGCCCTTCGCTCAGGAAACCGGAGTCGGCGCCACCAACCTGGACTTCGTAGAACGTGGGTTTCAGTCCATGTTGTACCCGTCGGCGGCCTCGGCGTACCGCAGCCCTGGCATCGCCATTCACGGAGACCTTTACGGTGGCGTCATGCAGTATTGGGTGGGGGCGTTTAACGGTAAGGGATATGCCCTCGCCAACACCACCAATCAGCCGGAAGTCATAGGGCGGCTGCGCTTCTACCCGTGGCGCAAATCCAAGAACGACTGGCTCAAGCAATTTGCCTTTGGCGGATCCTTTGACCGTGCGCGTTCGGCGGGTATTAACCGTGATCAAAGCTTCAGTGCTGCGCTGCCCGATGGTGCTTACACCTTCTTCCCGCAGTTCGCCATTAACGGACCCATCCAGCGCTACAACGGTGAGTTCACTTACATCAAGAATCGTTTTTCTCTGCGCGGCGAATACGATCAACTCAATATGTCCCGTAACAACGTCGGCTCCGAGCAGGTGGGAGGGCTGGGCTTCCTGAGTCTTCCGTCGATCATAGCCAAGGCTTATGACATCAGCACAACTTTCTTGCTGACTGGGGAAAAGCGGCCGGAAAACGGCACTCCCCGGGTCAATCGTCCGATGTACGGCCCCGATACTCCGGGCGGCAAGGGACGTGGAATGGGAGCTTGGGAGGTCGCTTTCCGAATCACTGGCATCCACGCCAACGAACCGGGTGCGAATTTCTTGAACTATTACGCGCCGGGTTATGTGCCCACGTTTGATTTCCACACCAGGGAGTACACCGCTGGGCTCAACTGGTATCCCAATTATTGGGTCAGGTACATGGTCAATTTGAGCGTTGATCAGTTGAAGGATCCCAGCACAATTGGCGCGGTGCCACAGAACTATTTTGTGGTTTTGCAGCGCTTACAGTTCAGGTTCTAGAGTCGGCCCGCTCGGGTGTCCGTTGCGGGAGGAATGGTCAACAAGTTTTGTAGATGCCGGGGCTGGTCGCGAGCTGGCCCTGAGGGAAAATCGCAGGAGGGAATTCGATGAGACCGAGGCTTCTTCTTACTATTTTTGTCACCGCGCTGTTTGTCACCCTGAGCGGCTGCGGAAGTGTTTCAAACTGTCCCGTGTGCGGCACCACCAAGGGTGGCAGCTACGGCGTCATCGACATCATCCCCGTGCCGGAGCACAATGCCACTGGCGCACCCGGCGGACCGTTTAACTCCTTCGACATAAGCTGGGTGGACCCGGTCCACCACTTGGACTACGTTTCCGACCGCATCGGCTTGGCCGTCGACGTTTTCGACACGACCAACGACCTCGCGGTGAATGCGATTGAAGGAACCAATGGTGTCATCGCAGCGGGAAACCAACAGAGTGCGTGCTTCAAGGATCCGGCCACTGGTAACGACATAATTCCTCCCGTCGCGGACGTATTTGGCAACTTCACCCGTTACGGATGCAGAACTGATATGTCCACGGCCGTGCCTCCAGGGCCCACGTTCCACCTCGTCTCGGGCTTTGGCGCCAACCATAACTTCGGTGGATTTCCTGGCGCGCAGTGCTGCGCTTCACGCGCCAATGGCGTAAATCCAATGTCCGGCCCCGATGGGCTCGAAGTGAGCGCGGATGGCAACACCTTGTTCGTCGGGAATGGCAGTGCTTCGGTCGTGGTTTTCGATTTGACTACGATGAACCTGACCACGAATCCGCCCACTTCACCCACCGTGCTGGCCGTCATACCCACCGGTGTTTCGGCCGATTATGACGGTCCGCTGGGCATCGGTCCCTGCGTCAGTTCCTGGCAGGGGGAAGCTGGTTCTGCCGCGGATTGCGGAGACGACCGGGCCGACGAAATGTCGTACGACAACGTCCATCAAGTTCTCGCGGTTATCAACGGTGATCCGGGATTGCCCTTCATCACGTTTATCGACATGTCGCACGTCGTGGGCAAAACGGGAACTGTGGCGCAACAGCACTGCTTGCCGATCGACTCGACGCTGGCTTATGGTCCTTACCCACTCGGTTACAGCGCCGCCACCTATCCGTACCAGGGAACCGGCACCGGGTTACCGCAACCATCTCCGCTGCTAGATCCTGGGGTGTCGGGCACTTCATTCAATCCCCCCAGCTGTATTCTGGGGCAAATCTATTACGACGGCGCAGGCGGCGCGGCATCGGGAGGACTGGGACTCACTGCAACGGTTCCCGTCGACACTGTAGGAAACACGTTCGCATGCCCAGATCCCTCCAATCCGCACGTGTTCAGCGGCGTTTCAGGATCGGCAGTCGATGGCGGCGCGGGCCTCCCGGGCATCGGCACCACCCCTAGCGGCACGGCATATGTCATTCCATGCCACCATGGCCCCCTCCTCGACCAAACGGCAGGGACGTTTTGCAGCCAAACTGCTCTCGGTGGAACCTGTGCTGGCGCCATAGCGCCGGCGGGTTTGGGAGGGATGGTCTGGAATGAAAGCACTGGCCACTTGTTGCTGGCGAATGAGAATTCGATTCCCATCACTAGCGTTGGAAACATCGATGAAATCGATCCGCGGCTCACAGACACCAGTTGCCCCGGAGGGGTCTCGTGTGGACCATACGTCGTGAACAGCTATGTGATGCTGAATTGCATGCCGACCGGCGTCACTCATGGCCCGGGTAACAACTTCCTCGTAGGTTGCGCGGACCACGATGGCGAAGCATTTCCTCCCAACGAGTACATCATTAATGGAAATACGGGCACGATCATCACCCAAATCTACAACGTCGGCGGCGTTGACGAGACCTGGTACAACCCCGGCGACAACAAGTACTACCTGGCAGCGAGAGATATGCCCAACGGCCCGGTCATGGGTGTCATCGATGCTGGAAGCAACCTCTGGCTGGAAAACGTTACTACCAATAGCAATTCACACAGCATCGCAGTCGATCCCAGCAATAATCATGTTTTTGTGCCGTTGCAGAGTGGCACGATCTGCACCACGCAAAGCAGCAACGGTTGCCTTGGTGTCTACGCTCAACAGTGAGCCCGAGGTCAGAGGAGTCGAGTCGGCACGGGTCCGTCGGGGACTCGGAGTGCGTGAACGGCGGGCGCCGATGCAGGATATGGGACGAGTGAACATGATATATTCGCCCCAGACGTCCTACACGCAAAACAGGTTTCGAGTCGGCGTGGGTGAAGTGACCTATGAAGACCTTTCGTAGAGCAGTGCCGCAGAGTTGTATTTTGGTCTGTTCGATTCTGATCACGATGGCCAGCGCAAGCGACCAACCGGCGCCAAAACCCACCGACCTCCCTGCAACCGTAATCGCCCACTTGCCTTTGCCGCAGGCAACGGGAAGTCAAATGTTGCTGCAGAAGGAAAACGCGAAACAGTACCTGTACGTTCAACAAGCCACGAAGCAAGGCTTCATGATCGTGGACGTGACCAAGCCGGAGAAGCCAAGCCTTTTGAAGCGAACAGCGGAATCGAATCAGTCGACGACGGGAAACCTGCAGATGGTTAGCCCCGATGTGGCCATCGCGGAAGCTCCGGAAAAAACGCCGGCAACTCTGACCAGCAGCAACCGTCCCACCGAAACCGTTCGCGTGCTCGACTTGAGTGACCCGCGCAATCCGAAAACCCTGGAGACCTTCAACAAGGTTACCGGTATTCTTCCTGACGGCGGCCACGGCTTGATCTACCTCACCAACAACGAAGGCTTGTGGATTCTCCGCTACAATCGCCCGGCCAGACTGGAACCAGCCAAGAAAAAGCAGCCCTGTGACTCCGAATCCGCGATCATGGCCATGCCGCCCGACTGCGATTAAGGCCTTGACCTGAGCCCAAGCGAACCTCGTCGAAAACCCACTGCGGTGAGACTCAGCGCACCGGGCATTCCTTCTCGATGGTCTTGATCGAGGTGATGGTCAACGTTACCGACGAGGGAGCGCCCGTTCTGGTTAAGGCGTCGGAGCTCGTCATCATCGACGGTGACTCCGTCCCGGTTACTTCCACTCGTTGTCCCAGGTACTTGCGGAGCCTTATTTTTCCCGTAGCCTGCAGTTCGTAAGTCATGCCTGGGTCTTGCTTCATCAGTATGTAATCGCCGCTGGACCTGGCGACGCAGCCTTGTACAGTTAGCTGTCCTTTGGAATCTTTCGAGTTCTGCTGGCTCGTGTTGCTGGGATTGCTGTTTTGTGCCAGAAGAAAACTGCCCGAAAGCAGCAGAGCGAGCCACATCTTTTTCATGGAGATTTCTCCTCTCCTAGAATGGGATGGCAATGTTATTGCACCGGTTGCACTAAATCTGCGGGGCAGAGAGGGGGCTACTTGACGCGAGTTTCCTGATAGTGCAGTTCCTTCCATTGCCCGGCGCGCTTCACCCAGAGTTCACTGATGTACACCCGTGAGTAGCGTATTTGCGCCTTGGGCGGGAACTGCATGGTGCTTTCGTAGATGACCAGGGCGGCATCCGGCCCCAGCGGAATCAGCTTGTACCCCCACAGCGTATAGTTGAAGACATTCTGCTCTGCCAGTTCGTTTACCGATTGAATCTTATTCCGCTCGCCCCGGCCATCGACTTCGACGCCCTCATAGTCGTCCGCCAACAATTCGGCGTAAGCTTTCTTGTCCTTGTTCTTCAGCGCTTCCCATTCGGCTTTGATCTTCGATTCGAACATATCCTTCAGCCCCAAGCCGGCGGAGACGCTACCAGATTGCCGGCTCTCGCCCGATTTAGGCGGCATGGCGGGTTCTTGCGCCAGGGCAAGAGACGTCAGCCACGCAATGCAAACGAAGACGAAGCAATCTCGCATAGGTCCTCCGAAGCGAAATGCAACGAATCTTATCAGGTGCGCGCCAGGTCCGGCGCAACTGAACCCTAATGCAAATCTTTGACTTTCTTTTTCAATGCTGCGAGCAGTGGCGGAGGCAGTTCGGCATAACCTTCCTGAACCGCGTATTGCTGGCCATCCGCGTATATCCAATCCAAGAAATCGCTTAACGCGGCTGCACGAGCGGGATCAGACGATAGAGTTCGCAGGTAAATCCAGGAAAAACTGGTAATGGGAAAAGCATCAGCTCCGGGTGTGTTGATCAGCGAGGCAGAGAAGCCCTTCCAGCCTGGCGCCTCTGCCGCCTGGCATGCCGCGGTCATGCTCTCCGTGGAAGCCTTAACAAACTTACCGGCGCGATTCAGCACCGCAGCCTGGGGAATACTACCCTTCACCGCATATTGATACTCCACGTAGCCAATGGAGCCGGGGCTGTTTTTCACCTTGTCTGCCATATCGGAACTGCGTTCCGCCCACACGCCAACCGGCCACTTGGGTGAAGGGGTGACTCCAATTTGGGCCCGAAACTTGGAACTCGTCTTGGAGAGAAAGTCGGTGAAAACGTAGTTGGATCCCTTTCCTGCGGGGCGGTTGACCACTTGGATCGGAAGATTCGGCAAGATGATCCCTGGATTGAGCTTCACGATTTGTGGCGCATTCCACGTCTTCACATCGCCGAGGAATATCCCGGCCAGCACTTCCCCGGAAAGCCGAAGCTCCTGGTGCATCTCGGGAAGATTGTAGATGGGAACGATCCCGATGAGCACGACCGGCAGTTCGATCAAACTGCCCCCTTTCCGCTCCTTGTCTGTAAGCTGAGCTTCCCCGGCGCCAAAATCGCCCGCGCCATGTGAGATCTGCTTAATCCCTTCGCTGGTGCCGACCGGGAGGTATCGCATCTGACTGTTGGGGTTGTGCTTGCCGTATTCCTGTGTCCACCGGTTGTAAAGAGGCGCCGGGACGGTCGATCCGGACCCCACCAGCACAACCGCGTTTTGGGCGTTGGCAGGAGCGCTGCGCAGCCCGAGAGCAAGAAGGGACAACAGCCAAATATGCGAGAGCAAACGGCGGCTAGAACCTCGCTGCGCAATGCTTGGTGCCGAAAATCTTGCAGGTACCTTCATCGTGTTCCTCCCTAGAATTGTGGCCGGACTGTCAAACGCACCCATCCTCCTGGCCATCGGAGTACTGAATCTAGCTGATGACTGTAAGTTACCACCGGTTTGAGTGAAATCACACTGTCGCGTAGCGGGTAGCTGTTGTCAGACTAGTGTAGTGTCCCAACTGCAGGATCAATGGGTTACGACGCCCCGGAAGAGCACCCTATTCTGGCCACTGGCCCAATCGCTAAACAACAATAATCGGGAGGAATGCACAGAAAACGATTTCAGTTCCAGGACCTGAACTCAGCGGCCTTCTTGTGTTCCCGGATGTTGTTCGACGGGCTCGCGCCAGAAGCCGTCATTCGTTGACTAGCGGATGCCCTATCCGTAAGATGAAGCGAGCCGAAAACCAGGCATCTCCCGAATGATCGGCCAAACCATCTCGCACTACCGCATCGTCGATAGATTGGGCGGCGGTGGCATGGGAGTTGTCTACAAGGCCGAGGACACACGGCTTCATCGTTTTGTCGCCCTCAAGTTCCTGCCCCAAGACGTTGCCCGCGACCCGCAGGCCCTCGCCCGCTTCCAGCGCGAAGCCCAGGCTGCGTCCGCACTGAATCACCCCAACATCTGCACAATTTATGACATCGGCGAGCAGGACGGCCAGGCGTTCATCGCCATGGAGTTTCTCGACGGGATGACGCTGCGGCACGGCATCGGTGCGAGGCCGCTGGAGATGGAAACCGCGCTGTCGCTGGGCATCGAGATTGCCGACGCTCTCGATGCCGCGCACGCGGAGCAAATCGTCCATCGCGATATTAAGCCGGCGAACCTTTTCGTGACCAAGCGTGGTCACGCGAAAATTCTCGACTTCGGACTGGCCAAGCTGACACTGCGTAGCAGCCGGCCTGCCGAAGAGGCGGGGGCGACCGCCCAGGAAACTGTGTTGTCCGAGCAGCACTTGACCAGTCCGGGTGCTACGCTGGGCACGGTTGCCTACATGTCGCCGGAGCAGGTGCGGGGCAAGGAATTGGACGCGCGCACGGATCTGTTCTCATTCGGCGCAGTTCTCTACGAGATGGCGACGGGCATGGTACCGTTCCGCGGGGAAAGCTCGGGCGATATTTTTGACGCGATCCTGCACAAGGCACCGACGTCTCCCGTGCGTCTGAATCCTGAAGTTCACGCTGAACTCGAACGCATCATTTACAAAGCCCTGGAGAAGGACCGTGATTTGCGCTATCAGCACGCTTCCGACATGCGAGCCGACCTGAAGCGGCTGAAACGCGAGACGGAATCAGGCCGGGTGGTCACGGAATCGGCGTCGAACGGATCTTCTGCTCCGGTTCAATCAGCGGCTCCCGCCTCCGGGTCTGCGATCGCCGCGTCCTCGGCCTCTGGTGCAGCGGCCCCTGGTGCAGCGACCCCTGGTGCGGCATCGTCCAGTTCCGTGCTGGTCGCCGAAGCCCGGCGGCACAAGGGCACACTGATCGTCTCCGCTGTGGCGGTCTTAGCGCTGGTAGTCGCGGCAGCATTTGGCGTTTACAAGCTTCTGGGCAAGAACGCACCGGCGATCGATACTCGCAACATCAGTATCCGACCGCTGACCGACCACGGCCAGGTCGTCGGGTTTGCCACCATCTCGGCTGACGGCAGACTGGTGGCTTACGGCAGGCGCGAAGGCGAACGCAGTCTGCGGGTGAAGCAGGTGATCACCGGCAGCGAGGTCACAGTCGTGCCGCCGCAAACCGGATTTTTTGGCGCTGGAGCCACGTTCACGCCCGACAGCAACTATCTTTACTACACTCACTGGGACCCGAGCAACGGTAACAGCATCAATCTCTATAGTGTGCCTGCCCTGGGTGGGGCGTCGCGACAGATCGTGAGCGACATCGCCAGCAAGACGGCATTCTCACCAGATGGCAAGCGCATGGTGTACCGGCGCAGGATTCAGGACAAAGGTGAAGATCAATTGCTGGTGGCGAACGCGGATGGCAGCGGCGAAAACGTCATCTTCCGGCATGAGTCCGGGTCCAATAACCTTATCACTGATCCTTCCTGGTCGGGTTCGGGCGACCTCATCGCCGTGGCTGCCCTGGAGTTGGGAAAGAACGCTCTTGCATCCATTCTGGTGATCACCCCAGAAGGCAAGCTGGTCAAGCGTTTTTTCATGCCCATGCTCGTGAATGCTCTGGCATGGCTTCCCGATTCTTCCGGGCTGTTCTTTATCGGCGGCGAAAAATCGACTGGATTGCGCCCGCAGATCTGGTTTCAGCCTTATCCCGCCGGAGAGCCATTTAAGATCAGCAACGACCTGAGTCAGTACAGTTCGCTCAGCGTTACGGCGGACGGCAAGTCGTTCGTCACCACCCAGGAGCGCCCACAGGCAGCGATCTATGTGGGCGATTCTCCAGCAGTGCTGAATGACAAAATCGATTGGAAGCTGACTCCAATCTCGACTGAACAAGCGACCGGCTACTCCCTGTCCTGGACGGCTGCGGGCAAAATTTTGCAAGTGGATTCCACGGCCCACGCCTACGTGACCGGCGGCGACGGGACCAACAGGGTTCACCTTTTGGAGAGCAACCCGTTGGTGGGGGGTGTGACCGCCTGCGGTCCAGGGGACATGGTTGTGCTGGCCATACTCTCCGAAGACAACCAGGTGCAGTTGTGGCGGCTGAACGCTGCGGCCGGAGAGTTGAAGCAGCTCACCTTTGGAAAGTTTGCGAACGGTGCTTCCTGCACGCCAGACGGCAAATGGGCGGTTTATTACGGATTCGTTGCGACCGATAGCGTGATGCGCATTTTCAAGGTCTCCACCGACGGGGGCACGCCCGTGGAACTGGCCCATGGAAGCGTTTCTTCACCGGCTGTTTCTCCCGATGGCACCTTGGTAGCCTACGGCAGGGTCGACGGACAGGGAGCCCGCGCCAAGTCGAAGTTCGTGGTGCAGAAACTCGAGGGCGGCGTGCCCATACAGGAGATCGAGGTGCCTTCGACATACAATTGGCAGGCACTCGGGTGGACGCTCGATGGACACGCGCTCACTTACGTAAACAATACGACGGGCAATACCACGAATGTGTACATGCAGCCGCTGGCTGGCGGCGCGCCTGTGCAGTTGACCCACTTCGACTCTGAGCCAGCGGTTGTGGCCGCCTATGCCTGGTCGCGGGATGGCAAGAAATTCGCCATCACCCGCGCTCGCTACAACGATGCCGATGTCGTCATGTTCAGCGGTTTCCGTTAGGAGCAGTCCTTCATAGCAGTGCATAGCTCGGAAACGAGCCCGGAAAGGAGCCTCGGTTATGCTGGAGATTCAGACCAAGCACGTGGACCCTGACATTGTTGTCCTGGAAATTGCAGGAAAAATCACGCTCGGCAGGGAGTGCAAGCAACTGGAATGGGCCGTCGAAAGCCTCGTGGGTGAGGGACGGAGAAAAGTTATTTTCGACCTGGCCGGCGTAACCTTCGTTGACAGCACTGGGATTGGGATTATCGTGATGTCTGCCGGCAAAATGAAGAAGGCAAGAGGCGAGCTGCGAGTAGCGGGCGCCACGGCGCGTGTGGAAGAAGTATTAAAGATGACGAACATAGATCAGATTGTCGTACTACACCCCACGGCCGAGGCAGCGGCGGCAGGCTTCTGACGCCAATACGGATTCCGCGACGCACTCGTGCCGGCTTGGCCCCCGGACGGGGCTGTGCCCGAGTCACGGGCAACCCTTCCATAATCCCGGGAAGGGAAGGGTTGGCGACAAACCATCAGAGTCTTCGGATTGGCTTCAATGCCCTTGCTTGAGACTATAGTGGGGCGACAAAGATGACCCTCTCCGCCGAACGTTTTAGCCGTCTGATCCAGAACGGCAGGATCAGCCACTGCGAACGGCACTGGCAGAAGGGGGACGCAACCATCCAAAGAAAGTCAGCACTCGGTTACCACACTGTTTTAGTCAATTGACAGTTCCCGGCAATCGAGCCCGCACCGAGGGGAGAGCGCATTGCCCGTTTGTTACCAGCAGGCGATCAGTACGTTGCATCCTCTTCCAGTCATATTCATATGCAGTTCCACAACTGAGACAGATTTGATAGTGCTGGCCATTGCCACTGCGTCGTGGCCAAGCAAACCGATGGGAGCAAAATTCTGCGAGGAGCCGCTGCAAGAATGTCATGTCTGTCCTTCGCTTCGGCACGGGCCAGACTCGGTGGCGTGATCGTTCTGAAAAGGCGCGTAAATCAATTTGACTACGTCGCAGGGCACACTTTCAAATTACGGGAGTGCATTCCGGGTACAGGTTACCGCGTACAGGGACTATTGCAGCTTCGCGTACTCCGCTTTGGCTTCCTTCAGGATGGGGATGTCGGGGTCGGCGTCTTTCCAGAAGGTGAGGAAATCTTGGTACGCTGCTTTCGCTTTAGCGGTGTCGCCCTACAGGAATGCTGCCAGCAAACGGGGGCCGTCATCGGTCGAGTCGCGAGCGAGCAGAACTGCCCGATCTAGATTCGGTTCGGCTTCGTCGAGTTTGCCTTGGTAATAGAGCACCGCGCCGAAGAAGGCTAAGGCCTTGAATTGATCTGGGCTTTTCGCAACCACCTGCCGCATTTCTTGTTCCGCTTCATGCGCTTTACCGAGGTATAGAAGCATACGAGCGTGCATCCAGTGAGGCTGAGGAGGCGCGGAATTCAATTCGATAACCCGGCGGTAGGCTTCCTCGGCGAGTACATTAAGGCCAGCGTAGTAGTACGAATACCCCAGCAGTTGCCAAGCGGTTTCACTGTTTGGCGCGAGTGCAACAGCCCCGTCTGAGAGTGCGGATTGCCTCCTGCTCCCGACCTTCCTCACCGTCCACCAGAGCTCCGTCCTCTTCCTCGTCCAGTAACAGGATGGACCTGAGTCCATTCATCCACACGCCCGTAAGCGACATTTCGGACCTCGCAGTCACCCCACCCCGGGGGAGATGGTAACACCAGAAGGAACGCCGTTCAGACTTGGCCTCCGCTCGAAAGGTAACGAGCGGCGACTTCCGGCGGCAATGGGTTGTAGAAGAATCCCGAAGCCCACTCGAATCCAGTAATGCGAAACATCTGGGGCAGGATTTCTATATGCCAGTGGAAGTCCTCCTCGATTGTCTTCCAGTAGTCCCCTCTTGGACGCAGAAACGGTCGGTCGTGCAGCGACAGGTTGTAGGGCGGCCCGCCTACCTTCTGGTCCAATTTCTGCAACACATCCCGCAGGATCAGAGCCAAATTCTTGCCTTGAGTTGCTCCGATTCGGCTGAATGCGCTGCTGTGAAACTTAGGGAAGACGCACATCTCGAATGGAAAGCGTGATGCAAACGGAGCAAACGCCACAAAATCCTCATTTTCACCAATCAATCGCTTCCGGCCCTTTAACTCTTGTTGGAGCACGTCGCAGTATATGCAGCGTTCTTTTAAGGCAAAGTAGTCACGAGCAATCATGAGTTTCGCCTTAACTGCGCGTGGCGTTATCGGGAGTGCGATCAACTGCGAGATTGAATGACTAATAGTGTGAGCCCCGGCTCCCTCACCGTGATTCTTGAAGATCAAAACGTAGCGCACACGCTTATCCCCCTCAAGATCG
>Ga0116223_10004825_pt1 | contig 11592 bp, 8 predicted proteins | sample Sb_taG_3_FD_90092 | JGI IMG/M metagenome (GOLD analysis project Ga0116223, IMG submission 90092) | Peat soil microbial communities from Weissenstadt, Germany - Sb_50d_a_PC metaG | ecosystem: Environmental > Terrestrial > Soil > Wetlands > Peat | place: Germany: Weissenstadt | collected 2010-09-21 | reverse complement strand
GCGGGTTGTCCCATAAGCGGTAACGTTGCGCCCCCTTGACTCCCTCCCAAAAAGCGGGAATCGATAAGAACAAATGCGGAACAATGGAAGGGCCCGATGTCACGCGCGAAGCCTCAGTCGGCGCCGGTCAGCCGCCCGCAACCGGCGTCCTTCCGAGAGAGCGGCACGGGTTCGGAACGGCTGCGCCTTTTGCGCAGCCAAATCGCCGGGATCGAGGCCGCAAACCTGGCTATGCTGCCGTCGGGCGAAACGCCGCGGGCGCGCATTCCGCTCGGCCACACCGGCCTCGACCGCATGCTCGTCGGCGGCCTCAAGCCCGGCGCCTTGCATGAAATCGTCGCGGCGCGCCCCGGTGATCATCCCGCGGCGGCCAGTTTTGCGCTGGCGCTCGCCACCCGCTTGAAAGCGGCGCGAAACAGGGGATCCATCGTCTGGATCGGCGAGGATTTCGCCGGGCTCGAACAGGGCGCGCTTTATGGACCGGGCCTCGCCCATCATGGGATCGATCCGGCTTGCTTCCTCCTCGTCCATGCGGCGAGCGCGAAAGAGGCGCTCTGGGCCATGGAAGAGGCGCTGAAATGCCGGGCGCCGGCCGCCGTCATGGGGGAGATCTGGACGGCGAAAGCCTATGATCTTGCCGCCTCGCGCCGTCTGGTTCTGGCAGCGCAAAAGAACGCGACGCCCGGCCTTCTCTTCCTCGCGGGTCTTGCCGGCGCCGACGCGCTTTCGAGCGGCGCCGACACGCGTTTCGAGGTCGGGGCGTGGCCTAGCGCGCATCTGGCCTCCGCGGCGCGCCGCCTCCCCCTGCCCGGCTCAGCCGCCTGGTCGATACGCATTGCCAAGGCGCGCGCCGGGCCGACCGGCTTCGACCGCGACAAGGTCCACCCGGTTTTCTGGACAGAGGCTTGTTTCCGTGACGCGTTATCTCTCCCTTTGGCTGCCATCCCTGGCGACGGACCGGATCATCCGGCAGGAGAATTTGGCGAAGCAAAGCACCGAGCGCTTGGACCATAGGCTTGCGACGATCGCCAAGATCAAGAACGCGCAAAGACTCGTCGCCGTCGATCAAGAGGCCGCGGCGCGCGGACTCAAGCCCGGCATGGCGCTCGCTGATGCGCGCGCGATTCTGCCGGGGCTGCGCTGCTTTGCCGCCGATGCGGCGGGCGAAGCCGCAACGCTCGCCGCCATCGCCGATTGGTGCCGGCGCTTCACCCCGCTCGCCGCGCTTGATCCGCCAGACGGCGTGATGCTCGACATCACCGGCGCGGCGCATCTCTTCGGCGGCGAAGCGAAGCTGCTCGTCGAAATCGAGACGCGGCTGGCTTCACAAGGCTTTGCCGCCTTGGCCGGGCTCGGCCCGGCGCCGGAAGCGGCCTGGGCCTTGGTGCGTTTCGGCAAAGACCGCCTGTTGCCGTCCGACTGCGCCGAACAGGAGATCGCCCGCCGCCTCGGCGCGCTGCCGCTCGCCGCCTTGCGGCTCGACGAGAAAACCTTGGCCGATCTGAGCCAAGCGGGGCTGCGGCGGATCGGCGATATTCTGCTGCGTCCGCGCGCCCCGCTCGCGGCGCGTTTCAGCAGCTCTCTCTTCGAGAGGCTCGACGCCCTGTTCGGCCGCCTCAAAACGCCGATTTCGCCGCGCTTCGAGGCGCCGGCCTATTTGGCCGAACGGCGCTTTGCCGAGCCGATCAGCCGGCGCGAATGCGTCGAGGCGACGATCTTCGCTCTCGCTCAAGAGCTTGCGCAAATCTTGGCGCGCCACGGCGAAGGAGCGCGGCGACTTGACGTGAGCCTGTTCGGCGTCGACGGCACGGTGAAACACATGCTGGCCGGCACGAGCCGGCCCTTGCGCGATCCCAAGACGATCGCTCGGCTCTTCCGCGAGAAGATCGAGGCTGCTTCCGCAAGCGCCGAGAATGATCCGCTCGACGCCGGCTTCGGCTTCGACGTCCTGCGCCTCTCGGCGCTTGCGGTCGAACGCCAGGATGAGGAGCAGGCGAACTGGCTCGCACCGGCGGGAACGCAAGATCTCGCCGATCTCATCGATCGGCTCGGTGCCCGGCTCGGCCTCAGGCGCGTCACGCGGCTAACCCTTGTCGATCGGCATTGGCCCGAGTTCGCGGTCACCGCCGTGCCAGCCTCCTTCTCCCCGTCTGCGATCCCTCCCCTGCAAGGGGAGGGTGGCCGCGCAGCGGCCGGGTGGGGTACGCGCCGAAATGCAGAAAGCCGTCGAACCCCATCCGACAGCGGAGCTGCGCTCCGCTGCCACCTTCCCCTTGCAGGGGAAGGACATCGTCCCATCCGCCTCCTTTCGCGCCCGGAGCCGATCGAGACCATCGCCAGCGTGCCGGATGGTCCGCCGGTGCGGTTTCGCTGGCGGCGCGTGTTACATGAAATCGCCGCCATCGAAGGACCGGAGCGGATCGCGCCCGAATGGTGGAAGAACGAGGCCCCTCTGACCCGCGATTATTTCCGCGCCGAAGACAGCGAGGGGCGCAGATTCTGGCTCTTCCGCGAAGGCCTTTACGAGACCGAGCGCCCGCGCTGGTTCATGCACGGGCTTTTCGCATGAGACGGCTCGCGCGCCCCTCCTTCTCCCGCTTGCGGGAGAAGGTGTCATGCGGAGCATGACGGATGAGGAATCTCAGCACCCCCCCTCATCCGACCCTCGCTGACGCTACCTTTTCCCGCAAGCGGGAGAAGGAAAGCAAGCACGTCCCCTTCACCGAATGCGCGGTGACGACGAATTTCTCGTTTCTGCGCGGCGCCTCGCATCCGGAAGAATATGTCGCCCGCACCGCCGAACTCGGCCTCGCCGGGATCGGGATCGCCGACCGCAATTCGCTGGCCGGCGTCGTGCGCGCCCATCTTTTCGCACGAGAGAATGAAATCACAGATCTGCGCATTGCGATCGGCGCTCGTCTCGTCTTCTGCGACGGCACGCCGGACATTCTCGCCTACCCGCAAGACCGCGCCGCCTATGCGCGGCTGACCCGCCTCCTCACCCGCGGCAACCTGAAAGCGCAGAAAGGATTCTGCCGGCTCGAGCGCGACGATCTCCTCAGCGTGACGGAAGGCATGCAATTGGCCGTCATGCCGGCGAGCACATGGGAGATGGAGGACAGCGCAAAAAAGCTCGGTAAAGTCTATGATGATTTCGCCGATGCGGAATCCGGCGACACGCAAATCCTTCCCCTTTCAGGGGAAGATGGCAGCGAAGCTCAGCTTCGCTGCCGGATAGGGACCGACGCATGCCCCACCCGGCCGCCAAAGCCCTACGCAAAGCGTAGGGCGTCCATTGAAAAGACGGGCGCGCGAAGCGCGCCCTATGGCCACCCTCCCCCTCCTGGGGAGGGATCGTTCCAGGATGAGACCGCGTTCCTTCATCAGCTCGCCGAAGCAGCCCGCGGCCGCGTGTGGCTCGCCGCCGCGATGACCTATGGAAGCAGGATGCGGCAGGACCTCGCCGAGCGGGTCGATCTCGCCCGCCGCGCCAAGCTGCCGCTTCTCGCCACCAATGACGCGCTCATGCATCTTGCGGCGCGCCGTCCCTTGCAGGATGTGCTGACCGCGATCCGCGCGGGCATGATGCTCGACGCGCTCGGCCGGCGTCTTCAAGCCAATGCGGAGCGGCATTTGAAGAGCGGCGCCGAGATGGCGCGGCTCTTTGCCGAGGCGCCCGAGGCGATCGCCGAGACCTTGCGCTTTCTCCAGGGCCTCGCCTTCTCGCTCGACGAACTCGCCTATGAATATCCGGAGGAATTGCGCGAAGGCTATGCGAGCCCGCAGGAGGCGCTCGAAGCCTTCGCCCGCGAAGGCGCCGCGCGCCGCTATCCCGGCGGCGTTCCGGAGCGCGTGACGAACGCGATCGCGCATGAGCTGAAGCTCGTGGCGGCGCTGAATTATGCGCCCTACTTCCTCACCGTGCACGACATCGTGCGCTTTGCGCGCAGCCAAAAAATCCTCTGCCAGGGGCGCGGCTCGGCCGCCAATTCTGCCCTCTGTTTCTGTCTCGGCATCACCGAAGTCGATCCGGCGCGACACGAGCTTCTGTTCGAACGTTTCATCTCGGCCGAACGCAAGGAGCCGCCCGACATCGACGTCGATTTCGAGCATGAGCGGCGCGAAGAGGTGATGCAATATATATATGCGCGCTACGGCCGCGCCCGCGCGGGCCTCGCCGCGAGCGTCGTCACCTATCGCAGCCGCTCCGCCATCCGCGACGTGGGCAAGGCCTTCGGCCTTTCCGAGGATATCGTCGCAGCACTCTCGAGCACGCTGTGGGGCGGCACCTCGGAAAGGATCGCGGATAACGAGATCCGCCGTCTCGGGCTCGACCCCAAGGAAAAGCGGCTCGAAAAGACGCTCGCGCTGGCCGACGAACTCAAGGGCTTTCCGCGCCATCTCTCGCAACACACCGGCGGCTTCGTCATCACCCGCGCGCGGCTCGACGAAACCGTGCCGATCGCCCACGCCGCCATGGACGAGCGCACCATTGTCGAATGGGACAAGGACGATCTCGATGCGCTCGGCATATTGAAGATCGACATTCTCGCGCTCGGCATGCTCACCTGTCTGCGCAAGAGCCTCGATCTTTTGCAGAAACATTACGGTCTCGCCTATTCATTGGCGAGCCTGCCGGCTGAGGAGCCTGCGGTCTACGCGATGATTTCCCGCGCGGACACGATCGGCGTGTTCCAGATCGAGAGCCGCGCGCAGATGTCGATGCTGCCGCGGCTGCGCCCCTCGACCTTCTACGATCTCGTCATCGAAGTGGCGATCGTTCGGCCTGGGCCGATCCAGGGCGACATGGTGCATCCCTATCTGCGCCGCAGGCAGGGCCTGGAGCCCGTCGAATACCCGTCGAAAGAACTCGAAGCCGTGCTCGGCAAGACGCTCGGCGTGCCCTTGTTCCAGGAACAGGCGATGAAAATCGCCATCGTCGGCGCCGGCTTCACGCCAGCCGAGGCCGACAAGCTGCGCCGCGCCATGGCGACATTCAAACGGGCCGGCACGATCACCAAGTTCCGCGACAAGATGATCGAAGGCATGGCCGCGCGCGGCTACGGTCGCGACTTCGCCGAACGCTGCTTCAAGCAGATCGAAGGCTTCGGCACCTACGGCTTTCCCGAGAGCCACGCCGCCTCATTCGCGCTGCTCGTCTATGCCTCGGCCTGGGTGAAGTGCCGTTATCCCGACGTCTTCGCCTGCGCCCTCCTGAACGCGCAGCCGATGGGGTTTTATGCGCCGGCGCAGATCGTCCGCGACGCGCGCGAACACGGCATCGCGGTCGAAGAAGTGGATGTGAATTTTTCGGAATGGGATGCGATCCTCGAAGAAGAGACGCCCATTCCGAACAGCGTCATGGCCGGGCTTGTCCCGGCCATCCACGCCGATCCGTTGCCGCCACCTTTCGAGGATGGGCAGCAGCGGCACCGCATGGATGGCCGGGACAAGCCCGGCCATGACGGAGAAGAAACCGGACCGGCATCTGGAATCGCTTCCCGCCTCCACCCCCGCCATGCCTCGATGCAGGGCGAGATTCTCTCGACCCATAAGGTGAGACTCGGCTTCCGGCAGATCCAGGGCGTTGCCGAGAAGGACATGGCGGAGCTCGTCGCCAAACGCGGCAAGGGCTATGACTCGGTCCGCGATCTCTGGCTGCGCACCGGGCTTTCGCCGAGCGTGCTCGCGGCGCTCGCCGAAGCCGATGCCTTCCGCTCGCTCGGCCTCGAGCGGCGCGACGCGCTCTGGGCGGTGCGCGGCTTGAACCGCGCGGGTGATAAGGACGATCTGCCTCTCTTACGGGGTTTGAGTTTCCGCGCGCTCGAGCCCGAGGCGCATCTGCCGCCGATGTCGCTCGGCGAACATGTGGTGGAAGATTATCGCCATCTGTCGCTGTCGCTCAAAGCCCATCCGGTCGCCTTGCTTCGCCACCGGCTTTCGGAACAATCGATCTTGCGCACCGAGGAGCTGGCGAAGATAGCGTCCGGCCGGCGCGTCAGCACCGCCGGCCTCGTGCTCGTGCGCCAGCGGCCGGGCTCGGCGAGCGGCGTCATCTTTCTCACGCTGGAGGACGAGACCGGCGTCGCCAATGCGATCGTCTGGCCGAAGATTTTCGAAACGCTCCGTCCGATCGTGATCGCCGCCCGTTTCATCGCCATCAGCGGCCGGCTGCAATCCGAATCCGGCGTCATCCATGTGGTCGTCGAGCGCGCAGAGGATTTGACCCCGCTGCTCGGCCTTCTTTCACGCCAAGAGATCTCGGGCCTCGCCCATGCCGATGCGGTGAAGCGCCCGCATCAGGGTTCGCGGCAGGCGATGCACGAGAAGGAGCCCGATCTTTTCGATGTGAAAACGGCAAGGACGACCACCGACCCGCGCGACGATATCCGCCAGGTTCTGCCGAAAGGCCGGAATTTTCATTAGCCCACGAAACCCTCTCCCTTGCGGGAGAGGGTGGTCGGCGGAGCCGACCGGGTGAGGGGTCGCGCAAATCTTTTCAATGAGGGATATCGTGACAACAGCAAGCGGCGCGGGTCGCGCAACCCCTCATCCGCCCCGCTCCGCGGGGCACCTTCTCCCGCAAGGGGAGAAGGTAAGGCCGCCGCTCCGAAGAGCGGCGGCCTCCATCACTGCAAAAGCAGACTCAGGCTGCCTGGAGATTGCAGGCGGCGGTCTTGCCGGAGCGACGGTCGGTTTCGACGTCGAAGCTGACCTTCTGGCCCTCGACGAGGCTGCGTAGCCCGGAGCGCTCGACCGCGCTCACATGGACGAAAATGTCCTTGCCGCCGCTGTCCGGCGCGATGAACCCATAGCCCTTTTGTTCATTGAAGAATTTGACAGTTCCAACTTGCATCGTATGCCCTTTCGTGGCGCACATCGGCGGCCGCAGGGTGCGACACGCCTGGTTTCAGTCGAATTTGGCAGAAGAGGCTGAAACGTGCGCCGGCAGGCCAGACGAAGCGATTCAGAGATCAGTCCAAACGTCGAGACCTGCTATATGTGGCCGAAAATCGCGCTTGGCAAGAGCAGCTGCTTTCCCGACGTGGGTGCTCAGCCCGAAGAGCCTGCTTTTGCTTGCTCCGCGACCACGTTAACCACAGCATCGGTCAGGCGTTTCAAACCCACGGCGTCGATCGTCAAAGCGGGCGTCAGGTAGATGATCCGGCCAAACGGACGCACGAATACGCCGCGCTCGACGAGGCGACGCCGCATCGCATCCAAATCGGCGATCGCGCCCAGTTCGACGACACCGATCGCGCCCTTCACCCGCACGTCCTTGACGCCATGCATGTCGCGGCAGGGTTCGAGCCCCGCCTTCAAACCCGCTTCGATCGCCGCGACTTGCGCAAGCCGCGGCTCGGTCTCGAAGAGATCGAGCGAGGCATTGGCGGCAGCGCAGGCCAGCGCGTTGGCCATATAGGTCGGACCGTGCATCAGCACATGGGCCGGATCGTCCGACCAGAAGGCATCGAACACGTGGCGCCGCGCGATCGTCGCGGCGAGCCCCAGCGTGCCGCCGGTCAGCGCCTTCGAAAGACAGATGATGTCCGGCAGGACTGCGGCCTCTTCGCAGGCGAACATCGCCCCGGTGCGGCCGAAGCCGGTGAAAATCTCGTCGAAGATCAGCAGGAGATCGTAGCGGTCGGCCGCGGCGCGGATCGCGGCAAGCGTCGCGGGCGCATGAAAGATCATGCCGCCTGCCCCTTGCACCAGCGGCTCGACGATGATAGCGGCGAGTTCGTCCGCATGGCGTTCGACGAGCGCTTCAAAACGCGCCGCGCTCTCCGCGTCGCGCGGCAGATCGGCGATGATGTTTTGCGGCAGGACGCCGGCGAAACGCTTGTGCATGCCTTCGTCGGGATCGCAGACCGCCATGGTTGCGAACGTGTCGCCGTGATAGGCGCCCTTGAAGGCGAGGAACTTAGTGCGGCCGCGAACCCCTCTGTTGAGCCAGAATTGCGCCGCCATTTTCAGCGCGACTTCGACCGCGACCGAGCCGCTGTCGGAGAAGAACACCCGGTCGAGATCGCCCGGCAAAAGCGCGCAGAGGCGGCGCGCGAGCCGCACGGCCTGTTCGTGCACCAGACCGCCGAACATCACATGCGGCATGACCGCGAGCTGGCGCGCGACGGCTTCGCGAATATGCGGGTGATTATAGCCGTGGCAGGCGGTCCACCAGCTCGCGATACCATCGACGAGCTCGCGGCCGTCGGCCAGTCTGATCCGCGTGCCCTGCGTGGCGACAACCGGCAGCGGCGGCGCAGCGGTTTTCATCTGGCTGTAAGGCAGCCAAATGTGCTTGCGCCAATCCTCTCGCCAGTCCGCCGCGCTCGACATTCTTAAAACGCGCACCTTGTTGCCAGAACGGAGCGCCACCGCTACACCGCCGCAAGCCGAAATGAAAGCCGCGGCCTTGAACACGCTCGACGCATTCGCGAACGCCAAGCTGGCGCAATTGGATGAAGCCGCGCTGCGGCGCGGCCTCGTCACGACTTGCCGGCCGCCAGACGGCGAGCAAAGTCCGATCGTCATCCGCGGCGGACGCCGGCTCGTCTCCTTTTCCTGCAACGACTATCTCGGCCTCTCGCGCCACCCGAAAGTGAAGGAAGCGGCGATCGCGGCGATCCGCGCCTACGGAACCGGCGCCGGCGCCTCGCGCCTCGTCACCGGCAATCATCCGTTCTTCGCCGCACTCGAAGCGCGGCTCGCCAGGTTGAAAGGAGCCGAGGCCGCTTTGGTCTTCGGCTCCGGCTATCTCGCCAACCTCGGGATCATTCCGGCGCTCGTCGGCGAGGGCGATCTCATCCTCGTCGACGAGCTCGCGCATGCTTGCATCTTCGCCGGCAGCCGGCTGTCGCCGGCGGAAGTTCGCATCTTCCACCACAACGACGTCGATCATGCGCGCGCCATTCTCGCGAAGGAACGCGCGCGCTTCCGGCATGTTCTGCTCGTCACCGACGGCCTCTTCTCGATGGACGGCGACCTAGCCCCGGTCGCGGCGCTTGCCGAGCTCTGCGCCTTAACCGACACCTGGCTCATGACCGACGACGCGCATGGGCTCGGCGTTCTCGCCGCGGGCCGCGGCTCAAGTTTCAGCGCGAACAGCAAAGCTGATGTTCCCTTGCAAATGGGCACGCTGTCGAAGGCGATCGGCTCCTATGGCGGCTATCTCTGCGCGTCGCAGCCGGTCATCGATCTCATGACGAGCCGGGCGCGCACGCTCATCTATTCGACCGGCCTGCCGCCCGCCAATGCGGCGGCGGCGATCGCCGCGCTCGACATCATCGCAGCCGATCCCGCGCTGGCCAAAAGGCCGCTCGCAAAGGCGCGCGATTTCACCCGCCGCCTCGGCCTTCCTGAAGCGCAAAGCCCGATCGTGCCGCTGGTGCTGGGCTCCGCGGAGGCGGCGCTGAGCGCTTCGAAAATGCTCGAAGACGAAGGCTTTCTCGTCGTCGCCATCCGGCCGCCGAGCGTGCCGGCCGGCACGGCGCGGCTGCGCTTTGCGTTTTGCGCCGGACACGACGATGAAGATGTGGCGCGCCTCGCGGAAATGGTCGCTGCCCGCTTGCAGTTTCGATGCGATGCGCTGTTTGCGCATCGTGAAAGCGGCAGCTAACGCACTCAGGTCCACCTTGCCCGCCATCTTCATCACCGGCACCGGAACCGAGATCGGCAAGACTTTTGTCGCCGCTGGGCTCATCGGCTCTCTGCGTCGGCGCGGCAGGTACGTCGCCGCCCTGAAGCCAGTGATCAGCGGCTTCGATGCCCATGCGAGCGCCGACAGCGATCCCGCCCTGCTTCTCAAAGCACTGGGGCGCGAGCCCAGCGCCGTGGCCATTGCCGCCATCGCGCCCTGGCGTTTCGCAGCTGCGCTCTCGCCCGACATGGCGGCAGCCCGCGAGCGCAAGCCGATCGATTTCGCCGCGCTCGTCGGTTTCTGCCGCCTGGCGATCGCGGCGGCCGAGGATGTGGTCGTGATCGAAGGGATCGGCGGCCTCATGGTGCCCTTCGATGCGCAGTCGACCGTGCTCGACCTCATCGAGGCGCTGCGAATTCCGATTATCCTCGTCGCCGGCACGTATCTCGGCACCTTGAGCCACGTCCTGACGGCGTCCGAAGTCGCGACAAATCGCGGCCTCGACATGGCAGCCCTGGTTCTCAATGAAACCCCGGGCTCTCCCGTTCCGATCGAGGCGATCCATGCCAGCTTGACGAATTTTTTCGGCGAGGTGCCGATCATCACGCTGACGCGCGGTAGCGCCGACAATGCCGCGGCTTTCGAGGCCTTGGCGGATTTGCTGCCATAGGGCTAGTACCTCTGCACAATGGTTATGACTCTTTGGCCGAGGGCGATTTGGCGCCGATCGGTTCGGGGTAGGCGCGGCCCATTTTGGCGCGGGCGTTTGCGGTTGTGAACATCCATTTGATGCGGGCTCCTGAAGCATTGCGCTGCCGTTCCCAGGCGGCGATTTCGGACACAAGTTGTTCCGGGGTTGCGATACGCCGGTCCAGGCATTGGCTGCGCAGCACGCCAATCTCGATCTCGACCACGTTCAGCCAGCTGGCGTGCTTGGGGACATAGTGGAACTCCAGCCGGCGCAGCACCCGTCGCGCTTCGCAAGGCGGGAAGGCCTGGTAGAGCGAGCCGGGGAAGTGGGTTGACAGGTTGTCCAGGACAACCCGAATGCGCTCCGCTTCAGGAAAGTCAACGTCGGTGAGTTCACGCATGCAGGCGGCGAAGTCCACTGCGGCGCGGCTGTTGGTGACTTTGACCTTGCGCCAGGATCGATGCGCATCGAGGAAGATGAACAGGTTGGTCGTCCCATTGCGCTTATACTCACAGTCGTAACGCTCGATCTGGCCCGGCGCCGCCGGGATCGGCTGGCGGATCTCGCCGATGAGCTGGGTTGGACTCTCGTCGAAACAGACGACCGGGCGCTTCGGATCGGGCTCTTCTGCATAGAGGTCGAGCACATCCTCCATGCGGGCGACGTACTCGCCATCGACCTGCGGAATGCACCACATGTCCCTGCGCCAGGGCTTGAGGTCGTTTTCGGCCAACCGTCGGCGCACGGTCTCACGGGAGACACTGTCGTGTTCGGTGAGCCTGACGATCTCACCCGCCAACAGCTCCAGGGTCCAACGGGCGCGGCCCTGCGGTGGCTTGGAACAGGCGGTCGCGACCAGCAGGGCTTCTTCTTTGCACGAGAGTTTACGGCTTGCTCCAGGGCGCGGCTCCTCGCTGAGCGCCGCCTCTAGGTTGCCGAGCACGAAGCGCTGCTTGGTCCGGTAGACGGTCGAGCCGCCGACGCCCACGCTGGTTGCGATATCATCGTCGCTGGCCCCTGCATCGGCGGCCAGCAATATCTGCGCCCGCTTGAGCTTGCGCGCCGCATGCCTGCCTCCGCTCAGAAGCGCCGTGAGTTCGGCGCGCTCGGTTTGGCTGAGTTCGACCCGATAACGTACATTCATCCGTGCCTCCTCCTCGTTCGAGGCACGGACAAACAGCTGAATCGGATGGCCGGCGTGAGTCGCTCCGCAAAAACCTTCACGCCTAAGCAGGGCCAATATCTGGCGTTTATTCACCTC
>Ga0116223_10004823_pt1 | contig 11597 bp, 10 predicted proteins | sample Sb_taG_3_FD_90092 | JGI IMG/M metagenome (GOLD analysis project Ga0116223, IMG submission 90092) | Peat soil microbial communities from Weissenstadt, Germany - Sb_50d_a_PC metaG | ecosystem: Environmental > Terrestrial > Soil > Wetlands > Peat | place: Germany: Weissenstadt | collected 2010-09-21 | reverse complement strand
TCCTCGCTGCCTTTGAACGACGCATCGGCCATCGCCGGCGCATGTTGGGGCGGCGCCAAGCCGGGCAGCGGCCGCAGTTCGATGCCCTGGTGGGCAAACGTCATGATGTTGTGCCACGTCATCGCCGGCAACGTGCCGCCGGTCATGCGCTTGGTCGGCGAATAGTCGTCGTTGCCCATCCAGACCGCGCCGACGAAGTTTCCGGTGTAGCCGACGAACCAGGCATCGCGCCAGGCATTGGTGGTGCCGGTCTTGCCCGCGGTCGGAACGCCGTCGAGCTGGGCGCGCTTGCCGGTGCCTTCTTGCACCACCGAGTTCATCATCTTGATCATATCGAGCGCGACAGATGGGGCGATAACCTGTTTCGGCTTCGGGCCGTCGCGGTCGAAGCGCCACACCAATTGGCCAGTGCCGGTGCGCACTTCGAGCGCCGCATGCGGCACCACGGATTTGCCGAGATTGGGGAACGTCGCATAGGCGACCGCGTGCTGGTAGACGTAGACTTCGTCGGCGCCAATTGGCAGCGACGGCGTATCCGGCAGCGGCGAATGAATGCCGAAATTGCGCGCGGTCTGCACGATCATGGCGCGGCCGAGCTTTGGATTGCCATGCCCGAGCTCGATCGAAAGCTTGACCGGGATGACGTTGATCGAATGCGTGATGGCCTGGAGCAGCGTCACGGCCCCGGAATAACCGCCCGAATAATTGTGCGGGCACCAATTGCCGATGCAGACCGGCGAATCGACCACGACCGACGTCGGCTTGAAACCATTCGCCAGTGCGGTCGCGTAAACGTAGGGCTTGAACGATGAGCCTGGCTGGCGCAGCGCGTCGACCGCGCGATTGAACTGGCTGGCGCCGTAATCGCGCCCACCGACCATGGCGCGCACGCCGCCGTCGAGATCGGCGATCACTGCCGCTGACTGGCTGGCGCCGTAGTCGCGCCCGTACTGGCGCAACTGGGATTCGACCTCATGTTCGGCATAGCGCTGAAGGTTAGAGTCGAGCGCCGTACGCACGACGAAGAAGCGGTCGGTGACCGATTTCGGGAACGTGTCGACGAGGTTCCGCATCTCGTCGAAAGCCCAGTCGAGATAGTAATTCGGCGCATCCTCGGCGCTGCGATCGATCGGGGTGGCCGGATTGCGTCGAGCGCCATAGACCTGACCCTCTGTCATGAAGCCATTGTCGACCAGATTGTCGAGCACGACGTTGGCGCGGGCGCGCGCGGCCGGCAGGTTGACGAGCGGCGAGAACTTGCTCGGCGCCTTGAACAGGCCGGCCAGCATCGCCGCTTCGGGCAGCGTCACGTCGCGAACCGTCTTGCCGAAATAGTATTGCGCCGCCGCGTCGACGCCGAAGGCGCCGCCGCCGAGATAAGCGCGGTCGAGATAGAGCTTGAGGATTTCGTTCTTGGGCAGTCGCGCTTCCAGCCAGATGGCGAGAAACGCTTCGTTGATCTTGCGCTCGTATGTGCGCTCGTTGGACAGGAACAGATTCTTGGCAAGTTGCTGGGTGATGGTGGAGCCGCCCTGCACGACGCCGCCGGCCTGCGCGTTGGTGACGAATGCGCGGAAGATGCCTTGGATGTCGATGCCGTAATGCTCGTAGAAGCGCCGGTCTTCGGTTGCCAGCACTGCCTTGACGAGGTGATCGGGCATCTCGTCGAGCGGCACCGATTCGTTATGCTTGATGCCGCGGTTGCCGACTTCGTTGCCGTAGCGGTCGAGGAAGGTAACCGCGAGGTCGGCCTTTTTCAGCCAGTCGTCGTCGGATGTCTCGCGGAAGGCCGGCATCGCCAGCGCCGCCATCAGAAACAGCCCGCCGGTGCCGAGCGTCGCCATTTCCGACAGCGGTTCGATGAGCAACCAACGCCGCCAGCCGGCAACGTGGGCGCGATCCATGGTCGCGGTGAAGCGCTCGTAGAGCTCGCGCGCCCATTTGCCGCTCTGGAACACGGCGGAATCGATCCGCGCGTCGAGATCGAGCAGCAGCCGCTTGAGCTTGGGCCGCAAGTCGTCGCCCGGATCGGGAAACATGTCAGTCACAACTGCGCGCTCCGGGAATCGACTGGACCCACAACATTTGCCTTTTTAGCCGACCACAGGCCTGCCGGCCATGATTTAGCCGACCGCGAGGGCGCGGCCAATGCGACCGCAGGCACAGGGTGAATGGAAATTGGGGGTAAATTGGGCCTAGGCTAAGTGGCGTGGAGAACAATATGGCAACCAAACCCGGCGGCGACGAGGAAGTTCCGTTCTGGCGACGCAAGTCATTGGAAGAAATGACGGATTCGGAATGGGAGAGCCTTTGCGACGGCTGCGGCAAATGCTGCCTGAACAAACTTGAAGAAGAGAGCACGGACCGCACCTTCTACACCAGCGTCGGCTGCCGGCTGCTCGACACCCAGAGCTGCCGCTGCCGCGACTACAAGCATCGGCTCGAACAGGTCGACGATTGCGTGCGCCTGACGCCGCGAAACCTCAAGACCATCTCCTGGCTGCCGCCGTCTTGCGCCTATGTGCTGCTTGCCGAAGGCAGGGACCTTTATTGGTGGCATCCCTTGGTCTCCGGCGATCCCGAGACGGTTCACGCCGCCGGCGTCTCGGTGCGCGGTCGGGTGCATGCGTGCGAAGTCGACGTGCCCGACCGGGACCTCGAAGACTACATTGTGAACTGGCCGCTCAAATTGTCGAAGCGCGCGCGACAAAGGCGATAAGGCCGTGTGCACCCCAGCTCTGCGCACAGGGTGGTTGCAATGCGCCGCGGCGCCCGCCAAGTGATGCCGGCGGCCCCACACCCGACATGAGCAGCGCAATCCTTCCCGAAGACGCCGACAGCATTGCCCGAGACGTAGCAGGCGATATGCGCGCTTTCGCTCACGCGCGGCCGGTCGATGGAGCGACGTCACCGAATCTTTTACCGCGCCAAGACGCCCCGCTCGATCATGCGACCATCCGCGCCATCGTCGCTGGTATCATGCTGGCGATGTTTCTCTCCGCGCTCGAGCAGACCATCGTCGCGCCGGCGCTGCCGGCGATCGGCAAAAGTCTCGGCGGCATCGACGATCTGTCATGGGTGGTGACGGCCTATCTCCTCGCCGTGACTGCAACGACGCCGCTGTTCGGAAAGCTCTCGGACATTTACGGCCGCCGGCGCATTCTTCTATGGGCGATTGGAATTTTCATCGTCGGCTCCGTCGCCTGTGCGCTGGCGCAAAATATCTGGATGCTCATTCTCTCGCGCGGACTGCAAGGCATCGGCGGCGGTGGCCTGTTGCCGATCGCGCAGACCATCATCGCCGACCTGCTGTCGCCGCGCGAGCGTCCGGTGGTGCAGGGCCGCACCTCGATCATGTTCATGAGCGCGAGCATTTTGGGACCGGTGCTCGGCGGCTTGCTCACCGACCATCTGCACTGGTCGCTGATTTTCTGGATCAACCTGCCGCTCGGCGCCGTTGCGCTGGTGATGACCGAGCGCGCGCTGCGCCGCCTGCCGCGCAACGACCGACCGCATCAACTCGACGTCATCGGCGCGGCGCTGATGGTGGGTGCCGCACTCGCTCTGATGCTGGCGCTCGCCTGGGGCGGCACGCATTATCCCTGGATCTCGTGGCGCATCATCACGCTCGTCGCGTGCTCCGCCGCGCTCTGGGTGCTGTTCGCCGCCCGGCTGCTCACCGCACGGGAGCCGTTCATTCCGCTGGCAATCCTGCATGGCCGCGTCACCAGCACGATCACCTGCGCGGCTTTCTTCAGCATCGGCGCCATCATCGGCGTGACGGTTTATATGCCGCTCTATTGCCAGACCGTGCTCGGCGTCTCGGCGAGCCTCTCCGGCCTGGCGCTGATCGCATTCATGAGCGGCGCCACGATCGGCTCGCTGGTATCCACCAAAGCTATCGTGCGCCTCACGCATTACATGCGCGTGCCGATCGGCGGTCTCCTCATCGCCGTCGCGGCGCTTGCGGCACTTGCCGCCGACGCGGCGGGACTGACGCTCGGCGAGGTCGTGGGGTTGCTTTTCGTACTCGGTTGCGGACTCGGCCCGATGTATCCGGTCAGCACGATTGTCATGCAGAACGTGGTCAAACCGCATCAGCTCGGCACCGCAACCGGAACGTTGAACTTCTTTCGCACGCTTGGCGGCGCGATCGTCGTTGCCGTGTTCGGGGCCATCGTGCTCGGCGGCATCGGCGATACGTCCGGAATAATGACGCTGGAAAAAATTGCGGCCGGCCACGGCGATCTGGCGCCAGCGTTCCGCTGGGTCTTTATCGCCGCCGCGATCTGCCTCGGCATTTCTTTCGTCTGCCTGCTTGCGGTCGAGGAACGTCCGCTGCACGGCCCCGTTCGCATCGCGGAAGAGGCTGCCGAATAGCCGCATCGCATGGCAGTCCCTCCTGTTATGGCTTGCGCTCAGACGAGCGGAGCGCAAAGGTTGCGTCGAATCCTTGCGCGCGGCGGCCAAAAACATGATTCCGAAAAATGGAGGCGACGCACGTCCCGCCAACGGGCAAAAACTCGGCCGGCGCGAAGTCCTCACCATCATCAGCGGCCTGGCGCTGGCCATGTTCTTGAGCGCACTCAACCAGACCATTGTGGCGACGGCGCTGCCGACCATCGGCCGCACGTTCGGCGATTTCGAGGATCTGCCGTGGGTCGTGATCGCCTATTTACTGACCTCGACCGTAGTCGCGCCGCTCTACGGCAAGCTCAGCGACATCTATGGCCGGCGCGGCATGATGCTGGTGGCGCTCGGCGTGTTCATGGCGGGTTCGGTGGCTGCCGCTGCGGCGCCGAGCATGCTGATGCTGATCTTCGGCCGCGGCCTGCAAGGCATCGGCGGCGGCGGCATTGTGCCGCTCGCGCAATCGATCATCGCCGACGCGGTGCCGCCGCGCGAGCGCGGCTATTATCAGGCCTATACCGGCTCGGTGTGGATCATCGCCGGCGCGGCGGGTCCGGTGCTTGGCGGCGTCATTGCCGAGCATCTGCACTGGTCGATGATTTTTTGGCTCAATGTGCCGCTGTCTTTGGCTGCGGCGCTGCTGTCGCAGCGCCAGCTCAAGCTGCTGCCGCGTCACGAGCGCGCGCGCAAACTCGATCTTATCGGCGCCGGTCTGATGATGGTATCTGCGACCGCGCTGTTGCTCGCGTTGACCTGGGGCGGGACGCGTTATCCCTGGCTGTCGGGCGAGATCGCGCTGCTGTTTATCGCGGCAGCAGGGCTGTCGGCGATCTTCATCTGGTGGGTGCTGCACGCGCCGGAGCCGTTTTTGCCAATCGCAGTGCTCACCAATCCGGTGATGCGCATGGGCACCATCACGACGGCCTGTTCGCAGGGGGTCTCCATCGGGCTCACCATCTTCGTACCGCTGTATTATGAGCTGGTTCACGGCCTATCGGCGAGCGATTCCGGCCTGGCGCTGATTCCGATCGTCATGATGACGACGCCGGGCTCGTTCCTGTCCGGCCGCGCCATGCTGTATCTCGATCACTACAAATTGGTGCCGATCCTGCTCCTGTGTTGCGCCGCATTCGCGGTCGGGCTGCTGGTCGTACACCCGCTGATGCCGGTGTGGGCCGTCGCGACGGTGATGTGCATTGTCGGACTTGGCATCGGAAGCTCGTACCCGACCGCTACAGTGTCGATTCAGAACGCCGTTGCGCACCATCAGATCGGGGTCGCCATGGGCGCGATGAATTTTTTCCGTGCCTTGGCGAGCGCCTTCGTCGTCGCGGTGATGGGCGCGATCATGCTGGCGCAGGTCGGCGCCGCGCCGCAGCGTGGCGCGGCGTCCGCCGTGATCGTCACGACTGCCGCGAATGCGGCAGCGGATCAGCTCGCCCACACGTTCAGCTTCATCTTTGCGGTCGCGGTCGGCTTTCTGCTGATCGGCATCGCCGCACTCATCGCCATGGAGGAACGGCCGCTGCGCACGACCGTCATCGCCGCGCCCGCGCATGAGCCGGCGCAAGCCGCCGAGTAGCGCGGTTCGCGGCAACCCCTTAAGCTTGCCGAAAATAAGCGTGGGGGAAGGCGCATGTCTCGCAGGTCCATTTCAATTGCGGCCTTGGCTGCGACCGCCGCTGTCTTTGCGATTATCACGGCGCGCGGCGAGACTATCATCGACGATTGGTATAGTGCGAAACTGCCGCCGCCGCCGCAGCTCAAGCCAGTGACGCTGGTGCCGAAGGAAACCGCGTTGCTGGTCATGGATTTCACGGTGCAGACCTGCACAGTGGAGCGCCGCAAACGCTGCGCCGATTCCGTGCCCAAGGTGAAACGCTTCGTCGAGGCGGCGCGGGCAAAAGGCGCACAGATCATCTATAGCGTCGCGGTGCCCGGTTCGGTGCCGGCCGATGTGCTCAAGGATATCGCGCCGGCGCCCGGTGAGCAGGTGCTGCCGCCGCTTGGCCCCGACAAGTTCATCGCTAGCGATCTGGAAAAGACGCTGCACGACAAAGGCATCAAGACCGTGGTGGCAATGGGTACGCAGGCGCAGACTTCGGTGCTGCACACCGGCGGCGAAGCGGCCTTGCGCGGCTTCAAGGTGATCGTTCCGGTCGACGCGATGTCGTCCGACGATCTGTTCCCTGAGCTTTATACCGCATGGCACCTCTCGACCGCGGCGCGCATCAGCAACCAGGTAACACTGACCAAACTCGACATGATCGGGTTTTGACGGGACGTGACGGATCACGATCGGCTGCTCTCGCGTTGAGATGACAAAGGCTCAGAAGCGCATTTCATGAGGCGCCGTGATTTCGTCGCGCTCCGGATTCTCAAGGGCGAGAAACCGTCCGATTTGCCGGTGGTGCAGACCGCCAGGTTTGAATTTGTGATCAATCTCAAGACCGCCAAGATGCTCGGCCTCGCCGTCCCGCCATCGCTGCTCGCGCTCGCCGATGAGGTGATCGAATGAGGCGACGCGCGGTTCTCTTTACGGCGCCAGCGGCGAGTCGAGCTTGCGCGCCGTGTCGACGATCCAGGCGCGGTAACGCGCCAGCGGCGTGACGCCGGTCAGACCGCCGCAACCTTCACTCAAATTCGGGCCGGTCGACCAGCTCACGACGCCGATGACGACGATGCGGCCGTCCTTGGCGCGAAACGCCGGCGCGCCGGAGTCACCGGCGCAGGCGCCGAGACCGGCGCTGGTGCCCTTGGTCCGTGGGTCGTAGAGACGGATTTGCAGGGTGCCGGGTACTCCCGTGGCGACTAATGTCGCCGAACGAACAGTACCGCCGGTACGGCCGTCGCCGCGCACCGTGACGCCGTAGCCCGCAACCACCAAGGCGTCGCCGACACTCACCGGCTCTTCTTCACCGCCGAGTGGCACCGGCGGGATTTTCGCCGGCAGCGGCTGTGCAAGCTTCAGGAGCGCGACGTCAGCAGTGGCGAGATGGCCGAACAGCCTTTTGAGATCGAATTGCGGGTCGCGCTCGATGCGCGCGATATCCTTGAGCGCTGGCTCGTGCCCGGGCTCGCTGGCGACGAGCTTGTAATCGGCGCCCGGCTGCACGCAATGCGCCGCGGTGAGCAAAAGGTCGCGCGCAATCGCGGTCGCGGTGCAGGCGGTTCCGTAGGAGCCGAGAATCATCAGCACCGATCGTCCGGCGCCGTCGGCCGCCGGCTGCGCGCCGCCGACCATCGCGATAGCGGGCGCGATCACGGCCGCCGCTAGCAGGCCAACGACAACGCCGATCGGAGCCTTCGCCAAAGTCATAGAGCCGTCCTCAGGTGTTTCCGCCGCTCAGATTATCCAGGTTTGCCAACGATTTTGCCCTAAAACAGCCGTTCAGGCGCGGTTCAGTCCTGGCGTTATAGGACACTACATGAGTTCCGCTCAGCGATTCGCCATTGCTGCCCTGACTGGCTTTGCGCTGGTTTTTGCGCTCGCGCCCGCGCGCGCCGAGGAGGCTGAGCACGCCTGCCTTAATCAGAAGGAGCGGCGGGCCGAACTCGAGAGCGGCAGGCTGGTGAAGCTGGCCAGCGCCATTCACGCGGCCAGGACCCGGATGGCGGGGACCGTGGTGCGGGCGCGGCTCTGCCATAGCCCGGATGGCCTCGTCTATGTGCTGACAGTTCTTGCGCGCGATGGCAAAGTGGCGCGGATAGCCGTCGACGCCGTGAAAGGCACGCTCGTCGGCGGGCTTTGAGCGGAGCTTTTGGTGCGCCTTCTCGTTGTCGAGGACGATCCCGATCTTAATCGGCAGCTGGCGACCGCGCTGACGGACGCCGGCTATGTCGTCGATCGCGCCTTCGACGGCGAGGAAGGCCATTATCTCGGCGAGAGCGAACCCTACGACGCCGTCATTCTCGATATCGGCCTGCCGAAAATGGACGGGATTTCGGTGCTCGAAGCCTGGCGGCGCGCCGGGCGCGCCATGCCGGTGCTGATCCTCACCGCGCGCGACCGCTGGAGCGACAAGGTGCAGGGCTTCGATGCCGGCGCCGACGACTATGTCGCAAAGCCGTTTCATCTCGAAGAGGTTCTGGCGCGCGTGCGCGCGTTGCTGCGTCGTTCGGCCGGCCACGCCAAGAGCGAGTTCACCTGCGGGCCGGTCCGCCTCGACACTCGGACCGGCCGCGTGGCGGTCGACGGCAATCCGGTAAAGCTCACCTCGCACGAATACCGGCTGTTATCCTATCTCATGCATCACACCGGCCGCGTGGTGTCGCGCACCGAGCTCGTGGAGCATCTCTACGACCAGGACTTCGACCGCGACTCCAATACGATTGAAGTTTTTGTCGGCCGCATTCGCAAAAAGCTCGGCGTCGACGTGATCCAGACGGTACGCGGTCTCGGCTATCTGCTCACGCCGCCCGATGCGCGCTAATTCACTCGCGCTGCGTCTGTTCCTGTGGGCCACCGGCTGGACGGTGGTGATCCTCATCATCACCGGTATCGCGCTGTCGACGCTCTATCGTCACGCCGTCGAGCGCGCTTTCGACCGCCGTCTCGACGTCTATCTGCGCACGCTGGTTGCCGATGTCGCTTCGCCCGAAGAGGGCGCCGACAAGTTCCCGCAGTCGATCGGCGAGCCTTTGTTCGAGCTGCCGCTGTCGGGCTGGTACTGGCAGGTGACGCGGCTAGATACCAAGGCGCGTGAAGTGCATTCCTCGCGCTCGCTGTGGGACAGTAACCTGCCGCGCCTGCCCGACGAAAAATCGGCCGCCGGCGCCGAATATCGGCAGGGCTACGCGCAGGGGCCGGAGGATCAAAATCTCCGCATCGTCGAGCGCAATATCGATCTTGGCAACGACGGCCGTTATCTGATCGCGGTCGCCGGCGATGCTTCCGAGATCGACGACGAAACCAACAGTTTCGACCGCGCCATCGGCATCACCTTTGCGGCGCTGACCGTGGCGCTGCTTTTGACCACGGCGCTGCAGGTTCGCTTTGGCCTTGCGCCGCTCACGCGCATTTCCGAAAGCCTTGCGGAAATCCGCTCCGGCCGCGCCGAGCGGCTGCTAGGCGAATTCCCGGTCGAGATCGCCCCGCTCGCCCGCGAGACCAACGCCTTGATCGACGCCAATCGCGAGATCGTCGAGCGCGCCCGCACCCATGTCGGCAATCTCGCGCATGCGCTGAAGACGCCGCTCTCCGTCATCGTCAACGAGGCAGCGGCGCGCGGCAACGATCCGCTCGCGCACAAGGTTTTGGAGCAGACCGATATCATGCGCGATCAGGTGGCGCGCCAGCTCGAGCGCGCGCGACTGGCGGCGCGCTCGACCGTCATCGGCGCCTTGGTCGAGGTTCCGCCGGTCGTCACCGCGCTTGCTCGCACCATGGAGAAGCTCTATCGCGAGCGCGATATCGCCATTGACCTTGACTTGCCCGAGCACGCGCGCTTTCGCGGCGAACAGCAGGATCTCGAGGAGATGATCGGCAATCTCGTCGACAATGGCTGCAAGTGGGCGCAGTCGCGGGTGGCGATCGAAGTGATGGCTGACCGTCCGGCGGCGGATGGCGCCAAGCCGCGCGTGCGCATCATCGTCGATGACGACGGGCCCGGACTTTCCCCCACCGAACGCGAGCAGGTAGCGCTGCGCGGCCAGCGGCTCGACGAAACCAAGCCCGGCTCCGGCCTAGGACTGTCGATCGTGGTCGAGCTTGCCGGGCTTTACGGCGGCGCGCTCACGCTCGGCACCGCGCCGATCGGCGGTTTGCGCGCCGAACTGGCGCTGCCGGGGGGATAACAATCGTTTTCATTCTCTCCCGCAAAGCGGGAGGAAGGTGATCGAATTTCACCGCCACAATTCCTTCGATGCGATCCGCGCGCCGTCGTTGAGCGCCTTGAATTTCGCCCAAACGATTGAGGGATGCACTTCCTTCGAGCCGGCGAAAGTCGCAAAACCGCAATCGGAGCCGGCGATGACGTTTTCGCGGCCAACGACGCCGGCGTAGCGCACGATGCGCTCCGCGACGAGCTCGGGATGCTCGACCAGGATGGTCGAGTGCGAGATCACGCCCGGAATCAAAATCTTGCCGGCGGGCAGCTTGACGCTCTTCCAGACCTTCCATTCATGCTCGTGGCGCGGGTTTGCCGCCTCGAACGAATAGGCACCGGCGCGGATTTTCAAAATGATGTCGATGATGTCTTTCAACTCCATATCGTGGATACGCGGACCCATATTGATGCCGTAGCAGGTGTGGAAGCGGATTTTCTCCGGCGGAATGTCGCGAAGCGCGTGATTGAGCGCCTCGACCCGCACCTCGGCCCATTTGCGGCAATCGGCGATGCTCGCTTCGGGATGGATGATGTAATAGGTCACGAGCCGGGGATCGTCGATTTGCACCAAAAAGCCGGCGTCGACGATCGCTCGATATTCCTCGCGCATCGCATCGGCGATGGCGAAGACATATTCCTCCTGCGACTTGTAATAGGCGTTCTTCTGCCAGTCCTCGATGTTCGAGGGCGAGATCGCCGGCATGAAGACTTCTTCGACCTTCACGCCTTTGAGCGCGGTATTGAGGTTGTCGATGTCGCGCTTGAGCTGGGCGTGACCCTTGTAGGTGATCGGACCGGTGCAGACCATGTGGGTGTGCCGCGAGGCGACATGCGCCTGCGCGTAGAACTCTGGAAACGACAATCCCTCGCGCGAGGAGGCCCACTGGTTGCGCGGACCCGCGATCGTATCGACCTCGTAACCGCCAAGCCGATCGTTGATGTAGCTGACGAAGCTCGGCTTGCCGAATTCGCCGTCGTCGATCACGTCGATACCGAGCTCGCTCTGTTTGTGCACGATCTCGCCGACGGCCTGGCGCAGGCGCTCGGCATTGGCGCCGCTGTCGAACGCTTTGGCGCCGCTCTTCTGCACCAGTTCGAGCAGATCGGGCGGCCGCGGCAGGCTACCGGCATGGGTGGTGAGGATGCGGTCGGTGCTGTGCTTCACAGTTTCACTCAATCAAGCGTCACGTGCGCGGAGGTGATAACGCTCTTCCAGCGCTCGGTTTCTTCGCGAAAGTACGCGGCGGTCGCCTGCGGCGTGCCGCCGACCGTCTCGGCGGACAGGTTGTCAAGACGCTTCTGAACCTCGGGATCACGCAGCGCCTCGTTAACGCCGGCATTGACCTTGTCGACGATCGC
>Ga0116223_10004820_pt1 | contig 11600 bp, 9 predicted proteins | sample Sb_taG_3_FD_90092 | JGI IMG/M metagenome (GOLD analysis project Ga0116223, IMG submission 90092) | Peat soil microbial communities from Weissenstadt, Germany - Sb_50d_a_PC metaG | ecosystem: Environmental > Terrestrial > Soil > Wetlands > Peat | place: Germany: Weissenstadt | collected 2010-09-21 | reverse complement strand
GACAGATCGTGCAGTGGCAATAAAGGCGCCCGATCGGCTCTCCACTGATGGCGAAGCGCGATGCGCCGCATCGGCATGAACAGGTTTGACGCATCGAGCCCCCTTGAAAGCCGGACGATAGTCCGGCCGGGGCAACTACGCCAGCCTCGGCCAGGAATGAGGCAATGCCGCGTAGCTAGCTTCGCGACATCCGCGCGCAACTTGCTTGCGGTGGATTCCGACGTTCGTCGTTCCCATCCGAGACCCGGGAAACAGCCACCACTAGCGCCAGGCCTTGTATCATCACCCTGAGCAGAAGATGATAACTTCCCCGATCTCGTCAAGTTTGTAAAGTCCGTTGGCTTCCTTCAGTCTTCCTTCAGCGCTTGGCGTGTCTTGCCCCATACTGCGCGCTGTCACGCCCCCATGAGCTCCGCCAGCGTCAGCGCGATGACCTCGGTCGCCTTGTACAAATCCGACAGGGGCAGGCGCTCGTCGGCGCGGTGGGCGTTGGCTTCCTCGATCGTATGCGGACCGGCACCGTAGAGCACGATCGGAACGCCGGCCCTCGCGTAATGGCGCGCGTCCGTATAGAGCGGCACGCCGGACGCGACGATCGGCTCGCCCATGACGCGGCTCGCATGCCGGCAGAGCGTCTCGGTCAGCTTCGCTCCCGCGGGCGTCGGCGTTAGCGGCTCGGCGAGCAGGATGCGGCGGACCGCGACCGTGGCGTCGGGACGGAGCGCCGCCGCCCGAGCGATCACCGCCCTGAGCTCCGCCTCGACTTCGGCCGCGTTTTCTTCCGGGACCATGCGCCGGTCGAGGCGGAACGTCACCCGATCGGGCACGACATTGGTGTTGATCCCGCCCGAGATGAGGCCGACCGTCATCTGCGGCGAGCCGATGCCGGGAACCGCCGAGGTCCGCGCCGCCAGCCCGCCGCGCCAGCCGTAGAGGGCGTTGAGGATCGCGGTCGCTGCTTCGAGCGCGTCGACGCCGGCGGAGGGTCGGGCCGCATGGGCCGAGCGGCCCAGGGCTTCGACCTCCAGATGCAGACAGCCGTTGTGCGCGTTGACGACCGCGTAGGAGAAGCCCGCGCCGATGGCGAGATCCGGACGCGAAAGGCCGTTTTCGAGAATATAGCGTGGGCCGATCTCGCCGCCCGCCTCCTCGTCATAGGTGACATGCAATTCGACCGCGCCGTTGAGCCCGGCTCCGCCCTTCTCCAGCGCCAGCATGGCGAAGGCGTAGGTCGCGATGTCCGATTTCGACACCGCGGCCCCGCGCCCGACCATCCAGCCGTCGACGATTTCCGCGCCATAGGGGTCGTGCGTCCAGCCGGCGCCCGGAGGCACCACGTCGCCGTGCGCGTTGAGCGCGATCGTCGGGCCCGCCTGCCCGAACGGGCGCCTCGCGATCAGATTGGTTGCCGAAATCATGCCGTTGGCTTTGACCAGACTCTCCGGAACCTTGTGCCGCTCGACTTGAAACCCCAATTCCTCGAGGAGCTTGGCGACCGCCGCTGCGGAACGGTCGCAATCCCCTGGCGGATTGTCGGAGGGAACCTTGACGATCTTGGCGAGGAAGCGCGATTCCGCTTCGGCGTGCTCTCGCACGAACGCATGGATTGCGCTCTCGACCGGCGTCATCGCGTTTCCCGCTATCCAATCGTCAGGCGTCGAACCCCTCGACGCGCATCCCGTCATATGCCGGCGCCACATGCGCCGGCATATGACGGCGCAGGGTCTCGTAATCGAGGTCGGTGTGCAAGTTGGTCAGGATCGCGCGGCGCGGGCGCATCGTCTCGATCCACGACAAGGCGTCGTCGAGGCTGAAATGCGAGGGATGGGGACGATACCGCAAGGCGTCGATGATCCACAGGTCCAACCCCGCGAGGAACGGGCGGCTCGCCTCGGGAATGCGCTTGACGTCAGGCGTGTAAGCGAGCGCCCCGAAGCGAAAACCGAGCGCGCTGATGTCGCCGTGGTCGAGATCGAAGGGGATGGCTTCGATCGCCCCACCCGCGCCCTCGATCCGGCAGAGTGCGCCTGCGGTGAGGCGGAGCTCGGTCGCGATGGGAGGGTAAGAGCTCCCGTTAGGCGTCTCAAAGACATAGGAAAACGCCCTGCGCACTATGAGCGCGGTCGGCTCATCCATATGCACGTCGATCCGGCGGCCCATTTGCAGGTAGAGGGGCCTGAGATCGTCAATGCCGTGCGTGTGGTCGGCGTGCGGATGGGTCATCAGGATTCCGTCGAGCCGCTTGACGCCGGCCTCGATCAGCTGCTCGCGCAAATCGGGCGATGTGTCGACGAGGACAGCGGTCGCGCCGCCGGGCCCGAAGCGCTCGAGGAGCACCGAGCAGCGGCGGCGGCGATTCTTTAGGTTTGTCGGATCACATGCTCCCCACCCTTGCCCGACCCGCGGCACCCCGGCGGACGAGCCGCAGCCGAGGATGGTCAGACGAAGGGTCAATGCGACCGTCCGGCCGAGGACTCGAGCTTGGGAAAAACACTGAGCGTATTGGCGCGCGTCGCGGCGACAAGCGCCTCGGGCTTGAGCCCGCGCGCCTGGGCGACCACGCTCGCCGTGGCGACGACGTAGGCTGGCTCGTTGCGGCGGCCGCGATGCGGCGCGGGCGCGAGATAGGGCGCGTCGGTTTCGACAAGAATCCGATCGAGCGGGACGTCGCGGGCGATGGCGCGTAGGCCCGCCGACTTCTTGAACGTGACGACGCCGGAAAACGAGATCGAGAGCCCGAGATCGAGCGCGGTCTCGGCAAGCGCTCGCGATGAGGTGAAACAATGCATGAGGGCGCTGAACCGCCCCTGCCCCATTTCGTCGGTCAGAATTGCGGCGATGTCGTCGTCGGCGTCGCGCGCGTGGATGACGAGCGGCAGGCCGAGCTCGCGGGCAAGCGCAATCTGACCGCGAAAGACCCGCCTGGCGACATCGCGCGGGACGCGGTCGTAATGATAGTCGAGGCCGGCTTCGCCGACGCCGACGCATTTGGGGTGCTGGGCGAATTCGCGAATTGCGGCGAAGTCCTCCGCCCCCTCGCCCGCCGCCTCATGCGGATGCGTGCCGACGGTGAAAAAGACGCAGTCGTACCGCTCGGCGATTTCCGCGGCCTGCGCAGCCTTCGCGATTTGCGTGCCGATGGTGATCATGCGCTCGACGCCGGCGGCGCGCGCTCGCGCGACGACCGCGTCGAGATCGTCGGCGAAGTCGGGGAAATCGAGGTGGCAATGGCTGTCGATGAGGGTCATGGGGCAGACGCCCTTGCCCTCATCCGGCGCTTCGCGCCACCTTCTCCCGCAAGCGGGAGAAGGGTTTCGCCCCCTCTCCCGCCTGCGGGAGAGGGCTGGGGTGAGGGCAAGCGGCGCCTCACTTCCGCCTCCTGCTCGACATAGCGGGGAAAGACCGGCTCGGGCGCTGGCAGCGCCCTGCCCGGCTCGAGCCGAAACGGCGCGTCGAGACGGCCTCCCGCCGCGCCAGTCTCAAGCGAAGCGAACGTGCGCGCTTGCGGCGCGACAGAAAGCAGGTCCAAGAGCGCGCCCATGCTCGCTGGCATCGCCGGCTGCAGCAGGATCGCGGCGATGCGCAAGGTCTCGATCGTCACGTAAAGCACGAGCCGCATGCGCGCCGGATCGGTCCTGGCGAGCCTCCACGGCTCGGCGTTGGCGAAATAGCGATTGGCCTCGGACACGACGTCGAAAACGGCCCCGATATAGAGATGCAGCGCGAAACTCTGCATGTGGCGGCGCGATTCGCCAACGAGCGCGTCGGCGCGCGCGAGCATCGCGAGATCCTCCGCCGCCGGCGGCGCCTCGCGCCAGTCGGGCACGCTTCCCCCGCAGTTCCTGGCGATCATGGTGAGCGAGCGCTGCGCGAGATTGCCGAGGTCGTTGGCGAGGTCGGCGTTCATGCGGGCGACGATCGCCTCGTGCGAATAACTGCCGTCCTGGCCGAACGGCACTTCGCGCAGGAAGAAATAGCGCACCGGATCGAGCCCGTAGGCCGCCACCAGACTCGCCGGGCTGACGACGTTGCCGACCGACTTTGACATCTTCTCGCCGCGGTTGAAGAGAAAGCCGTGCACGACCACTTGGCGCGGAAGGGGCAGGCCCGCGGACATGAGAAACGCCGGCCAGTAGATCGCGTGGAAGCGCGTGATGTCCTTGCCGATCACATGAACATCTGCCGGCCAGAATTTCGCCCGCGGGCCCTGGTCTGGAAACCCTGTCGCGGTGATGTAGTTGGTCAACGCGTCGACCCAGACATACATCACATGCCTCGGATCGCCGGGCACGGGCACGCCCCAGTCGAACGTTGTGCGGCTGATCGAGAGATCGGAGAGCCCGCGTTTCACGAACGCGACGATCTCGTTGCGATAGGTCTCCGGCGTGACGAATTCGCGATGCGCTTCGTAATGGGCGAGCAGCTTCTCGGCATAATCCGACAGCTTGAAGAAATGGCTTTCCTCCTCGACCCATTGGGCTGGCGCGCCGCTCGGCGCAAGCCTGGTTCCGTCCGGCCCACCGGTCAGCTCGCTCTCATCGAAATAGGCTTCGTCGCGCACCGAATACCAGCCCGAATATTTCGATAGATAGATGTCGCCGTTGGCGTTCATGCGCTCCCAGATCGCCTGCGACGCGCGCTTGTGGCGCGGCTCGGTCGTGCGCACGATGTCGTCGGCGCGCGCGTTGAGGAGCTCGCCCATCGCCGCGAACTGCTCGGCGACGCCGTCCACGAAAGCCTGCGGCGTCACGCCTTCGCGTTGGGCGGCCTGCCGGACCTTGAGGCCGTATTCGTCCATGCCGGTGACGAACAGCGTCTCGCGCCCGTCGAGGCGCATGAATCGCTGGATCGCGTCGGTCGCGATGCGCTCGTAAGCGTGGCCGATATGCGGCGCGCCGTTCGCATAGGGGATCGCCGTGGTGATGTAGAAGCGGCTCATAGCGAGCCGTCCTAGAGCATTTTGCCGGCGATGAAAATCTAAGGTTTCAGCGCCGAGGAGCGCTCGCGGCGATCTCGGCGAAAAGCGCCAGGATGTGCAGTCTTCGGTCGAGATTGAGCGCCTCCGTCTCGCGCTCCGCGGCGCGGATGCGGTCCCAAAGCTCCCCGATCCTCTCCACCTGGAATGACGGGGGCGCGAACTCGCGCGCGTAAGCTGCAAGCCAGTCGTAGAGGTCGCGATGGAAGGCCTCGTAGCCCTCATTGGCCGAGCGCCCGCCGATCGCGTCGGCGAGCCTGGCGACCGCCCGCGGATCGGGGCGCGGCAGGTCGGCGACAACCGAATCGATCAGCGCGCCGATCCCTTCCGACTCCGGGGCGAGGCGCGCGAGGGCTTCGCGAACCGATCCGTTCGAGCGCTTGGCGGTGGCGGCGGCCGTGTCTCGGTCGATCTCGTTCCACGGCGGCCCGAGGCCGACGATCGCTTCGACGACCTCATCATTCGACAGCGGGTCGAGCCGCAAGCGGCGGCAGCGGGATCGGATCGTGGCCACGACCTGACCTGGCCGATGCGAGACGATGAGGATCAGCGACCGTTGCGGCGGCTCCTCAACCGTTTTCAAGAGCGCATTGGCGCTATTGCGGTTCAGGTCCTCAGCCGAATCGACGATCGCGACCCGCCAGCCGCCGAAGGCGGCGGAAAGCTGGAAGACTTGCAATCCCTGTCGCACAGCCTCGATCGAAATTTCGCTCGTAAGCTTTTTGGCGTTTGCCTGCTGCTCGCGCCGGATAAGCGCAAAATCGGGATGGGCGAGCTGGGCGAGAAGCCGCGCCGCCGAGTGGCTGGGGTCGACGCGAAGGTCGCGCGCCTCGCGCACTGCTTTGGCGGTCGGATCGGGGTTGGCGAGCACAAAACGAGCAAACCGCCAAGCGAGCGTCGCCTTACCGACGCCCTCCCTGCCGCCGATCAGCCAGGCGTGCGCCAGGCGGCCGTCACGGTAGGCTGAGAGCAACTCCTCTTCCGCGGCCTCATGGCCGACAAGCGAATAGACATGGCGCGGGTGGGGCGCGCCGGGCAATGCATCGGCTTCGGGAAGATCGTCGGTCTCGGTCTTCTTCATGAGCGGTTGGACTTAAGCGCGCCCGCCGGATCGAGCCGCGACTCGACTGCGGACCATATATCGACGGCGACTTCATATTCGGTCCTGCCGGCGTCGATGACCGCGCAACGCCTAGGCTCGGCGGCGGCGATGTCGAGAAACGCCCGCCTGAGCGTTTGGTGAAACGGGAGGCCCTCCGATTCGAACCGATCGGGACGTCCCCTGCCCTGTCTCCGCTTGGCCGCCCGCTTGAGGCCAACTTCCGGCGCAAGGTCGAGGATCAGCGTCAGGTCGGGCGTGTTGGCGCCGACGGTCAGGCGTTCGAGACAGGGTATGAAATCCGGCGACAGGTTCCCCGCCGCGCCTTGATAGGCTCGGGTCGAATCGGCGAACCGGTCGCAAACGACCCATGCGCCGCTCGCCAGCGCCGGCAGGACCGTCTTGTCGAGATGGTCGACCCGGGCCGCGGCGAACAACAGCGCCTGCGCGGCGGCGCCGAACTGAGCCGCGAAGCCCGAAAGGATCGCCTTCCGCAGCGCCTCGGCGCCCGGCGAGCCGCCGGGCTCGCGCGTGCGGACGACCGCAAGCCCAAGCGCTTGAAGGCGCTCTTCCAGCCTCTTTGCTTGGACCGACTTCCCGGCGCCCTCGCCCCCTTCGAGAGTAATGAAGCGGCCCCTCGCCCGCTCGGTCATCGGCGCGCCTGCGTTTGTGGCGTCTTGCCTGCCGCAACCCCCGTCAAACCGCGCTGAACGAAGCCCACCACACGTCCTTTTTTAAGCGCCGCCGTAGCCCCGCCGCCCCATAGGCGTCTGTGCATGGTTCAGGGAATGTTGGCAACCGCCGGCGCGACGCGTTCGAAATCGCCGATCGGCGCCGAACGCCGCATCGCGTCGGAGCGGATTCGGAGCCGGGGAGCCTTCAATCCTCGGCCAGCGCGGACTTTATCTTCAGGCGATCGAAGGCGTCGGCCGGCATTGGCTTGAGCGGCCGGGCCGCGGGGTCGGAGAAGTAAAGCGCTTTTTCCGCGCTCGCGTGGAGGTCGGGCCGACGCGGCGGCATTACGACATGCTGGGGTTGCAACGCGCCGGCGGCCACCACGACGACAGCCCTGCGATTGATGCCGAGATCGAATGGGCGCGACGGCGGCAGCGGAGCGGCGACGCTTGGTTGGCGGATCGCCGCCGAGGCGCGTTCAGGAACGCGAGGGATCTCGGCCGGGGGCGCTGGCGCTGGTGCAACAGCCGCCACGCGCACGGGTTCGGGCTGCGGCTCGGGCGCTGGACCGCTCGCCACCTCGACCGGCGCCGCCTCCTGCTGCCGCCCCTGCGCCCCGCGGCCGCCGGAAAAGAAGGACCAGATCGTCTCGGCCTGAGCGGCCATCATCACCGGCGCCGAATAACCGATCATATTGGCCTGCGATCCGTCGGTGCGCAAGCTGGCGAGCAATTGCGAGTCGTCTGACCCTTCCATTGGCGCGGGCCCGACATACTCGACCTTGACCCTGGCCGTGCCCGCGCCCTTGATGTCGAGAACGTCGGCGACCCGCGAGGAAACGTCCATCACCCGCCCGCCGTGATAGGGGCCGCGATCGTTGACCCGCACGATGATCGAATATCCGTTGCCGAGGTTGGTCACGCGCGCATAGCTCGGCAGCGGCATTGTGGGATGGGCGGCGGTGAACGAGGCCATGTCGTAGACCTCGCCGTTGGCGGTGCGGCGGCCGTGGAACGCGGCGCCGTACCAGGAGGCCATCCCGACCGCTGAATACGATGCGTTCTCGGAAGGATAATAGGTGTGGCCGGCGATCGTATAGGGGCGGCCGACCAGATATTGCCCGCCGCCGCGTGGCACCGGCTGGCCGTCGGCGACAACCTTCGGGCTCGCGTGGCCATATTTGGCTTGCGAGAAATGTTCGTGGCCGTGATCGTAGTGCTGCTGAGCGGTTTGGGCGGCGCAGCCGGCTAGCGCGACGGCGCTCAGGCCGAGGATCGTGGCTCCGCGCCATTTCCGTTTGCCCGCAAGCAGGCGCGGTTCAAAGCCCGGAACGCTCATGACGCATACTCGGTTGCGGACAAGAGCAGGTTTCGAGTTTCGAACGCCGATCCCCGCCGCGCCGGCAAGACGTTTCCGAACCATCAAGCCTGCCGCGCACTATTGACCCTGCTTCGTTTCGATTTCGCTAACGAATTCCGAGGTCCGCGCCCCGAATAGCGGCCGCGCGACACTGCCGCCGATTGGCGCTGGTCACGATTCGATGTCGCAGACTCCCGCCGCCCGCTGCATTCCACTTTTGACCAGTGACGCGCAATCGCGGCGAGAACGTGGCCAACTGGCGATCCTGAATCTGGCGCCATCCGGCGGAAATACCCGGGTGCGCGCCACCGGAGGGATGGTTCTGACGTGCCTCGGGCGTTCTCATTGCGTCGCGGAATAGCCCATCCGGTGGTCAGGACCAATTCCATATGACGTCGAAACGACGCTCGAATCGCGACGACGCTCAGAACTGCGCCAAGTCGATACGCCGAAGTCGATACGCCGAAGTCGATGGGTGGAATCTGTTGAGCGCAACCTGTGGCGCTCAACCTCTGAGCGGGCATGGGTCGAATGCCGGCCCGACTGCCGCCACTAAAGGAAATAAAGGCTGGGCGGCCCGAACGCGGCAGCACTCGGACCGCCCAGTTCTCGGTGGCGACATAGTGCCAGATGAACTTGCTGCGAGCCCTCCCGGCCGGTGCTAATCGCGTCGCCTCCGTCAAATGCCGCGTCACTCATCGGATCAAAGGGGGTTTTCAACCCGAAGGCCCAGGTTTACGCCCGTCGCGACGCCACGGTTTGATCACATTTCGCGGCAAACGTCCACAAAAATAAAGCGTTCCCGGCGTCACCAAAACTTCATCCACAGAAAAGCGTCCGGCCCGCCGAGCGGGCCTGCGCGACCTTTCCTTTCGAAGGTCGTCCACCGCGGCCGCCAGCCGGCTCGTTGCGCCCGGCCGCCCATGGCGACCAAGTGCCGTTGGCGCAGGGAAGCGCGACGGCGTTATTCCGCGAACGCTCGGAACAAACGCGTCGTTGCCGCGTTCTTAAAGTCTCATCGGGTGCATGAGGTCCCCGTCATGAACAAGGTCGCACTTGTCGCGCTCGCGTCCCTTGCCCTGGGCGCCTGCGCTACTCCGACCCAGACGGTCGGCACGGCGGGCGGCGCAGTGGCCGGAGCCGCGGTAGGCGGTCCGGTGGGAGCGGTCGTCGGCGGCGCGGTTGGCGCAGTGGCTACTGCTCCTGGCGCTGTGCTCGGGGGCTCGTATCGCTATCGCTGCTTCTGGCGCGATCAATACGGGTACCTCCATCGCCGTTGGTGCTGGGCCTAGGACATCGACGCCGAGTTTGGACCGTTGGCGAGGGTTTAGCGCAGGGTTTGGTTGCGCCGTCGCGTCCGGCGAGTCGCGACGCGCGGAAATATGCGGCCGAATTCGGGGGGCCCAGAGGCGCTCGTCCGCCGCCCAGATGCGAGGCGGCGGAACGTGTGCGCCAAAGCGAGCGGAGGCGAAGCCGACTCATGACCGATATTCTGCATTCGACGCGCATGCGCGGCGCGATCGTCGCCGCGGCGGGAATTTTCATTGGCGCGCTTTGCCAAGCGTCTTTGATCGACTCGTCCCGGCGCCTCCCTGCGTCGCCGATCTTCAGGACGGCCGATGACGCGACAAGGCCTCAATTATCAACCTGGAAGACTGACCAGGCGAGCCGAGTTTGCGCTTCGCTCGCAAATCAACCGCAACGTCCCCGCGCCGTCGAGCCCGAATTCCCGAACGCGGTGGAAATCGCCGTCGCGCAATCCCCGTCAAACTGACTGCCCAGCGCGCGCCCCTATGCGACGGCGGGCGCGGCCGCGCTGCCGGCGCGGCGATCGAAGAACAGCGCCTGGCTGATCGTCGCGCGCACGGTGTCGGCCTTGAACGGCTTGGTGACGAGGAACGCGGGCTCCGGTTTCTCGCCCGTCAACAAACGCTCCGGATATGCGGTGATGAAGATCACCGGCACGCTGATCGACGTCAGGATTTCGTTGACAGCAGCCAAACCGGAACTGCCGTCAGCGAGGTGAATGTCGGCAAGCACCAACCCCGGAGGTTGAGCCCGCACGCTGGCGAGCGCCTCCTTATGGGTGCGGGCGATGCCGGTGACGCCGTGCCCAAGCTCGAGCACCAGCGCCTCGATGTCCAAGGCGATGATCGGCTCATCTTCGATGATCAAAATGTCGGTGGCGACCTGCTGCGCGATCTCTCGCCCGGCTTGGGCATTCGCCTCAACGACGGCGTCGGACGGCAATTTCGGCGACCGAGAACCCCTCGACGGCCCGCAACAAAAAGACTTGGCGCGCCAGGGGCGTGATCGCATCGAGGTTGCGTTCCGCCGCATTCTTCGGCTCCAAGTCGAAGCGATCGGAGGACGTTCGTCGGACGGTCGATTTCCACAGCTTAAGAAAGACCTTGTAGAGCCCCTGCCGAGGAGGCAGTTCCGACGGGAACGCGTTCGGATCGACGCTAAGGGCCTCCAGCGTCGCGACGACATGCGCGTCTCCGCTGGTCTGCGAGCCCGTAATGAGACGCGCAAATCGCCGCAGCGCTGGCAATTCCGGCGCAACTTGTCGAGCAATCGACATAACGCTCCTCCTGAATTCAGGACGGCTGGCCAGGACGGCAACCATTGTGCGGACCCGCCGTTTTGCAAGCAATTTATTTTTCGAGGCTTCGGGAACAATCGCCTTCGACAGGCGTTGGGCGCAAAATACTTGCGGCGAGCGGGCTGGCGCACCCTCGCGTGAGGCCGGATCGAGTGTAACCCGGGTTGAGAATGCACTTGACAGACCCGGATGAGCCGTTGCGCGCGACTCGCGGGCCGGCAGGAGGAATCGCGCCCAAGCGGAGTGGGCGGGGCGATTGGGAGGAACGGCGTCGTGCGCTGAAATTCGATACGGTCAGCGGCGTCAGGAGTAGCGCTTGCAACTCGGTCCGCCCGTAATGAGCGTTCTCGCTTCGTTTCGCGACGTCAAAACGCGCCTACTGGCGCTGGTCGCATTCATCATTGTGCCTGTCGCCCTGATCACGATCGTGTTGGCGTGGACGGCGCACCAATCCCTCTCCAGGGGCATCGATAGCCAATGGCGGCAAACAAGCGGCGAGTACGCGGCGCGAACGCGCGTCTGGCTGCGCGGCGCGGCCGGGACTTTGTTCGCGTCTGCCGCGAGCGCGGCGAGCGAAGCCCAGGATGGTAGCCGGTGCGACGCGATGCTCCACGACGTGGTCGCCGCCAACGTCGGTTATGAGGCGATCAGCGTCAACTTCGATGACGGACGCTCGTGCGTCGGCGCCGGAACTCCACAACTCGAGAATTTCGCTGCCGAGGTCAGTCAGCGATTGCGCTCCAAACCCAGAGTCGAGATCGCCCCAGACATATCGCTTGCCGCTGGAGTATTTGGCGATGAGGGTCAAAGCATTCTCACTATTCAGGCCGACGCGCCCAAAGCAGCGAGCCAGAAATGGACCGCGACGGCGCTCATCGATCCGGCGT
>Ga0116223_10004819_pt1 | contig 11601 bp, 8 predicted proteins | sample Sb_taG_3_FD_90092 | JGI IMG/M metagenome (GOLD analysis project Ga0116223, IMG submission 90092) | Peat soil microbial communities from Weissenstadt, Germany - Sb_50d_a_PC metaG | ecosystem: Environmental > Terrestrial > Soil > Wetlands > Peat | place: Germany: Weissenstadt | collected 2010-09-21 | reverse complement strand
TGCAGAGCCTGGCGCGGGAACTCGTAGAGCGGGGGCATCAAGTGACTGTTGTCGGTTGGGGACGCGCTCTTGAGTTTGAAGATCACGGCGTGAAGGTGCGGTTTCTGAACGGGGCGTTTCTTCCGAAGACCGGCTGGCTGGTGGGCCGCATGACCCTTCAGAGGGAGCTCCGCCGTCTGGTTCTGGAAGAAGGATTGCAGTTAGTCGAGGCTGCAGACTGGTGCGGCCTGTCGGCCGGCTTGAGGCCCGGCTGTCCGGTGGCGTTGCGCTGCCACGGCAGCGCTGTATATTTCGGCCACCTTCTGAGCGAGTCAGTTCGTCCGACTGTGCGGCTGGCCGAGCGACTGGCCTTTGCCGGCGCGGATGGCATTGCGGCGGTAAGTCAGTTTACCGCCGATGTCACGGCCCGGCTGTTTCGCCTGGGCCGGAAGGTTACGGTGATTCCGAACGGGATCGATCTGCGGAGATTTGCGGCTGCGGGGGGGGCGGAGACCGATCCGCACACGATTCTGTACCTCGGCACGCTGGTGCGTAAGAAAGGTGTCCTGGACCTGTGCGAGGCGTTCTCGCAGGTGATTGAGCAGTTTCCCGAGGCCCGGCTCCAGTTCGTGGGCCGCGATTCCGCGGACCGCCGTACCGGCGCGTCCTCCGTGTGGAAATTGTGCCAGGAGCGGCTTTCCGCACATGCCGGCGCGCGCGTGGAATACGTCGGCGAGGTTCCGTACGGCGAGGTTGCGAAGTACGTGAGGCGTTCCGGGCTGTGCGTCTTTCCTTCTTATGCGGAAGCGCTGCCGCTGTCATGGCTGGAGGTCATGGCATGCGGCAAGCCGGTGGTGGTCTACGACATCGGCTGGGCGCGGGAAGTGGTGGAGGACGGCCGCACCGGCCTGCTCGTCAAGCTCGGAGACATTGAAGGTCTGGCAGGAGCGATGCTCCAAATCCTGAAGGATCCGTCATTGGGAAGGGATTTCGGCGAGCGCGTCCGAAGCCAGGTGCAAGCCAGATTTTCGTTGCGCACGATGGCGGAGGCTTCCATCGATTGGTACGGCCGGGTTCTGGAAGGAGCCGAATGCCGCAGCCGCGAGAACCACTCTCATTGATCGTCTGTACCTATCGCCGTCCCTTGGCCGTGCGCCGTCTGGTGGACTCGTTGAACGGCCAGATTGCCCCGCCCGAGGAAGTTCTCGTGATCGACGGCTCTGAGGATACCAGCACCGAGACGGCTGTGCGAGAGATGGAGACCCTGGCGCTCGTACGTTATTTTCGAGTTCCACCGGAGGATCGCGGCCTCACGCGGCAGCGCAACTATGGGGTCGCGAGAGCGCGGAGCGGTATTGTGGCGTTCCTGGATGACGACACGATTCCGGAGCCGGGATACTTTGAAGAAATTCGAGCCTGTTTCCGGCGCCATCCCGACGCGGGAGGCGTGGGCGGGTACATCGCCGGGCCCCGCTGGTGGCGGGTAGATCCCGGCGGCAAACCCAGTGTCGGCGTGTTTCGTTGCGGGGACTGGGAGCGGCGGGAGGACTACCGATGGCGCTTGCGAAAGCTCCTGCGGCTCGATAGCGATTCGCCACCGGGGTGGATGCCCCACTTCGGGCATGGGCGTTCGGTCACATTTTTGCCGCCTGACGGGAACGATTATCCAGTCGAGTTCATGTTTGGTGGGGCTTCAGCGTGGCGCCGGGAGATTCTCGATCGCCACAAGTTTTCCACTTACTTTGAAGGCTACGGCCTTTACGAGGACCTCTCCTTCTCGCTGCAGGTTTCGCGCACGGTTCCGCTTTACGTTTGCACGGCCGCCCGCCTGGCGCACCGGCACGATGAGGGCGGACGGCCCAACTCATTCCTCTACGGCCGGATGGTGGTACGCAACGGCTGGTATGTCTGGCGGCAGCGCTGGCCTCACCCTTCCGTGCCCGATCGGCTCCGATGGTGGGCTATCACGTTGCTGCTGACGCTGTGCCGGTTTGTAGATGCTCGCCAGGGTGGGCTGCGACGAGGGGTTGGAGAGGCGCTTGGCAGGATAGCCGGCGCTATGTTCATTGTGATAGACGCCCCGAGGGCGCCCTCGTCTCCGGCGGTGGTGTATGAATGAGAAAACTCGCCGAGTGTACCGGTAACAACATGAATGCTTCCCCGACCGATCGCTTCTATGAGGAGTTCTGGCTCAGGCCTGGATGGAATTCCGCCACGCCGAATGCGGATGAGGGCGCGAGGTATAAGGTCATTGCGCGGATGGTGGCCCGAATTCGCCAGGAATCCGGCCGGGCTGCCGCGCCGCTCTCCATACTCGACCTGGGCTGCGGGAGAGGTTGGCTGTCGCACCTGCTGGCCAAGGAAGGCCGGGTAACCGGTCTCGACCCGGTTCGCAAGGTGGTTGAAGCAGCGCAGCAGAACTTTCCCGAAGTTACGTTCATTGCAGGCACCGTCGATACACTGCTGGCAGATCCGATGGTATCACCCTTCGATGGGATCGTTTGTTCGGAGGTGATCGAGCATGTGCCGCTTGAGGAAAAGCCGCACTTCCTGAGATCCATCCGCCGTCTCCTCAAGCCAGAGGGGTACTTGATCCTGACAACGCCTCGCGGTGAGTTGTGGGGGGCATGGCAACGGCTTACGCACGCGGGGCAGCCGGTGGAAGTTTGGCTCAGCGAAACTGAGCTCTCGGACCTTTGCTCACAAGCATTGTTATCGGTGGTATGTCGAGACCGTGCCTACCCAATCAGGCGACTCAATTGGAAAGCCCGTGCACTCAGTCCGGCACGCGCACTGGCTGGGCATATCGCGGCTCTCAACGGGCTGGGAGCCTGGCTTAGCTACGAGACGAGCATATACCAGGTTATTCTCGCGCGCCCGGCGACGATGTGGTCCAGTAAGACCGAGTGAGCTTCACATCTTATGACGCAAGGGAAAACAACCATTGGGAAAAAGCCCACTTTGGTCGCGGATTCAGGTCGTGGTACGTTTTGGGGCCTGCCCCTGGCGACAGCGAAACTCTACGTCGTACTGTTTGTTGTGGCCTTTCTTGCTTACGTACTCCTTTGGCGTCAGGCGCCGGTGCTGGGCGCGGACTCATGGGGTTACATGCACCTCGCTGAGGACCTTCGACATTTCCGGCTTAGCGACTTGTCCCTTCGGACACCGGGATACCCCATTCTCCTGGTGCTAACAGGAGCGAGCCAGCACGCAACCGCGGCCTTGTTCTACGTTCAGTTAGGTCTGCACTTCATTGCCGTCTGGCTGCTCGCCTCCATGCTCTCAGGCCTCGGACTGAGTCATAGACCACTCCTCCTCTTCGGCGTTTTGCTTATCTTGCCTCCCTATGTTGAGGCCTCCGGCTATGTGCTCCCAGAGAACCTTACTGAATTCGGCCTTGCTGTCGGATTATTCAGCCTGTGCTCGTGGATATCCACGAACCGAGTGGTGTTCCTTTGGATGTCTTCGGGCGCCTTGGCATACACTGCCCTTACCCGGCCCACATTCCAGGCCGCAGCCGTGGCGATAACAGCGTGTCTGTGGGTCTGCACCCGTCTGCTCCGTCTGGACGGTTTCCGTCACCTCAATCTTCTTCGAGCTGGGACTGTACTCGTGTTGGTGTCGGCTGCTGTCATGGGATCGTATTCCGTCCTCAACTACGTCAAGTTTGGGTACTTTGAGAGTCCTATTCTCAGCTTAAGTCTCACCACGCGGACCATCCGGTTCGTTGAGCGCCTGCCTGACCGCTATGCCGTGATGCGAGACGCGCTGATACGGTCGCGCAATGCAGACCTCATCACGGGCAGTTCCCACACGGGTTACCAATCCGTCGGAAGAGTCTTGGAGGAGATGCACAGAACGTCAGGGCTGCCCGAGGCGGAGATTGCCCAGGACCTCGTCAAAGCAAATCTGGTGCTGATCGCCAAAGCACCCTTATCCTATCTCCTTGAGGTCGCTGATGCTGTATCGGCATACTGGTTTCCGTGGACCCAGGGCTTGGCAAACTCCAACACGCGGTTCGTGCAATTCCTTTGGTCGGTGCTCCACTTTGTCGTAATATTCATTTTTGGTGTGCAACTCTTTGCGCTTGGTGGAACTCAACTGTTCGGGCTCTCCAAAGGTCTAATGGCGCGGAGCCCGGCGGAAACGCCGTCAATCCTTGTAACTACGCCCCACCAGGTGTTTGCGTATTGTCTCGCATTGACGCTCGTGGTTTACACAATGGTGATCTCGTGTTTTCTCAACGTGGGTATCCCGAGATATCGTGTGCCCACCGATCCCATAATAATACTTCTTTTGTTTTTAGGCGTGCAGATCTGGACCAATTCAGTCCGCCACGTACCGGCAGGTGATCGCCAGGTTGCGGGGAACGGAACGTCCGACCGCGATGCCAATCCTGCAATAAAATGAGTGCCCCTCCACTCTCGTTACTGATCACGACCAGGGACCGCCGGGCGGACCTTCTCCAAACCTTGGCGGTCATGACGCCGTGCTTAGAGCCGCGGCATGAGATCAGCGTCTTTGTCGACGGTTCCGACGACGGCACCGCCGCTGTGGTCGCCCGAGAGTTTCCGAGCATTACTGTCTTCGAGCAACATCCCGGTGTTGGGCTGATAGCGGCTCGAAACCGATTGCTGAACGCGACTAATGCGGCTTTTGCTCTCAGCCTGGACGATGACGCAGAGATCGTGACTGCGGGCTTTGTGCCGTTGATTCTGGAATACTTCGCGAGTCATCCGCGCTGCGGCGTATTGGCATTCCCCGTCTTCTGGGGACGTAAGCTTCCGGAAAACGCTGCCGCGGGCAGTGAGCCCATACGGCGCGTGAAATCGTTTCTGGGGGGCGGTCACGTCTGGAGGATGGAGGCATGGCGATCTATCCCGCCATATCCAGAGTGGTTTGAGATGTACGGCGAGGAGGACTTCGCGGCCATGGAGTTGTTGAGGAAAGGATGGGAGGTTCACTACTTTCCACAGGTGCTGGTTCATCATCGAGTGGAAACTGGCGTAGGGCGCAGGCCAGATTGGCGTTTCCGCTACAGGCGCCAACTTCGGTCGGGCCTGTTCCTGATGTTCTTGTTCTACCCCGCAGCAGCACTGCCGCGGCATTTGGCCTCAGCGTGGTGGGCACAGATCCGGAAACGCCTCATACAGCAGAGGGACTGGGCCGCTGCCCCGGTACTGATGCGAGTACTGCTGGATATAGTCCGGAATCTACCCAGGCTCTGGAAGTTGCGAACCGGGTTTACCAGCGAGCAATGGAGCGAGTGGTGCGGTCTCCCGCCGATGGTGTATTACTGGACGCCGGTTTCGGAAACCACAAAGTTATCTCCGAAGTCCGAGACGAGCCGAATGGACTCTTGTCTTTAGCAATGAGCAGCCACGTCGAAATTGTTGCCATGTGCATCCGGCACGGACAGCCGGTTCGAATCTGGCATCAGGCAGGCGGCGAACGGCAATTCATAGCCATGCGGACACAGAGCGTCATCGGGGAATTCATCTGGCTTGCCGAGGCGTATCCTGACGCGTACATCGCTTGGTTTGACGAGAGGCTAGAGCCATTTCTCAGGGATATTTCCGAGTGGCCCACCTTGGTTCGTCACTCTCTGGAAGTCCTACACCTCAGTTGTTTCCAGCGCTGCGATCTGATGGTCGAATCTTTGGGGCTGGTGGACTTCGATTCACCATTCTTGCTGCCCGGCCCAACGGATCGCCGCTATCCCACTTGGCTGATTTCGCCGATCGGCGGTATAGGACACGCGAGCGCCTTTCGGGCCGTGGGTCTGGATGCAGGCTTCAAGCAATTTTCAGCCTTACTGTTTGATCTAGGCTATCGAGGGATCCAACAGGGGTTGTGCCCATATTCGGAGCCCGGATTATTGCGAGGTGAGGCCCCGTCGGGCATTCTGCAGGGACTACAAGAGCCTCTCTCGGACACCAGTCTGGCACTCCTGATCAGGCGCCGCTTTGGAAGGAAATGGCTGTTCTTCTGGACTGTCGGAAGCGGGCTTTTCCGGCGTGCGTGGCCCTGGAAGGAAGCGTTGAAAGCGTCAATGATGGGGCACGCACCTTACCGCGGTGCCCATCTGATCGCAAGCTTGCACCCAGTACTTCCACTCGAGGCGCCCATCACCTCCGTCGATGTCGTAATTCCTACGCTAGGCCGGCCGGAATACGTTAAGAATCTGCTGGAAGACCTGTCGAAGCAGACGGCGCTTCCGAACAAGGTGATTCTCATCGAGCAAGCTCCTGGCCCCCTGACCGCAGGTACGGCCCCAGAGTCCTTCAAAAAGACACTTCCTTTTGAGGTGGATCACCAGGTGGTCGGCTGGGTGGGCGCCTGCCGCGCACGCAACCTTGGTCTTGCGCGATCCAGTAGCGACTGGGTCCTCCTGCTGGACGATGACGTCCGCTTGACAGCAAGTCTGCTCGCGTACCTGCTGAAGGTAGCTGCGGCCTATCAAGTGGATGCAGTGAACGGGGCCACGTATCGTCCCAGCGAGACGGGTGATGCTCTCGCCAGGCAGTTCCCCAGGGTTTGGCACTCCTGTGGAGGGACGATTCTGTTTCGCCGAAGCGTGTGCCATGCCACCGATTTCTTCGACGAGCGTCTCGAGGGCGGCTACGGAGAGGACTATGAGTTTGGCGTTCGCCTCCGCTTGAATGGCAGCAATATCCTTTACGCGCCAGGAGACCCCATTCTTCACTTGAAGGCTCCCTCGGGAGGCTTTAGACAACCCTTTCGTCACCCCTGGGTGAATGAAGTTCCCCAGCCCCGCCCTTCCCCGATCTTTCTCTATTCCCGGGCTAAGCATGCTCCGGAGTTGATGCAAAAGGGGTATGCACTTTACTACTGGTTGAAGCGCCTGGGCTCTACTCCCGTCTACAAGTGGCCCTGGGTCCTACCTGCCATCAGACGACAGTGGAAAAGCGCGCAGCGGTGGGCTGCCCGAATCAAGCCGGATCTCGAACAACCCGTTGCCGCGCCAGCTCTTCAACAGTTTCCGGCTGATTGAACAATTGTGGAACCCCGGTTCAGGCCCGCCACTATGAATCGCCAGGCAAGCGTGAGAACGCTGTTGATCGTCTCACACGTGACACACTATCGTGATCGGCAGACCATCTCCGCTTATGGCCCCTATGCCCGCGAAATCGACCTCTGGGCCGACCTGTTCGACCGGGTCCTGGTTGCCGCACCCCTGCGGCGAGAGCCTCCCCCCACTGACTGTATGGCTTTCACGCGAAGCAACATAGCGATGTTCCCGCTGCCGGAAACAGGGGGTGAGTCTGTGCGGGCCAAGATTGTACAGGTTTGTTTCCTACCATCGCTCATCAAGAATCTGTGCAAAGTGATGAGGACGGCCGACGCCATTCACGTGCGTTGCCCCGGCAATCTGGGCTTGTTAGGCGCATTCCTGGCACCAGTCTTTGCCCGGCCACTGGTGGCCAAATATGCAGGACAGTGGAACGGTTATCCGGGAGAGCCGCCGACCGTCCGGTTTCAGCGTGCTTTGCTTCGATCGCGCTGGTGGCGCGGCCCCGTGACTGTGTACGGCCAGTGGCCACAGCAGCCAGCCAAGATTATTCCATTCTTCACCTCGATATTGACCGAAGAGCAATTGGCGAGCGCGGGCAAGGTGGCCCGCAACAAACGCTGCGGAGAGGCCCTGCATGTACTTTACGTGGGCCGCCTCTCCACCTCCAAGAACGTAGACACCCTCCTGGAGGCCGTAGCGCTCGTGAAGAATCAGGGCGTCCGGATCTCTGGCGCCGTGATCGGAGATGGTCCTGAGCGGCGACGCCTGGAGGTCCGAAGCAAAGACCTGGACCTCGATTTGCACGTGCGATTCCCTGGGGCGATGCCCTTCGAACAAGTGCTCGAGTTTTATGAGTGGGCGGACGTGCTCGTGTTGACCTCCGAAACGGAGGGCTGGCCCAAGGCGATCACTGAAGGGATGGCTTTCGGCCTCGTGTGTATCGGATCGGATCGCGGCTTCGTGCCGCAGATGCTGGCTGAGGGCCGCGGGCTGGTGGTCTCCCCCCGGGACGTTGCGGCCCTCGCGTCGGCCCTCAATGAGATTGCGATTCACCCGGAAAACTTCGATCGCATGCGCACTGCGGCTGCGGCATGGGCACAGTCCTATTCACTGGAAGGCCTGAGAGAAGCGCTGCGGGACTTGCTCTCTCGCAGTTGGGGGGTGACTCTTCAGGTATCCGAGAACCGCAAGGATCGGCAGCCCGCGGGGGTGCGTACGTGAACCGCGTCGGCGTGATGCACCTGGTCGATTCCCTGGATATCGGGGGCACCGAGCGCATGGCCGTCAATTTCGTCAACAGCCTTCCGCGCGAGCGATACGTACCATATCTGTGCACAACCCGAAGGGACGGACCGTTGGAGGGACTGCTGGGCGCCGACGTAGGGCGGCTCCGTCTGGAGCGCAAATTCCGCTTGGATCTCGGGGCCGTGTACCGTTTGGCCAGCTTTGCCCGCCGCCACGATATCCGTATCCTGCACGCCCACTCGAGTTCGCTGTTCGTGGCAACGGCTGCCTCTCGGTTCTATTCACACCCTGCAGTAATTTGGCACGACCATTTCGGCCGATACGGCCTTGAGCACCGTTCTGCATTTCTTTTCCGTCGACTGGCAAGCAATATCGGCGGCGTGATCGCAGTCAGCCAACCTTTGGCCGAGTGGGCCCGCCACGCGTTATCTGTTCCCACCGAGCGCGTATGGTATATCCCCAACTTTGCCTTTCTTGAGGAACCGAATGGTGAATTGCCAACACTGCCTGGTTCTCCCGGCTCTCGTATTGTGTGCGTAGCTAACCTGCGCCCACAGAAGGACCACGTCACACTGCTCCAAGCCATCGCGTTGGTGGTCCGGCAGCGCCCTGATGCTCACCTTTTACTGGTGGGAGCCGCGACTGATTTGGCCTACTTCGAAGTTGTCAAGAAGGAAATCGCGCGACGGGCGCTCGATTCCCACGTTACTCTTCTAGGCGAACGGCACGATGTCGCATCGATTCTGAGAGGCTGCGACATCGGTGTGCTGAGCTCGGCAAGCGAAGGCCTCCCCCTGTCGCTGCTCGAATATGGGATGGCCGGGTTGCCGGTGGTCGCCACCGACGTTGGACAGTGCGCCGAAGTACTGGAGTATGGCCGGGCGGGAATGGTCGTCGCCGCACAGGCCCCGGAGCTCCTGTCCGAAGCACTACTCCTGCTGATACAATCGCCGGATCGCCGGATCGCTCTGGCACGCCGCCTGCGTGCCCGCGTGATCGAGATCCATAGCCCACGCGCGATCATCGAGCGAGTTTGCTGCATTTACGACGCGCTTCTAAACTAAGCGCAGGCCGGGCGGAGAGGAATTAGCATGCAAGCAACGCGACAGGTTTTGGAGAAAACCACTAACCTTCGCCCGCGGTTGATCGGGAATCAGGCCCTTTGGGTCTTGGCTTTTTTCGTAGTTCACATACCGCTGGCGATAATCATGCGCCGGAGCGTCGCAGTTGGGACGGTCCACGCCGTCTGCACTGCCTTAGTGGGGATCTGGTGGGCCACTCGTGGACGTGATTTGGAGCGTGTAGCCTACATAGCGGCCTATATCGCTGGTTCCGAAGTGCTTTGGCGAATGAGCGGCGCCGAAGTGTTCTGGGAGTTCGCCAAATACACGACGGTTGGGATCTTCGTGGTCGCCCTCCTGCGACAGGGACGAACGAAAGGCGCCACAGCAGCCTTGATCTACTTCTTCCTGCTGCTGCCGTCCGCCTCTGAGACTGTTCTGACCCTCGATCCGGAACAGGCGCGTCGGCAGCTCAGCTTTAATTTGTCTGGGCCGTTCGCACTCGCGTTCGGAGTCTGGTTCTTTTCGAATCTGAAGCTGTCGAGGGTGCAACTGCATCGAGTCTTCCTCGCCTACATGGGGCCGGTGGCAGGTCTTGCTGGTGTCGCGATCCTGGGCACACTCACGGCCTCCTACATTCAGTTCACCGGTCAATCGAATGGGGTAACCAGCGGCGGCTTTGGACCGAACCAGGTGGCCGCCATTTTGGGTCTTGGAGCGTTTTTCGCGTTCTTTTACCTGCTTCACGACAAAACGAGCCTGAGGCTCAAAGCCTTGTTGGTCGCGTGCATCGTCGTTTTTGCGACCGAAAGCGCGATGACCTTTTCAAGAGGCGGGATCTACGCTTCCGCCGGCTCCGCTGTGCTGGCGGGGCTGTTCCTTATTCGCGAGAAACACGGGACGGCTCGGCTGCTCCAGATTGCACCGGTACTGTTTGTCGCCGCGATATACGTGATCGTGCCACAAATCGTTGCCTTTACCGGCGGCGCCATAACGGAAAGGTTCAAAAAGACGAACCTGACTCGCCGCGGAGATCTCATGGAAGCGGATATCGCCATTTGGCGTGAGAATCCGGTCTTTGGGGTCGGACCGGGCGTAGCCGCGGACCTTCGGGGGCACTATGGTGAACACGTCGCCGCACATACCGAGTTCTCCCGCATGCTCTCGGAGCACGGACTCCTGGGAATCGCGGCCATAGTGGTGCTGATGGGTATCGCGGTGCGGACCTTTCTGCGCGCGCATGGCGCGGGGGGAAAAGCCTTGGCGCTCTCCTTGATGGCTTGGAGTCTTCTGTACATGGGTGTCAACGCGATGCGGCTGGCCGTCCCGTCCTTCACATTTGGGCTGGCGTGCGCCACGGTGCTCGCTGAGAAGCGCGTGGTTCGCCGTGCTCGCAGGATAGTTCAGCTCGATAACGGAGTCATGGGTGCCGATGTGGTCGATCTCGAAGAGGATCCACGCCCTGCACTGCCGACGGTATGAGTTAAGCCGTCGCGACACGAAATGAAGATTTGTGGTTTTGTCGGTACCGAGTTTCCGGATCGCAAGGAACGCCTTCGGGTGATGGTCGCGGCTATGCGTCATGCGTCCGATTTGGTAGATCGAAGCTTCTGCTTTCTTGACGGGGGACTGGCCAGTCTGGGGCGGTCACCACATGCTCCTTGCCTCATCTGGAACGGGGACCGTAGTGTGTGTTTGGCGCTATCTGGTCACGTAACAGGCCCCGATCTGGATGAGGCATTCGTCAATACGCTGAGACAATCGCCGCTCGAGACTCTGCGGCAATTGGACGGCAGCTACGCGTTTGCCATGTACGACCGGACCGCGCGCTCATTGGTGCTGGCGGCCGACCGGTTTGGATTCGTGCCTCTATACTACTGCCATCGTGGTGACTCAATCGTATTTGCCTCAGAAGTCAAGGCGATTTTGCACGTCCTGCACTCACGTAAACTCGACTGGGATTCAGTGGCGGATTTCTTTTATGTTGGGCACATGTTGGGCAACAGAACTTTGTTTCATGATGTCCACGTGCTCGATCCGGGAGAAATGATCATACATCGCCGCGGGGAGTCAAGACACGAGCGGTACTGTGACTTCACCCAAATTGAACCGCTTCCCCGCGAAAAGGTCTCGACTCAGCAGGTTGCTTCTCTGTTCACTCGCGCGGTCCAAAAGCGAGCCAGGAAAGACATGCGGCATACAGTCCTGCTGAGTGGAGGGATGGATTCGCGCCTTGTATTGGGGGCACTGAAGGCAGCCCGCATCACCCCTGAAACGATT
>Ga0116223_10004816_pt1 | contig 11602 bp, 16 predicted proteins | sample Sb_taG_3_FD_90092 | JGI IMG/M metagenome (GOLD analysis project Ga0116223, IMG submission 90092) | Peat soil microbial communities from Weissenstadt, Germany - Sb_50d_a_PC metaG | ecosystem: Environmental > Terrestrial > Soil > Wetlands > Peat | place: Germany: Weissenstadt | collected 2010-09-21 | reverse complement strand
CCTCATCCGGCGACAGCCGGGCGTTGCTCGTAGTATCGAAATGCTCATTGATCCGGAACAGTTGCCCGTTCTACTCTGACGTCGCGTCAATCAGTCAAAATCACTGTGTCGAGGTACTAGCCGCGCTCCGCCGCCGCGAAGAGGCGATAGAAGAACCCCGCCGCCATGCCTGACAGGATTTCGACCGCGAAGAAATGCTGGGCTGCGTCGAGCCCGAGGACCTCGACGATCAGGGCATATGCCGCGGAGGCCGCGCCGCCGGCGAGCGCATAGGCAATGTAGCTTGTGCGGTCGAGCCGGCTGAGAATCTTATGGGCGAAGAGCAGGACGAAGGCGCTGGCGCGGGCGCCGCTCAAGAAGCCGGCGGCGACCAGCATGACCGCCATGGGGATTTTCGCTTGGCCGAGCGGAATCTGATCGAGCAGCCCGCCGGAGCTTATGAGCGACGTCGCGTTGAAGGCGGCGTTCAAAATGCCGACGAGGAGCCCGGCCAGAACGGCGGACCGGAGCGACCAGGCCACTTTATGGACTTTCGGCCGCTCGGCCGAAGCCTCCTCATCCGGCGACCGCAGGATCGCGGCGAGGACATCCGGCGGCAGCGCGCTGGCTTGTTGCTGCGGCCGCAAAGCCGAATCCGCAAAGGCCGAAGCCGGCCTGGGATTGCCGCCTCGCCTACCGAAGGGTTGCACCTTTGTTGGGCTCATGCAGCCAGTCTAAGGCTTCCGCCCTACCGAAGGATTGAAGCGACGCTGTCAATTGACGGCGGAGGACAGACGACGGAGGACGGATGATCCGTTCTATTGCCGGTTGTGGACGTGTGCTGACGTGTGGCGAGCCTTGAATCTGCGGCCCTTTCTAAATTCATTCGCTTGTGGACATGTGCTGACGTGTGCTTGTGTTGGCAAAAGAACAGGGGTATCAACTTGGGTCGGATAGGCTCGACGGAAGGAAATGCCCGATGGCACCGCGTAGCATCAATCGATTGCCGGCTTCTTTCAAAAAGCTAAAGCCGGGGCTGCATTGCGACGGCGGCAATCTGCATTTGCAGATCACATTAGGCGCTGCGGGAAACCGCCGCCTGTCTTGGATATTCCGCTACGCGCTGAAGGGGCAAAAGCCGCGTGACATGGGCCTCGGCTCTGTGAACGATATCACGCTTGTCGAAGCGCGCGAGCTCGCCAGGACATATCGGAATTTAGTCAAGGAAAGGATCGACCCGATCGATCAGCGGAACGCGAGGCTTGCGCAAAACCTCGCCGCTCGCGCCGTCGTCATGACATTCGATCAGGCCGCGGAGGCGTATTTCCGCCAGCACAAAGTTGCGTGGAAGAATGCGGTGCATGTCGCGCAATGGGAATCAAGCCTTCGGAGCTATGTCTCGCCGATCATCGGCCGGATGTCAGTCGCTGGAATTGACACGCGCCACATCATGCAAGTGCTCCAGCCGATCTGGCTCGAAAAGCCCGAAACGGCGAGCCGCGTGCGTGGGCGCATTGAGGCCGTGCTCGGCTGGGCAACCGTAAGTGGCCATCGGAAGGGCGACAATCCGGCCCGCTGGAAAGACCATCTCGACAATCTGCTGCCGGCGCGAAGGAAAGTCCGCGCGGTGAACCATATGGGCTCGCTGCCGTATGCGGAAATGCCGGCCTTCATGGCCGAATTGCGGAAGCGCAAAGGCATGGCGGCTCTGGCGCTCGAATTCGCGATTTTGACATGTGTTCGGACGGCCGACGTTCGAAATGCGAGGCGGGCAGATATCGATCGCGGCGCGAAGATATGGTTGATCCCAGCCTTCAGCAAAACCGGCATCGCCCATCGCGTGCCGCTTTCGGCTGCGGCGCTCGCTGTGCTCGACAAGGTCCACGCCATCGCGGAAGAGATCGGCGGCAGAGTTGGCGCGAGCGAACTTGTCTTCCCGAATGACATGACCGGCGCGCATCTATCCGACAACGCGATGCTCGGCGTCATCAATCGCATGGGCCGCAAGGGTACGGTGACGACGCATGGTTGCCGAGCGAGTTTCAGAACCTGGGCGCAAGAGCAGACGAATTTCCCGCGCGAACTGTGCGAAATGTCGCTGGGGCATAGGATCGGCTCCGCAGTCGAGCAGGCCTATGCGCGTGGTGACGCGTTCAAAAAGCGCGTCGCGATCATGCAGGCGTGGGCGAATTTCTGCGATAGGCCACTTACCGGCGCGACCGTCACCGATATTCGAAAGAAGGCGTAGGCCGTGGCAGAGAGAGCGCCGCAGCTAATCGCGATCACGATCACCGATGAACAATGGTCGAAAATAACGCATTGGATCCGCACGCTCGCCAAAGAAGAAGCGAAAAAAGCGCGCCCGTGTCTTGAGAGCGCGCTTACGTTGTATTCGCAACGGCGGGAGGCGCGTGACGATCAACCCCGTGCGAGCAAAACTAAAAAGGACTTGCAGCAGATCGCCGGGCAAGCGCTTGAACTGCGGAAGTCCTTGGCCGGGCTTGACCCCTATGCCCTTATGGCGCTCGGCGACGAGGCATCGAAGGTCAACTCAGAACGAACGGGATCTGAGGCGCTGAGAATGGTCTCGCATCCGCGCATGGAAACTGTCGCGCTCTTGAGGGATGCGATATTGCGCACCGATCGGCTGAGTAATTGGGCTGCGAACGCGGCTGGACAAATTGAGAGTATGACGCCAGGCGCTTCCGCGGCCACGGCGATTCTCGACCTTTTTGTGTGGCAAGCCGCGATGGTATTGGAGAACTATGCCGATCGTCAATTGTCAAATTGCATGGCGTGTCGGCGCTATCTTCGCGCTCTGCTCGACGTGGTGGATCAACCGGTCACCGACAATGCGATAGAAGAGGCCGCAAGAAACGCCGAAGAATTATTGAGTAAATTTAGATCTTAAAAATCGCTGCAATGCTGGTCAAAGTTAACTTTGGCCCGGCGTGCTGCGGTCTATGCTCTATGTGCAAACATGCATATGGAGGCGGTCTTGCTCGACAAACCGATTGAACCGGCGTTCATCACCATCGATGAAGCAGCTGCATATACGGGCGAAAGCCGGTGGCGAGTCAATGAGCTTCTGCGCGCCGGAACCTATCTTGCAAAAAAGTCAGGTCGCCGGACGTTGGTCAACTTCGCCAGCGTCAAAGAGCGCGCTGCCAATCTTCCCGACGCGAGGTTCGCCCAGCCGCGGAAACGCAATAGGCTGCGGCCGATACAAGTTGCGGAGGCCTGATGCGCCATGGCCTCAAAAGCAAAACCGCCGCCCCTGGCGAGGGCGGCGGATCCGATAAATGTCTCTTGCTCAGCAGCTAGCGACAGTTCGCCCTTTAGCACCGCCCTTCCTGATTGTCCAGCCCTTCGGCTCGCGCGTCGCGCTGTCGAGGGAATGGCCAACTGCGGCGCGGTCTTCCATGCCCAGCACCGGACCGACGATCTCCAAGGCTGGACCTATGAGCTGCCGGCCGGCGGCGATTTGCAGCGCTGTAGACAGATCATCAAGGACGCGAAAGCACGCGGCGGCGTCTATTGGAGCGCCTTCCATCAAGCGGTGATCGAAATTGCCAGGGGCGCATCATGAATGCCCCCGCTTATCCGTCTAGCCTCATAAAGCGGTGCCGCGCGACTCAAGCGGAGGCCCTCCGAGATCTAGTCGAGACCGCGATTGAGCAACACCTCCCGCCGCATCAATTCAAGGTTCTCAAAGAAGCTGAGGCGAGCGAGAGGCGGCTCATCCATGGCCTCGTCAACATGGCGCTCAGCCAAGGGGGCGCATCATGACCGCGCCCCGCATCGTCTTGCTTTCATCGAATCTCTTTCCGAACCTTGCGGGCTTCGCGCCGTTCTTTTGGATTGAGCGACGCGATAGCTCTGAATCGTCCGTTATTTTCCTTGGCGAGGATTATCTCGAAGCTCGCCGCGCGGCGCTCGACGAGACAGATGCCCATCTGCTTGATCTCGTCGCCAACTTCTGCCCGGAAGGCGGTAGGTCATGACCGCGTCGCTGATCATCGGAATCGATATCGGTGTGCAAGGCGCCGCTGCGCTTCTTGATAGCCAAGGCAGGCTTATCGAAGTCGAGGACTTACCTGTTCTTAACGATGGACCCAAAAACCGGCGAGCCGTGAACCCGGCGCTGCTCGCAAGCATCATCTACAGATGGCATGCCGATCACGCGTTCGTCGAAAGCGTTGGAGCGCGACCAGGCGAGGGCGCTGTCGGTGCATTCGCGTTCGGCCGCTCGCGAGGCGTGGTTGAAGGCGTTCTCGGCGCCTGCGGCGTGGCGTGCACATTTATCGCGCCAGCCGCTTGGAAGCGCGCCATAGGCCTCTCTTATGGCAGCAAGGACGCTGCCCGATCCGAAGCGATTCGGAGGTGGCCGCACTGTGCAGAGAGGTTCGCCCGAGTCAAAGATGACGGGCGCGCCGAAGCCGCATTGATCGGCGCCGCCGGCATAATGCGAGAGGGCGGTGTCTCACGATGAGCGCCCTGGCCCTTATCTCTGGCGTCCTCTTCCGCCGCCCCGAAGAACGCATGTCGAAATCCGGCAGGCCATTCGTGACCACGACGCTCAAGGTAGCGGCTGGCGGCGCCGTCGAGTTTTGGTCCGTGGTCGCATTTTCTCAGACGGCGCAAGCCGAGGCGAAACGGCTCGAGGAAGGCGACGCGGCAAGTATTCAAGGCGCTTTCAAAGTAGAAACCTACAGTAAAAACGGCGACACGAAGCTCTCTTATAGTATTGTGGCCGATCAAGTTTTGGCGCTGCGCCAGCCTCCGAAACAGCGCCACGCGAAAGAGGCGATGCCGCGATCGCAGCCGGCCAGCGTAGGCGCGGCACCCTTCAACGACGACATTGCGTTTTAGGGGGGCGCCATGAGCAGCGCTGCCGACATTGCCAAAACTCTGCACGGCTCGCGCAACGGCGACGGCTTTCTATGCCGATGTCCGGTTCCGGGACATGGCAAGGGGCGCGGCGATCGTTCGCCGTCGCTCAGCATTTCCGACGGCAAGTCCAGCTTATTGGTTCATTGCTTCGCAGGCTGCGATGCGCGGGAAGTGTTCGCTGAATTGCGCCGGCGCGGGTTGCTTGACGATCGCCCGCAAGAGGCGGCTACCAAGCCACGGAGGCGGCCCGTGGCGCCCGCCATCCATGAGCCCGAGGCGAAAGCGCTTGCGCTTTGGAAGGGCGCCGAGCGGCTTCCCTGGACGCTCGCGGGTCAATATCTAAGAGCTCGCGGCATCGCGATCGAAGCGCTGCCTTCGTTGCGTTTCTTATCCGACGCTGAATATCTATCCGGCCGCGTGCATCTGCCCGCCATGGTCGCCGCGGTCCAGGCGCCGGATCGACGGATCATCGCCATCCAACTGACCTTCATCGATCCGCGCGGCGATCGCAAAGCACAAGTGGCGACGCCCCGCCGGACTATTGGCGCGCTCGGCTATGGCGCGGTCCGGCTCGGGCCTGCAGGCGAAGTTCTTGGGCTTGCGGAAGGCGTCGAGACCGGCCTTTCGGCAATGCAGATATTTAGGATTCCAGTCTGGTGCTCACTCGGCGCCGGCCGTCTGCACACCGTTGCCGTCCCCGAAGCGGTGCGAGAGCTTCATGTGTTTGCTGATGACGATGATCCCGGCCGTGCCGCGGCGGAACGCGCTGTTATTGCGCATTGGCATCGAAAGGTCATCGTCCATTATCCTCCGCTTGGTTGCAATGATTGGAACGACGCGCTTGCGCAGAAAGCGAGCGCGGCATGAACGACGCTGCAGCAGCCCTCAAAGAGATGGCCGGACGCGTCGAAGTTTACGAGCCCCGGCCGCCGGCCTTTACCGACGAAGCGCTCGCGCTGCGTTTCGCAGATATCCATAAAGATGACCTGCGATATGTCGCGGCTTGGGGCAAATGGTTATCCTGGACCGGTACGCTTTGGCGGTTCGACGATACGCTTTTCGCATTCGACCAAGCGCGCCTTATATGCCGCGCAGCCGCCGCCGAATGCAATAAAGGCAAGGTCAGCTCCGCCCTCGCGAGCGCAAAAACGGTTGCGGCGGTCGAAAGGCTTGCGAAGTCAGATCGACGCCTAGCCGCGACAGTTGATCAATGGGACGCCGATCCGTGGATTCTCAACACGCCTACGTGTGTCTGGGATCTGCGCGCTGGCAAAATACGGCCCCATGCGCCCGAAGATTGTTGCACCAAGATCACGGCCGTCTCCGCAGACAGCGAATGTCCGCAGTTTATCGACTTCCTCGAGGAAATAACCGGCTGTGACCAAGAGCTAATCGCCTATCTCCAGCGCGTAGCCGGTTACGCGTTGACCGGCTCGACGCAGGAACACGCTTTGTTTTTTGCCTACGGCACGGGAGCGAATGGCAAGAGCGTGCTCCTCAATACGATTTCAGGAATGCTCGGCGACTATCACAAGACCGCGCCCATTGAGACTTTCACCGCATCTATTATTGATCGGCATCCGACCGATCTTGCCAGCCTTCGCGGCGCCCGCCTCGTTACCGCAACCGAAACCGAAGAGGGCCGGCGCTGGGCCGAAAGCAGGATAAAGACGCTCACCGGCGGCGACATGATCGCAGCACGCTTCATGCGTCAGGACTTTTTTGAATATACGCCACAGTTCAAGCTTTTTGTCGCAGGAAACCATAAACCGGGCTTGCGCGCTGTGGACGAAGCGATGCGGCGCCGGTTTCACTTGATCCCGTTCGCGGTCACTGTTCCGCTGGAAAGACGCGACCCAGAGCTTGCGGAAAAACTCAAAGCCGAATGGCCCGGAATATTGCGTTGGGCAATCGATGGCTGCCTTAGTTGGCAACGCGTCAGCCTGCAGATGCCAAAAGCCGTCCAAGAGGCAACAGCCGCCTATCTCGAAGCAGAAGACGCGATCGCAGCATGGATCGAAGAGAAATGCGAGCGCATCAAAGAAGGATGGGGAAGCTCCGCCGATCTCTTCGCATCGTGGACAGACTGGGCGACCAGATCAGGCGAGCCGATAGGTTCTGCCAAAAGCTTCGGCCAAAAGCTCGAAACCCGCGGCTTCATTCCAAAGCGAGACACGAAAGGAAAACGGCGCGGCTACCAAGGAATTCGGCTCGCCCATTATGACGACATTTCCAGTTTCTGACGCATTTGACATGACTTTCGTAATAGACCGTTACGCGCGCGTATACGCTCCAAATGCAAGCTGGTGTCAAACGCGTCAGAAGACGGCGCGAGGTTGTCCGTTTAGAACGCGCCAGCGTTTACGCCAACCCTCGATTTTTCTTCTCGCGCACAACTTGGCAGTTGAAAAGCCGGTGCGGCGGAGCACGCATCCGCCGCTGCCCTCTTGAGAAACTTGCCATTCGGGTGTAATACCCATTCACGTACCCATTTTGGAGGCCGCAAATAGACATGGAACACATCGCAGTCGCGACACGATCGCCGCGAAGTTGCAGCCAGATCACAAACCGATCGCAATTGCGTCGCGGGGTTGATGGCCGCAGCGCGGAATCCCGCCGTTTCCGGGATTTGACCGAAGGCTTCGCCGCGGACTTCGGCTCGACGCCGCCAGGCGAACGCGAGATGGCGCTGATTCGGCAGGCTGCCGCCGTAACCGTCCAAGCCGAAGCGATGCAAGCCGCGATCCTGCGCGGCGAGGCCGTCGATCCCGATCAGCTTGTCAGGCTGACAAACATTCAAACAAGAACACTCAAAGAACTCGCCGCCGGCAAGCGGCGCGCGCAGAAATCGGCGCCGACGCTGAGAGAATACCTTGCCGGCAAGCATCAAGAGGTTGCGCGATGATCGGCACCGTCGCCATCGATCAAGCGCTTGCCGATCCGAACATTCTCGGCACCGGCTTCGGATCGCTTGCGACATGGCGCACATGGATTGCCGTGCTCAAAGCAGCATTCGCCCTGCCGCTTGATGAAACCGAGCGCGAAGCTTTTGCGATTGTTTCAGGCGCCCGATGCCTTCCGGCGGAACGCGTGCGCGAGCTTTGGGCAATCGTCGGCCGGCGCGGCGGCAAAAGCCGCGTGGCGGCAGTGTTGGCCGCTTTCATCGCTACTTGCATCGATCACCGCGCGAAGCTTGCGCCGGGCGAATGCGGCATGGTCCTTGTCCTCGCCGCCTCGCGCGCGCAAGCGAAGGTTGTCTTCGCCTATGTCTGCGGATGCCTCGAAAATTCGCCGATCTTATCGCAACAGGTCGAAACGGTGACGGCCGATGAAATCAGGCTCAAGGATAACATTGTCGTCGCCGTTCATTCCAATTCGTTCCGAACTGTCCGCGGCCGCACGTTGCTATGCGCTATCTTTGATGAAATCTCATATTGGCGAAGCGACGAGAGCGCAAACCCCGATGTAGAGACATACCGCGCCGTCTTGCCGTCGCTGGCGACTACGGCCGGCTTGCTTATAGGCATCAGCTCGCCGTATCGCCGCCGCGGCCTGCTTCATGACAAGCACCGCGATGCTTTCGGTCAAGACGACGACGACGTGTTGGTCGTGCAAGGCGCATCGACCTTGTTCAATCCGACGCTCGACAACCACGTCATCGATCGCGCCAGACAATCAGATCCCGAGGCCGCAAGGGCGGAATGGGACGCGGAATTTCGAAGTGATCTTTCAGCTTTTCTTGACGATGAATTGATCGACACCGCCATTGAACCGGGGCGCCCTCTCGAATTGCCGCCGCGTAGCGAATTCACCTATTCGGCCTTTACGGACGCAAGCGCGGGCCGACATGATTCGTTCTGCATCGGCATCGGGCACCGCGAAGGCGAGCGCATTGTCGCCGACGTGATCCGCGGCCGATCGCCGCCGTTCGATCCTGCGACCGTTGCGGCCGAATATGCGAAGCTCGCCAAGCAGTACCGCTGCCAAGAAATAGTCGGCGATAATTACAGCGGCGATTGGGTTGTGAATGCGTTCCGCGATGCGGGCATCGGCTATCGCCGCGCCGAGCATCCGAAGTCCGTTCTGTATCTTGAAGGCCTGCCAGCATTCACGCGCGGGCTTGTGAGCATACCAGATCATCCGGCCTTGGGTCGCGAGCTTCGCTTGCTTGAACGCCGCACGTCGCGCATGGGCCGCGACGTTGTAGATCACCCAGCCGGCGGCGCTAGCGACGATCATGCGAACGTGCTGTTCGGCATAATCTGGTTGTTAGGTGAAGGCCTCATCGATTTCGAGGCATGGGCGAACCTTTTTGTCGGCGATGGCGAGGCCGAGGCGCCGAACAAGCCCGCACCATTGCCTTGGCACCGCTCAGAACAAGATCGCCGTGCCGCCGAACCAGCGCTAGAAGGCGATCCGCTGGAAGCCTATCGCGAAGCCTATGCCAAAGCCGAGCGCGGACGGCCGATCGAGCGCTCGAAGATCTGCGCCAGGTGCGGTGGCGAGATAGGCAACACAAGAGTTTGGAACGGCGTGGAAGCTTTCCACCGCGAATGTCACTTATGACTATGAAGGAGCACACAAATGGCATCGAAATTAAAGGTTGTTGAACCCGAGCTTCCCCGTTCGCGCGTCAATCTTGTCGGCGCTATCGAAGGGCGCAAGGCATGGCTGGAAAAATTCCAAGCCGTCAATGCTGCAGCCGAGCGCTTGCGCGGCCTTATTGTCGAGGAAACGAATGCAAATGCGGCTCTAAACGAGCTGGAAAGACAATCCGCGGAAGGGGCTGCCGCATGGGCGCGCGGCGAGACAGAAACGCTCCGCGTTCCAGAAAACGCGGAGGTCGAAAATGCGCGCAAAAAGCTTGAAAGCGCCAAGCGCCTGGCGGACGCTGCTCGCGCGGCGATGCCGAAGGTCATCGAGGAGAGTGCTTCGGCGGCCAAAGCGTTGGAAGCGCATCAGGGTTTCCTAGCCGACGCTGTCAGGCAAGTTTTGCTTGAGGAAGTCGCACCAACCCTTGCCGCGCGGCGCACCGAGCATTTGAACCGTGCGGCGGAATGCGAGGGCCATCTTATCGCTCTTGGTGAGCCGTTCAAGGAGTCCCACGCTGGCGCTCCCGCGAACGCCGGCTTTGCGCAATATTCAAAGCTGATGCGCGGCACGCTGTTTGAGAAAGTCGAGGAAGGGCGCGCCACGCCGGAAATGAAGCGGCGCTATCTCGACTTTGCGGGCCGTCTTGCTCGTGATCCCGCGGCGAAATTGGAGGAGACAAGCTTATGAGCTCATTTGGAAGCGTCTGGGGCGGGGCGCGCGGATATCGCCTATGTGACGTGATGCGGGGTCCGCTACCAAATGCGGGCGGCAATCCCAGCCTCGCCGAATTCGGGAAAATGAGTCGGCTCGAAAAGACGACTGTCTCAACCGACGCCAGCGACGCGCTGATCTTTTCGTCGGTCGATCCTGCCCTGCGATCGCGCGTGTTCGGCGCGAGGAAAAATGTAACAAATGGTGTGCACGATCCCGCGGACGATGAGCTTCGCGACGAAATTGCCAGAATGGGAGCGACCGGCGAGCTCGATGCGAGCGTTGCCGCCGCGTTGCTTCGCCTCGTCTCCGTTCCCCCGATGGCCACTGGCTTTGAGGCTCGCGACATACCATTCAGCGAAGCGTCGGAAGGCGGGAGCGAAAGCCCGCGAAGCTATTACGATCCGGCATTCCCCTCGCCGGGCAAGGCCGCCGGTCTTTGGGACGAATTGCGGCGCACGATCGCGAAGTCGAAGCCGCCGCGCCGGCAACAAGGCAAGTGGACCGGCAACCGGTGGACGTGGGGCGCCCGATGACGATGACGAGGCACTGCCGGGGTCTAAAAACACAGGAAGGATGAAGGCAAATGGCAGATGGCAAGACTTCCGTCACGCTAGGCGGGAAACAATTTGTGCTTCGCGGCCCGACGATCCGTGAAATCGAGGCCATCCTGGGCGACATTCGACGCGATTTGCAGGCCGAGGCGAAGCGTCTCAGCGAGCTCGAGGGGTCGGTCGAGGAGATCAGGGTCGCGCTGGAAACGATCATGGGCGCGGCCGGCTTTGTCAGTGGGGCCGACGATGCCAAGAGCGACCGGGGCGCCGTGATTGTGCCCGCCGCTACGCCGGCACCGCGATCGCACCATCACGCGGCGGCCTTGAGGCAGCCGGCGCACGTGCGCAAGTCCGCGCGGCGCCGCAGGAGATAGACGATCGCTGCCGGGTGCCCATACCGACGGCGCCGGAGCCCGGGGGAGCCTTTACGGCCATTGGCTTCCCCGGGCAACAATTTATAGGAATCGCGGCCGGTGCTTCCTTCTCCGGCGGCGGTGGTTCGAGGGGTCGAGCGCTGCGCCAGTGCTCCCCTTCGGGTCCAGCCAACTTCAAAGGCGCGAAAGCAGCAAGGTCATCGCCAAGGCGAACACAATGGGCGCAGAACCCCCGCACGCCCTACGCATAACGCATTCCAGCACCGGGCTTCGCGGAGTTTATTCCTGCGGACAAGGGCAAAAATTTCGCGCCGAAATTGGCAATGGCCGGAAGCACCTGGGGGTATTCAAAACCGCGAAAAAGGCTGCCGAGGCCTATGACGTCGCCGCGCGTGAACTTTACGGCCGCCACGCGAGGCTCAACTTCCCCGGCCCAGGTGAACTAAGAGCGGAACGCTCAAAACGTAATGCGCTGCAATGTCACTATGGCCACCCGAT